>Ga0207019_1075_pt1 | contig 23174 bp, 20 predicted proteins | sample Alteio_BWMinCont_50_FD_153483 | JGI IMG/M metagenome (GOLD analysis project Ga0207019, IMG submission 153483) | Enriched cells from forest soil in Barre Woods Harvard Forest LTER site, Petersham, Massachusetts, United States -... | ecosystem: Environmental > Terrestrial > Soil > Temperate forest >...
CAACAAAAGTATATGGTACGGCAAGTTTTAAAAAGGGATCACTGCAAGCCATCAGAACGATAATAACACCGTCTGTTTCATTTGCTTATACACCCGATTTTTCCGACCCAAGTTTTGGCTACTACAAAACTATTGTAAGCAACGCTATTATACCTTACCCGGTAACCAGTACCATGTATTCCATATTTCAGAATGGCGTATATGGCGGTCCATCATCAGGAAGATCGGCAGGTTTAAATTTTAGTTTGGATAATAGTATTGAAGCAAAGGTGAGGCCGAAAAGCACCGATACATCGCAAACAGCCAAACACATAAAAATATTGGATGGGCTTACCTTATCAACATTTTACAACTTCGCGGCTGATTCATTTAAGTTATCGCAAATCGCTTTTTCGGGGCACACAGCTATTTTGCATCAAAAAGTAAATATCAGTTTTAGCGGTAATTTAAATCCGTATCAGGAATTAATACTTGATACAATAGCTAACGGTACTTTTTCAAAAGCGGCATATCGGGTAAACAAATTTACTTTTCAAGACGGGAAATTACCTTCGCTTACCAATTTTTCGCTTTCTATGAGTGGCAGTTTAAATTCAACCTCATTTGCTCCAAAACCCGCTACTCCACCAATAGGCAATACATTGCAAACCATGAACCCCCAACAGGCGCAAAAGCTGGCCATGATAAATAGTGACCCCGGGGCCTATATTGATTTTAACATACCCTGGAACATCACCTTTAATTACAGTTTTAGCTATAATAACAATTATATCAGCACAAACACAACTAATACCATTATGATAAGCGGCGATGTAAGCCTCACTTCCAAATGGAAGGTACAATATTCAACGAACTACGACTTAAAGGCGCGGCAGCTTGGGAGTGCTACCTCTTTTTCAATATACCGCGACCTGCACTGTTGGGACCTGTCGTTCCAATGGCTGCCTTTCGGGTATTATAAATCATATAATGTTACTTTAAGAGTAAAATCCACTATTTTGCAGTCGTTGAAATTAAGTAAGAAGAGCGATTATACCAGTAACTCATATTTTGCCCAATAAACAATGCTTGCAGAAATAATTACCATAGGCGATGAGATACTCATCGGCCAGATAGTTGATACCAATTCGGCCTGGATAGCAAGGCACTTAAATAGCATAGGCGTACGCATAAAACAAATATCGTCAGTATCTGACGACCGGCGGCATATACTCACAGCACTGGCTGAAGCAAAGAACCGCGCCGATATTATACTAATAACCGGTGGCCTTGGCCCAACAAAGGATGATATTACCAAAAAAACACTTGCAGAGTATTTTGGTGTTGGATTGATAGAAAATAAAGAGACGCTTGCTAATGTAGAAAGCATATTCCTGCGTTTGCGCGGCACTTTAACCAATATGCTTTATGTGAACAAACAACAGGCTATGGTACCCGAAAATTGCGAGGTGATATTGAATAAAAATGGCACCGCCCCCGGCATGTGGTTTAATGTGGATGGGAAAATATATGTTTCAATGCCCGGCGTGCCGTTTGAAATGATGTACATGATGGAGGAGGGGGTAATACCGAAATTGAAAGCTACATTAAAGCTGCCTGTAATTGTTCACAGAACTATTTTAACAGTGGGCGAGGGGGAATCATACCTGGCTAATAAGATAGCTGATATTGAAGATGATCTGCCATCATATATAAAGCTGGCTTATCTGCCAAAATTAGGGCAAGTTCGGTTAAGGTTAAGCGGCGACGGCGAAAATGAAATCACACTAAAAAACGAAATTGAGGGATTTGCCGCAAGGATAACTGAACGCGTTGGTAAGAATGTAGTGGCACAACAAGATATAACCCTTGAAGAAGTTGTATTGAATTTGATGAGAGAAAAGGGCCTGAAGCTGGCCGTAGCCGAAAGCTGCACCGGCGGATATATTTCGCATATGCTTACGCAACACCCGGGTTCGTCGGATGTTTTTTTGGGCGGCGCTGTAACTTATGCTAACGAGTTGAAAGAAGGATTGCTTGGCGTTAAGCCTGCGACTATTGAACAATACGGCGCGGTTAGCGAACAAACGGTTACCGAAATGGTTGAGGGGGCATTAATTAATTTTAATGCCGATTACGCTGTTGCTGTAACCGGCATTGCGGGTCCCGGCGGCGGTACGCCTGATAAACCCGTCGGAACTGTTTGGGTAGGAGTTGCAAAACGTGGAAAAACTATGGTAAAGAAATTCACATTTGGCAGCAAACGTATCCAAAACATCGAAAGGAGCGCCGTAGCGGCATTATTTATGTTAATTACTTTGCTGCGCGAAAACTAAAACTAAGATTTCATTTAATTAATTTTGACCGGAGAAACTATAATTGTGTATGGCCAAATATCAGCTATTACTGCCAAAAATGGGGGAAAGTGTTGCGGAGGCAACTATAATCAAATGGTTAAAAAAACCAGGCGACCATATAGAAGCCGACGAATCAGTAATGGACATAGCGACCGACAAAGTTGACTCAGAAGTTCCATCGCCCGTATCAGGAAAATTAGTCGAACAACTTTGTAAAGAAGATGATGTAGTACAGGTAGGCTCGGTTATAGCTATAATTGAGACCGGCGAAGCCGAAGAAACACCGGCACCTGCCGCGCCAGTTGTCGAAGTTCCGCAACCGGAAACTGTTGCGACACCTGCACCTGAAATACAGCCGGAGCCTGTGGCAATTGAGCCAAAGGCCGAAGAAACACCAGCACCTGCCGAAGTAACAGCAATACCCGGGCTGGAACAATTACCATCAACCAATACACCACCGCCTGATGTACAGGTTAGCGATAGCGTAAGATTTTATTCGCCATTGGTGCGCAGTATCGCTGCACAGGAAGGCATTGGCTCGGCTGAACTTGATAAAATACCCGGCAGTGGGGCAGAAGGCAGGCTTACCAAGGATGACCTGTTATATTATATAAGGGTTAAGTCGGGCGAGATCGCATCTGAACCTGCTAAAGAACCGGTTAAGCAGGAAGAACCGGTAATTGCATCTACTCCTCAGCCTGAATACAAGGCCCCTGTTGAACCAAAACCACAGCCGGCATCAGAACCTGCCCCTGAACCAAAAGCGGCCTCACCTGAGCCAAGATCGACGTCAGTATCGGGTGGTGATGAGATCATCGAGATGGACCGTATGCGCAGGCTTATCGCCGACCACATGGTTTACAGCAAGCAAACATCGCCGCACGTAACCTCGTTTGTTGAAGCCGATGTAACCGCATTGGTAAAATGGCGCGAAAGAGTGAAGGATAAATTTGAGAAACGCGAAGGTGAAAAAATAACCTTTACACCCATATTTATTGAAGCCGTGGTAAAAGCCATAAAGGATTTCCCGATGATAAATATCACGGTTAACGGCACACAAATCACCAAAAAGAAAGATATAAATATAAGCATGGCCACAGCGCTGCCAAGCGGTAACCTGATAGTACCTGTAATCAAAAAAGCTGACGAACTGAACCTGTTAGGCATAACCAAATCGGTAAATGACCTGGCTAACCGGGCACGCATTGGCAAATTATTGCCTGATGATGTACGTGATGGTACTTTTACAATAACCAATGTTGGCTCGTTCGGGAACGTAATGGGTACGCCTATCATTAATCAACCACAGGTGGCCATCTTAGCTGTGGGTGCAATTAAAAAGAAACCCGCCGTTATCGAAACAAAACTAGGCGATATGATAGGCATTCGCCACATGATGTTCCTGTCGCTATCGTATGACCATCGTGTAGTTGATGGTGCTTTGGGTGGTTCATTTGTGCGGAGAGTTGCTGACTATCTGGAGAACTGGGATTTGAACAGGGAGATCTAACCCCCTCCGTCCCCTAAAGGAGGAACTTTATTTGCATAATGTAATGATCGATCATCTATAAAAGAAAAGGCTCCGAATTTCGGAGCCTTTTCTTTTTAATAACGGAAATACCTGTTTAGAAAACTTCAGCTGTTAATTCAACTGCCGGAGCTAAGCTAACACCTGTTAGCTGGTCGGCAAATGCGATGAATGCCTTGTTATTTGCTATACGATGTTGGTTATCGATCAGGTTTTGAAGATTGATCTTCCCGATAACGAATTTATAAGTATCAGAGTGATAACGTTCATGGATATGTTTAAATTCCAGCGCTTCAACCAGGTCTTCATCTTCATAACGTAAATAAACGTTTAGCTCAATATCATTGGTAAAGCGCAGGTCTTTTTTCTCCTTTGCTTTTTTATACTCATATTGATAGTCGTAGCGCAAGGCTGCAATATCCGACAATACTGCCGAACCGGTAGGATGGCCGCCCGCACCTTTACCAAAAAAGAATTGCTGATCGGCAAAAGCTGCCTGTACGATCACGCCGTTATACTCGTATTCTACATTATATAAAAATTCGTTCTCGTTCACGAATTTTGGTAGCACGAACATAGTTACATGGCGCTCGTCCAATTCTTTGGCTACAGGTACTAATTTTATTTTTAGTTTCTTTTCGCGTGCATATTGCAGGTCGCTTGCTGAAAGATTTTGGATACCGATATTCAATACATCTTCGGGTTTTACTATCACACCATAAGCGTGTGATGCTGCAATGATCAGCTTATACTTTGCATCAAAGCCGCCAACATCGCTGGTTGGGTCGGTTTCAGCAAAACCAAGATCCTGCGCTTGTTTTAATGCTGTATCATAATCAAGGTTCTCCAAATAGCCTTTTGAAAGCACAAAATTTGATGAGCCGTTGAATATGCCGCTTATAGAATGTAACAATTCGTTATCATAATACTCTTCCAAATTACGGATGATGGGTATACTACCACAAACCGCACCTTCGTAAAGTAATGAAGTGCCGTGTTTTTGCTGCAACTCTATCAGTTCATCCAAATAAGTAGCTATCATTTTCTTACTGGCCGATACCACATTTTTGCCTGAACTTAATGCCCTCGACACAATCTCGAACGCGGCTTCGGTATCGTTTATCAGCTCAACAATGGTATTGATCTCGGGGTTGTTCAGTATCTCGTTCCTATCGGTAGTAAAGATCTCCGCAGGCAGCGAACGCTTTTTCTCAGGGTTCTTTATGGCTATCTTCTTTATTTCAAGATTAAGGTTCTTGGTTTTGATAATATCATACAAACCCTGGCCAACAACGCCAAATCCAAATAAACCTATATTTAGTTTCTTACTCATTACGCTATTCTTTGTAGTTCAATAATTTTTCCTTTTACGTCTGTTTTAAAAAAGGAGGTGATAATATTTGTTAATGCTTCTGTTTCAATTAAAAAACCGTCGTGGCCATAAAAGGAATCAAACTCGGCAAAAGCCGCTTTTGGTATATGCCTGAACAGGTATTGCTGTTCCTCAACAGGGAAAAGCAGATCCGATTTAATACCGATAACTAATGTTTTTGCTTTTATCAGGCTCAAAGCTTTTTCAACGCCTTTACGGTTACGGCCCACATTGTGCGAATCCATAGCTTTGCTTAAATACCAATAGCTATGTGCATTAAATCTGTTCACCAGTTTCTGGCCCTGGTAGTTTTGGTATGATGTTGCGCGGTGATCATCGCTGATGTTATCGTCCTCATCCTGCTGGCTTACCGTATAGGTTTTATACCCGCGGTAGGACAGGAGCGCTATACTGCGTGCTGCTTTCAATCCTTTTTGTCCGCCATCGATGCTATTTGCATAAAAGGTACGGTCGGATGTTAAAGCCAGGCGTTGCGATTCATTAAAGGCAATGCCCCATGGTGAGTGACGCGCGTTGGTAGCTATCAGTATTAAGTTTTTGATACGTTCAGGTTCGATAATGGCCCATTCTACAGCTTGTTGGCCGCCTAATGAACCACCTAATAATATCTCTACTTTATCTATTTTTAAGTGCGTAGCTAATAATTGGTGGGCCTTTACAATATCACGTACGTTATATTGCGGGAAAGCCAAATAATAAGGCTGGCCGGTTATATGATCGATGCTGTGCGGATTGCTTGTGCCATAAGGCGAACCCAAAATATTGGCACAAACTATAAAATGCTCGTCAGGATTAAAAAAGTCGTTTTCTCCAAATAAACCCTTCCACCAATCAAATACATCGGAGTTTGCGGTAAGCGCGTGGCATACCCAAACTACGTTATCTTTATTAGCATTTAACCGGCCATAGGTATGATAGCCAATTTCCAGGTTTTGTATTTTCTGTCCCGATTCAAGCTCGAACGGCTGTGTATGTTTAAATATTTGTGTGTTCATGTTACTATTTGTTATTAAGGGTGCAGCTGCCTGTGAACAACTGCAACCCTGTAATAACGACTATTATTCACTTAAAAAACTATATAAAAAATTAAACTACTCGTTTTGCCTCACCTAAATCCTCTCCAGAGGAGAGGACTTGAAAATCGCGCTTTTTGAACCCTCTTCTTTGGAGAGGGCAGGGTGAGGCGAATATTAAACTAATTCTTCGCTACGCTGCTGTATGTAGGCAAATGCCTGTTCAAAATCAGCTTTTATATCATCAATATGCTCAATACCAACCGACACACGCAATAGACCTGGTGTCACCCCTGCCGACAGTTGTTCTGAATCAGAAAGCTGCTGGTGGGTAGTTGCCGACGGTTGTATAATTAATGTTTTGGCATCGCCTACGTTGGCCAGGTGACTAACCAGCTCAAGGCTGTTGATCACACGTGCCGCGTTGTCTTTATCGCCTTTTATCTCGAATGATAATACCGCGCCATAACCATTTTTAAGGTATTTTTTTGCCAAGGCATGGTATGGTGACGAAGCAAGGCCTGGATAATTTACTTTGGCAACCAGTGGATGCTGTTCAAGCCATTTAGCCAGTTCAAGGGCATTATCAACATGACGTTGTACACGTAATGATAGGGTTTCAAGCCCTTGTATCAACAACCATGAATTAAACGGCGCCTGCGATGCACCAAAATCGCGCAAACCTTCAACACGGGCGCGAACTATATATTGGATATTGCCAAACTGGCTGTTAACACCAAATACGTCGGAGAATACCAAACCATGGTAGCCTTCAGATGGCTCGGTAAATTGCGGGAACTTGCCGTTACCCCAGTTGTAATTGCCTCCGTCGATAATTACACCACCAACAGTTGTACCGTGGCCGCCGATCCATTTAGTGGCTGATTCAACCACTATGCTTGCACCGTGTTCTAGTGGACGGAACAAATAGCCGCCTGCACCAAAGGTATTATCAACAATTAACGGCAAGTCGTGGCGCCTGGCTACGGCTGCAATTTTTTCAAAATCAGGAATATTAAAGCCCGGGTTACCAATGGTTTCGAGGTAAATGGCTTTTGTATTTTGGTCGATAAGTTCTTCGATAGAATCATCATGGTCGTCTTTTGCAAAACGGGCATCGATACCTAAGCGCTTGAACGATACTTTGAATTGGTTATAAGTACCGCCATACAGGAAAGGGGAGGTTACGAAGTTATCACCTGCCTGTAAAATATTATTAAGGGCGATGAATTGAGCGGCCTGTCCTGATGCGGTTGCCAATGCGGCTACGCCACCTTCCAATATCGCAATGCGTTTTTCAAACACATCGGTAGTTGGATTCATGATACGGGTATAAATATTACCGAATTCCTTTAGCGCAAAAAGGTTTGCACCGTGCTGGGCATCGATAAATACATAAGAGCTGGTTTGATATAATGGTACTGCGCGTGAACCTGTTGCCGAGTCGGCGTGCTGGCCTGCGTGCAGTTGCAGTGTTTCGAATTTTAAACTAGTGTCAGACATGGTATTATATTTTTTTACAGGTGATTGTTAAACGGATTGATTAAACGGTTAGTTCGCGACAGGATAATATTATCCCCGGAGGTAACACGCGTTTTTTTCAGGAAATCAGAAAAGAATGACGTGTTCTGCTTCAACAACAGCAGCAACACATACAAATACAGCTAATAGCTGAGTTATTTGCATTAAAAGACAGGCCTCGTGAGGCTTTGGGATTGGAAGATGGAATGTTTTTTAAACTTTTCATGATTATTAATTTATATTTCCCGGGGTATTTACCGGGGCAGGAATTGGCACCTTCTTAAAACTTTAAGGGTTGCCAGCGGGTAGTTGAGCCTGATCTCTCGCCGCTTCTTTATAAATCAAAACCTTTTTGAAGGGTGTTGATCTTTTTGGTATTAAAACCAAATATTGTTGCAAATATATGCGGATATTAGTTTAGTTGCAAAATTTTATTTTATTTTTATAAATAATATGACAATTAGCCTAACCTAATTCCGATGACTAATAAGTTTTTTAGATTTCTAATCTCATTAATAACCTCCGATAAAAGAGCTAAACTACTCAAGAGAATTAAAAAAGAAGGATTTCCCAATAAAGAGGTGTTTGTAAGTGTAACAGATTTTTTTGACGGGAACAATGACGTTGGCTCCATTGGTGTAAATCTCTATCCTAATCAGCCGCCCCTAAAGAAATTTTACGATACATTGATAGCTATTGAACAGGATACCAAAACAAAAATTCTTTTAGTAAGAATTGCAGATATTGATGATACTGAATGGTTCCATACTGATACAGTGTACATATCGGGTGATTATAGCTTAAATGATGTGAAAAAATTATTTAAACAATTAAAACCTGATGAGATTTTTGAAGGCAAAATGTTTGATAAACCATCTAACATTCCACCAATAGAATCTGATAATAAAGATTATAGTGTTTGGTGGGATTGATTTTAACCTAAAGCCTGCCCCATATCCTCAATCAGGTCATCAATATGTTCCAAACCTACTGATATACGTAACAGGTTGAAAGGCGTTTTGGTATCGGGTCCTTCAATAGATGCACGGTGCTCTATCAAACTTTCAACACCACCCAAACTAGTGGCCTGGGCGAAAAGTTTTAGGCTGTTGATCACCCGTTTGGCTTCAACCTCGCCGCCTTTTATGCAAACGGATAACATGCCACCGAACCCGTTCATTTGTTGTTTGGCTATCTCATGCTGCGGGTGTGAGGGCAGGCTGGGGTACATTACCTGCTCAACTTTTGGGTGTTTTTCTAAATATTCGGCTAATAACTGTGCGTTCTTCACATGACCGGCTATGCGGTAAGGTAAAGTTTTAATGCTGCGCGCCAGGTAATAACAATCCACGGGCGAGGGAATGGCCCCGCCGAGTTCCTGCACTGCGCGGATACTTTGCCACCAATCATCATTTTTAGCGCAGATGAGCGCGCCGCCCATCAAATCGCTGTGACCACCGAAATATTTGGTACTGGAGTGCATTACTATATCTGCCCCTAATTTAATGGGCTGCTGACATACGGGGGTGGCGAAAGTATTGTCGCACGCTACTTTTATGTTATTAGTTTGTGCAACGCTTACCACCTTTTTAATATCTGTTATTTTTAATAATGGATTCGATGGTGTTTCGATCCAAATTAAACCGGTGTTTGGTTTGATGTGCTGCTGTAGAACTTCGGTATTGTTAATGGCTATGAAATCAAACTCCAAAATACCGGCAAACAATGTTTTAACCTGGTTGCGTAGGCCGTGGTACATGTCATCGGGTAAAATAACGTGGGTGCCGGGTTTAAGCGATTGAAAAACGGCCATACCCGCCGCGTTGCCTGATGAAAATGCCGCAGCATCGGCACCGCCTTCCAGTTGTGCCAATACATTTTCGAGCGAGGTGCGGTTGGGGTTTGAAGACCGGCTGTATATATAACCGCTGGTATAACTGCCATCGGGAGCGCGTTCAAAAGTGGTGGATAGTACAATGGGTTGTATTACCGCACCGGTAGATTCGTCGCTTTTATTACCTGCGTGGATGGCGATGGTTTCGAGTTTCATGAAGCAAACTTATAATTTCTTTCCGGATACTTTTATGAATTTGCCTTTTTCTGACAGCGAGTATATTGTTGAATCTATTTTGATTTTTCTTGAATCAGATGTCATTTTTGCGGATGCATAGTTTTTCCATGTGGTTATAGTATCAATTACGACAATATGTTTATTTCTATCAATCTTAGAATAAGGCATACTGGAAGAAGCTGTATCGTCGTATGAATGTCCGTATAAATTTAATGAATCCAATTTATGACCATCTTTATCATATGATACCAAAATCGGAACTACGCAAGCGTCACCGTTTGAAAGGTCGACGATTATAGTATTTACTTTATTGTTAAACAATATCCCAAGAGGCCGTGCGCAGTCTGCATCTTTATATTTTACAAAACCAGCTGAATCAAAATGCGCCGATAATTGAGGAAAATTAGGCCCAGAACATGAATGTTCAAAAGGCAAAGGAACCGTATCTAAAGTCTTCAAATAATCCCCAAAATTTATATCAGTTTTTTTATTTGTTGATGGTGAGCAACTGATCATAAACAGGGTAAAAACAACAGAGAATTTCTTTAATAACTTCATGATTCTAAATGTAGGATAAGGTTTTTGTATAGCAAACATAGAATTTTTGTGTCTTATTGTTGATATTTGATATTACATTAACTATTAATTATGTTTGTTTAAATATTAACCACATGAAAGTAGGAAAGATCCCCGTAGCGCCCATTATATTAATAGTTTTAGCTTTAACCAGCTTTATTTTGCAGCGCGTTTACCCCGGGGAGTATAAATTTGATTCGCCGTTTATCAGCGGGGCGTTTTTTGGCGCACTATTGGTATATCTGCTGTATTATATAAACTTGTGGGTTACTGCATATAGCAATAACAAGAAAGAAGCTAAACAGGATCCCACCATTTAATTACATCCTGGTTGTGCTACTTTATCGGTTACAACACAGATATTACATCATCATTACATTTACAATTCGTACTTTTGACGCAAAGATCTATAGATGGAAGCTGAGCGTAATTTAACTTTATTACTACAGGACCCCGACTTACCTGCTGATTTAAAACGCATTGCAGAAAAAGTACTCCACGGCGAACGCGTAACCTTTGAGGAGGGAGTTTTACTGTTTGAGAAGGGCGAACTCGGTTATCTTGGCGTACTGGCCAATTACATCCGCGAGAAACGCCACGGCAATAAGACTTATTTCAACCGTAATTTTCATATCGAACCTACCAACCTTTGTGTTTACGACTGTAAATTCTGCTCGTATTCAAGGCTGATAAAACAGCGCTCGGAAGGGTGGGAGTACACCATGGATGAGATGCTTGATATTGTAAAAAAATACGATAACGAGCCGGTTACCGAAGTGCATATTGTAGGTGGTGTATTGCCGCAATATGATGTGGCTTTTTATTCGGAACTGTTCACTCGAATAAAACAGCATCGTCCCGAATTGCATGTTAAAGCGCTTACCCCGGTTGAATACCACTACATATTTAAGAAAGCCAAAATCAACTACGCCACCGGCATGCGCCTGATGAAGGAAGCCGGTTTAGAATCGATACCCGGCGGCGGGGCGGAGATATTTCACCCGGAGATCAGGGAGTTAATATCGAAAGATAAATGTAATGCCGACCAGTGGCTGGCCATACATGAAGAGTGGCATAAATTAGGGATGCGCTCGAACGCTACCATGTTGTACGGGCACATCGAGAAATTCCATCACCGTATTGACCATATGGACAGGCTGAGGACATTGCAGGATAAGACAGGCGGCTTTCAAACCTTTATCCCGTTGAAGTTCCGTAATAAGGATAACCAGATGTCGGATGTGCCGGAATCTACTGTTGTGGAAGACCTGAGGAATTATGCCATCGCGCGTATCTACCTTGATAATTTCGACCATATAAAAGCTTACTGGGCAATGATAAGTCGTACTACGGCGCAGTTGTCGCTTAATTTTGGTGTTGATGATATTGATGGTACGCTTGACGATACCACCAAAATATATTCGATGGCAGGCAGTGAAGAACAGCACCCCGGCATGAGTACCAAGCAACTGGTCGAGCTGATAAAGCACGTTGGCCGCCACCCGATAGAAAGGGATACTTTGTATAATGTAATTACCGATTACAATGAATATGAGTTTCCCGAAGAAGTGAAACCGCAGTTTTATAAGTTGCCGGTTATTAATTAGCAGCCCCACCCAAACCCTCCCCGGAAGGGAGGGCTTTAAAAAAAGCTCGGCTAAAGTCTCCCCAACCGGGGGAGATTTAGAGGGGGCTGAATAATTTAAAATGATACAAAAAATACTATATATAGTTCGCCATGGGCAAACCGACCTGAACAGGCAGGGGATTGTGCAGGGGCGGGGGATGAATACCGATCTGAATGGTGAAGGCCGTAAACAGGCCGGGCTTTTCTTTAATGCTTATAAGGATGTACCTTTTGATAAGATATACATATCTGAACTGAAACGCACGCAACAAAGCATCCAGCCATTTATTGATAAAGGGATACCATACGAGAAATTGGAAGGTCTTGATGAGTTGGCATGGGGTATATATGAAGGCCAACCCAGAACACCCGAAACTGATGCCGGATTTTTAAAACTGGTTCGCGATTGGGTGGAAGGCAACCTCGACAGCAAAATTGAAGGCGGCGAAAGCCCTAATGAAGTAAAAGCCCGCCAGGAAGCGGCACTAAATATTATAATGAGTCGCCCGGACGAGGAATCTGTGTTGATATGTATGCATGGTCGCGCTATGCGCCTGCTGCTTTGCCTGCTTACCGGCAAGCCACTTACCGAAATGGAAAGTTTCCCGCATCAAAACCTGGTATTATATAAAGTAACTTACGATGGCGCAAAATTCGAAATAGTGGATTTTAATAACGCCCAACATCTAAAAAATTGTGAATAAACTACGCATTTCCGCTGTTAGCTATACTAACACCAAACCTTTTATATACGGCATACAGCATACCGACTTTATTGATAAAATAGACCTGAGCCTTGATACCCCGTCTGATTGCGCCCAAAAGCTGATCGATGATGTGGTAGATATTGGTCTAATACCGGTTGCAGCTACTTTAGACTTGCCATACTGGGAAATTGTTGCCGATTACTGCATTGGCGCGGTAGGTGCTGTGAACTCGGTTTTTATTTTCAGTAATTGTGAAATTCATGATATAAAGCGTTTACAGCTCGATCCGCAGTCGCGCTCATCAAATAATTTGGCGAGGGTATTATTAAAGAATTATTGGCAGATAAACCCTGAACTTGTAAAGGATGCTGTCGATTATTCATCTTCTGCAGATGCTGAAACCGCTTTTGTGCAAATAGGCGACCGCACTTTCGGAAAAAAGGGAAACTATAAATATGCATATGACCTGGCCGAAGAGTGGCAGAATTTTACCGGACTGCCATTTTGCTTTGCCGCATGGATAGCCAATAAACCCATCCCGCAGGAATTTATATATGAGTTTAATAAGGCGTTGAAATATGGCCTCGACCATCGTGCTGAGCTTTTTGCTGAATTGCCCAAACGCGATGATTTTGATGTGGAGGATTACCTGATGCACAAGATAGATTTTGAGCTTACGGAGAGTAAAAAAGAGGCGCTGTATTTGTTTTTGGGATATGTGCGCGACTTGTAAATAATGCGCCTGAATTAATTCAAATAATTCTTCATTAGCTGATTAAACTATATGTTAAAAAATTAATCAAACAAGAATAACCGGTCTTGTTTATTTAGTTAGGCATGAAGGATTTCTACTACATTTTGGGTGTTGACGCGAACTGTTCTTCTATAGAAATTAAAGAAGCATACCGGAAACTGTCGAAGAAATTTCATCCCGACCTAAACCAGAACGACAAGTATTTTGAAGGTCGCTTTAGAGAAATACACGAAGCTTATATAATTTTAAACGACCCTACGCAACGGACGATCTACGACAGGAATTTAAAAAAGTTTAAATCGCCGCCTTCAGCAAGTAGTTCCACTTCGCAACAGCAACAACGTACACACAAGTCTCCGCTAAACGCTTATCAGGCACGACCTGTGACAAGTTATAAGATCAACCCGCGCAGGAGCATCGATGTTTTATTTACTATTATATTAATAGCAGTCACCATTATTTTTGGCGACTATGTATATAATGCTATGAATGCACCGATAAAGAGCAAACCCTATACCGCACCTGTTGCCAGCACAGTCGCCAACGCAATTCCACTGAAACATCATCACCATAAACATGCCTTAAAAACCAAACTAGTTGCTGACGAACCTAAGGTTAGTTCTGCATCAGTTGTTATCCCGAAGGTTGCGCCTGTGAAGGTTCCGGCAGCGGCAGTTATACCTGTTCCGGCACCCGTTATTACGAAAGTACCTGAGCCAGTGCCAAATTACCTATACAAATCGACTATACATGCTAATTTAACAGGTATTGTGAACATGCGCGAGGCTGCTAAAATCAGTTCGCCGGTTGTTAAAGAAATTCCGGGAAATTCAGAGGTTTATGTGCTGGAAAAGGGGGATGCTTATTATAAGGTGAGGTTTGATGGAGTGGAAGGGTTTGTGCCAAGGTGGGCAGTGGTGGTGAAGTGATATAACTTCTATTGTTATTTCTCAAGTAGTTTTGCCTTATTCGCTAATGGAATTAAATAGTTTATAAAGGCACTCGCAGCAACCAACATATATTTGGCAGTTTCAAAATCGGGTGCATCATGTGCATCAATTATAGCATGCCTTATACCTGAAACTTTATCATTTGTATAAGCATAAATTTTTATAAAGCTTTCTTTAAGTTGTTTATTAATATTTATTCCGGCTGATTCCAAATTCGTAAATGCGTCACCTAATGATTTGCTCTTTGTGGCAATTCTACAAGCACTTTCAATTGCGGAAATTGATTCCTTTACTGAGTTTCTATAATCTGGGTTGGTACGATCCGAGAGAAATTTAACAGCTGACACTAAATGAATATTAACCCCTTCTAATGCTGTATATTGCTTATTTAAATCAATTGAAGAGTTTATTTCACTAATTTCCAGTTCGTTTGATATTGGAACAATGATATTATTTATTATTCGATAGCCTGAGAACTGCCTTTCCAAGCAACTATTGATAGATTTGATATAATTCTCTGTAATTGTAAATGGAAAATATATTAAAAACTCCATAAACCGATATACATCGTACCATTCGAATAAAAAAAACACTTCCTTTAATAAGTTTAATAATGAATACCAGTTTTTCGGTGCTTCGTCAACTGGTTCTACAAAGAAATATTTCCATAAATTAGAAGATAAAAATTGCAATGCATTGTTATGAGCAGCCTCGGGACCTGTTTTAGTTAGAATGTGTTCATAGAATATATTCCATAATTCATTTCTTAATTCATCATTAATCGAATCTAATTGAAGAGGTTTTGTAATGGGTGCAATGCCCATCCTTTGTGAAAAATTTAAATCCATTTATTTTGAATTAGTTATTGTAAAGATAGTTACTAAAATTTAACTCTATTGGCAAACTCCTTTCAATACTATTCCTTATCTTAACAGGTAAAACATTTACCCCATATGAACCCCATACAAACATTACAAGGACAGGTTGCCCTGGTTACGGGCGCGGATAGCGGAATAGGCGAGGGCGTTGCTTTTGCATTGGCAAACGCCGGCGCTAAAGTTGTTATTAATCACGTTGATGCGCATGAAGTGGCACAAGGCGTGGTTGATAACATAAAAGCACAAGGCGGCGAGGCTTATGCCATACACGCTGATGTAAGCAACGAGGCCGATGTGCAGGCCATGTTTGCCGAAACTATCAAGCAATACGGCACGGTTGATATTTTGGTGAATAATGCCGGCCTGCAACGCGATTCGAAATTTGTGGATATGACCATTGAGCAGTGGAACACGGTTATCGGCATAAACCTTACCGGGCAATTTTTATGCTCGCGTGAGGCTGCACGGGAGTTTATTCGTCGCGGTGTGGTTGAAGGAAGGAGCAAAGCCGCTGGGAAGATCATTTGCATGAGCAGCGTGCATGAAGTTATCCCCTGGGGCGGGCACGTAAATTATGCCAGCAGCAAGGGCGGCGTAATGATGCTGATGAAAAGCATGGCGCAGGAACTGGCTCCACATAAAATAAGGGTGGTATCTATCGGTCCCGGCGCTATACAAACCCATATTAACCAGGCAGCCTGGAGTACACCTGAAGCATTGAATAGTTTATTAACCCTGATACCCTATAACCGTATTGGTGAACCAGATGATATTGGTAAACTGGCCGCGTGGCTGGCATCGGATGAGGCGGATTATATTACGGGCACCACCATTTTTATGGATGGGGGCATGACATTATATCCCGGATTTGCCGATAATGGGTGAATTTAGTGTTAAGAAAGTGTTAAATAGTTAAATAGAACGATTTAGCAAACTCAATTAAGTGATTAAAGTCTTTGACATATTGTAAAATATACACTAAGTATATTGAGAAAATTTAAATTTTCTTCAAATAAAGGCTAAGTATTATCAAATAATCATAAAAGTTCAATTTTATTGATATAATTGATAACAATACCTTACTTTTGTTATGGATTTAAAATTTAAAACAACATGAAAAAGATATTCATCACCATCGCAACAATTGGCCTTTTAGGCACAAGTGCATTTGCTAAAGTAGAAGGTAAAAAAGCGGAGAAAACAGTATCAGTAGCTTACAGTGTAAGAAACGAATTCGATGCTACATTTGACGACGCAAAAGATGTTACCTGGACAATAACTGATAACACCCAGAAAGCAACTTTTACACAAGACGACGTTAAGAAAACTGCATTTTACAACTTACAAGGCGAATACCTTGGTGTAACCCAGGATGTTGCTTACAGCGCAATTGCTGCAAAAGCACAAAAAACTATAGCTGACAAATATGCCGGCTACAATGTTGGTGAAGTAATTAAACTTCAAACCAACGACGCAAACAGCAGCTTTGATCAAACAGTATACTTTGTTGATCTGAAAAAAACTGATGCAGAAGTTTTAGTAAGGGTTACCCCTTCAGCTGACGTTTATTACTTCCAGACAGTAAAATAAACTTCCGCAACTTTTAACTGACCTACGAGCCACCTGTATTTACGGGTGGCTTTTTTTTGTTTTCATAAACTAATTTATTTTTATGAAAATCAGCTACCAAATGGTCAAATACCTTTAAAAAGCCCCTTTTTCAAAACAAAATGGGCTTGCAGGCATTTATTAGTAAACATCTACTATAATGCCAAAAACAATAATTGTATCTAACCGCCTGCCTGTAAAAATCACCCAAACTGATGGAGAATACCAATTGTCGCCCAGTGAAGGTGGCCTGGCTACAGGTTTAGGGTCGATATATAAACAGCATAATAACGTATGGATAGGGTGGCCCGGCATCGAGGTTAACAGCGACGAGGATAAAACTGCCGTTACCGAAAAGCTAAAGGAAATAAGCCTGTTGCCTGTATTTTTATCACAACAGGAAATAAGCGAATATTACGAAGGTTTCTCCAACGAGGTGCTTTGGCCCGTATTCCATTATTATGCTTCAACTTATGCCAGTTACAAGCAATCGAACTGGGATCATTACCGGGAAGTGAACCAGAAGTTTTGCGATGAAGTATTGAAAGTCGCCAAACCCGGCGATACCATCTGGATACATGATTACCAATTGCTATTGCTGCCTGCACTGGTGAGGCAGGCTATTCCCGATGTTTCTATCGGGTTTTTCCTGCATATACCGTTCCCGTCACATGAAATGTTCAGGCTAATACCCTGGCGCAACGAATTACTGGAAGGGATGCTGGGCGCCGACCTGCTGGGTTTCCATACTTTTGATGATGTACGGCATTTTTTAAGTACAGTTACCCGTATTTTACCGGTAACATCATCCTCAAATATCATTACTGCTAATGACAGATCGATAGTGGTTGAATCGTTCCCAATGGGGATAGACGATAAAAAATATGGCACTTTACCGCTAACACCTGAAGTTATTGAACAGGTAAAACAAATAAAGGAAGCCTTTAAAGATACCAAGCTGATACTATCGATCGACAGGCTGGATTACAGCAAGGGGATATTACAACGCCTTGAAGCTTTTGAATTATTGCTAACCCTGCACCCGGAATATATAGGCAAAATAAACCTGTACATGATCGTGGTGCCCTCGCGTGAGAATGTGCAGCAGTATGTGTATTTACACGATCAAATCGATAAAAAGGCCGGAAGTATAAATGCATTGTACCGTACAATGGATTGGAGCCCGGTGCATTATTACTACCGTTCGTTCCCCATTGAAACGCTTTCGGCGCTGTATTATTCGGCTGATGTTTGCCTGGTTACGCCCATGCGCGACGGTATGAACCTGGTAAGCAAGGAATATGTTGCCAGCAGAATAAATAATGATGGTGTACTGATATTAAGCGAGATGGCAGGGGCATCTAAAGAATTAATTGACGCCATAATAGTAAACCCCAATAACATAGGCGAGATATGCCGCGCGATTATCCAGGCCATAAAAATGCCGCTTGCCGAACAACAGGAACGGATGATACAAATGCGCCAAAACATAAGCAAGTTTAACATAGCGCATTGGGTGAAAATATTTATGGAACGCCTGAAAGAAGTAAAACAACTACAGCGCTCCATGCAAGCAAGGCATGTAAGCGGCACAACCGGGCAATCCATCATTAACAGGTACGCCAAAACCAAAAACAGGATAATATTCCTGGATTATGACGGCACGCTGGTTGATTTTAAGTCAAACATCGCGCAAGCCGAGCCGGATAAACAGCTTTATGACCTGCTAAACCTGCTGACAGAGGACCCTGCAAACCATGTGGTACTGATAAGCGGCCGCAAGCACGAGAATTTAGCGGAATGGTTTGGTAAGGAAAATATTTACCTTATAGCTGAGCATGGCGCATGGTTCAGGCAGCAAAATACCAACTGGCATAAAATATCGGGCTTATCCGATGCCTGGAAACAGGATATTTACCCTCTGCTGGAAACTTATGTTGACCGTACGCCGGGATCATTTATTGAAGAAAAAACATACTCGCTGGTATGGCATTATCGCAAGGCGCAAAAGGGGCTGGGGGAGTTGCGGGCAAATGAGCTGGCCAACAATCTGAAATATTTGGCAAGCGATAAAGGCCTACAGCTTTTACCTGGTGATAAAGTGCTGGAGATAAAGAACATGGAGGTTAATAAGGGTAAAGCGGCGGTTTCGCTAACTGAAAAAAACAACTATGACTTTATCATAGCCTTTGGCGATGATCATACCGATGAGGATATATTTAAAGCTTTGCCCGATTCGGCTATTACTATAAAAGTGGGCAGTAATATATCTGCGGCCAAATTTTATTTGCGGAACCCGGGAGAGGTTAGGCGCTTTTTGCTTGATCTGACGGAGAGTACGGTTGTGCAGGATAAGTGATGATTTAGGCTAAAGCCTTACCTTTTTGTTTTTGTAAACCGTTGGCTGAAGCCAACGGCAATTTATCAATCATCATAGGAATATCGGCCTGTCCAGTTTCATGGCTATGCGGTAGGCCGCGTTCATTAAACCTACGTGGCTGTATGCCTGCGGAAAATTGCCCCACTGGCTGCCATCGTTTTCATCAACATCTTCACTGAATAACAGTAAATGGTTTGAGAATTGCAGTAAGCTTTCAAATTCCTTTATGGCATCATCGATCCTTCCAACAGCAGCTAAGGCTTCTACATACCAAAAGGCGCATATAAGGAATGTTGTTTTAGGTTTTCCAAAATCATCTTTATATAAATACCTGTAAAACAGCCCGTTTGAAGCTTTTAATTCTTTTTCCAGTGCAATTAAATGGTCTTTGGCGCGATCAGATGCCGGATCAAGATAATTCATCATTATCAATTGCAGTGTACTGGCATCAAGATTGGTTCCTTTAGCCGCATTGGTATATACCTTTCGTTTAGGGTCGTAACAACTTTCAATATGTTTGGCCGCACGTTTTTTTAGCGATATGGCCTTTTTTATCAATGGCTTATCGTTAATTGTTCGTGCCATTTTTTCAGCAGCGGATGCGCCTGCCCATTGGAAGAGGTTACTATAACAATGGATATTTTCCATATTACGGAACTCCCAGATGCCGGCATCTTTTTCGTCAATAGTCGCTTCAATTTTTCCTAATAAAAAGGCTATCCATCGCGCTGAATCCTTTCTTTCCGAAAAAACAAAACGGTGGTCGGTATATAAGGGGAGCATCGATATTAATACCTGCCCGTAAATATCATTTTGTATATGCTCATAAGCCTGGTTACCTATACGCACCGGCTGGTTGCCCTCATAACCCGCTAAGTCGGTCAAAATTTCTTCTGTAAGTATCTTTTTGCCTGTAATGCTATACAAGGGCTGATAACGTTTGTCTTCGGCAAATGAAATATCGGTTACATAGCTAAAATATTTTTCCATCTCCTCAAAATGGCCAATGTGGTTTAGCGCTGTAATTACGTAATAGGTATCGCGCAGCCAGCAATAGCGGTAATCCCAATTGCGGCCGCTCCCCGGCGACTCGGGCAAACTGGTAGTACTGGCGGCTATTATAGCGCCTGTATCTTCAAACTGGTGTATTTTAAGCGCCAGGGCCGAACGAATTACAAACGGCTGATAGAATGAAGCTATTGACGAGTGTTTTATCCATGTGCGCCAGTATTGTATGGTTTCCATTAAAAAACGTTCGGCAGTGGTTACTAAAGGGGCCTCTAAAGGTTCGCCATAGGTAAGCACCAGGTATTTTGGTTCGTTTAAAACAAAGGCCTGTTCATCAAAAACATAGCTTATGGATATGTTTGTGGTTAGCCGCAAATGTTCTTCGCCGCCTAAAAACTGTATGTGATTGCTGCCGCGGTTCACTTTTAGTTTTACGGCGCCATACTCTGATACAGGCTCACATTTTACAATAACCCTTGGCGAGCCCTCGATCGCTTCAATTTTGCGTATCAGCATAAGGGGTTTATAATATCGCTGGTTATTATAATATCGTGGCGCAAAATCAGTAATACGGTATTTTGTGCCGTTTTGCAGGGTGATCTCGGTTATGAGCACATTAGTATTTTCCAAATAATACTGGTGCGAGGTGTAAGGATCTTCGGGTAAAATAGAAAATTCGCCGCCCTTTTTTTTATCGAGCAAACCACCAAAAATAAAGGTGCTATCGAACCGTGGCCAGCATAGCCATTCAATATTAGTATTAGTACTAACGTGGGCAAGGAACGCGCAATTGCCAATAATACCGGTATTATAAGTGTGTTTCTTCATAGGTGAACAGGCTCAATAGGGCCTTCAAGCAATATTTAACAACTTTTTAGCTATAATGTTGACGCTAAAGCGACAGTAAATTTGATTTGCCTATTGATTTTTTAAAATATGGCAAGTAATTTAGTATTGAAATTAAAAGAGGTAATATTGTTTTAACAATACAATTAGCCAATATTTACAATGCCAGGGCGGTAAATACCCTATTTTGATTTAAAAATTTAACCAAATAAATAATTTTATTTGGTTGTAAATTATTTTATATATTTGAAAAAGAGAGGTTTCTATTTTCCTTCTGATTATTAATGCCATTTTATATTCAGTTTGGGTTTAGTAATAAATCTTTTTAACAAAATTTTAATACTATAATAATATTATGAAAACTGGAAAAGTAAAATGGTTTAACACACAAAAAGGTTACGGTTTTATTGTTACCGATGACGGCAAAGATCTGTTTGTACATTTTAAAGATGTACAAGGCGGTGTAAATGCTATTAAGGATAACGATGAAGTTACCTACGATGTGGAAGAAGGCAGAAAAGGATTGCAAGCGGTAAACGTGAAAAAAGTATAATCTATAATTCTGAAAGGAAAAGCCCTCCGGTATACCGGAGGGCTTTTTTTGTTGAACGTGATTACTTACTTTAGCCCCACCAATTTATAAAATTTATGACTGAAATAGCCACAGCCAAAATTAACCGCAATGTTATTTTCCTGGTATTAGTAGCCTCGTTAGGATATTTTGTTGATATATACGACCTGCTGGTTTTTTCGATAGTGCGTGTGCCGAGCTTGCTGGCTATTGGCGTAAAAGCCGCCGATGTAAAAGCCGTGGGCGTTACTATTATTAACTGGCAAATGTTTGGTTTGCTGATAGGTGGGTTGATATGGGGGATAGTTGGTGATAAGCTTGGGCGTATAAAGGTGTTGTTTGGTTCTATTTTACTTTATTCGGTTGCCAATTTTATAAATGGCAGGGTAACGGGTGTTGAAGGATATATTATTGTGCGGTTTATTGCCGGGATAGGTTTGGCGGGGGAGTTAGGCGCAGGGATAACATTGGTTGCCGAAACCATGAAAACAACCAAAAGGGGCTATGGCACTATGATAGTTTCGGTAATTGGTTTATTGGGTGCTGCCGCTGCAAATTTAGTTGCCAAAGAAATGGATTGGCATTGGGCCTATTATGTTGGTGGCATATTGGGTGTATGCCTGTTATTGTTGCGTTTAGGCACATTCGAATCAGGCCTTTACAGGGATGTTGAAAATAAGGCTGTATCAAGGGGGAACTTCCTGATGCTGTTTACCAGTTTTAAACGCTTTATTAAGTACTTGTACTGTATTTTAGTTGGCTCGGCTAACTGGTTCGTGATCGGTATATTAATTACGCTATCGCCTGAGTTTGGTAAGGCCCTTGGCGCCAAAGTACCTTTAAACGCCGGGGATGGTGTGTTTTACAGTTATATAGGCATCGCTATAGGCGGTATTTTCGCCGGGTTATTATCCCAGGTTACCCGTTCAAGGCGCTTAACAGTAGTCGTTTTCATCCTCATTTCGGTAGCAAGTGTGATCTGTTATTTAAGTGCTACCAACATAACGCCAACACAATTTACCTGGCTATGCCTTTTCCTTGGCTTTGGTGTAGGCTACTGGCCCATATTTGTTACTATACCCGCCGAGCAATTCGGCACCAACATCCGTGCTACAGTAACTACAACAGTCCCCAATTTTATAAGGGCCTCACTTATACCTATCAACGCGGCCTTTGCTGCACTTTCGGTAAGTTATGGAAGCATGATAACAGCCGGTTATATTATGATGGGTATTTTATCGCTTATAGCGTTATTCTCCATAAGCCAATTGAAAGAAACCTTCCATAAGGACCTGGATTATTTGGAAGATTAATCAATTATTGAGTTATCGAATTATTGATTGACGATAGTTTATGTAATTTTACAGCTTCGAAAATATTACTTACTGATTCGATAATTCAGTAATT
>Ga0207019_1076_pt1 | contig 23134 bp, 24 predicted proteins | sample Alteio_BWMinCont_50_FD_153483 | JGI IMG/M metagenome (GOLD analysis project Ga0207019, IMG submission 153483) | Enriched cells from forest soil in Barre Woods Harvard Forest LTER site, Petersham, Massachusetts, United States -... | ecosystem: Environmental > Terrestrial > Soil > Temperate forest >...
AGCGAATAAGCTCGATCCCGCTGTTCTTGGTAAGCCGACGAGGGCAGATACCACTTTCATCCAAAAGAAATCAGCTATTGCCAACAAAGAGCCTGATAGTGCTTTTTCGGCCCGGCAGCCGGTGAAATTAGAAAGCCGTAGCCCGCTGTTAAGGGTGGTGCATAACGAGGTGCAACCCGATATACTCAATAATTTCGACCCGTCGGACGAATACATGAACCCGGAATTTAATATCAGCATAAGTAAAGCGTACGAAGATTTTTCCTACTCGTTTGCTATTTTTGTGGATGATAAGGGTAAAATGTATTTCGACAGGTCTATGGATTATATTATGCCTGAATATCGTGAATCAACCACGCGCATATTAAAGGGTATTATTGATGGTTATTTAACAGCCTACCTAAAAGTTACTCCCGGCAGCACGCTTGGTATAAAGCACACCAGTTATATTATTGTGAACGTGGTAGGGAAGAAGGGGTAAGAAATGTTAAAAAAATCGGCGTCATCCTCCCAAAAAATAGGTGCGATCCCCACAAACAAAATCTGCCAAACCCACAATTCCGGGAATATTTTATTGATATAATTTTTTGCCGCGGATGTTATGTTGTGAATAAGGGCGATGTGGATAAAGTTGGAAATTGTTATAGCAAAATAGCGCACAACCTATTATAAATCAACCCGCATATATTGTTTAAAAATGTTAAAATATTGTTAGTAACGTGTTAATAAAAAATAAAAAAAATAGTTGACACGGGATGATTTATGTCCCTATATTGTAATCAACAAGAACGACGTACTTTGACAGCCTTGAGATACACAAACTGAGATCGGGTGAGCCTACGGGGGAGCAGCGAACAGGGAAAGTAACTCATCATTCAGCGGAAAATGGCGACAAGCGAATTACCGGGAAAATGAGAAAAGGCATTATGGAAACTGCTAAACTTTACGGAGAACAGCAGTGGAAACTAATGGCCTTGAAGCAAACAGTGTTAGCACACATTGAAAGATCAGCATTCGAACGAAGAAAGATCATCAGCGTTGAGCGAGCAACGGCAGCGTTAGTATCCGCAGGATAGTGGCAACCCCGGAACCTCTGAGGAACACACTTACCGCCCTTCGCGAGATTGGTAGTAGTTAAGAGTTGAACGGATACCGGCAGCGTCCCGTCCGTAGGGGTGCCAAACATAAACCGGGGCATGCAAAAACTAACTGATACATCGGCATTCGACAGAGTAACGATACAGATCAGCGTGAGCATTATAACATTGCCATGATCAGGTCGGTCACTTTACACAAAACTTGATGCTCTATGGCGGCTACGGTCGGCAAAGGGTAGGAAACGGAAGTTCAAATCGCAAGAGGAGGCTTCCGTTTTCGCTTTTTGTACCTATTTGTCATTGCGGGATATATTGAAAACTACTCACCATTCACTACTCACCATTCTCTGTTTTCCATCAAAAAATCCCTAATTTAGCCTTTATGCAAAAGGAAGGCAAATCAGACGGTAAGAAGAAAATATTTGTATTAGATACATCGGTTATCCTGTACGACCATAATGCCTTCGAAAATTTCCAGGAGCACGACGTAGCCATACCCATACAGGTACTGGAAGAGCTGGATAACATGAAAAGCGGCAACGATACCCGCAATTTCGAGGCGCGCAGCTTTATCAGGCTAATGGACGATATATCGCGCAATAAGCTTATCAATAAATGGCGCCCGCTGAATGGCAGCAGTAAGGGCAGTTTTAAGGTTATTATCGATACAAAAAATATCGCCGCTGATGCCGCTGCTATATTCGGCTCAGAAAAAACCGACCACCGTATATTAAATGCTGCTCTGGTTTTGCAGGAAGAGAACCCCGATAAAAAGGTGGTGCTAGTCTCCAAAGATATTTGCCTGCGCCTTAAAGCCAAAGCGCTTAACCTATATGCCGAGGATTATGAAACCGGTAAAATAAAGAACCTTGACGAGCTATACACAGGTAAAACGGCGCTGAACAAAATAAGCGACAAGCTGATAAACCAGCTTAATAAACACGATTCCCTGCCGGTTGATGTATTTGATGATATACAATCGCACACGCACAATCATTTTTACATTTTAAATAGTAAGAATAACTCGGTACCGGCCTTTTACAATTCGCAAAGCAAGCAACTGGAAAAGGTGACCGAACAGCCTATATTTAACATCTTCCCTAAAAATATGGAGCAGGCTTTTGCCATTCATGCGCTACTGCATCCTGATATAAAACTGGTTACTATACAGGGTAACGCAGGTACGGGCAAAACCCTGCTGGCATTGGCCGGGGCGCTGGAGCAGCGAAAAAATTTCAGGCAGATATTTGTAACACGCCCCATTGTGCCATTAAGCAATAAGGATATAGGCTTTTTGCCGGGCGATATTAAATCCAAGATCGACCCGTACATGGCGCCAATATGGGATAACCTGAAATTTATTAAAGACCAGTTTAGCGATGATGAAAAAATGCAGGCTAAAATTGATGAGCTGGTAACCAATGAAAAGATCTCGATAGCGCCGCTGGCCTTTATTCGCGGGCGTACGCTAAGCAAAATATTCTTTATTGTGGATGAGGCCCAAAATCTCACCCCGCACGAGGTGAAAACCATCATCAGCAGGGCAGGAGAGAACAGCAAATTTATATTTACCGGCGACATTTACCAGATAGATACACCTTACCTGGATGCTGAAAGCAATGGCTTAAGCTATCTGATCGATAAAGCCAAAGACCATCCGCTATATGCCCACATCACCCTGCAAAAAGGGGAGCGGAGCGAGCTGGCTAATTTGGCAACGGAGTTGTTGTAGGTCTTGCATTCCGTCTCATGATAAAAATGAGACAGGGTGAGACATACGGAAAATCCACCATTTCAAAACACGCCAAAATCACTATTTTTAAACCAAAATAAGGCCTTAAATGGCACTTTTTAGCCTTAAAAACACATCAAAAACGACGATTTTCGGCCCAAAAACGTCCAAAAAACAATGAATTTTGCTGTTTTTTCACCCAAAAAAACCTTTTTTTAATGAATTTAACCCTGTTTTGTCTCTAAATGAGACACCAATCTATTGATAAAAGGCACCTGCGCCGGGTTTATTTTTTGCTTCGCTATATCGGGTCCAAACCAACCGGCACGATCAATTTCCGGAATGGTAATTTGCTTACCCGAGCGCGGTGGCCATTCAATTTCGCAGGTGTTGCTTACAATGGTCTCATGGTCAATATCGCCTTCAACCGCCCAGCCATATACTGTTTTGCCACTCTTTTGTCGGATACTGCCTAATTCGATAAACTCACCATCCACAGTCTGCCCCGTTTCCTCGGCAAACTCCCGCCTGGCGGCAGAAAGAGCTTCTTCATTATCCAAAAACTCACCCTTGGGTATCGACCAGCTGCCATCGTCCTTATTTTTAAAGAACGGCCCGCCCGGATGTACGAGAAAAACTTCCAACGTCCCGTCAATTATCCGGTACAATAAAATACCTGCACTTTGTTTGCCTACCCGCCCCCTAAACGTGGAGTTTTTGATTTGCATGTTGTTTGTAATATTATTTATCAGCCAACAAAAATAACAGCAAATAGTTAGCTTTGCTATTCAAAAATTCCTCCGCTATAAGCGGAGATTAGGGGGTATATGTTTACAGGAATAATAGAAACATTAGGAAAAGTTACCGAACTGCAGTACCAGCATGGCAATCTGCATATTACTGTTGGATCGGCAATTGCCTCGGAATTAAAGATAGACCAATCCGTAGCGCATAACGGCGTTTGCTTAACGGTGGTAGCACTGGCCGATGGCCGCCACACCGTTACCGCAATTGAAGAAACGCTGAATAAAACCAACATTGGCGACTTAAAAGTAGGCGACCTAGTCAATCTCGAACGCTGCATGCAAATGAACGCCCGGCTCGATGGCCACATCGTACAGGGGCACGTCGACCAAACCGCTACCTGCATAGCGTTTAATGCGCTCGATGGCAGTTGGGAATATACCTTTGAATACGATGCCGCTGTGGGCAATATCACCGTGGAGAAGGGCTCAATATGCGTAAACGGCATCAGTCTTACCGTTGTAAATTCCTATGCCAACACATTTTCTGTTGCTATTATACCCTATACTTTTGAGCATACCAACCTGCAAAATGTGCGTGAGGGCTCAATAGTTAACCTCGAATTCGACATTATCGGTAAATACGTTGCCAGGCTAATGAACCGCTAAAATTTCAAACAATTTATCCATCGTTGGGTTGTATTGGTATAATCAAAAACACAATATTATGGATAAGTTAAAGAAATTTGCGCTGATGGAGAAGATAGTCCATGAACTGGAAGATTTGAAAAACAGCCAGCAGGCTATCATACAAAAACTGGCTAAAATTGAGGTGGATAATATCGAACTGGGCGACAAGCGCCTTGAAAAAGACCTGCCCGACATGCACCAGCGTGTATCAGATAACCTGGATACCATTGCTGCCATACTCGAATACTTTGCCGGTCAAACCGATAAGTTTAGCGATACCAACAATATCCAGGCATTAAAGGAACAGGAAGCTATCAACAACTCTTAGCCAACCGAACTTCATTTCGAAAAGAGCATCAAACAAAAAAATCCCCGGTTACGGGGATTTTTATCAACTCCACTGATCACTATAATAAACTTTCGGAAAAGTATCGGCTATAAAAAATACAGAAGGGCTAAAAATCATCCGATCGTTTACTCATAGTTTTGGTTAGCAGGTCAATTTTGCTCATAAATAACTGGTCCATGGCTTTGAGCACCCGCTTATTTACTGCAACGCCCAATATGCCGCCGCCTTTGTCCTGGTCCAACTCATATAAGGTATGCGGAATGTTTTTATCATCGCTGTTTTTAAAGGTTATTATAATATTGTCGAACGTATAGCGGTAACGGCCTTTTTTAAATTCAAGCTTCACACTATATTTTATATCCATTGGTTCGGTTCCAATGCCGGTTTGGGTTTTATAGGTTGATGGTTCGTCAACATCAAATGTTACTACACTATTGGTTTTATCATCGCTGGTAATTTTGTAGTCAACCAAAGCCATTTTGGTGATAAAAAGCTTAGCGTCTTTATTCAGGTCGTTTACTGTAAATGAGGTATCAACTTGTACCACATTACCGTAATACACATATTTATCTTCAATTTTGTACCCGTAAATACCTGAGGTTTGCGCATCGGATGCCGACGACTGGGCTTTTGCAATAAACGGCAATAAAAACACCGCGGCAATTAATATTTTTTTCATGATGATCTGATAACTAATATCGCATTAAAGTTTGGGTAATAATACGCTAATTACCAGCATCTTAAAAGGGTATCGACAATAGCCCTTAGGCAGCCGATGATACCGCGTTTACAATCGATGAAATTTTAGTGGGATGACTAGACTTATTACACTTGTGCTCGTTTGCAAAGAGTGCTTAATATGGTTCCGCGTATGAAATAAGGCTGCAAGTGATTTACGAAGTTTTTAAAACTTCGTAAATCTGTTACTTAATTGATAGGTTGCTGAATAAAGGCGTCGAACGTGTAGCCTTTAAACAAACTTACGAAATTTTTAAAATTTCGTAAGTTAATGTCCGCCGAAAGAATAATCTTGCGCTCGTTTGCAACGAGTGCTTAACATGGTCTTGCGATTGCATCGTCACCTTACTCTATACTTTTCCCCTTCATCGCCGTACTTATCGCATGGTCCATCAACCGTTCAGCAAACGGGCGGGTATATTCATTAAGCTCGTCAATGGCTTTATGTATGGCATCCTTATCGCCACTGGTGAGGGCGGTCTTTAATGCGGTAACGTATTTATGTGTATTGGTAGCTTCTTCAACGCTAACAAAATCGCCGTTCTTTCGCATAAAGCCTTCAACGGTGTACACTATTTGTTCGCCTTCGGTACGGGCCTCTATCAGCATACGGGCGCTCACATCATCTTTAGCGTGGGTAATACTGTCGAGCAGCATTTGCTCTACCAGTTCATCGGTAATGCCGTAAGCAGGTTTTACTTCCACTTCCTGTTTTACACCTGATCGTAATTCAACCGCCTGTATCTTTAAAATGCCATCAGCGTTAAGCAAAAAGTTTATATCTACTTTCGGGAAACCCGCAGGCATAGAAGGTATGCCTTTCAGGTCGAACTCTGCCAGTTTACGGTTCTCGCTTATCAGGTCGCGTTCGCCCTGGTAAACGGCAATTTTCATATTCACATGTCCGTCTATCGAGGTGGTGTATTGCCTGCCCGCTTTGGTAGGCACTTTTGAGTTTCGGGGGATGATGACATCCATCAAACCGCCCATGGTCTCGATACCAAGCGAAAGCGGCGTAACATCCAGCAATAAAATATCACTGCGGTTACCTGCTAGCACATCGGCCTGTATAGCGGCACCTAAAGCAACCACTTCATCAGGGTTCACCTCATCATGCACAGGGCGACCAAAAAAGTCGGCCACCATCTTTTTAACCAATGCCGTACGGGTCGATCCGCCAACCATTACCACTTCGTCGATCTGCGCGGTGGTTAAACCGGCATCCTTTAAAGCGTTCTGACAAGCGTTTATAGTTTGCTGTACTTTGGGCAGAATTAAGGCTTCAAACATCTGCCTGTCGATGGTACACCATATATCGCCTATTTTTTCATTCACTATGCTTTGGTGGGCGAAGGCTTTCTTGGCTTCCTCAGCTTTAAGGCGAAGCTGCTGTGCCAGTTCGTGGTTCTCCACAACTTCGGCTTTATTCAGTTGGTTCTTTTCTATCCAGTAGTCAACTATGGCACTGTCAAAATCATCGCCCCCTAAAAAAGTATCGCCATTAGTGGCCAGCACCTCAAAAATGCCATTCTGTATTTGCAGTATAGATACATCGAACGTACCACCGCCCAGATCATAAACCGCTATGGTTTTAGTTTCATCAGGATTCAGACCGATGCCATAAGCCAAGCTTGCGGCAGTCGGTTCGTTCACAATACGCAGCACATCCAGCCCGGCCAGTTTCCCTGAGTCGCGGGTGGCCTGTCGTTGCGAATCATTAAAATAGGCGGGTACAGTTATCACTGCACGGTTAACAGGGGTTTTCAGCGCATGTTCGGCACGGGCCTTAAGCTCTTTCAATATCAGGGCCGATAGCTCAATAGGCGTGTAAAATTTATCGCCCACCTTAATTTTTACCAGGCTCTCGGTATTATCATCAATAACTTTATAGCTAAAAAAGTCTTTGTAATTCTCAATATCCTTGTATGATCGGCCCAATAAACGCTTAACCGAAAAAATGGTATTATACGGGTCAGTGGTCAGGTATTCTTTTGCTTCGTTACCCACCGTAATATCACCTGCATCCGAAAAATGCACTATCGAAGGCACCAAAACACCCTTGCCGGCATCATTAATTACCTGCGGTTGTTTATCAGGGTTGATGAACGCCACCAGCGAATTGGTAGTGCCCAGGTCAATACCTACAATAATTTCTTCCTTTTGTATTGAACCCGTTGCCAGGTTGATGGATACTTTAGCCATGATACTGCTTTAACAAGCCGCAAATGTAGGTAGTTTTAACTTACCGTGTGTCATGTGGATCTCGAATTTGTCTGAACTCGAATTAACCGAATTTTATGAATTAACGAATTTCAATATAGATCCCGCATTAAATAATTTGTTTCTTTTACCCTCTTTCCGCCACAGGCGAAGAGAGGGTGGTCGAGCGAAGCAAAGACCGGGTGAGTCTAATGAAGCGACATTAACATTCTATTAATTCTTTAATTCCAAAAATTCGAGTTCAGACAAAATTCCTTACTTTCACACCTGCATGAATACCCCTCTGAAACGCCTTTTATTAACGCTGCTTTTCGCAACCACAATTGCCACTTTAACCAAAGCCCAGCAATTCGGCGGCAACCCGCCATCTATAAAATGGGACCAGATCAACATGCCTGCGGCTAAGGTTATTTTCCCGCTGGGGATGGATTCAGCAGGGCGGAGGGTAGCCAATATCGTCAGCCAGATGAATGGCGTTATACAGCCAACCATCGGCTTTAAACAGCGGCAGGTAAGCATATTGCTGCAAAACCAAACCACCGTGGCCAATGCCTATGTAGGTCTCGCACCGTTCCGCAGCGAGTTTTATTTGACCCCCGAACAAAACAGCTTCGACATCGGCAGTTTGCCATGGCCCGAGCAGTTGGCCATACACGAGTTCCGCCACGTGCAGCAATACAATAATTTTAATGTAGGCATATCGCACGCGCTCAGGGTGCTTTTTGGCGAAGGCGGACAGGCATTGGGAAACGAGTTATCCATACCCAACTGGTTTTTTGAGGGCGATGCCGTTTTCAATGAAACCCATGTAAGCCAGCAGGGCAGGGGCAGGTTACCCTGGTTCTTTAATGGTTTCAGGGCGCTTTGGGCCGATGGCAGGGATTACAGCTACATGAAGATCCGCAACGGCTCGTATGTGGATTACACGCCTGATTGGTACCCGCTGGGTTATATGATGGTAAGCTACGGCAGGAATAAATATGGCGATGATTTTTGGAAGAAAGTAACACATGATGCTGCGGCTTATAAGGGTGGATTTTATCCTTTTGAAAGGGCGGTTAAGAAATATTCCGGGGTTAGTTTTGAGCAATTTAGAATGGATGGCCTAAATTACTTCAAACAGCAATTTGCAGCTGATAATTCACTCGATCACTCGATTGCTCCATCAAAAAAACATTTCGATGCCGATCGCGAATACCCCGCTTATGTAAATGATAACACGCTCATTTACATGAAAAGTACCTACAACCGCAACCCCGCATTCATCATAAAAACAGGCGATAAGGAACGAAAGATAAGTACCCGTAGCTATTCATTGGATAATTACTTTGATTACCACGATGGCAAAATTGTTTATGCCTCATACCGTCCCGACCTGCGCTGGACATACCGCGACTACAGCGAGTTGATGGTGTTAGATGTAAACACCGGTAAAGAACACCCCATCACCACCAAAGCCAAATACTTCGCGCCGTCATTCAGTGCCGATGGAAAAACCATCGTCACCGTTGAGGAAAGCCCGTCCGGAAAATGCACTATTCATTTGTTAGATGCCGCTAACGGGAAATTAAAAGCAGTTGTAACAAATAAAGAAAAATTGTTTTTTACTTATCCCAGGTTTTATAACAATGAACAATTACTCTCAGCTGTAAGAAATGTCAAGGGAAAAATGTCGCTGGCGATTATCGATATAAAAACCGGTGATGTGAATTATTTATTGCCATTTTCTTATCAGCCTATAGCTTTCCCATCGGTACACCATGATACAGTATATTTCAGTGCCACCACTGGTATAAACGACCGCTTGTTTGCCCTCAAAGTCAGCAGCGGTAAACTATATGAACTAAGCGGAGATTCACTTCACAACTTTATAGGTAATTACGAAACCACAACATCAGCCAATAAACTGGCCTGGGTAAGCTTTACCGCTTATGGCTATAAAATACATGAAGTTGACAAAGACCACATCCAATGGATCGAAACCACAGGCAGTCAACTACAAAGCGGTCTGCCCAACTTCAACATCCCCGCACTAACCCGCGATTCATCAACCAACCTGCTGGCTAAAGTTCAGGACAAGCAATTGCCCATCACCAAATACAACAAAGCCTACCACCTGTTTAATTTCCACAGCCTCATACCCAGTATAAACGATCCTAATTACACGCTATCGTTATCTGGTGAGAACGTATTGAACACCCTCCAATCCGACCTCTCATTCACCTACAATCGCGATGAAGGCTACAAGCAATTTGGGTTCGACGCCACTTATGGCGCTTTGTTCCCTGTCTTCTATGGCGGCGTGGATTATACGTTAGACAGGCGCGGCTACTACCGCGGCGGCAACATTTACTGGAACGAAACCAACGTACATGGCGGCCTGCAACTGCCGCTTAATTTTTCCGAGGGCAAGCATAATACCTATCTCACCATCGGCAGCGATATTAATTACAGCGATACCCATTTCCAGGCAGCCTACCGCGATATGTTCGCCGACCAGGCTTATTCTTACCTGAACAGTTACATATCCTTCAGTAACAGTAACCAGCAAGCCCGGCAAAATATTTACCCAACCCTGGGCCAAACCATTACGCTGAATTATAAGGATGCTATTTCGGGCCTCACATCTTCACAGTTTTTGGCCGATGGTTCATTCTATTTCCCGGGCTTATTCACAAACCACAGCCTGGTAATAACAGCCGCCCACCAGCAAAAGGGGAACGCCAATAGTGTGCTTGATTTCTCAAATGATTTCCCATTCTCCCGCGGTTATACAGCCGAGAATCTGTTCAGGCTGAATGGGATAGACGCCAACTACCATTTACCCGTAGCTTACCCCGACGCCGGCATAGCCAACACCATTTATTTTCTGCGGATAAGGGCAAACGCATTCTTCGACTACACCCACGCCAACGATTTTTATACCGATGGCACTAAATTTAAAGCTGATTTTAAGTCGACGGGCTTAGAAGTGTTCTTTGATACCAAATGGTTTAACCAGGATTCCATAACCTTCGGCTTCCGCTACAGCCGCCTGCTTGATCCCGACCTGTTTGGAGGCAATGGCCGTAACCGGTTTGAGTTTATAGTGCCGGTAAGTATATTTTAATAATTGATTTATCGAATTATTGAATTACTGAATTATTAATGTTTTATTACTTCAATCAATAATTCAATAACTCACTAATTCAATAATTATTTAATATTCGCCAGTCTGATGATTTCCTTCACCCGGTTCACATCCGTTACATCGTAATTATACTCATCGTGTAACAGCTCGCCCATTATAATATGGTCATTCTGGAACTTCATATGGCTTTCCACTATCTTTCTTGCTGACGAATGCACTTCATTTACCCCGGTAAAATGTACCAGGTCGGTCACATTTTTTTCATCCACGCCGCTGCCCGGCATAATAATGATACGGTCCGCGGCCTGCTCCACCAAATGCGCTATCACCGCCGAGCCTTCCATCGCCGTACTTTTCCCGCCCGATGTCAATATACGTTCGCAGCCCAGCTCAATAATTTCCTCCAGAGCCTTGAACTGATCGGCACAAACATCAAACGCCCGGTGAAAGGTAACGCCCAAGCCCGCATTTTTAGCCAGGTTGATAAGTTCAGCACAACGTTCAATATCAATACTACCATCGGTATTAAGCATACCCAGTACTACGCCATCGCATTTGGTTTCAATGCAATATTGCACGTTGGCCTTCATTACCTCAAATTCAATATCACTGTATAAAAAATCCCCGCTGCGGGGTCTTATCAGCACATAAAGCTTAATATGCAGCAGCTTGCGTGCCATCAGTATTTGCCCTGCCGACGGCGTTGTACCGCCTTCTTTCAAATTATCGCACAACTCCACACGAAATGCCCCGCCATCCTGCGCGGCCAGGGCTGATGTTATTGAATTCGCACAAACTTCAAGGGAGATCATATCTTCGGTTCAGGAATAATATTTTTATAGTTGATGTAACAGCAATAGTTAAAAACGGTTTTATCAATAGTTAATTCACGATACCCATTTTAACCAATCGATGTTTCATAAGCACTCTTCCCCTTTATCAAAAGATCCTGTGCCTCGTTATTACAAACTGCATATTCAAATCCATGCTGTAGCGCATAAGCGCCGTGTTCGCCTTTTTTATTAATAGCTAAAAAGCCCACCTGTATGGTTTTTGAATACTCCGGCTTCTTTTTAATGATACGCTCCACAGCTTCCTTGCAGGCGCGTTCAGGATGATAGCCCCTGCGCATCAGTTCAACCACCAGAAAGCTGCCCACGTTGCGTATCACTTCCTCGCCAACCCCGGTAGATGTAGCGCCACCAACCTCATTATCCACATACAAACCCGCGCCGATGATAGGACTATCCCCAACACGCCCATGCATCTTAAACGCCATACCACTTGTAGTACACGCGCCCGATATATTCCCTTGCGCGTCAATAGCCAGCATGCCGATAGTATCATGGTTATATTTACTGCCCGGCATGTGCTCAATGTTCATCACCGGGGCATATTTGGCCGTTTTAAGCCATTCCTTCCACGCTTTTTCCGATTCAGGCGTAAGCAAGTCTTCCTTTTTAAAACCCTGTTCAACCGCGAATTGCGTAGCGCCTTCGCCCACCAGCATAATGTGCGGCGTTTTCTCCATCACCAGTCGCGCCACCGAAATAGGGTGCGCAATATTCTCCATCGCCGCAACCGACCCGCAATTGCCATGCTCATCCATAATACAGGCATCAAGCGTAACGTGTCCGTCACGGTCGGGATACCCTGCGCGACCCACCGTATGATTTTTCATATCAGCCTCAGGTATTTTTACACCGGCTTCCACAGCATCCAAAGCACGACCACCCGCCGAAAGCGTTTTCCATGCCTCCTGGTTAGCAGCAACACCAAAATTCCACGTCGAAATAACTATCGGGAACCCCGGCGACTTACCCACATTATCAAAGGTATTAGCAAACGCATTACGCGACAACGCTGCCAGTGAAGCACTCGCAGCTGATATTTTTAAAAACTTACGGCGGTCAAACATTTTGCTAATATAAAGATTAGCTAAAGATTTTCCGCCCTCTTTCCGCCGCAGGCGAAGAGAGAGGGCCGACAAGCGACTTAGCGCAGTCGGGGTGAGTCAACGGAGCGCCAATGCATTACCACCAGTGCATGCAGCCCATATCGCTCATATATTCAACTCACCCGGTCATCGCTTCGCTCGACCACCCTCTCTCTTCGCCTGCGGCGGAAAGAGGGATTTGAACAAAGCAGCGCAGTTGGGGTGAGTTTAATAAAGCGACATTCCCGCCAATGCCTGTGAAATAACTCGTATTACTTCTTACTCCTCAAAAACGCCCCCAAAATCAACGACACCACCGTACCCACAACCGTTTGTCCCACAAGTGCCTGCATCACCTGCCCGCCCGTCGAGAATTCAGCCTGCACCGATTTAGAGTGTTCAGCAATTTGTTGCGGCGTTTCGCCATTAGCAGCCATAGCCTTTTGTGCTTCGCTAACCATATATTGCGCATAGCCGGGGTTCAGGAACTGGCAATAAATAAAACCAAACAGGGCGACAAGCACCGCCGTTATAACAGCTACAATTACACCCACTTTCAAAGCCTGCCCGTAAGTAAGCTTGTTGGCCTGTTCTTTTTTAACCGCCTGCATGGTAAGGTAAATGCCCGTTGCCAGTATAACAATGGTAAGCAGACCGCCAACGCCCCGTATGTTTGATGGCTGCATGCCCCAGTTGTAACTGGTGTTAAGCCAGTTTACCAGCGCGAAAAATAATACCGCAAAAGCACCCACAATAATTCCTGTAATTAGTCCGTATTTTAAATTTGTTCGCATAAAAAATGATCTTTAATTAAGGCAAAACTGCGTTGTTATTCAGCTATATGCAAAAAATATCAGGTGGAAAAAGGGTGGATATTCGCCTGGTAAGCATCCTCGAACCTGTTTTTATACGTGTTTATGGCTTCTTTCCGGTTTTTCAAACCCAGTTTAGCGTAAATATTATTAATGTGCGTTTTAATGGTGCTCACCTCAACAAAATTTATGGCGGCTATTTCCTTATTGCTTTTGCCTTCAATTATCAGCTGTAATATTTGCTGTTCTTTGGCGGTTAGCTCCATAAAAGGGTCGCTATCCGTATCCGGCACTTTGCGCGAATAATTATTTCGTGAAATAACATACCCCGCCACCAAAAACACTACTGCCACCGCGCTCAAATAATAATCGAACTTAAAATACTTATAAAGCAGCAGCAGGTTGGTAGCTTCAAACAAAAGAATTACCGCGGCAGTAATAAGGCTTATTTTTATAATGATACGGGTAATTGGTGATCTCATTTATTCAAAATCCAATTTACAATTTAATATCCACATTACTTCCCGCCCTCTTTCCGCCGCAGGCGAAGAGAGAGGGCCGACCAGCGATTTAGCGTAGTCGGGGTGAGTTTAATAAAACGACATTACCGCCAATGCATACCGTCCACATATCGCTCCCACATTCAACTCACCCGGTCATCGCTCCGCTCGACCACCCTCTCTCTTCGCCTGCGGCGGAAAGAGGGGTTAGGAGAGATCGCGTTTTATAAATATTCTTTTATTTTTTGTAATACCATCTCGGTATTATTCAATATCTCATCATTCTCAAATCTCACAATATTAAGCCCTAACAGCTTTAATACTTCATCCCGATTTTTGTCATATTCTTTTTTGAAATTATGAATTGGCCCATCAGCCTCCACAACCAATTTTGCTTCATGACAATAAAAATCAGGGATGTAATAAAGATTTCTACCTATCAGCGACTGAGCACATATCGGGTATTGCCTCAAAAATTTCCGATCATGGAGTTTCCTGTTCCTTAAATTCTCCCATAAAACCTTTTCGGCCGCAGTTTCTCGTCGCCGTAATTCACGACATAGTTCAGTAATAGAAGCCATATCGAAAGTTAATAAAACTTATCAATGTCAACCCAAATAGACGATAAAGAAATAAAAAATGTTAAATGCAGCCCACCCTCTATCCGCCGCAGGCGAAGAGAGGGTCGACCAGCGCAGCGCAGTCGGGGTGAGTTAAATGAAGCGACATTGCCGCCAATGCAACCTTGATTTTCCCCACCCTCTATCCGCCGCAGGCGAAGAGAGAGGGTCGACCAGCGCAGCGCAGTCGGGGTGAGTTTAATGAAGCGACATTGCCGCCAATGCAACCCTGATTTTCCCCACCCTCTATCCGCCGCAGGCGAAGAGAGAGGGTCGACCAGCGCAGCGCAGTCGGGGTGAGTTTAATGAAGCGACATTGCCGCCAATGCAACCCTGATTTTCCCCACCCTCTATCCGCCGCAGGCGAAGAGAGGGTCGCGCAGCGCAATCGGGGTGAGTTAAATAGCCCGTCATCCTCCCATTCTCATCTACTCAAAATCCCCCTTACAATTCAAACAATGCCACTTTTTTGGGTCATAAAATGGTATTATGGCCGCAAAAAAATTATATAGCGTATTCACCCAACCCGGCCTGTCCTCATGGTTAATTCGCTCCACATTGGTCGACTCACAAAACGGGCATATAATGGCATCGTAAGTATCCGGGTCAATTTCCAAATGTTCTTCGGGCAATATGTTTTCTTCGGCAAGCACCTCGTGGCAGCGTTCCACATCGCGCTCAAATACCTTCAGTTTCAGGCCGCCGACGGTTTGGTTATATACCGGGTTCAGGCCGCTCATGCTGTCCTGCTCAATAAAACAGGCTATGCCCGCCGCCTCAAGCTTGGTGCGGATAATATGGGCCAGCATCGGGTCGCGGTAACTTTCAAAGGTGACTATCTTATCCTCCATAAAAACATAATTATTCAGCTAATATACTTAGTTTTTGTTTAATTTGGCTCCATGAACCGTATCGACCGCATTTCCGCCATTCTTATCCAGCTGCAATCGCGCAGGGTGGTAAAGGCAAGCGATATAGCCGAGCGCTTCAATATCAGCCTGCGCACCGTTTACCGCGATGTAAAAACCTTGGAAGAAGCCGGCATCCCGCTAATAGGTGAGGCAGGGGTGGGGTATTCTATAATGGACGGCTACCGTTTGCCGCCTGTAATGTTCACCCGCGAGGAAGCCACCGCTTTTTTAACCGCCGAAAAGTTTGTCGAGAAACTCACCGATGCATCCACCATGGCCAACCATAAGTCGGCTATGTATAAGATCAGGGCGATATTGAAAACCACCGAAAAAGATATGCTGGAAGATATGGACGGCAATATCGAGGTGTTTAAACGCAGGGATGATGCAGTGATGATGGGTAACGACTACATACAGGTTATCCTGAACAGCATTGTGCAGAAAGCCATATTGCTGATGGAATACTTCGCGCACCACAGCCAGGAACATACCAAACGCGAAGTTGAACCCGTAGGTATATTTTTCCAGGATGGTTACTGGCATTTGATAGCCTATTGTAGGTTGCGCGCCGACTACCGCGATTTTCGTATCGACCGTATCAAAAGCCTGTGCGTAACCGACAAGCGATTTGCCAGCCAGCACCCTACGTTAAAGGAATACATAGCCAAAACAGCCAAAGAAAAGCGACTGGAAACGGTTGTTATTAAGGTTGATAAAGAAATTTACCCCAACCTGAACAACCAGAAATACTACAGCGGTTTTGTATCTGAACGCAAGGCGGGCGACCAGTTTGAAATGACCTTCCTCGCCCCATCCATCGACGGCTTTGCCCGCTGGTACATGATGTTCGGCGACCACGCCCAAATACTACAACCCGATAGTTTGCGGGAGAGGGTAAGGACAATAACCGAAAAGCTGGTTAAAAATAATCCTTGATAGCATGGCATTAAGCGCATTACTCAAATTATAGGGTTAACATAAGTTAACACAATTTCAAATTATTTTTTACCAATCAATTTATTATCAGTGTCTTAAGCAACAATCGAGTTAAATTGTGTTAACCATGTAATTACCGCTTGCCGCAGGGGTTTATATTTTTTAGGTCAAAATTGTGGTTTGTTATTTTTAAATAACAAACCACCATTTCAAACAGTCGTATCTTAGCGCTGTTGGATACTCAAAAAAATGTAGCAGTATGTTAAGTAAAGCAGCGTTCGATGCAAAGGTCAAAAACTGGCTCAACGAACAGATCCGGAAAAGCGTAGTAAAAGAAGTTACTGAGTGCTATGACTTAGTGGACAAGGACACCGGGAACCGCTGGAACATTTTCCGCATCTGTAAAAAGCAATTAAATAATGTACGGTCAAAGGTTGTTTTGAGTTACGTTAAGGTCCTTGAATTAGTGATGCTTATCTATAAATGATTGCTTCCGCCTCAGCAAGCGCTGCCGCTTGTGAGAGCAGGGATAATATTGAAAGGGTAGATAAAATCGCTAATTGTTTATATATTTATTTCACCTTATAAGTACCTTTATATTAACCTTAAATCAATTACAAATGGAATCACAAATCGACATCGGTACATTACTATTATATTTTATCGGTTTTACAATAACTATCTTTTATATAAGATGGATATTCAGAATTGACAGAATATTAGGAAATTCAGATAAACAATATCAATTGACAAAATTAATGGCCGAAAAAATGGGCGTAGAAAAATTAGATATAGTCAAAATTGATAATATTCAAGAGTATCAAAGACTAAAAAATATAGAAGAAAATGAATGATTTATTCATTTAGCCTGTGGTCGGTGTTTATTACGCTTGTAGCGGGGAATATTTATATAATAGGGGTAAAAAGAATTTATCATCGTTCCACTAAATAAAAATATTCTAATTTTAATGCCTAACCTTATATATTATGGGTATGATGTTAAAATTGGTCTTTTCAATAGAGGGGATGAAAGTCGAAAAGCTGAGTCGGCCATTTGCTTATACAAAAATGATTTTAGTAAATGGATTAGAAGAAATACAACAAACCTTATTGCAATACTTCGCCGAAAAAAATGCGTGGGAGTTTTTTGGTCAAAATTCAGTATTCCAAATGGGGACATCCCCTTTTTTCTACATTGGTATAAACGCATCCCCCAGTAACATAGAGGAAATCGCCCCATTTTTGGGCAAAGTTTTCTTTACTGATGTTGAAATTTTTTTGGATTCTTTATGGTTTATTAAAGATAATGCTTGTTGCACATTAAATGCTTACAGCTTCATTAGTGAAAAAAATAATTTCCGTGTAATTAATAATCATAGGGTTGTATCTAATTGTAGTGGTAGATTTGAATTAGTTGAGTTTTCTAATGATGAATTGGAAAGGGCATTGGAAATAGACAAGAAATTATCTCCAATCATTAGGTTTGGCATGGATGACCCCGTAGTATTAGAAAGATTAATCGCCACAAATTTTCGGGAAGGCGTCGAAAACAATCGAAATTATAATGAAGGAAATAGAATATTCAGGGCTTACTATTTTTTAAAGGCAGCGAGAAATTCATATTTCCTTATTATGAAATTGTCTCTTTATATGAATATGTATGAATGCCTTTTTACAACAGATGCAAGTGAGATTATACATAAAATGTCAGAGAGAGTTGCTTGTTATTATACACAAGATAAAGCACAAAGATTAGAAGTTTTCAAATTAATAAAATCAGCTTATACCATTCGCTCAAGGTATTTTCACGGGAAGGATTTAGGGAAAGATAAAATATTAAAATCAGTTCCAACCGTTTTAAAACAAATTGACGATTTAACCCGAATAGTTTTTACTAAGGTTGTGATGGAAGATGAAGAAATATTTTCAGCAAAGGACATGGAACAATTTTTTGAAAAGATAATATTTTCATAAATTATTTTGAAATAAATCTTTATGCCGGCGCCCCACCCCAAACTGGCGCGAGTATGCAGCAATGGGTAGTGCGGTTGAGTACTCGTGACTTTTTCTCCTCTAACTGGCGTGAGCACCCCTTTTTTTACATTCGTTTTTACATTACCCGGTCTTCACGCCAAATAAATAACCAACAAGCGCCGTGAGGCCCATGGCTATGGTTCCCCAAAAGCAGATCCTGATAATGCTTTTGGTCATATTCGAGCCCCCTGCCTTTGCCGCAACGCCACCCGACAATGCGAGAAACACTGTTGCAAATCCATACAACAAATAAACCATCATATTTACCGGTGCAAATAAGGAAACAAAAAAGGGTAATATTCCACCGGATATAAAGGATGCACCGGACGCTAAAGCGGCAAGTAACGGTTTTGGCTGTGTGAATTCATTAATGCCTAATTCATCTTTCGCATGGGCCTCTAAAGCATTACGTTTCGAAAGTTGTGTCGCTACTTCCATCGCCAACTTGCTGTCCAGGCCCCTTTTTTGATATATTTTCGCCAATTCTTTTAGTTCAATATCAGGCATTATCTCCAGTTCCTTTTTTTCTCTTTCCAGGTCTGCCGTCTCGATATCGGATTGTGAGCTAACGGATACATATTCACCCGCGGCCATCGATAATGCGCCGGCAACTAATCCTGCTAATGCTGCCAAAAGGATCGGGCCTCTTGTAGTACTCGCAGCCGCTACGCCTATGGCTATACTGGTAGTGGAAAGTATTCCGTCGTTTGCGCCCAAAACAGCCGCACGCAGCCATCCGCTTCTGTTTGTGTAATGTTTTTCAAGTTCCATATTTTAACGCTGGTTTGCTATAATACTGTAAAGAAACAAAATAACCAGCTCCCAATGAATAGGATAATGGATTTGTTAATGATCAAACAGTACAAAAAAATGAACGGGATCGTTTTTTGCCTGTGGTCGGTGTTTTCACCGCATCATAAAAAAGTTTTTTTAATTATTTTCAATCCCCATTTTCCTGCTGACATAGGGTTGTCACACCCCGCTTGCATATTTGTTATACTAAACAGAACAGTTATGAAAACAAATCGTTATTGGATGGTAGTGGTATCAAAGGACCATGTACAAAGAGGCATTAAAGATGGATTTATGCAGGCAAATCACGGCAAGGCGGCATCATTAAAACGGCTAACCGCCGGCGACTGGGTAATATTCTATTCGCCCAAAGAAACTTATGGCGGCAATGAGTTTTTACAGTCCTTTACAGCCATTGCGCAGGTTAAGGATGAAGGCCCGTACCAGTATAAAATGACCGAAGACTTTTTCCCGTACCGCCGCAATGTTGATTTTTACAAATGCACCGAAACACCTATTATACCCCTAATTAGCAAACTGCATTTTATTGAGAATAAGAAAACGTGGTACTTTAGGTTCCGTTTCGGGTTTTTTGAGCTGAATGAACACGATTTTGAACTCATCCGCAATGAAATGTTAACGAACGAATGGGCGATAGCAAATTAATAATAGAGGAGTTTAAATGTCTTCACCCTCTTTCCGCCGCAGGCGAAGAGAGGGTGGTCGAGCGAAGCAAAGACCGGGTGAGTAAACGGAGCGCCAATGCATTAAGACAATTCAATGCAGCCCACACCCTCTTTCCGCGCACCGAAGAGAGAGGGTCGACCAGCGTAGCGCAGTCGGGGTGAGTTAACCGCCGACAGGTAAACGTTAGCACGAGTAATAGATCATAAATAATATGGAAACACTAACAGCAACAACAGTAATAACCTTCAAAGCCCCGGCCACAAAAGTGTGGCAGGGCCTAACCGACCCCAAAATTGTAAAACAATATTTTTTCGGCACCGACCTCAGATCCGACTGGAAAGTAGGCGACCCCATCACCTTCAGCGGCGAATGGGAGGGCCACAAATACCAGGACGGCGGCATCATACTCGACATCTACCCGCCAAAATACCTGAAATACACCTACTGGAGCAGCATGTCGGGCACGGAAGATAAACCCGAGAACTATAACAACATTACCTATGAGCTAAGCGAGGACAACGGCGTAACCACCCTAACCGTAACCCAGGATGGTGTAAAGAACCAGCAAGCCGTCGAACATTCGGAGCAAAACTGGATGTCGGTATTTGATGGGTTGAAGAAAATTATAGAGTAGGAACAGCTGTTTTTATAGCATGTACTTTGTTTCAGTAACACGTTTGCGGGTAAGGTCGTTATTATTTCTGCCGCGCTTTTTTTGGGCGAACGAAGCATCGGTAAAAGCCATAAAAAAGATTCCCGGCTTTATCGAAGGCAAAGAATTGATAGATAAAGGCTTCACCTTCTGGACAGTCACCATTTGGGATTCGCCCGAAGCGATGAAACAATTCCGCAATAACGACCCGCACAAAAGCGCCATGCGCAAACTCCCCGAGTGGTGCGACGAAGCCGCCTACGTACACTGGACCCAGGAAACCACCGATTTCCCCGATTGGGACACCATTTACTGGCGATTATTAGATGAAGGCAAAATAACCAAAGTAAAGCATCCCTCGCCCCAACAGGTGCGTATGACTTATCCGGCACCGAGTAGAACAAACTTTGCGAGGCCGATAAAGCCCGCGTTGATTACATAAGAGCGGGGTGTCATGCTGAGCTTGTCGAAGTATGCGGGCAAAGGCCTCTACGCTCATGCTTCGAGAGCCTCAGCATGACACCCGAAGCGTGTTTGTATAAAAAAAATTACCTGACAAAACTCAACCGCTTCCCATTCACCCCCTCAACCAATTTCCCATCCACATACACCAAATTCCCCGAAACAATAGTATGCGTTATCTTCGATCTAAAGGCCGTCCCCTCAAACGGGCTCCAGCCGCATTTATATAGAATGTTACTCTTATCAACCCCCCACGGCGAATTCAGATCCACAAGCGCAATATCCGCCCAATAACCCTCGCGAATAAAACCACGCTTTTCAACCTGGAAACAAACAGCCACATTATGCGCCATTTTTTCAGCGATCTGCTCAAGGCTTATTTTTCCGTTATGATACATCTCCAACATCGCCGGCAAAGCATGCTGCACCAGCGGCCCGCCCGATGGCGCCTGCAGGTAGGGCAGCGCCTTCTCCTCCATAGTATGCGGGGCATGGTCGGTAGCAATAACATCAATGCGACCATCCAAAACAGCCTTTAAAATACCATCCCTGTCGTGCGCCGTTTTTACCGCCGGGTTCCACTTTATCAGGTTGCCCTTGGTTTCATAATCCGCATCGCTGAACCATAAATGATGAATACAGGCCTCGGCAGTTATCCGCTTGTCTTTCAACGGTATATAATTGCCGAACAGGTGCGTTTCCCTTTCGGTGGATATATGCAAAATATGCAACCGCGTATTGTATTTTTTAGCCAGCTCCACCGCCATCGACGACGACAAATAACAAGCCTCCTCACTACGTATCTTAGGGTGAAGCTTAACAGGAATATTATCACCAAGCAGCTGTTTGTAATGGTTAAGGTTACTACGGATAGTCGCCTCATCCTCGCAATGCGTAGCCACCAGCATAGGCGACTGCGAAAAAATATTCTCCAGCGTTTTAGGGTCATCCACCAGCATATTTCCTGTCGATGAGCCCATAAAAACTTTCACGCCGCAAACATTAGCGGTATCGGTGCGCAGCACTTCATCAATATTATCATTGCTCGCGCCCATAAAGAACGAGTAGTTAGCCAGCGAGGTGTGCTTACCTATCTCATATTTTTGTTCAAGCAGTTCCTGTGTTAAGGTATTCGGCACGGTATTAGGCATCTCCATAAACGAGGTAATACCCCCCGCCACCGCCGCCCGCGATTCCGTATGAATATCCGCTTTATAGGTCAGCCCCGGCTCGCGGAAATGCACCTGGTCGTCAATACAACCGGGGAAAAGGTGCAAACCTTCAGCATTTATCTCCCGGTCGGCTTTTACATCTATCTGCCCGTCAATGCGCTCAATAAAACCATCTTTTATAAGCACATCGCCTATAAACTGTTTATTTTCATTTACTATAGTGGCTGATTTGATGAGAATGGAAGACATACTGCAAATATAAGTAGGAAAGTCCGAAAGTCAGGAAAGTCAGTGAAGTCCGAAAGATAAAAAAAGTCCGGAAGCAAATGTTATGCTCCCAGACTTGTAATATTTTTTGATAACTGCTTTTTAAACTTTCCGACTTTTCGGACTTCCGGACTTTCCGACTTAAAAACCCTACCAATAATAATTTAACCCAAAGCCAATATTCGTGTTCAGTCCCAAATTAAAATTTTTGTCTTTTGTCTTGTAATCCATGTTATACGCCAGGTTGCCAAAACCCAGGTTTATACCCAAATGCTTTGTCGGGAAGAACACAATATTCGGGTTACCGCCTATTGATAGCGTACCGCTGTTAAAATCATTCAGATCGTTTGATGTAGTTATCCCAAACTGCGGGAAAAAGCCAATTTTGTCAGTGATCATACAGTAGTACCTTAAATGCAGCCCTATGCCCAGCGCGTCGGTCGAATAATGATCCACATATGTATAACTTTTCGTACTTGAGTCATTTGCTATATACTGACTGGTTTCAGTACCCGAGGTGCGAGTATAACCTATCTGGATACCAATAGCCCATTTATTTGAAATGAAAAAGCCAAAGTCGGGGCTTATTTGGAAATCGGTTACCTTACCGTTATTATAATAAGTGGTGCCTTGCGGATAATTTATAACCGATGA
>Ga0207019_1079_pt1 | contig 22570 bp, 18 predicted proteins | sample Alteio_BWMinCont_50_FD_153483 | JGI IMG/M metagenome (GOLD analysis project Ga0207019, IMG submission 153483) | Enriched cells from forest soil in Barre Woods Harvard Forest LTER site, Petersham, Massachusetts, United States -... | ecosystem: Environmental > Terrestrial > Soil > Temperate forest >...
AAAAAGAAATAAGCTTTACAAGGCTTATGGTAACCTGCTTTTTTAGAGCAGGTTATTTTAATTAGTGTTTTTTACCCTCTTATAAACATACGGCCTTACGGCTGTTATTAAGAAATGGAGTAGCATTGATAAAAGAACTAATTATCGATTCAACCCCCAACGGGGCTACTATTGCATTATTACAGGATAAACAACTTGTAGAGCTACACAAAGAGCAAATCAGCAACAATTATACTGTTGGTGATATTTATTTGGGCCGCATTAAAAAAATTATGCCCAGCCTTAATGCCGCTTTTGTTGATGTAGGCTACGAGAAGGATGCCTTTTTGCATTATCTTGACCTTGGCCCGCAGGTGCAAAGCCTGCTGAAACTGGCCAAACAAGTACGTAGCGGGGGTTACCAGTCAAAGCTTTTAGATAACTTTAAGCTGGAGGCCGATATAAACAAGGGTGGTAAAATATCCGAAGTTTTAACCAAGAATCAACTTATACCTGTACAGATAGCCAAGGAGCCTATTTCAACAAAAGGGCCCCGCTTAAGCGCCGACTTATCCATAGCCGGTCGTTACGTGGTATTGGTGCCTTTTTCTGAGGTGATTTCTATCTCCAAAAAAATAAAAAGCAACACCGAACGCAACCGCCTTCGTAAGATTGTGGAAAGCATAAAGCCAAAGCATTTTGGCGTTATCATCCGCACCGTATCTGAAGACAAGGGCGTAACCGAATTGCAAAAGGATCTGTTGGACCTGATATCAAAATGGGAAACATTTGTTACCCGTTTGCCGGCAGTTGAGCCATCGAAAAAAATATTGGGCGAAATAGGCCGCACATCAACCATTTTGCGCGACCTGCTGAATGCCGATTTCCAGAGCATTACGGTGAACGATAACAGCATGTATGAGGAAGTAAAATCATACATACATGAAATATCGCCCGACCTGGAAAACATCGTTCGCCTGCATAAACATAAGGACCCATTATTTGAGTACCTGGGTGTTGATAAGCAGATAAAAGGCGCGTTTGGCAAAACAGTGAACCTGGCCGGTGGCGCTTACCTGGTAATTGAGCATACCGAGGCACTGCACGTTATTGATGTGAACAGCGGTAACCGCACAGCCAGTAAGGAGAACCAGGAAGAGAACGCTTTCCAGGTAAATAAAGAGGCTGCCAAAGAAATTGCACGCCAGCTGCGCCTGCGCGATATGGGTGGTATTGTGGTGATCGACTTTATTGACATGCACAAGCCGCAGAACCGCAAAGAACTGTTTGATTACCTGCGCGCCGAAATGTCGCACGACAGGGCCAAGCATACCATTTTGCCGCCAAGTAAATTTGGTTTGGTGCAAATTACCCGCCAGCGTGTACGCCCCGAAATGAATATTGTTACCAGCGAGGTTTGCCCTACCTGCGGTGGCACAGGCACTATAAGGCCGACGCTTTTGTTAATGGATGATATTGAAAATAATTTCAACTATATCCTGAATGAACAGAACGAGAAAAACATTACGCTTCAAGTAAATCCTTACATTGAGGCTTACCTGAAAAAAGGCTTAGTAAGCCGCCAGTGGAAATGGTATTTTAAATACGGCCAGTGGATAAAAGTGAAAAGCAACCCCGCTTACCAGATAACGGAATTCCACTTCTTCTCGAGTAAAGACGAAGAGATAAAGTTATAAGATTTGCAGATGTGCAAATATGCGAATGTGCAGATGTTGAGGAAACGTCTGCACATTTTTTGTTTTAGGGAGTTGATATGACTTTATTTGTTGGTGACAACACCAACAAAGGCGGGACTTTTATTCCATGCGATTATAAATCCTTTTTTAGATAAATTTGGCACATGAATGGAAGCCTGGCCCTTGTACTTGCACTTATTTCATATGGGAATAATTACATTGTAAATAACCAAAGTTCTCTAATTTTGGATTTTTATAACTCGACACTTATAGGTTATAATAGTTTAGTTTTTTATGATAATTCAAATGTCATTGCTAAAACACCGGAGGAGTGGTTTAATTATTTAAAGAAGGATGGTTGCAAAAAGCTAAGGGCATGCTACATTCATTCAAATCAAATACAATCTAAAGATTTTCAGACAGCAGGAGCAGTAGGTGGTGGTGGCAATTGGATTATTGAAGCTGTTTACAACGACCATTCTAACTTCTGGTCATATACGATGAAGTTGGTTGATAGAAATGCAACCGACAGACGGATTTGGAGAACCGAATTTTATGTGATAAAAAACAAAAAATCGATTGGTGAGCCACAACAAACCATTGAGGGTGCCAAACATGAATTATCAACCCAATTACGCCAAATTGAAATTTTCGCATCTGAAAATAAATCTCATGATTATGCTAAGGTATTTGACAGAGCAATTGATATGTTAAGCGATCCCGCTCCTTCAATTAATTACTATAAAGATTTTGTTGTTAAAGAACAGCTTTCTCTTTCGGCAAAGCAGCTACTATTCTCTGCATGTGAGGCTTATGTTTTTGGTGGTATGGGCTCATGGAATGATGTTTATATTACCGATGAACAAAAGTATCAACTCTACCAAAAACTTACCGAAGAACTATTTGACCAGGTAAATCAGTCGATTATTACTGCTATCAATACCAGCAAATAGCATTTTGCTAAAAATATTAGGATTTTGTTTTTCAAATCTGCACATTTGCACACCCGCATATCTGCACATCAAACAAACATGGCTAAAACCAAGATCGCGTATTTCTGTCAAAGCTGCGGCTTTGAGGCTGCTAAATGGCTGGGCAAATGCCCTTCGTGCCAGGAGTGGAATACTTTTGTGGAGGAGATCATTGAAAAAACCAATGGTTCCATCCCCGATTGGAAAGCCACTAACTCAACCAGTACCCAACGTTCCAACAAACCCATACAGATACCTGACATTACCTTTTCCGAAGAACAGCGCATGCTTACGCCCGACAAGGAGTTTAACCGCGTATTGGGCGGTGGCATTGTGGCGGGTTCGCTGGTATTGATAGGTGGTGAGCCGGGCATTGGCAAATCGACCCTGATGTTGCAGCTGGCTTTGAGTATGCCGAATATTAAGGTGCTGTACATATCAGGCGAGGAAAGCGAGCGGCAGATAAAGATGAGGGCGGAACGATTAGCCACTGTGGAGAATCAAGAATCAAGAGTCAAGAATCAAGATGGGGAAGCATTTAAATTCGGCAAGAGCTGCTATGTGCTTACTGAAACATCGACCCAAAACATATTTAAGCAGATAGAACAACTGCAGCCTGACCTGGTGGTGGTGGATTCGATACAGACGTTGCATTCGTCGCATATTGAATCGACGCCGGGGAGTGTGTCGCAGGTGCGGGAATGTACGGCTGAATTGTTACGCTTTGCCAAGGAAAGCTCGACCCCCGTATTTTTGATTGGCCATATAACAAAAGATGGCATGATCGCAGGCCCCAAAATACTGGAGCATATGGTTGATACCGTTTTGCAGTTTGAGGGCGACAGGCACCATGTTTACCGTATTTTACGGGCAGTGAAAAATCGTTTCGGCTCTGCATCGGAACTGGGGATATATGAAATGCTTGGCGAGGGTTTGCGCGAGGTTTCCAACCCATCCGAAATATTATTATCGCAACGCGATGAGGCTTTGAGCGGCATCACCATATCGGCCACATTGGAAGGTATGCGCCCCATGCTGATCGAGACACAGGCGCTGGTAAGCGTTTCGCCCTATGGAACTCCGCAACGTACTGCTACCGGCTTCGATACCAAACGCATGAGCATGCTTTTGGCCGTATTGGAAAAACGCTGCGGCTTTAAATTAGGCATAAAGGATGTGTTCCTGAATATTACCGGCGGCATACGTGTTGAAGACCCGGCTATCGATTTGGGATTGGCCGCGGCTATCATTTCATCGAACGAAGACATCCCTATCCCTTTCAAAACCTGTTTTGCCGGTGAGATAGGCCTATCAGGCGAGATACGCGCCGTGAACCGTGTTGAACAGCGCGTTGCCGAAGCCGAAAAGCTGGGCTTCGAACAAATATTTATTTCGAAATATAATTTACCATCTGGCGGCAAGGATAAGAAGCGGATAGACCTATCGCGCTACAAGATCGAGGTAAAAACGGTTGGGAATATTGAGGAGGTGTTTGGCTTGCTATTTGGGTAAAACCATATCGCGGTGGTGGATGTTATAATTGACACATAGCATCACCTATATGAAAAAGATATTATTCCTGGTAGCATGCCTGTTTGCTGCAACTGCCTTTGCACAGCATGCCCCACTACCCCGTGGCACAGTTTATGGCATCCATCCCGAAGGTGCAGGAATAGTATTTGCCGACAATCTCGCCAAGTCAATGGATCAGAGGATAACCATTGTCACTTCAATAAAAGGCAAAGTTTTAAAGGTAACCAAACAAAAAGGCGGCTGGTTTACCATTGATGGCGGCCACGGGACAGTAATTTACGCGCATTTTAAAGATTACAGGGTAACTATCCCCACCGACCTTGCCGGCCATACCATATTAGCCGACGGCGTAGCCACCAAACAATTTGTAGCTGATGACAGTCAGCACCTGGCCGGCGACAAAGTAAAGCAAGCAAAGGACAACCCAAAACAAAGCCTTAAATTTGAGGTTAGCGGGTTGATGGTGCAGTAACTCCTTGAAGAGAAAGCGTAAAAAAGGCTGTATTATCTGTTAAGATAATACAGCCTTTTGCTTTTATATTATTCCCCCTTTAGGGGGGTAGGGGGCGATTATTTACTCAAATACATTGATTTCTCTTTATACAGATGCCTGAAGTATGGATCTTGCAGGTTAGGTATAAAGCGGATGGCTTCACCTGTCGACTTCATTTCAGGGCCGAGTTCCTTGTTTACTTCGGGGAACTTGTCGAATGAGAACACCGGTTCTTTTATGGCATAACCCCACAGCTTGCGCTCAATGGTAAAGTCTTTCAGTTTGTTTACTTCCAGCATCACCTTGGCGGCGATGTTGATGTAAGGCACGTCATAAGCCTTGGCTATGAACGGCACGGTACGCGATGCACGCGGGTTGGCCTCGATAACATAAACCTTATCATTTTTTATGGCAAACTGTATGTTCAGCAGGCCGCGTACGTTTAATGCTTTGGCTATTTTAACAGTGTATTCTTCCATCTGGCTGATCACGTTGTCCGACAAGTCGAACGGCGGCAACACAGCATAAGAATCGCCGGAGTGGATACCTGCGGGTTCAATGTGCTCCATCATACCAATAATGTGTACATCATCGCCATCGCTTATGGAGTCGGATTCGGCCTCGGCCGCGCGATCAAGGAAATGGTCTATCAGGACACGGTTGCCGGGCAGGTTTTTCAGCAGGCTAACTACCGCTTTTTCCAGATCCTCATCGTTTATTACAATGCTCATGCCCTGGCCGCCTAATACATAGCTTGGGCGAACCAATACCGGGTAACCAACCTGGTGGGCGACTTCAAGGGCTTCTTCAGCGCTTTCGGCTACACCATATAATGGGTATGGGATCTCCAGGTCGCGCAGCAAGTCTGAAAAACGACCGCGGTCTTCGGCAATATCCATGTTATCGAATGAAGTGCCTATTATCTTTATGCCGTGCTCGTGCATTTTCTCGGCCATCTTCAAGGCAGTTTGCCCGCCAAGCTGAACGATAACACCGTATGGTTTTTCAAGTTCGATGATCTCGCGTACATGTTCCCAATAAACAGGCTCAAAGTATAGCTTATCGGCCATGTTAAAATCGGTGGATACCGTTTCAGGGTTACAGTTGATCATGATCGCCTCAAAGCCTGATTCCTTGGCGGCTAGCAAGCCGTGCACGCAACTGTAATCGAACTCAATACCCTGACCTATGCGGTTAGGGCCTGAGCCTAATACGATGATCTTCTTTTTGTCGGATGGGATGGATTCATTTTCACCTTCGTAGGTGGAATAGTAGTATGGCGTTTTAGCGGCAAATTCAGCGGCGCAGGTGTCTACCATTTTGTAAACCCGATTTATGCCCAGTGCTTTGCGGCGCTGGTAAACATCTTCTTCGGTTACATTACCTAATATGTAAGCTATTTGTGTATCCGAAAATCCTTTTTGTTTTAGGGTGAAGAAAAAGTCTTCGGGGATATTATTTAGCGAATAACGGCGCAGCTCTGTTTCCACGTTCACCACGTCCATTATCTGGTTCAGGAACCAGCGGTCGATCTTGGTGGCTTTTCGTACCGATTCGATCGGCACGCCTAAGCTCAACGCGTCATATATATGGAACAGCCTGTCCCAGCTTGGATGCTCCAGGCTGTGCATTATTTCTTCCAAATTCCGGCTCTGGCGACCATCGGCGCCTAAACCGGCGCGGTTTATTTCCAAACTCTGGCAGGCTTTCTGCAAAGCTTCGATAAAGCTGCGGCCTATGCCCATTACCTCGCCTACTGATTTCATTTGCAGGCCCAATTCGCGGTTAGCACCTTTAAATTTGTCGAAGTTCCAGCGTGGTATTTTAACGATCACGTAGTCCAAAGTCGGCTCAAAGTAAGCCGATGTTGTTTTGGTGATCTGGTTTTCTATCTCATCAAGGTTATAACCTATGGCCAGCTTCGCAGCTATTTTGGCGATGGGGTAACCGGTAGCTTTTGATGCCAGTGCCGATGAGCGTGAAACACGCGGGTTAATTTCAATGGCGATGATAGCTTCGTCAGCCGGGTTAACCGAGAACTGTACATTACAGCCACCCGCGAAATTACCTATGGCGCGCATCATTTTGATGGCCTGGTTACGCATTTCCTGGTAGCAGCGGTCGCTCAGGGTCATGGCCGGGGCCACAGTTATCGAGTCGCCGGTATGGATGCCCATGGGGTCAAAGTTCTCGATAGAGCAAATGATAATTACGTTGTCGTTATTATCGCGCAGCAATTCAAGCTCGTATTCTTTCCAGCCTAACACAGCCTGCTCCACCAAAACCTCGTGGGTCGGTGATGCCTGCAGGCCACGGCTCAAAGCCGCATCGAAATCTTCTTTTTTATGTACGAAGCCTGCGCCTTTTCCACCAAGTGTATAACTTGGGCGGATAACCAGCGGGAAACCGATCTCCTGTGCAGCTTCTTTTCCTTCCAAAAATGAGTTGGCAATTTTTGATGTGGCTACTCCTACGCCTATATCCACCATTAACTGGCGAAAGGCCTCGCGGTTTTCGGTTTTTTCGATGGCAGCTAAATCCACGCCGACGATCTTAACTCCGTATTTTTCCCATATGCCGCGCTCGGCAACACTAATACAAAGGTTAAGCGCGGTTTGGCCGCCCATGGTAGGCAGTACGGCATCGATCTGTTGTTCTTGCAGTATCTTTTCAATACTTTCAGGTTCAAGTGGCAGCAGGTACACATGATCAGCAATAACCTTATCCGTCATGATAGTTGCAGGGTTGCTGTTGATGATGGATACAGTGATGCCTTCCTCTTTCAATGAAAGCGCTGCCTGTGATCCGGCGTAATCAAATTCGCAAGCCTGGCCAATAATAATAGGGCCTGAACCGATGATCAAAATGTGTTTAATGGAGGTGTCTTTGGGCATAGTCTTTTTATAAGTCTTGAGTCTTGAGTCCTAAGCCTTAAGTCAGCCTAAAATCGAATGACCTTGGACTTTCTACTTTCAACTTTGGACTCGAAAATACTATGCGCTGAGGGCGAAAATCCCGACTTCAGCGTCGGGATGCAAAGATAGAAAAATAGAACCATTTGAGGCTTAATTTTTCAAAAATTATATTAGCATGAAATTGCTCTTTTAAATTTGTTAAATTTAAGGTATTATTGATTTCTTGTAGTTGACATTTACTAACCGGTTATAATTTGTGCGTGATGATGAGAAAGCTATTCCCTTTTTCGATTGCTTTGATGATGATCTTTAGCGGTTGCGGTATGTTTGAATCTGTCGTGAAATCAACTTTCCCGTATACCACTACTTTAACCATACCCGCATCATCAAAACCGGGTGAAGAATGTACGGCTGTAAGCATGGCAACAAGCTATGACCAGGATTTTATCAGGGACGGAAATGATGCCAACCATATAGAAGATGTACGCATAGTTTCGGCAAAGCTGCGTTCGGTTGATCCGTCCGACTTTAATATAGGCAACCTGGTTTCGGCAAGGTTCTATATGTCTACACATGATGGCAAGGATGAGGTTTTGGTGGCATCGCGTAGTGATATTACCCCGGCTGTGGGTAACGCGATGGTTTTGGATATTGATAATTCGAGTTTTTTAGACCACCTGATACGCCAGCCCGATGTAAGGATACGGATGGTTTATAAATTACGTAACGGTATAACAAGTGATGCAAATTTACGCCTGGTGCTGGGCATAAGCGCATATCCTCACAGTGATTGATTAATCGCGTAAAGAAAAATTTATTGGTTGGGTGAAGAGTACGCGCGCTGGCCTGCCATAAGCTGTGCCACTTATCCAATCGGGCGAGCTTTTTAATACGCGTATCGCCTCCTTATCAATATTGTTACTAACGTGTTCAAGTACCTTTATGTTCGATACTTTCCCATTTTTTTCAACTATAAATGTTAGTATAACCGTGCCCTGCACATTGTGCGCACGTTCATAATCAGGGTATTGTATATTATTTGCCAGGAAACCTGAAAAAGCGTTTATTCCACCTTTATATTGCGGCTGAACCTGCCTTAGCTTATATGATACCGTGTCGTTACTTTCACCAACAGACATGCCCAAAAGCAATTTTCCATTATCGTAATTTTCGGCGAATCTAATGTGTACATCTTCGTCAACCCCCTTCCATTGCCCATCTCTTTTGCCGTTTTTTATATTCCCTTCCTCAACAATATATTTAAATTTATTGTCATAACCTTTGTAATAGCCATTACTATCGGTTACGAGCGCAGTGCCCAGCGAATCGTGTTCAGCAATCATAGAAGTATTGCTATCATAAGGGTTAGGCTCTGCAACATCCAGCCACTTTATTATCCGATAGAGTTTACCATTGGGGTAATACTCATATGAGTTGCCAATTACTTTGCCTGATCTGTATTTGGCAATACGAAGCTTTTTACCATTTGGATAATATGTTATGCAATCGCCCTCATATTTTGGCGGGTCGATGGTTGACGATTTAGCCGCCAGCTTACTTTTCCCGTTAGGATAAAATTCGAAAACATTATATAATTTCGAACCCGAATCAGGTTCGCTAACTACTCTTATATAATCGGCACTGTCGCGCTGCTGCACATACATGCCGTTGTTTTTTAAGAAATAAACGTTTTGCCGCTGTGCAAAGCAGGCGGTAGCAACAAAAAGGAAAACTGTTGTGATAAGTGGCTTCATTCAGCCACCAAAATAGCGATTTATTTTATCAGTTTGTTATCCACATCAGGGAAAATGGCTATCGGCTCATAAGCACGTGCCTCATCCATTTCCATATAGGCGTATGACATAATTATAACTATATCACCAACCTGTGCCAGCCGGGCGGTAGCACCATTAAGGCAAATTGTTCCGCTGCCGCGTTCGCCTTTTATTACATAGGTTTCAAAGCGGGCACCGTTATTGTTATTTACAATTTGCACCTTCTCGTTGGCAATAATATTTGCCGCATCCATCAAGTCTTCATCAATCGTAATACTGCCTACATAATTCAGTTCGGCCTGGGTTACGCGTACACGATGAAGCTTTGATTTTAATACCTCAATTATCATGGCGCAAAGTTAATACAATATAATTTATAGTTCATAGCACATAATTCATGCCATTGTAAACTATAGATTAACTTATTATGACATTGTCTATCAAGCGGGTATTGCCAACCCTGGCAGCTACCAGTGCAACTATATTTTGGGTGTCTTTGGTTGCCGGGTGCAGGGTATCGCCGTCAACAATCTCAAAATACTCCAGTTGTACGCCGGGTTCATGGCTTATCATTTGTATGGCATACTCCTGTATCTTTTCAATATGGTCACTATTGAAATTTTCCTTAGTAATATTCAGGGCTTTTGAAAGTATTAAGGCATGTTTCCTGTCATCGGCAGTAAGGTGGATGTTCCTCGAACTCATAGCCAATCCATCGGGTTCGCGCTCAATGGGGCACATTACCAGTTTAACCGGCATATTAAGCAGCTCGACCATTTTGCGTATCACCAGCACTTGCTGGTAATCCTTCTGACCAAAGTAAGCCTTATCGGGCTTTACAATATTAAACAGTTTATATACCACCTGAGTAACTCCCTGGTAATGCCCCGGCCTGAATTTTCCTTCAAGCAAAAACTCCAATTCGCCTATGTTTAAATGCCATTGCTCATTATCAGCATACATTTCATTAACTGGTGGGTTAAACAAAATATCGCAGTCTGCACCCTCCAATTTTTGTATATCATCGGCTATTGGGCGGGGGTATTTTTCAAGGTCGGCGGCATCGGTAAACTGGGTGGGGTTAACAAAAATGCTGCATATCACTACATCGTTGCCTTCGCGCGCCTGCTTTATGAGCGATAAATGCCCCTGGTGCAATGCCCCCAGAGTAGGTACAAAACCCGTTGTTTTGCCCTGAATGCGCAATTCTTCAAGATATTGCTGTATTTCCTTGATGGTTGTAAATATTTTCAATTAGTTAAATTCTAAAAATTTGGCGAAAATGAGCATTTACTTAAAAATAACCAAAAGTAACTTGCATAATACGTTGATAGTTCATATAATATTGATTATATTTGCAAACTCAAATTTTTTTGACTGCTTACATATTTTAATACTGATTTAGAGATGGGTAAATCTAAGCTTTTGTTTATAACTCATGAAATGTCACCCTTCCTGGAACTCTCAAAAATTTCTGAAATCACACGCCAGCTTCCGCAGGCAATGCAGGAGAAAGGTTACGAAATTCGTATCCTAATGCCGCGTTTTGGAAATATTAATGAGCGCAGGAACCGCCTTCATGAAGTTATTCGTTTATCGGGAATGAATATCATTATTAATGACAATGATAATCCACTGATCATTAAAGTTGCCTCCATTCCGGCAGCACGCATGCAGGTATATTTTTTAGATAATGAAGAATATTTTCAGCGCAAGCATGTATTTAATGATAAAGACGGGAAGTTTTATGCAGACAATGATGAAAGGATGATCTTCTTTTGCAAAGGTGCATTGGAAACCGTTAAAAAATTAGGCTGGGCGCCTGACGTTATCCATTGCCACGGCTGGATGAGCGCATTGGTACCTGCTTATTTAAAAACAACCTATAAAGACGATCCGACCTTTAAAAACTCGAAAATAGTTTATTCTATTTACGAGAATGATTTTAAAGAAACTATGGGTGCTGATTTTGCAAACAAGGCAATAATGAACGATATGACCGAAAAACATATCGATGCATATAAGCCGGGCACAAACTCAGCCTTGTATGCCGGGGCTATCCAATATTCAGACGGAATAGTTTTGGGCAGCGAGAATATAGATGAAGATGTGTTAAATAATGTTAAAAACAGCCATAAATCGGTTCTGGACTTTAATTCCACATCAGATTTGGAAAATTATTACAATTTTTACGACGAAATTGCTAATGAGGAATTAGCACACGTTGTATAAAGCTTTGAGATCATATATGAAATTTTTCCGATTAGACTTATTAACGCTGTTGATAAGTCTTTTTATTTTCAATAGTTGTAAAAACCAGGATACTATCGGGCTTAAGCCGGGCGGTCCGGGCGCGTTGAGTGGTTCGTTAGTAGATACGGCAACGATATTTACCAATACCACACTTGATGATTCGGTTGCTACCAACAGCATGACCAAAACCCCTATAGGTTTATTTAACGACCCTATCTTTGGTCAGACAGAGTCAGATCTGATAACAGACCTTAATCTTCCGCTTGAAGTTGCATATACGCTTCCTGCAGGGTCTATCGTTATCGACTCGGCAAGGCTGTTGTTAAATTATGCCGATGGTTTTTATGGCGACTCAACGGCGAACTATACTGTTAATGTATACCAGTTAACGCAAAGGCAGAATAGCGGGGTAACCTATTATGATACTAAAAAATGGGGGTATAATTCCGGCGTGTTACTTGGCAGCAAATCATTCCAGCCACGACCAAAGGATAGCATAAAAGTTACCAGTATTATACCCGGGGCGCCTGACACCGCAATAAAGATCGGACCGCAATTGCGCATCCCCATCGATCCGACTTTTATTTATCAAAATTTGTTCAAGGCAAGTTCAACAACCCTCGCTTCAAACCTTATTTTTAAAAATATTGTTAAGGGGCTTTTTATCACCATGGATAAAAGCCAGACCACCGGCATCGGGGGTACAATAATGATGCAGGCCCCTGTAGACTCGGCTTTAGCTATTTATATCCGTGCCACTACCGGTTCGGTTATTGATACTCAGGTAGTATATCTTGATGTAACGCAGCATGCGACCCAAATAAGCCATACTTATTCGCAACAGGTACAAAACGCGTTAAATGTTTCTGCGCAAAACGCCAAATACAAAACTAATATATCAGACAGTGTAATGTATTTGCAAGGTACTGCCGGCCTTAAGGCTAAGATCAGTTTCCCATACATAAGCAGCTTGTTTAAATCGCTTGGCAATAATAATGTTATAGTAAACAGGGCCGAAATAGTAGTAACGGCTGTCCCGGGGTCGGATATACCGGCTTACCTGGTACCGCAGCCAAAGTTGACACTATACCGGTATGATATAGCGCATACGCCAATAGCTATTGAAGATGCAAGTTCATCGAGCGGGGCATTTTTTGGCGTGGGCCAGTTCGGGGGTTTTTATAATTTATCTACCCGTAGTTATCATTTCCTTGTTACCGGCTATCTTGAGGAACTGTTAAACAACCGGACACAGGATTACGGCACTTATATATCTACTGTTGATACCACTAACACCACCAGCGTTGATATTGCCCCAACCGCGCAAACGGCAGGCCGTGTACTTGCAGGCGGTAATAATAAGAAACAGCCATACGGAATAAAACTAAATGTGATATATACCAAGGTGGCCAAATAACAAACAATAAATAGCTTATAACGTTCTGATAAAACCGGGTAGATACTTACATTTACCCGGTTTTTATATTTAAATACATTTTTATGTGCGGCATAGTAGGATACATAGGTTATAGGGATGCATATCCCATTATTATAAAAGGATTACATAGGCTGGAATATCGCGGTTATGATAGCGCGGGTATAGCCTTGATCGATGATGGCTTAAAGGTTTATAAAAAGGCCGGCAAGGTAAGTGACCTGGAAGATTTTGTAAAAGGCATAAACCCCCACGGCAGTGTTGGCATGGGCCACACACGCTGGGCAACACACGGTGCACCAAGCGACCGCAATTCGCATCCGCATTCATCGGGCGACCGTAAGCTTACCATTATTCACAATGGCATAATTGAAAACTATGGTATTATAAAGGAGACCCTTTTAGCCAAGGGCCATGTTTTTAAAAGCGATACCGATACCGAGGTTTTAATTCACCTGGTTGAAGATATTATAAATGAAACTGGCTTAAGTTTAGAGGAAGCTGTACGCGTTGCTTTAAATAAAGTAATAGGCGCTTACGCCATAGTAATTATGAGCGCCGATGAGCCCGACCTGCTGATTGCCGCCCGCAAAGGCAGCCCTATGGTTATTGGCGTGGGTAAGGGCGAGTATTTCATAGCATCGGACGCTACGCCGATAGTGGAATACACAAAAAACGTTATTTACTTAAATGATAATGAGATAGCCTATATAAACCGCGACAACCTGCTGATAAAAAATATAGACAATACAGTTCAAACCCCCTACATACAGGAGCTTGACCTGAAGCTGGAAATGCTTGAAAAAGGCGGGTACGACCACTTTATGCTGAAGGAGATATATGAACAGCCCCGCTCCATACGTGATTGTATGCGCGGCAGGATATATCCGCAGCAGGGGAAGGTACAATTAGGCGGGATAAAGGAATATACTGAGAAGTTAAAAAACGTAGACCGTATTATTATTGTGGCCTGCGGAACATCATGGCATGCCGGCCTGGTTGGCGAATACCTGATAGAAGAATACGCGCGCGTGCCTGTTGAGGTTGAATATGCTTCAGAATTCAGGTATCGTAATCCGATAATTACCGAAAAGGACCTGGTCATAGCCATCTCACAATCGGGTGAAACTGCAGATACTATGGCGGCTATTGAGCTTGCTAAGGAAAAAGGCGCTACTATTTTTGGTGTTTGCAACGTGGTTGGGGCATCTATCCCGCGTACTACACATGCCGGGGTTTACACCCATGCCGGGCCTGAAATTGGTGTGGCATCGACCAAAGCATTTACCGCGCAGGTTACTGTTTTAACGCTTATTGCATTTTACATCGCGCAGCAAAGGGGCACCATAACTCAAAGTAAACTGGTTGAATATTTAACCGAGCTTAACCAGGTGCCCGAATTAGTTGAAATAGCGCTTAAATCAAATGAACGTGTAAAAGAGATAGCTGAAAGATTTAAAAACTCGACCAATTGCCTGTTCCTGGGCAGGGGTAGTTCGTTCCCGGTTGCGCTTGAAGGTGCTTTAAAGCTGAAGGAGATATCGTACATACATGCCGAGGGCTATCCTGCAGCCGAAATGAAACATGGCCCTATCGCCTTAATTGATGATGCTATGCCGGTGGTGTTTATCGCCACAAAAAATTCATCGTACGAAAAGGTGGTGAGCAACATACAGGAAGTAAAGGCCCGTGGCGGCCACGTTATAGCCATAGTAAGCGAAGGCGATACCGAAGTACGCGACATGGCCGAATATGTGATCGAGATACCGCAAACCAGCGAAGCATTTGTGCCATTGCTGGCTACCATACCTTTGCAATTACTGGCTTATTATATCGCCGTAATGCGTGGCTGTAATGTTGACCAGCCGCGTAACCTCGCTAAATCGGTTACAGTAGAATAAGCATTAGGCTCATGGTTGGAATATGTCCTGTAAGGACTACCCCTTTGTAGAAAAAATAAAGAACAGAATATTGCTCCGTCAGGAGCTACCCAAATTCTCAAGGGGTAGCCTCATACGAGGCAAAAATTATCATTCTATTTTTTCTACAAAGGGGTTGATCCGATGGGTCATAAGTTATTCTTATATCGAACTCACGTTATTTTTAGATAGCGATACTTTTCAAGCATGAATCATGTTTTTTCAGTTTAAAGATAAGTTCCCGCATTTAAAACAACACTGGGAGGCATATATCGGCCTGCATAAACGTATTGAAGTGCCTGCAAAAACCATTCTTTTGCACGAGGGTGATATTTCAAAAAGGTCGTTTATTATTGAAAAGGGCTGCCTTAGGGTATGGTTCAATAATAACGGCAAGGACACCACATTTCAATTCTTTTTTGAGAACGAGGGACTGGCATCACTGGAAAGTTTCAGGAAGAATATACCCAGTATGTTCACTATTGAAACCATTGAACCCTGTATACTTTACATTCTGGAGAAAAAGGACTACCAAACCATCATGGCTAATTTAAGTAAGGATGCTGTTTTTATGAGTGAAACGGCCAACGTTTTGGTTGAAAGGCAGTTGCATTATATGAAGGAGTTTCTTTCCTTCATCAGGGATACCCCGCAACAACGCTACCTTAACCTGCTGCAACAAAAACCACAGATCGTCCAGCGGGTACCGCAGCATTATATCGCATCGTACCTGGGCATTACTACCGTACACCTCAGCCGGATAAAAAGTAAATTGCTGAAAGAAAAACACAAAAGCTGATAGTATTTGATAACAAATGTTATCGTTCGGCTGTTGATATGCTGCCCATCTTTGTAAAAAAAAAGAAAATGAAAGCAGCAACTTATATTACAGGCGAGGCCCCAAAGTATGGCGACTTCGCTGATCCGATAGCAGAAAACGACGATCAATTATTAATTACAGTAAAAGCCGCAGCCGTTAAAAACCTTGATAAGGGCAGGGTAAGCGGTCAGCATTATTCAAGTGGTGGCGATAAGCAATCAAAAGTTGCCGGCATAGACGGTGTAGGCCAGCTTGTCGACGGTACCCGCGTATATGGTATGGGTATTACCGGCATGATAGCCGAAAAAGCGCTCATCGACAAAAATAAAATGGTAAAAGTGCCAAATGGGGTTGATGATGTAACCGCTGCTGCGCTACCCAATGCCGTTATGGGCGCCGGTGCTGCGCTACGTTATCGTGCAAATATAAAAGCCGGTGATGTTGTATTGATCAATGGTGCGACCGGTGTTACAGGCATGATGGCAGTGCAACTTGCAAAGCACTTTGGTACAAAGAAGGTTATTGTAACCGGCCGAAACGAAGCATCGTTAGCCAAACTGCTTACTTTGGGCGCCGATGAAGCCATCTCGCTAAAACAGGACGATGAGATCATTGTAAAAAGGCTAAAAGAAATAAACAGTGAAACGCCGTTTGATATTGTTATAGATTACCTCTGGGGCCACCCTGCCGAGCTTGTTCTTTCAGTTTTCCAGGGCGATGGCGGTATAACCCATAAAGTAAAATACGTTACCGTTGGCGGTATGGCCGGTGATAAGATACAGCTATCATCGGGCATACTAAGAAGCGTTGACCTGGAGATATCGGGTTCGGGCCTGGGAAGCTTGCCCCATGAAGCCTTTCAAAAGCTGTTTACCGAATTAATACCTGAAGTATTTACATTGGCCGCCGAAGGTAAAATTAAAATTGATACTGTAACCGCAAATTTAAAAGATGTGGAAACAGCCTGGAACCGTGAAATTGAGGGTGGGAAAAGGTTGGTTATTGTTATTTAGGTCTTGAGTCGGAAGTCTTAAGTCAATAGTCAATTCTCTTAAAAAAGTCCGATAGTAATTTACACTATCGGACTTTCTAATTTATATCAGACTTAAGACTTTCGACTCAAGACTACAGACTATGCCATCTGTGGCATCTGTTTCATGATCTCGCTCAGATCAAGATCCAGGCCTTTGGCTACTGCCATCCCCAGGCTAATATCGGCCCTGAACCAGTGGCAAAGCTGGCGGTTAATGATCTGGAAGCGTTTGGGGCCATCGATACCACTCATGGAATTGGTGATATTTTTAACCAGGCCGTGCTTAGCTTCTTCGCTCATTAAGCGGTACAGGTTACCGGGCTGGGTGTAATGGTCGTTCTCGCCTTCGGCATTGCGGTCGTACCAATCGGCTACTGAAGAACGCAGATCCCATGCCGGTTCTTTATAGGCTGGGTCGGCCACGATATCGTCAAAGCTGTTAGGGAAATAGTTAGGGCCTTTGCCGCCATTACCGTCAACACGCATCTGGCCGTCGCGTTCATAGTTGTTTACAGCAAACGGACAACGGTTTACAGGTATCTGCTCATAGTTGCCTCCAAGACGGTGCCGGTGTGCATCGGGATATGATAAAATGCGGCCCTGCAGCATCTTATCGGGCGAATAACCTATTCCATCTATCACATGTGCTGGTGCAAAGGCCGACTGCTCCACATGCGCAAAATAGTTATCGGGGTTTTCATTTAGCTCCAATACACCTATATCGATCAACGGGTAATCAGCATGAGGCCATACTTTAGTCAAATCAAATGGATTGAGGTGGTAGGTTTTGGCATCAGCTTCGGGCATTACCTGTATTTTAAGGTTCCATTTAGGGAAATCGCCGTTATCGATCGACGTTAGCAAGTCGTGCTGTGCAAAATCGGGCGCTTTGCCCCGCATTAAAGCAGCCTCTTCATCGGTAAAGTTTTTAATACCTTGTTGGGTTTTAAAATGGAACTTCACCCAAAAGCGTTCGTTTTTGGCATTGATCATGGAGAAGGTGTGGCTGCCGAACCCATCCATATGGCGGTAGCCGTAAGGTGTACCCCTGTCGCTCATCAATATAGTTACCTGGTGCAGGCTTTCGGGGTTTAACGACCAGAAATCCCACATCATGGTGGCGCTTTTACTGTTGGTATACGGGTCGCGTTTTTGGGTATGGATAAAATCACCGAATTTCTTAGGGTCCTTTATAAAAAATACCGGGGTGTTGTTACCAACCAAATCCCAGTTGCCTTCTTCAGTATAAAATTTTACCGCAAAACCACGCGGGTCGCGTTCTGTATCAGCCGAACCTTTTTCGCCGCCAACGGTTGAAAAACGCAGGAATACTTTGGTTTCTTTTCCAATGGTATCAAAAACCTTCGCGCGGGTATATTTTGAAATATCATGTGTAACTGTAAATGTACCATACGCACCAGAACCTTTGGCATGTACAACACGCTCGGGTATGCGCTCACGGTTGAAGTGGGCCATTTTTTCGTGCAAAATAAAATCCTGTAACAAAATGGGGCCACGGGGGCCAATGGTCATGGAGTTTTCGTTTTCTGCATAGGGTATGCCCGATGCGGTAGTGAGCTTTTTCTTATTGTTTTCCATAATTTGCCGGTTTTAATATTTAACTCAAACTTCATTATAATATTTTAATAGAAAAAATCAATAATTGTTATATTTGTATAGATATTATCTATATGACCATAGTACAGCTTGAATATATTGTTGCAGTTGATACTTACCGCAGTTTTGTATTGGCCGCCGAAAAGTGTTTTGTTACACAACCCACCCTTAGCATGCAGGTGCAAAAGCTTGAAGATACGCTTGGCGTAAAGCTTTTCGACCGCAGCAAACAGCCCGTGAGCCCTACCGAAATAGGGATCGAGATCATTGCCCAGGCCCGCACACTGTTGGCCGAAAGCGAAAAAATAAAAGAGATCATCAGCGACAGGCAAAGGGAGCTTTCGGGCGAATTGAAGGTGGCTATTATCCCTACGGTATCGCCTTATATTTTACCTAAGATATTGCATGGGTTTGTGCTGAAATATCCCCAGGTAAAACTAATAGTATGGGAACTAACCACCGAAAACATCATCCAACAATTGAAAAACGGCACTATTGATTGCGGCATATTATCAACCCCACTGCACGAAAATAATTTAAAGGAGATACCTGTTTTTTATGAGAATTTTGTGGCCTATGTGTCCAAGAACAGCAAGCTGTCGAAAAAGAAAAGCATTATCCCCGAAGATATTGACATGGAAGAGATCTGGGTGCTGAACGAGGGGCATTGCATGCGCGAACAGGTGCTGAACATTTGTCAGCGCCGCAAATCGACCAAAGGTTTCCAGCATTTTGAATATAATACCGGCAGTGTTGAAACATTAAAGCGCATGGTCGACCAAAATAGCGGAGCTACCATATTGCCGGAACTGGCCCTGGCCGACCTTACCGATAAACAGTTGGACAAGGTGCGTTACTTTAAATCGCCCGAGCCGGCACGCGAGGTAAGTATTGTGGTACAGAATAATTTTTTAAAGCGCCGCATGATAGATGCCCTGAAAAACGAGATATTGGAGCTGGTACCCAAACGCATGCGGAGCAAAAAGAAGAAAGAAGTAATAGAGATATAACATAAACATGATGGTTTGCGTATAGCCATTCTGCAAAAAATAGTATTTTTGTGTTATTATTAAGGTAAGTGATACATTATGGAGCCCATTAACATTATCCACAATAAAGATATCGGCACAAAACAAAAAGCGCTTGCCATTAATCTCGACCCTAAGATCTACGGCTCATTTGCCGAAATTGGCGCGGGGCAGGATGTAGCAGCAAACTTTTTTAAAGCCGGTGCGTCATCGGGTACTATAGCCAAAACCATGTCGGCTTATGACATGACCTTTTCTGACGCTATTTACGGTGTGCAACAAGTGCGTCGTTATGTTAGCGAGCAAAGGCTCATCTCTATGCTCGACCATGAATACGGTCTGCTTATAGAGCGCCTTGCCGAGCAACGCGGTGACTCCACCACATTTTTTGCTTTCTCTGATACCGTTTCCGCTCTTAATTATACCAAAACCAACGATGGTCACGGCTGGATGGGCGTACGCTTTCAGCTTGAGCCCAACGGCGCGTTCAATGATGTGGTACTACACGTAAAGCTGCTTGATAACGATACTGTTTTACAGCAGCAAGCCGTAGGCATATTGGGCGTGAACCTGATATATGCCTGCTTTTATTACCACGAGATAGCGCCTGTTTTTTTGCTTTCGCTGATGGATAACCTGTCGAAAGACAGCGTGCAGATAGACATGATACGCTTTGAGGGGCCCGATTTTACCAAAGTTGATAACAGGCTGATGAGCTTGTACCTGGTAAAATATGGTTTTTCGGATGCTGCTGTATTTAGTCCTGACGGTACGAACCAGCAACCATCGGAAGTATTATATAAAAAACATATCGTAGTGATACGCGGGCGTTTCAGGCCCATTATTAATGTGCATTTGGATATGCTGAACAACGGCGTAAAGCAATTTATGCAGGAGCCTGACGTAGATCCAAACAATGTAGTGGTAATAACGGAGCTTACCCTACAAGCATTAAAGGAACGCGACGCCGACGAGAACGCCGAAATAGACGAAAAAGATTTCCTCGACCGCGTGGATATACTTTGTTCGCTTGGGCAAACGGTACTCATATCAAACTTCCACGAATACTACAAATTGGTATCCTATCTTTCAAAGATCACCAAATTGAAAATGGGCGTGGTTTTGGGCTATCCAAACCTGGAGTATATCTTCTCGGAAGAGCATTATAAGGAGCTTCCCGGTGGTATTTTGGAATCATTCGCTACCCTGTTTAGCCGCAAAGTAAAGCTATTCATATACCCGACCCTGCGCGATGGCGTAATATATAATTGCCTTAAATTTTACCCGCCGCCGCATTTGATCGACCTGTACCGCTACCTGATAGCCAATAATAAGATCGAAGACATCAGGCATTATAATGAGAATAACCTGCACGTACAAACCGATATTGTACTGCAACTGATAAAACAGGGCGTTGAAGGATGGGAGCAATACGTACCCGCCGAAGTAGCCAACATGATAAAAGAGCGGCACCTGTTTGGCTATACGACCGAAACCAAGGTTGATAAGCAAATTATGGAAACAGCAGATGAAACCTCAGGTAAAAATTCGAAGGCGGTTTAAAAATTAATTTACACTCTCACCCATTGCGCTTATATGCTGCCGCAAGCGGTGGTATTTTGGGGTTAACACTATTTTTTTAAAACACTTATAATCAGTGTTTTAACTTATAATTTTTTGAAATTGTGTTAACTTATGTTAACCCTATGATCTTCTTCGGCACAAACGGGTTTATCATCATGGCGATGATAATAACCAAAATACACCCTATAGCATTGAACCATAAATAGGCCACCGCGTTATAATAGCCCAATATACAAATGATGGCCTCGGCAATAAAACCCGCTATAAAAACCGATGTCCCCCTTATTTTTTTAAGGTAGAACGCCACCACGAACACCCCTAATATGGTACCATATATATAGGAACCCAGTTCATTTACCGCCTCGAGTAAGTTGCCCATTTTGCCTGCAAAAAGCGCCATGCCGATACACACTATCCCCCAAAAAACTGTGGCCAGTCTTGAAGCCGCTAAATAATTAGCATCGGATGCGCCGGGATTAATAATGCGCTTATAAATATCAACTGTACTTGTTGATGCCAGCGAATTAAGCGCGCTGGCCGTCGATCCCATCGAGGCTAAAAACACAATGGCTATCAGTAACCCTATCAGCCCCCTCGGCAAATAATGCGTTACAAAATTCAGGAACACGTAATTGGTATCATCCAGATCGGCTTTGGGGTCATTCTTTTTCATCAGGCCGATGGCTTTTTGCCTGATGTCGGTTGATCGCTGGTCGGCCAGTTTCAAATCGGTTTGCGCCTGGTTGATCTGGGTTTCGTTTTTAGTGTCAAAGGCCTTAATTAAGTTATCAGCCTTAATTTTTCGTTGCTCAAATACTGCGGTATATTGATTTTCCAGCGCGTTGTATTGAGGTGCATAGGTACTGCTCTTTACCTGCTTCACCGCGTACTGGTTAAAAAACATCGGCGGGCGGTTAAACTGGTAAAAGGCGAACACCAGTACCCCTATCAACAATATTAAAAACTGCATAGGTATTTTTACCAGCCCGTTCATGATCAATCCCAAACGACTTTGCCCTACTGAGCTGCCGGTTAAATAACGTCCCACTTGGCTTTGGTCGGTACCGAAATAAGACAGCTGCAAAAAGAAACCACCGATCAAGCCACTCCAAACGTTGTATTTATTATTAGGGTCGAACTTCCAGTCGATAACATTCATCCGCCCCAATTTGCCCGATAGTTTCAGCGCGTTACCAAACCCCACACCCGAAGGCAGTAAGTTTACCACCACTATCCCCGCTAAAAACATCCCTAAAAATATAATGCTCATTTGCAGCAATTGGGTATACGATACCGCCTTCGTTCCACCATAAACTGTATAAAATATCACCAGCCCGCCAATAAACAGCGTGGTATAAACGGTATTGATATTTAATATGGTTGATAAAATTATGGATGGCGCATAAATGGTTATGCCCGTCGACAAGCCCCGTTGTACCAGGAACAGGAACGAAGTAAGCGCCCGTGTTTTAAGGTCGAAGCGTTGCTCCAAAAACTCATAAGCGGTATATACCTTTA
>Ga0207019_1085_pt1 | contig 21574 bp, 19 predicted proteins | sample Alteio_BWMinCont_50_FD_153483 | JGI IMG/M metagenome (GOLD analysis project Ga0207019, IMG submission 153483) | Enriched cells from forest soil in Barre Woods Harvard Forest LTER site, Petersham, Massachusetts, United States -... | ecosystem: Environmental > Terrestrial > Soil > Temperate forest >...
GGCGGCCTTCAAATTCAAAAAACTCGATGGCCAGGACGCCAACGTATTTCAGAGATTCGAGCACGCGGCGAGCGGCGTCTTCGGCGGCGCGCTGGATGTGGGGCTCCAGGCGCGGGGCCGGGGCGAGAGATAGCCGGAGAATGCCGCCGCGATGGTGATTCTCGACGAGCGGGTAATAGGCGATTTCGCCGCTGCGCGAACGGACCGCGAGGACGGAGAGTTCGCGCGTGAACGGCACGAAGCGCTCGAGAATAAGCTGAACATCCGGGAGTTCGGACTTTGCTTTCGCAACGTCCTCGGCGGTGCGAAGAATCCACTGACCTTTGCCGTCGTAGCCCATGCGGGAAGTCTTGAGGACAGCGGGCAGGCCGAGCGTTTTTGCGGCGGCGTCTAATTCCCGGGCGTTCGAGACGGCGGCAAATTCGGTCGTGGCGATACCGAGCTTCCCAAAGAGACCCTTCTCGTTCAGGCGGTCCTGCGCAGCTTCGAGAGCGGCGGGCGGAGGATAAACGGGAACGCGCTCGGCGAGAAACTTGGCGGCTTCCACGGGAACGTTCTCGAATTCGTAGGTAACCAGCTCCAAGCCATTTGCGAATTTCTCGAGCGCGGCTTCATCGGTGTAATCGGCGGTAACGCGCTGGGCGATGCGGCCAACGGGAGCTTCGGGAGAAGGATCGAGAAAACGGAAATGCAAGCCGAGCGGGTAGCCCGCGAGAGCGAGCATGTAGCCGAGCTGTCCGCCGCCGAGGATGCCGATGGTCACGCGCGCTTCCCTTTCTTGGCGGGTAGTGGAGCGGCGGAAGGATCAGGATGTGCAAGGACGCGAGTAGTCTGTTCGCTGCGGAATTCCCGAAGAGCTTCCCGTATGCGCGGGTATTTTGCGCCCAGAATGGATGCCGCGAAGAGCGCGGCATTGACCGCGCCGGACCGGCCGATGGCAAGTGTGCCGACGGGGATTCCGCTGGGCATTTGCGCGATGGATAGGAGCGAGTCGAGGCCCTTGAGGGCTTTCGATTCGACGGGAACGCCAAGGACGGGGAGGACGGTTTTGGATGCAGTCATGCCCGGAAGGTGAGCGGCGCCGCCTGCGCCAGCAATGATGACTTCGATGCCGCGCTTTTCGGCGGTGACGGCGTATTCGAAGAGCCGATCGGGAGTGCGGTGGGCGGAAACGACGCGCGATTCATGTGGAACCCCAAGAGCCTTGAGCGTCTTGGAGGCGAACTTCATGGTATCCCAGTCGGAGCCGGAGCCCATGATGATGCCGACGAGGGGATGTTTAGGCAACGACGTGAGATTGGATTTGGAAGTCATGGTGCTTCTTCAACCGTAGGGGCACGATATATCGTGCCCCTACTCGTAGACAAGTCCACAGCTTTTTCTTTGATCATCTGGAATGAACCCAAACATGAGTCTTCCAATAGTGGCGAAGCTGGCCGACAAGATAGAGCGAACCGGTGATGAAAATGGCGTCGTCATGTGAGGCTTCCTCGAGGGCGAGATCGAGAGCCTGTTCCGCGGAGACAATGACACTGAAATGCGCAGCGTGGTGTGCCGCGATTTCGGCGAGCCGGGGCGCGGAGATGGCGCGCGAAGTGTTTGGCTCTGTGAAGATCACTTCGCGGGCATGCGGGAAGAGCTGACCGGCGATTTCGTCAACGGCTTTGTCGCGAAGCGCTCCATAAAGAAGCCAGACTTTGCGGCCGGCGAAATTCTGCTCGAGGAATCTGGCGAGTTCGCGCGCTGCGCCGGGATTGTGCGCGCCATCGAGGTAGACGTCGGGGCCGGATTGCAATTTTTCCAGCCGGCCGGGCCAAATGGCACCGGCGATCCCCTGACAGATGGCGTCGGCGGAGATACGGAAGCCGCGGTCTTGCAGACGGCGCGCTGCGGCCAGGGCGTTGAGAGCATTCTCCAACTGAAAACGGCCGGGCAAATTCGGAGCGATTTCGAACGTAGTGCCGGATGAGATTTCGGTCACGCGCGCACTTGGGAGGCCGTCCCGCGCGGATTCCTGGTCCACACGAAAAGCTTGCGACGGCTCGATGACCAGGCAACCGAGTTCTGCGGCGCGCGCCAGAACAACCTCGCGAGCTTCCGGATGCTGTTCGACCAGAACGACAGGCACTTCCCGCTTCAGGATGCCCGCTTTTTCTCCAGCGATTTCGCGCAGCGAGTGGCCAAGAAAGTTTTCGTGATCGAAGTCAACGCGCGTGATGATGGTGATCACTGGCGAGACGATGTTGGTGGCATCGAGGCGGCCGCCGAGGCCGACTTCAAACACGCCAAATTCGACGCGCGCGCGCGCGAAAGCTTCGAACGCCATGGCGGTGACGCATTCGAAGTACGTCGGATGAGCGCGAAGTTTGCCCGCGGCGAGGAGCTCTTCGATCAGCATGTGAATGCGCGTGAAGGTTTCGGCGAAGGCTTCATCGCTGATTTCCTCGCCATTGAGGCGGATGCGTTCATTGATGCGTTCGAGATGCGGCGAAGTATTCAGGCCGGTTCGAAAGCCGGCCTTCCGGAGGATTGATTCGAGGAAAGCGGCCGTCGAGCCTTTGCCGTTGGTTCCGGCGATGTGGACGATCGGGTAGGCACGATCGGGTCGGCCGAGGCGTTCGGAGAGGACGGTAATGTTTTCGAGATCGAACTTTGCGGCGGCGGCCTGCGTGGGGGCCGCGAGTTCCCTGCCGAGTGAAAGCAAATAACGGACCGAGTCGTCGTAATTCATCTCAATTCAAGAGCAAGTCGAGGGAGGTAGCGATGTACGCCTTGAGTTCCTTGCGGTGGACGACGGCGTCGAGGAAGCCGTGTTCAAGGAGAAATTCCGAGCGCTGAAACCCTTCGGGGAGCTTTTGCCGGATGGTCTGCTCGATGACGCGCGGCCCAGCAAAGCCGATGAGCGCGCCGGGTTCGCCGATGTTGAGGTCGCCGAGCATGGCGAAGCTGGCGGTGACGCCGCCGGTGGTGGGATCGGTGAGCACGGAGATGTATGGCAGTTTCTCGTCGTCGAGTTTGGCGAGGGCGGCGGAAACTTTGGCGAGCTGCATCAAGCTGATGGCGCCCTCCATCATGCGCGCTCCACCGGAACACGAAACGGCGATAAACGGCTGGCGCGTTTCGATGGCGAGCTCGATGCCGCGCGTCACCTTTTCGCCGACGACCGCGCCCATCGAGCCGCCGATGAAACCGAACTCCATAGCGCAAAGGACCACGGGACGGCCGTTAAGCTGGCCTTCCGCGGTGATGATCGCGTCGTTCATGCCGAGTTTTTTCTTGGCCTCTTTCAAGCGCTGCGCATAGGGCTTGGTGTCCACGAACTTGAGCGGGTCGGTGGAGGTCATGCCCGCGTCGTGCTCGGTCCAGCGGCCGTCAAGGAGCATCTGCAGGCGCTGGCGGGAGTCCATTTTGAAATGAAACTGGCACTTCGGGCAGACGTGAAGATTCGCTTCGAGATCCTTGCGGAAGACGATGGTGCGGCAGGCTTCGCACTTGACCCACAAGCCTTCGGTGCGCACGCGGCGCTCTTCGGGCGGGGTGGTCTGCTCGATCGATTTTTTTTCGCGCTTGAACCAGGCCATGGGAAGTTGTCAGTTCTCAGTTGAAAGAAAAGCCGCGCCTTGTCACCGACGCCTTGCCAAGTAAGGGCGCAGCATGCCGGTCCTAATAGTCGATGCCCCGCTGAGCCAGTATACCCTTGGTGTAGGGGTGTTTCACCTCGCGCATCTCGGTGACCAGGTCGGCGAGCTCGACGAGCTGGGGATGGGCGTTGCGGCCAGTGCAGATGACGTGGACGCGCTCGGGGCGGTTTTTCAGCGCTTCGACGACTTCGCCGGCGTCGAGCATTTTGTAGCTGATGGTGTAGTTTATTTCGTCGAGGACTACGAGGTCGTACTTGCCGCTGTAAATGGCGTCGCGGCCAGCTTGCCAGCATTCTTGCGCCAGCTTGATGTCTTCGGGATCGGTTGCCGCACCGCCGATTTTGACGAAGCCGCGGCCCATGGGGCGGATTTCAAACTTGTCGTCGCCGAGCATTTTGGCGGCATCCAGCTCACCGTAGTGCCAGGAACCTTTAATGAACTGCACCATCAGGACGCGCAGGCCTTGGCCGACGGCTCGGAACGCAGTGCCGAGAGCGCAAGTGGTCTTGCCTTTGCCCGGCCCGGTGTAAACGATCAGAAGTCCCTTTTCTTCCGGCATGACGGTTTGCCTTAATGAGCAAGCTCAATGCGCTGAGAAAAGATTAGAGTTTGCGGAGTTGGATAGGAAAGGTCAAGCCGAGGAGGCTGCAGCTAGGCGAGCTGAAGGCGCTTTACGAGTGCCGCGGCGATGGAGGCGATGCGCTCCTGGGTCGCCTGGGTGAGAGAAGTTCCAGGCTTGGCGTGGGGATCGCGGAGAACAATCCAGATGCCGGGGCGGTAGGTCTCGTCGCCTCCGGGACAGATCGCGCCGGTGAGCTGCGTGAGTTCGAGAGGCAGCGGCGCCGCATGGGTGAAATCGAGTCTCGCGTGCTCGGGAGAATTCGCCTGGTAGGGCGGGTGGGCGAGGAGATCCATGAGCACGCCGCGGGTGTCATCAATGAGGTCGCGGAAACCCTGTGAGACGAGGATGCCATCCACGTCGCGGGGAGTAGGGTGGTCGAGTTGGTTGAGATCGTAATCGGGGAGAGGATTTTCGAGGGGAATCTCGATGGTGGCGGAGGGCTGATTTTCGTCGTGCGTTATGTAAATGGACATGGCCAATATGGTTTTACACCATGCGGTCTATTTCGGGTAGGGGCTGCCGGACAGGATGGCGAAGGCGCGGTAGAGTTGCTCGGCGAGCATGACGCGGGCGAGCTCGTGGGAGTAGGTCATGGCGCTGAGAGAAAGTTTCTGGTGGGCACGCTGGCGAAGGGGGTCAGGGAAACCCTCGGCGTCGCCGCAAAGAAAAATCAACTCGCGGGTGCCGCGGTCGCGTAGTTCGCCGAGCCATTTGGCGAGGGCGTTCGAATCGAGAACTTTTCCCGAAGCGTCGAGGAGAACGGCGGTGGCGGCACGGTCCGCGTCCAGTTTTTTTAGGGCGGCATCGGCATCCCGCACTTCGGTGATCTCGATGGGGCAGGCGCGGCTGATGCGCTTGACGTAGTCGTCAAGAACCGCGCGCATCTCGGGGCGGCGGGTTTTGCCGAGCATGAGGAGGCGGATTCGCATGGAATGTTTTCAGTCGTCAGTTTTCAGTTGTCGGTAGAAAAGCTGTCATTTCAAGCCATATTTCTTGCGTTTCTCGAGGAGCGTTTTGCGGCTGATGCCGAGCGCTTCGGCGGAGCGGCTGATCTGGTAATGCGTGGCTTCGAGCGTTGCGGCGATGACTTCGCGCTCCACTTCCTCAAGGGAACGCAGGCCCACAACGGTGCTGGCTGCGCCGGGTGCGGCGGCGCGAACGTTTTCCGGAAAATTTTCGGGCTCGAGGAAGTCGTTCTTGGCCGCTGGCGCGCCAGGACCTCTACGGGAAAAAACCACAGCCCGTTCGAGCGCGTTGCGAAGTTCGCGGACGTTACCCGGCCAGGCATAGGCAGCGAGCATGCGGCGCGCGGGATCGCTCAGCTTCGCATTCGCGCGGCCGTGCACCGCGCGCAGAGTCACTAGCAGATGATCGGCAAGCGGCAGGACATCGGCGCGGCGTTCACGCAGCGGCGGCACGGTGAGCGTCAGAACGTTTAACCGGAAATAGAGATCCTCACGGAAGCTACCGGCCTTCACCGCGGCAGGAAGATCAACATTGGTGAGGGCAATGAGCCGCGCTTCAATGTGCAGAGTTTCCGTCCCGCCCAGGCGTTCAAACGTGCGCTCCTGCAAAATCCGCAGCAGCTTGCCCTGCGCCGTCGGGGAGAGCGCGGCAATTTCATCGAGGACGATAGTGCCGTTGCCGCCAAGTTCGAAGCGGCCCAGCTTGCGTTCGACCGCGCCGGTGAAAGCACCACGCTCGTGGCCAAAGAGCTCGCTTTCGACCAGCTGAGGTGGGAGGCTGGCACAATCGATTTTCAGATAAGGCGCATCGCGGCGCGGGCCAAGCTCGTGAACCAAGCGCGCGAGGTGGTCCTTGCCGGTCCCGCTTTCGCCGGTGATCAGAAGAGTGGTCGGAGCGACAGCAACTTTCTCCGCGAGTTCGAAAAGGCGGAGCGATGCAGGATCCTCGGCAATCCACGGCAATCGCTCGCTGTTCATTGTGAAGAACGGCCGCTATGCGGACGGCGGGTAGTAGATTCGTCCGAAAAGTGTTCTCGTCCAAAGTTCCCGCCACCCGATCTGTTCCGGGAGGATGGGCCTTCAGGTGCATCGGCGATTTCGAGCTTGGGCACAGAACGCCACAGGCGCTCGAGATCATAGTAGCGCCGCGCTTGATCGCTGAAGACGTGCACGACGAAGCCGCCAAAATCGAGCAGCGCCCATTCAGCGGAGCGATGCCCCTCGCGGTGTTCGGGCGAGCGCCTGAGATTTTTGTGAAGCTGCTCTTCGATTTCCGTGCAGATGGCTTGCACTTGCGGCGTGCTGTAGCCGGTGCAAATCACGAAGTAATCCGTGAAGGCGCCGGCCCCGCCAAGATCGAGGACAGTGATGGCAGCGGCTTTCTTTTCTTGTGCGGCTTCAACAGCCAGTCGGACTCCCTGCGGCAACGATTCGAATTTCACCGGTATAGGCCCTGTTTGAGAATGTATTCCTCGACGCGCGAGGAAACAAGTCCATGAATGGACTGGCCGCGGCTCGCGCGGCGGCGAACGTCGGTGGCAGAAACGTCATTGGCGACGTTTTCGAGCAGATAAATGGTGGTTCGTTGCAGTTCGGCAACCACCTGCGAAGGATGCCCGTTCTCTTTCTTCGCGCCCGGCCGGGCGATCAAATCCGGCGGAATGACCAGGCGGAGAGCTTCCGCGCGAATGCCCGGGCGGTTGGCGATAATGAAATCGCAAAGCCCGAGCAGCGTTTCATACCCTTTCCACATAGGAATGTCCAGGAATGCGTCGGCTCCGATGATGAAATAGATGCGGTCGCCGTGGCCGTGGTACACGTGCCGGAAATAACGCACGGTATCCACGGAATAGTGGAGCTGCGTGCCGCTGAAATCCTCACCGGCTTCGGCCAGCGACGGAACGAAGTGCGGATGCTCCGTGCAAGCAAGCGCGACCATGGCAAATCGGTGCGGAAAGGGAGCCAGGTGCTGCTTCAATTTATGGGGCGGCCGGCTGGCGGGGATGAAATGCATCTCATCAAAATTGAAGCGCCTGTCCGCGGCGCGCGCCACGACCAGGTGACCGCTGTGAATGGGATCGAAAGAGCCGCCAAAAAGCGCGATGCTGCGAGGATGATGTTTTGCGGCGGTGCGGTGCGCTTGCGCGGTCGTCAATTAATCTCCAAAAGAGTCGTCAGTCTTCAGTGCCCTGTTTACAGTAAGACTGACATGGACTCTAATCCATTTTCTCACGAATTCTTGCCCGGTGTTGGCTCGGGTTGAGGTGTTTCCGCCGATTCGACAGGGTGGCCGGACCCCTCAGGAAACTCCGTAGAGGCTTCAGGAATGGGCCGGGGGATTTTGTCCAGAGCGTCGGCGATGGAGCGGACTAGCTCTTTCACGCCATCGCCAGTTGCGGCGGAGATGGAGTGGAATTCCAGGTTGCGCTGCTTGCAGAAATCACGCAAAGCTTCGAGCCGAGTTTGATCGGTCGTGGCATCGAGCTTGGTGGCGACCACAATCATCGGTTTTTCTATCAACGATTCACTGAAGGCTTCCAACTCGCCGTTGATGACCTCGAAAGCGTGGATGGGTTCATCGGCGTTCGTGTCGCTCGTATCAATCAAGTGCACGAGCAGGCGCGTGCGCTCCACGTGGCGCAAAAAGCGAATGCCCAGGCCCGCGCCCAGGTGCGCTCCCTCGATCAAGCCAGGGAGATCGGCCACCACGAACGTGCGCCCCAGTTCCGTGCCATGCCCCCCCGTGCCGCCATCGGCGTTGACCACACCAAGATTGGGCTCCAGCGTGGTAAAGGGATAGTTCGCAATTTTCGGGCGCGCCGCAGAAATAACGGAAATCAGCGTGGACTTCCCCGCATTTGGGAAACCCACCAGTCCCACGTCGGCCAGCAGTTTCAGCTCCAGGCGAAGATGGCGCTCTTCCCCGGGAAAACCTTCCTCGTGTTCGCGCGGAGCCTGGTGCCAGGGCTTGGCAAAGTGTTGATTTCCTCGCCCGCCGCGTCCGCCGTGCGCGATCAAGACGCGCTGTCCAGGCGTGGCAAGATCGGCGATGGTTTCTCCCGTTTGATCATCAAATGCAAGCGTGCCGACCGGAACCTGCAAAATCATGTCTTCGCCGGAGTGTCCGGTGCAGTTGGAGCCTTCGCCATGGCGCCCACGATCGGCCTTGAATTCGCGATTGTAGCGGTAGCGCAGAAGCGTGTTGTCGTTGATATTGGCTTCGAGAAAAATGCTGCCGCCGTGGCCGCCGTCGCCGCCGGAGGGGCCGCCCCGCGGCACGTATTTCTCACGCCGGAACGCGATGCAGCCGTTGCCGCCGTTGCCCGCCTTCACGGATATTTTGGCTTCATCAACAAACAAAGGAAGAAATCTCCTGGAAAAAAGATAACATAAGCAAACTGTTGTTACCGGGAAAGCCGGAACGGAGGCCGCCGACGGATGTTCCGCGCGCTCAAACGCCTGGCCTTGCTACTTTTTGTCCTCGCCGCGGTTGTCGCTGCTGCCTTCTATCTGCTGTACTTCCGCCGGCCACCTTTGCCCGCGACCACGCCGCATGCTCGCGTCGTGCCTTCCATCTCCACCATTCCCGGCGTCTCGGCATGCTGGATTGAAACCGGAAAAACGTTCAGCAACTTTTCCTTTGGCTCGACCGCCGGAAGCATCCTCGTAAAGCATCCCGCAGGCGACCTGCTCATTGATACCGGCAACTCCAGCCACTTCGACGACGAGATCCGCAGCTACCCGTTTGGAACGTGGCTGAAACTCAAATTCCTCGCGGGCCAACTCAAGCCGGAAGTCGCCTTGCCTCAACTGTTGCGCCGCGTTGGGGAAGATCCCGCCAAATTGCGCTGGGCCATTCTCTCGCACGTGCATCTGGACCACGCCGGCGGTTTGATGGACCTACCGCACTTACCTGTGTTGCTCACGCGCGAAGAACTGCAATTCGCCAACGATCCCAGCGTTCAAGCCCAGGGCTACGTCATTGCTGCGTTCGCACAAAAATTCCCTCACGCCGGCGCCCCGACTCTCCAATTCGAACCGAAGGCCTACGAAACATTCGACGAGAGCGCCGACCTCTACAAGGACGGAACCGTGGTTGTCGTGCCTCTGCGCGGCCATACGCCCGGGAGTCTCGGCATTTTTGTCAATCTATCGCCGACTCTGCGATTCATCTACGTCGGCGACGCTGTTGACGACGAGCGCGGTTTCGAAGAGCGCGTCGGCAAATCTCTCATCTTGCAGGACAGCGACAATGACCGAGCGCTCGCCAACCTGGTCGTCGGGCGTCTCAACGAGCTACACGAAAAAGTGCCCGGGCTCGCCATCATTCCCGCCCATGGGCGCAGTGCCTACAAGAGATTTTTCCCAGCCGGACCGCTGAGCTGTGTTTCCGCTCAATAGCCCCGCTAAAAACAAAAACGCGGCCCAGCGGAGCCGGACCGCGGAATTGGAGAAAAGCACAGACTAAAGTCTGTCCCACAAAAGTGCAGCTAGTTCACAGCGGACTTGGCTTGCTCGGCCGGCTGGATGCTGATGAAGCGGCCGTGACGGCCCTTGTCCTGGAACTTCACGTAACCGGTGACCATCGCGAACAAGGTGTCATCCTTGCCCTGACCGACGTTTTCCCCGGCCAAGTGCTTCGTGCCGCGCTGCCGCACCAGAATCGTGCCCGCGTTGACGAGTTGCCCGCCGAAGCGCTTCACTCCCAGCCGCTGTCCGTGTGAATCGCGGCCGTTTGTCGAGGAGCCGCCGCCCTTCTTATGTGCCATGACGTAATCCTTTTCGATTGAAACGGCCGGGCTGAAGCCCGCCGCCACAAAAACTAGAGCTTGATGTCGCTGACCTGCACGGCCGTGAAGTTCTGCCGGTGGCCGCGAGAGATCTTGTACTGATTGCCCTTCTTGAACTTGAGCACGGTCAGCTTCTTGCCGCGCCCCTGCGAGACGATCTTGCCGCTCACGGAAGCTTTGACGGCATCGGCGCCCAAGACGATCTTCTTATCGTCCGTGTGCACGGCCAGCACCGAGCCAAAATTGACCTTCTCCCCTACTTTGCCTTCCACCCGCTCGATGCGGATGGTGTCGCCGGGCGCGACGCGATACTGCTTTCCCCCGGTCTGAATGACGGCGTACATCGGTCCTCCAAGAGCTAAGCGCAAACCATAATTATACGTGTTCCCCGCGCGGTTGGTCAACGCGGCTTTTTGCCATGCGTTGCTTCTTTTCGGGCGCATGAAACCCCTCCCGGGCAGAGCGCCAGCCCGAAATGCGGCTTAGTTTTGCTAGACTGTGCAGGCCATGAGCGTCATTGATGAAGTTCTCGCCGCAAACGAAATCTACGCGCGCACCCATGAATTGCGCCGGTTGACTCCGCGTCCGGAGCGCAAGCTCGCCGTCCTGACCTGTATGGACACGCGCCTCTCGACGCGTACGCTGGGCTTGAAGGAGGGAGACGCCCACATTATCCGCAATGCCGGCGGCATCGTCACCGACGACACGCTGCGCTCCCTGGTCGTTTCGCATTATCTGCTCGGCAGCGAGGAGTTCATGATCATCAACCACACAGACTGTGGCCTGATGCACACCACCGAGCGCGATTTGCGCACCCAAATCCAGAACCGCGCCGGAACCGAGGCCATCGCTCCCGCCTTTTTTTACGCTTTCCAAAACATCGATGAAAACGTCCGACATCAACTGCAAAAGCTGCGCACCCATCCCTGGATTTCCAAGCAGGTCACCGTGCGCGGTTTCGTCTACGACGTCATGAGCGGCCTCCTCCGCGAAATCAAGGACGCCTGATGCTCATCAGCTTCCCTAAACAAAAGTGAACAACGAGATTTCCAATCCGCCTCGCATGGCAGAACCAACGCGCCCTATCCCGCGCGAATCTTTTCTTCACCGCCACCCCGTCTCGAGCTATTTTGCGCTGACGTTCGCCGTCTCTTGGACCGGCGCTTTGCTGGTGGCCGCGCCGCATCTTCTCCGCGGCGAGCCCCTTCCCAAATTGACCGGTATCCTCATGTTTCCCGTCATGCTTCTCGGTCCGAGCGTCGTCGGCATCGTTCTTACACGGCTCGTGGACGGCCCCGCTGGTCTGCGCGGCCTCCTTTCTCGGATGTTTCGCTTTCGATTCCCGCTGCGCTGGTATGCGGCGCTCTTGATTCCGCCTCTTTTGGTTCTCACCATCCTTTTGTGTCTGAAGACTTTTGTATCACCGGTCTACACCCCCAATCGTTTTCTGGTCGGCCTAGCCTTCGGTATTCCCGCAGGCTTATTTGAAGAAATCGGCTGGATGGGCTTCGCCTTCCCCAAACTGCGCCAAAAGCTGCCCGCACTCGGCGCCGCCGTACTGCTCGGCCTCTTCTGGGGCCTTTGGCATTTGCCGGTGATCGATTACCTCGGCACCGCAACTCCCCACGGTGCCTACTGGTGGCCGTTTTTCCTTGCGTTCGCCGCCGCCATGACTGCCATACGCGTTCTCATCGCCTGGCTCTACTCCAACACAAAAAGCGTGCTCGTCTGTCAGCTCATGCACGTCTGCTCGACCGGCTCGCTCGTCATCTTCAGTCCGCCACGCGTCAACGCCGCCCAGGAAGCGTTCTGGTATGCCACCTACGCCGTGGCGCTGTGGCTCGTCGTCGGCCTTCTCGCTGTCTTTTACGGCGCAAAAAACCTGGAAAGCGCCTGACACGATAGCGGGCAAGCTCCTGGCGCTGGCTCGTCGCGGTCACTTAACGACAAGCAGGCCGGTGATCGCGGCGAGGCCAATGGGAATCAGAATCCACCCAAGCAACGAATGAACGCGGGCATAAATGTTGCGGAATCGATCGTCTTGCTTCGGAGCCCAGATGTCTGCATCAGGCAGCGTAGACAGCGGGAGAAACAGGTCCAGGCTGTACCAAAATGGATTGAACTTCTTATCTTTGTCTTCGGGCTTTTTGGGATCGACAGATTTTCGCTGGCGAAAAATAAACCAGCCAAGAACGATGAACCCGATACTTGCGTAGAGAGCGCGAATTGGCTCGCGCCCGTAACGAACCAGCAGTGATAACATCGCGCTCCCAAACTCCTGGACCAGCGAGAGATGACCGCTGGTCCTTTCCTTGTCTTTCATGGATTCGTAGGCAAGGTCGGCCAGATCGGAACGTCCCGCTGCCGCAAAAGCTGTTTCCAGTTGCTGGTAAGGACGGGCGCTGTAGCCCGCGTTGTCCGGCCACTGCTTCAGCAGTGTCTTATATAAATCATCCGTCGCTGGATAGTAGGCGGGCGCAGCAGGATCGAAATTGCGCGCGTCCTGGACTTCAATCTGCGAAATCGTGATGCCATCCAGTTGCGTGCGAGAACCGGCGGTGGAGTTCTGATTGGGCCAGCTCACATCGTTGGCGAGGATCAAGTATTGAAAGCGAGCGCCGCGCAGGTCGGCGCCGCTGGTGATTTGCAGCCCTTGCAAGATGGTCCGGCCGCGCACGTCGAGTCCGGAAGCATAGAGATTGTCCACTTTCAGTCCCAGAATCGTTAATTCGCCGTGAATCGCCGCTTGTTCCAAATCAATCGAAGGCGCCGTCCGGATTCCCGTGCAGGAGTTGCACAAATTCATATCGCGTCCGAGGCGTAGCTGATTCAGCTCGGCACTTTCCAGTGTGAGCGGTCCTTTCAGCTCAAGATTGCTGAACTCCGCAAGAATGCCCACCTTGACGTGATCAAAACTTGCCTGTTGTCCGTCGGCATTGACATGGGCACCTCCTACATAGAGAGAGCCAGCCACTTGCAGGGCGGAAAAATCAACGTCCGCGCCGAATTGGGCGTCCCGGATATCCACATCCCCATCGGCAACGGCATGATCCATATTGATGTCATGATCGAAAGTAGTGCGCTCGAAAGACACGTTGTGAAAGAAATGGGCGTCCGACATATCAACATTGTCCGTAAACACACAGTGCTCGCACGTAAAGGGCACGCGAACATCCTCTCCGCTGATGTCAAAATTTCCCTCGATGCGTGCATTTTTCAGTTGTATGCCGTTGTGGCGCATCTTTGTTCCGGGTATTTCCCCGGCGATTAACCTGCCCAGGAAATCCGCGCTGATGGTCTTGTCCGGCAGCGCTCCGAGATCGGTCCCGTCGCCCGAATTAAGTCCCTCAACCACCGCCAGCTCGGTTTTGGTGAGTGCCGTCGCCGCGGATGCCTTGGCGATACTCGCGAGGATCAACACAGCACATAGACAAAGCATCGTATGGGTAGCTGGACTGCCCGACCTGCTCCAGCTTCTGGCTGGTGTGGCGAATCGATGTTCCATGAGCGCCCTCTTTATGGAAAGTAGTGCAAGAACGAATGGAAGTGTTTCACCAGCGCAGTCCAAACGCAATCGGCCACATACGTTTCAGCTGGCGAGCGAGCCCACACCGCCCTCCCTTGCTCCCGAAAATTCAGTCGTGTACGCTGAGTCCATGCTCGAGGAACAAGACTTTCACCACAAAGCCGACGCCGCTTTCGAGGATCTCAAGAAGCGCATGCTCACCGCCGGCGATGAGCATGGTTTCGACGTCGAAGGCGAATCCGGCAAGCTGGAAGTTATTTTTGACGAACCCGAAGAGGCCAAATTCGTAATTTCACCCAACACCCCCGTCCGTGAAATCTGGATCTCCGCGCTTTCCACCAGCTTCAAGCTTGGCTGGAACGCCTCGCGGAATTCTTTTGTGCTGGAAAAAACCGGAGAAGATCTCCGCGCGGTCATGAGCCGCGTCATCTCTCAGCAGCTGGGCGCCCAGGTCACCTTATGAAAATCAAAGCAGGCATCATTTCAATCGGCACGCTGGTTCTGTGTACGGCGCTGTTGGCGCAAGTTCCCTCCGGCCGCGACGTCGTCAAACCGGAGGTTTACGCTTCGCTCGATCCCGCCGGCCGCGGCAGCTCGTTCCAGATCGCCGTGGTCATGAAGATTCGCCCAGGCTTCCACGTCAACGCCCGCGAAAAATCCGAAGAGTATCTCATCGCTACCGATCTGAAAGCAGAACTGCCCGCCGGCTTCAGCAACGGCGAAGTTTCCTATCCCAAAGGCAAACTTGAGAATTTCTCCTTCTCCAAAAAACCATTGAATGTCTACCAGGACACGGTGATCCTCCGCCTGCCCGTGACCGCGCTGGCGAGCGCCCCGCTCGGCGAACAGCACATCGCACTGAAGCTGCGCTATCAGGCTTGCAGCACGGAACTCTGCTTGCCTCCGGCCACGCTCCCGCTCAACGCAGTGCTCAACGTCGCCGCTTCCGCCACCGACTCAAAGCCGGCCCACGCGGAATTTTTCAAGGCGCAATAAGGCCAACCCGTGCGAATCCTTGAGCTTCGCTGAATGAAGACTCACTGAAATTTGGTTTATTTTTGCGGATTGTTCGCCGAGGATTGCTGTATAGCAAACCGTCGGCGAAAAAACCCGCGCGCCGTTCAGCGCTTCGGCGTCTTCACCGGATCGGCGGGACGCGGCGGCAACTTCTTTGGATTGGCTTCGAGCGCCTTCATGATCTCGGCAATTCCTCGCTCGAGCTGCGGATCTTTGCCCTCGATCACCAATGCGGGATCGTTTTCGACAACGATGTCAGGGTCCACGCCGTGTCCCTCGATCACCCAGTTGCCGGTGGTGGATGCGCTGGCGGATTCCGGAACGAACACCGTGCCGCCGTCGATGAGCGGCCCGCGCCCAGAAATTCCAACGACGCCGCCCCAGGTCCGTTTTCCAATCAGCGGGCCGAGGCCGGCCTGCCGAAACATATACGGGAAAATGTCTCCGTCGGAGGCGGAGGTTTCGTTGATCAAGCAAACTTTCGGTCCGTAAAAAACGGCGTCGGGATACGTACCTGTCTGCTGATCGATGCGATCAAACTCCGTGCCAAGAAGTTCGCGGCGCAGCCGTTCGATGAGCATTTGCGAAACGTTGCCGCCACCGTTTCCGCGCACGTCGACGATCAACGCTTCCTTGCGAATCTGCGGATAGTAATATTTGATGAACTCGCTGATGCCCTCCGCGCCCATGTCCGGAATGTGGATGTATCCGACGCGGCCGCCGGTGGCTTTTGAAACGGCTTCGCGGTTGTGCGTAACCCAGTCGAGATAAATTAAATTTCGCTCGGCGGTGATGGGGCGATAGCTGGTCTGGTGCGCGCCATCGAAAGTGGGCTTCGCATTCACGGTGAGTTGCACGGGCCGGTTGGCTTTGTTCAAAAGAAACCTGTAAGGGTTATCGCTCGCGGTCAGTTCCTTGCCATCAATCGCGAGAACGTAATCACCCTCCTTAACCTCCACGCCTACTTCGGTCAGCGGCGAACGGTAGGCTTCCTCTTCGTTCTGTCCGCGATAGATTCTGCTGATCTGATAGCGCCCCGAACCCGCGTCGAGCTTGAAACGCGCGCCGGGCAGCGCAACCTGCGGACGTTTGGGGATTTCGAAATCGCCACCATCGAGATAAGCGTGTGAAACGCTGAGCTCCGCGACCATCTCGCCGAGCACGTAGTTGAGGTCGGAGCGATGCGCGACGTAATCGACCAGTGGGCGATATTGTGCGCGCAAACCTTCCCAGTCATAGCCGTGCATGTTTTTCACGTAGAAAAAGTCGCGGTAGCGCCGCCACACTTCGTTGAAAATCTCCGCCCACTCCTGCTGCGGAACGCGGTCTACCATCAGGTTCGCGGTGGAAACAGGTTTTGCGTTGCTTTTGCCTTCCGGCTTGGCGTCGTAGAGTTTGAAATCGCGTTCATGCCGGACAAGAATCTTCTTTCCGTCGTCAGAGACCGCATACCCGCGGATCCCTTCCGCAAGCGTGTTCTCTTTGCGATCCTTGAAAGAAAACAGCACCAGCGCGGCTGGCGGGTAGGATTCGCGGCCGTAGAACGGTGCGCCTCCACGCGCGTAAATCAAATACTCCTTGGTGGCAACCAGACCGCCATAATTGTCCGCTTCGACCGGAACGCGCGTCACGCGGTCCGACAACCCATCGAAATCAATTCGAATGTACTCTTTCTTTTTCTGTTCCTTCTTTTCTTCAGGCTTTTCCTTGTCGCCCGCGGGCTTTTCACCTTCCTTAGCGATGGTCACTTCATCGCTTTCCGGCGGAAAGGGATTTTTCCCATCCCTGCGCAGCGTGAGGGCGAAAATACTCGCGCCGCGGTTGGTGGCGTAGTTGAATTCGATTCCGCTCAATTGCGGAGCGAAATTTCGGGTGCTCAGATAAAAGAGATAATTGCCGTCGGGATCCCACGAGGGCTGCCCGGCATCGAAAAGATCGCTGGTCACGCGATGCACCTGGCCGTCTGCGACGGTCCAAATGTAGATGGAGCTGAAATTATTGGGATTATCCATGACAAAAGCCAGATGGCCGCCATCCTGCGACCACGTGTAGTCGTGGACCCTATCGCGCGGGTTTTGCGCTACCTGCGTGAGCTTCTTGTCATCGAGCGCCAGGACGTAGAGCTTTCCGTCTTTGTCGCCGAAGGCGATGCGCTTGCCGTCTGGCGCCCATGCGGGCGCGTAGAGCATGGCCTTCAATCCATGGGTCAGCTCTTCCGGTTTTCCCGAACCGTCCTGATTAATGAGATAGAGTTCCTCTTCTCCGTCGAGATCGGAGATGAAGGCAATCTTCGCGCCGTCGGGAGACCAGCGGGCCCACTTGTCGTGCGCGTTGGAGGAGTTCGTCAGATTGCGGGTCGGGCCCTTTTCGATAGGTACGGTGAAGACATCGCCACGCGCCACAAACACGGCGCGCTCACCCTTGGGGCTCAGCGCGAAGCCTTCGATCTGATGCTCCGCGGAAACGTGCGCGGGCCGCATGGCGACGGCGTCGGTGGGAACTTGAATGGAGATGTGCCTCGATTGACCGGTGGCGGTGTCCAGGATGTTCAGCTCACCATCCATTTCGTAAATGATTTGGCTCTTGTGATCGGTGCTGGGCCAGCGCACGTCCCACTTCTTGCTGTGGGTCACTTCGTCGGTCTTTTTTGTCTTCGTGTCGTAGACGTACAGGTTCAGCGTGTCGTCGCGGTCCGAAGCGAAATAGATTTTGTCACCGATCCACATGGGGTCGCGATGACTGCGGGGATCGTCCGTAATTTTTTCCGCCGCATGAGTCTTCATATCAAAAATGTAAAGCTGCTGCGCCCAGCCTCCCGAGTAGCGCTTCCAGGTGCGGAAATCGCGAAAGAGCGGCGAGTAGACGACTTTCGTCGCGTCGGGAGAAAAATCGCCGGCGCCGGATAGCGGCATGGGTAGAGGCTGCGGCAGCCCGCCTTCCACCGGTACGGTATAGAGTTGGTTGTCACCGAGGTCGAAATGATCGCGCAGAGAGCGGAAGACGACGGACTTGCCGTCGGGGGTCCAGCCGTACACCTGGTTATCGTAGCCCCAGCGCGGCGGCAGAGGCCCACGCGCTGGGTAATAGGTGAGCTGCTTGGGAATCCCGCCGGTCACGGGAATCACGTAGACTTGCTCGTCGCCATCGTATTGGCCGGTGAAAGCGATCCAGTTGCCATCCGGGGAAAACTTGGCAAACAGCTCAAGGCCGGGATGCGCCGTCAAGCGCGTGGCCATGCCGCCGGAAGTGGACGCGAGCCACAAATCTCCGCCGTAGGTGAAAACGACTTTGTCACCGTGGACGTCCGGGAAGCGCAGCAACTTGGTTTGCGCGGCGGCCAGCGAGGCAAAAAACAGCAAAGCGCAAAACAAGAGCACGAACGATTTCAGGCGGCGAATCAACATGGCTCTCCCTCCAGAACCGAACACTCCCGATCGATCCGTTAGATGGGAAGGATCAAGGCGAACTTTGGTAACACATTCGAGGCAGCGACATTCTACACCCGGCTGGCTTGGTTGCGAGCCAATTGAACCTCAAAGGAAGTCCGAAGTCAGGAAAAGCGATTGGCGAGTCCGACTAAAACAAATCAAAAGGAAGCGAGGGCGTCGCGCAGACGAGCAACGACGCGGCGCTGGCCAAGGACAACCATGGTGTCGAAAAGCGGCGGGGCCACGGCCTGGCCCACAATGGCTACGCGCGTGGCGTTGATGAGCAGGCCGGCTTTCACGCCGCCTGCTTCGGCGACGGCGCGGGAGGTGTGATCGCAGGCGTCGTGGTTCCACTCAGGGAGCGCTTCGAGCGCGGCGGCGAGTTTCGCGAGGAGGTCCGGTACTTTCGGATCTTTCCAGAATTTCTCCCTGGCTGCAGCGTCGCGCGGGAAATCGTCGCTGAAAAAGGCGCGCGACCACGAAGAAAAATCCGGCAGCAATCGCACTCGTGGGCGCAGCAAATCCACGGTGTGTGAAAACCAGTCGTGGTCTCTTCCATCCGGGCCGGGGGCGGCGCCAGCGGCCCATTCCGGTTTCCATAAGCCGCTGCGCTTCAATTCGTTTTCAATTTCGGGCAGCAGATCTTCGATCGGAAGTTTTTGCAGGTATTGGGTGTTGAACCATTCGAGTTTTGGGCGGTCGAAAACGGCGTTGGTGCGGCTTACGCCTTCGAGCGAAAATTTTCCGATCAAATCGTTCGTTCGAATGAATTCTTCATCGTGGCCGGGGGACCAGCCGAGCAGAGCGAGAAAATTGCGGAAGGCTTCGGGGAGAAATCCTTCGGTGCGGTACATGTTGACGTCGGTGGCGCCGTGGCGTTTCGAAAGGCGCGATTTGTCCGCGCCGAGAATCAGCGGCACGTGCGCGAAGACCGGAGGCGTTGCGCCCAGCGCGCCATACAAAAGCACCTGCTTGGGCGTATTCGAAATGTGGTCCGCGCCGCGAATCACGTGTGTGATGCGCATGTCGATGTCATCGACGACGACGCCGAGCTGGTACATGGACTGGCCAAATTCCTCGTCGCCCTTGCCGGAGCGCAGCAGGACAAAATCCTCGATTTCGTCATTAGAAAATTCACGTTCGCCGAAAACCGCGTCGTGGAATTTTGTCGTTCCGCCAACGGGAACCTTGAAGCGCACAGCCGGCTTCGCGCCCGGAGTCGACGGCTTTCCGTCACGGCAGGAACAGCGCGTGACGCGCCGCGGCCCGCCGCCCTTCGGCTCCTCGTCTTGAGCTGGCTCTGCGTGGTCCCCGCCCGCATATTTTTCCGCGGGGCAGTAGCACAGAAACGCGCTGCCGTTCGCCAGACATTTTTTCCCCGCCGCGCGGTACAGTTCCGTTCGCTGCGACTGGTAAAACGGCCCTTCATCCCAATTCACTCCCAGCCATTGCAGCCCATCGAGAATGCCCTGCACCAGTTCCGGCTTGTTGCGCTCGGCATCGGTGTCCTCGACGCGCAGAATCATCGTGCCTCTGTGGTTGCGCGCGAAGAGCCAGTTGAAGAGGGCGGTCCGCGCTCCTCCCACATGCAGGTAGCCGGTGGGCGAAGGCGCGAATCGCACCCGTGCACCCGCTGTCTTGTTGCTGGAATCACTCATTACTCTGGAGCGTCTTTCCCTTGGAATGAAACGATTCAGTGTACCGAAAGGGTCAGATTCCGTCCAATTGGTCGGTTTTTCGGCAGAGGGTCCGTCCGAAGCATTCGAATGTGCGAGAGAAGATGTAAATCGGAAATTCCGGTTTTTATAACAGACCTGGAACTTTCCGCGTGGGGGGAGGAAATAGGGAGATAAGAGGCCAGGCGAAACGCGCACCTCGCGCTGGCACCGTCAGCTTGGCGCCATCCCGCGCGGGAAGGCCGAAGTGCGGCTGTTTCGCTCCCGGGCCCCTTCACATAATGCTCCAAGGCGTCAAATCGCAGTCGACCAACCCGCTGCAAGAGGCGTCGTCCCGCACGCTGTTTATCCGCACATATGGCCTGCTCGCCCTGACCCTGCTCGCTGCATTCTCTCTCCGTCTCTATTGGATGATGCGGATGGTCCCGGCGATCAGCTTTGAGGCAGAGTATGTCCGGGTGGCACAGAATCTCCGTGCAGGTTACGGCCTCATGAGCAGTTACGGGGGACCAGAAACCATGTACGCCCCGCTTTATTCGATATTAACTGCTGGAGTCTCCCTGGTCGCAAAAGACGCCGAATTTGCGGCCCATTTGGTCTCTCTCTTTTTTGGGACTTTCCTCATCGTGCCCGTCTTTTTCGTTACGTTGCGAGTTTACGGACTACGAGCGGCTTATCTGAGCGCCATCCTCGTCGCCATCCATCCTCTCTTGATCGCTCGCTCGGCTTCGATCTACACAGAGGCCGTTTACCCGACATTTCTGATGGCTGCTCTGTATTGGGGAATCAGATCGTTGGAACTACGCAGTGCCAAGTATTACTTCCTCTGCGGCGCTTTTTTTGGACTTGCCTATCTGACAAGGCCCGAAGCGTTTGCCTATCCTGCTTTCTTTGCTTTTGCTCTCTTTGTCATGGCGCTCCTCACACGGAGGGGCGCCGCCATGGCCCTTGTCGCCTCCGGCCTCGTTCTGGCTGGGTTTCTGCTGGTTGCCTCTCCCTATATTCTTTTCCTTCACTCCCACACCGGACAGTGGCGGCTGGAAGGAAAGTGGAACATCAATTACACGGCAGGCATGCGCATGCACTCCGGTCTCGGCGATACGCAGGCGCAGTACGAAATCGATCAGAACCAGCAAGAAGTGGGCCCCCTTCTCGACCCTGAGCGATTTGCCGGCTACACCCCCTATCCTCATTCCTTTCGCGATAAGTTGCGTTATATGCTGTTTAACACAAAACGGAACAGGGAAGCGGCCTATGTCATTTTTCTCAGCGGTGCATTCGGGCAACCATTTCTTCTGATCCTAATCACCATAGGGCTGTTCCGGCACGTATGGAGCCCCCAGCAACTCCTTCACGAAACCGTACTCGGGATAATGGTGCTATCCATTTTTATTCTTGTGCTGACAAGTGCTCATTTGGAGTTTCGCTATGCCGATCCCTGTCTAGTCTTGACTGTCCCTTGGGTTGCAAAAGGGCTCGAAGAATTAGGGGCTTGGGCACGGAACATGGCGGGGACCCTCATCCCGAACCTGATGCCCCGCGCGACTCTCTTCGGGATCGCCGCCCAAGTAGCCATTTGCATTCCAATGCTGACGCTGTCATTTGCGGACACCCGAGCACTGTCAGAGTTCACAATCGAGAGGGCGGACTACCTGGGCATCAAACAGGCTGGCCTGTGGCTCAGCAGCCAGAGGCCGGAAGCGAAGCGAGTTGCCGCCACGAACTCCGTCGTGCCTTTGTACTCGGCGAGTACTCTCGTGCAATATCCTTGCGCGGAACCGGCACAGACTTTTCGCTATTTCGATTCTCGAAATGTGAATTTCATCGTACTTGGAGGCCAAAACTCGAAATCCTTTCCGACGATGGCAGAGTGGATGGCCCATGGCATTCCCGATCCTCGTGCCCAGTT
>Ga0207019_1086_pt1 | contig 21525 bp, 16 predicted proteins | sample Alteio_BWMinCont_50_FD_153483 | JGI IMG/M metagenome (GOLD analysis project Ga0207019, IMG submission 153483) | Enriched cells from forest soil in Barre Woods Harvard Forest LTER site, Petersham, Massachusetts, United States -... | ecosystem: Environmental > Terrestrial > Soil > Temperate forest >...
GCATAACGGCAAAATAAAAGTTAAAGGCAAAAAACTGTTTTCGTTGGCTCCTCACCCGAGAAATTGGGTGTGGACATGACCGACTACATTTATCCCATAGTTCCGTATATTTCGGATAGAGAGATCAAATAAAACTTAGAAAACAATAAAATATATAATGTCAATTAAATTAGTAGTATTCGATATGGCCGGTACAACGGTGAGTGATGAAAATTATGTAGCGCTTGCATTTCAAAAGGCAATGAAAAAATTCGGGTATAGCCTGGATATGGATGATATTAATCCAATTATGGGCTATGAAAAACCCCTGGCTATTGAAATGATGTTAAAAAAGCACGAGGCTGATGTAACCAGGATAAATGCAAACCTGATAGTTAGCATCCATACTGAATTTGTACGGTCGATGCTTGAATTTTACAAAACCGCGAACATAGAACCATTACCCAACGTGGAAAGCACATTTGCGAAACTCAGGGGCATGGGTATTAAAATTGGATTGGATACCGGCTTTTCAAAAGATATTGCACGGTTGATCCTCGACAGGCTGCAATGGGAGGATCATATAGATCATATGGTAGCGAGCGATGAAGTAAAAAATGGACGTCCGTTTCCTGATATGATCCAGAAAATAATGGCTGAGCTAAACATTACACATGCTGATGAGGTTGCAAAAGTTGGCGATACCGAGGTTGACGTAAACGAGGGCATTAATGCGGGGTGCAAATATGTAATAGGCATTACCACAGGCTCATTTAAACGGCACGAACTGGAGCCTTATCATCCTACGCATATTATTGATGATATTTCAGAAGTCATCTCAATTATAAATCAATAGATGAAGTTATTGCAACAGGGGCGGGAGCAGGTAAGCAGGTGGCCGGGTATAGCCATCACTTTACTGGCATCAATAGCAGCATTTAGTTGTTATACCAGCATGTATGCCTTTCGCAAGGCATTTGCTGCCGGTACGTTCGAGCATTTAACTTACTTGCATATTGATTATAAAGTATGGCTGGTACTTACACAAATGATAGGCTACACGCTAAGCAAGTTTTATGGCATACGTTTTATAGCCGAATCCTCGAGTAATAAAAGGGCTGTGTATCTTATTCGGCTGGTACTTATCTCATGGGCAGCCTTACTCGCTTTTGCACTGGTTCCCGCACCTTGGAATATTGCATTTATGCTGATAAACGGCTTCCCGTTGGGAATGATATGGGGGCTGGTTTTCAGTTATCTTGAGGGCCGTAAGACGACTGAGTTTATGGGTGCTGTTATGTCCATCAGTCTTATTTTTGCATCGGGGTTTGTAAAAACAATAGCACGTACGCTAATGAGCGTAGCGCCGGTTAATGAATATTGGATGCCGTTTGTTACAGGGTTGATCTTCATCATACCTTTTTTGCTGAGCGTTTATTGCCTTGAACTTATTCCCGCGCCAACGAAGGAAGATCAAAAGCTACGAACCAAAAGAATACCCATGGATGCCGCCCAGCGGAAAAACTTTCTCAAAAGCTTTTTACCGGGAATTATATTCACCCTGATTATATATGTATTGCTAACTATCCTGCGCGATATGCGCGATAATTTTGAAGTGGAGATATGGGCCAATTTAAACATACATGATAATCACATTTATACCCAAACCGATACTATTGTTTCCTTAGCTGTTTTACTCATAATTGGCCTGCTCATACTTATTAAAAATAACTTAAAGGCATTTACAGTAATACATATTATTATCATTATGGGATGTGTACTTGCCGGGATAGCTACGTTAATTTTCGATCACCATTACATTGGCCCTATTGCCTGGATGTGCCTGGTTGGGCTGGGACTGTATATGGCCTACATCCCCTATAATGCCATTTTTTATGAGCGCATGATCGCTAATTTTCATTTTAAAAGTAATGTGGGGTTCATTATTTATATCTCCGATTCAGTAGGGTATTTGGGGAGTGCATCGGTACTGATATTCCGGGAATTTACAACCATGAACATTAGCTGGGGAGTATTTTTTAAAGAAACTGTTTATGCGGTTTCAATTGTGGGCGGTATTTGCGCCATAGCCTCATTAATATATTTCCGGAACAAAACAGTGCATTACAAGCAAGAAAATTCAACTAATGGTGAAATGGGCAGCCTGGCCATCAACTAAATACTGCCGGCAAACTTTTTATACGAATAAGGCACATGAATACAGATAAATATGATCTAATAGTAGTAGGTGGTGGTATTTTAGGTACGTTCCACGCCTATCATGCTTTAGTGCTTGGGAAAAAAGTACTACAGCTTGAAAAGGATAATTACCCGGTGGGGGCAACAGTACGGAATTTTGGTATGGTAGTCCCTTCGGGTATGACAGGGGAGTGGTTTGAATACGGAGTGCGTTCACTTGAAATTTATCGATCAATACAAAAGGAATTTGATATTTCAGTCAGGAAGAACGGAAGCGTATACATTGCCTCTGATGATGATGAACAAACCCTAATTAATGAATTAAAAGCATATTACGATGCTAAAGGCTATGCCCAAAGCCTGCTTAATAAAAAGCAGGTTCTGCAAAAGTATATGTCGGTAAAGGCTACTTATGCCAAAGAGGCTCTCTTTTTTGAGCAGGAGATAAGCGTAGAGCCGCACCTGATGATCTACCGGCTGCAGGAATATATGAAACTTAAATTCAACAATTTCAGCTTATTATATAATTCACCTGCTATCGACTGCTCGCCTGTTGGTGATGATGTTGAAGTGACTATAACTAATGGAAGTAAATTCAGATCGCCTAAGGCGGTGATATGCAATGGCTACGAGTTCAAATTGCTGTTCCCGGATATTTTTGCTGCAAGCGGCCAGGTTGTTACCAAACTTCAAATGATGCGTACTGCTCCTGTTCATCCAACCGGGCTTGAAGGAAACATATTAACGGGTTTAACCATACGCAGGTATGAAAGCTTTGAAGAATACTGCCCTTCGTTTAAAAGCATAAAAACACCCGATCATTATGCCGAATTGAAAGATCACGGCATACATTTGCTGTTTAAAACAGCTACAGACGGGAGTATTATAATTGGTGATTCCCACGAATATGCGGGTGTTTCACATTTTGATGATTTTGGTTTTGGCATCAGCACTTATATTAATGAGCTAATGCTTGCCGAAGCAGAGCGAATAGTAAATATTAATGTAAAAAATATTGCCGGCACATGGGCGGGCTTTTATCCCCAGCACCCTGAAAAACATATTTTAGAGTATGACCTGGATGACCACATACACATCCGTACCTGCATTGGGGGCAAAGGGATGACCGCAAGCGCAGGTTATGCCGAAGCCAGCATAAAGCAAATTTTTAATAATTGAATACCTTCCATATTATTTGCATAGAGATATTTATTAATTATTTATTTAATGCCCCGGTATTAGTATTTTCGGAGACTTAAATCAATTATGGAAGAAAATACAATACTTGAGATCAGTACCAGGATCAAAGAGATCAGGAGGGAAAAAAATATCACCGTTCAGGAACTTGCCGACCGGGTTAGCGTTAGTAAGGGATTGATATCACAAATTGAAAATAACCGTACAGTACCTTCATTGCTGGTTTTGGTAAATATTATTCGTGCCCTGGAGGTTGATCTGAACCAGTTTTTTAAAGATATAGCTGCTAATAGCGCCCTGGCGCCTGTAATTATTAAAAGGAAAAATGAGTATGAATCATTTGAAAAGGAGCAGGCCATAGGGTTCATGTATCAGCGCATTTTTACAAAAACCTTTAAAAACTCAACGGTTGATATTGTTTTGCTCGAACTGGAACCCGATGCAACCCGGCCAATGGTTGTTACCGAGGCCTTTGAGTATAAATATATCCTATCTGGAAAAGTTGAGTATATTTTTGAAGATCAGGAATATAGCCTTTCCGAAGGTGATTCCATGCTTTTTGACGGACGGCTGTTACATACCCCTAAAAATCTTACAGACCAAAAAGCGCTAATGCTTATTATTTATTTTTTTGAACAAAATGGGAATAATACTATCGGGGATTAATATTAATTCGGACAGTGTTATTTATACAAGAGTACTTGCGCAATACATTGGGGGCTTAATTCAAACCGACCTAAATAATGCCCGTAAAATAAACAGCCGCTATCCGTAAGAAGGGAAGCGACTGTTTATGTTGAAATTTTTCTAAAGATCTATTTCGTTAATTCTGTTTCATATAAAACATTTCCACTGTAATTAATAGCTTTTACATTAAGCCTGCCGGCATCAATTGAAAAATACATAAAACCATGCTCTGCTGCCTGGAATTTACTGTATGGGATACCGGTGGTTACAGTAGTTAGCTCTGATCCTGCCCCTGAAATGAACTGGTGTGTATAACCATCCGGTTTTAAATGTTGGAGCGAATGTTCATGGCCCGATAAATAAACGTCTACCTTATTATCATCAAATAGTTGCTTTAAGGCCTTTCGCATTGTTAAGGTATCAGAATTAACTATACGCGGACCAACAGTATAAAATGGGTGATGGCCGATAACAATTTTCCATTTTACATCGGCTGACGCATTTCGCAAGGTGTTCTTTAGCCAGTCCATTTGTTTAGCTACATAATCTGCTTTATTTTCATGCAAAAACGGATCAGTATCCATAAATATTAAAAGCGCTTTTCCCTTTGGTGCTTCTTTATCTTTGGCATCTTCTTTGCCTTCTGCTTTTTCTTTCTTCAAAACAATTTCTTTCGAATAATAAGTAGAAGGCATATCCCAGCGGCGGCTAACCTGGCTGTATTTAACCTGTGCATCAACGTTGGTATGGTAGTCATGGTTCCCTAATACCGGATACCAGTCGCACTGTAAAGAATGGGCGGTGTATATGTTTTCAAACGAATAATGAAACAAAGGATCATTCTCGCTTACTACGCCCGAAGGGTAAAAATTATCTCCCGCAGATATCACAAAACTGTTGGGATGTTCAGCTCCCCAAATACCCATTTGTTTGGCTACTTCCAATTGGTCGTACTCGCCATTGCGGCCCCAATCACCTACAACCATAAAGTGTAAAGCATAATCGTCCTTAGCCTTTGAGGGCGACAGGTCATCACTATCAAAGTGAGTAACCTTAGGCTCAGCTAATGCACCTAAAGGGCCTATCATAGTGGCACCTATAGCTGCCAACGCTGTGTTCTTTACAAAGTCTCTGCGTTCCATATTGTTTATTTTAATGTGTAAACCAATACTTTGAATGAATCGGGTACCTGTGTTTTTGTTCCGGGCTGAAAGTCGGCCACCGGGAAATACAATTTGTGGGTGCTTGCATCCATAGCCATTGTTTTTGCCCTGTATTGAGTTTTCAGGGTTTGTACCAGCTCATAGTTATCGGCACTATTTTGTTTGAAAATGGTTGCAGTGCCATCGCCGTTTGAGGCGATAACCAGTTTGTTGGGAGCATCATAAATTACAGCATCTACACCAGCACCGATAGGTAAAGTTTGTACAACTTTGCCGGTAGCGGCATCAATAACGCTCATGCCTTTATTTTCGCGGCAAACGGTGAATAAACGCTGATTATCTTTATCCATTGCCAACCCGGTTGGGCCGCCGCAAGGGGTTAGGGGATAGGTATGGATAACTTTAAGGGTGTTAGCATCAATAACTACAAGGCTGCTTTTATCTTCAAGGTTATCGTAGATAAGCCCATTGCCGTCGGCCACTGCAAATTCCGGCCCGCCCCCCAGATCAACTGTGCCGGTTTGTGATAAGCTTTGAGGGTCTATCACTACCGCCGAATTACTGTCGCCTTCAAAAGCGAATATTTTTTTTGTGAATGGCTCATAAATTATACCGTCGGGCCCTTTGCCTGTAATGGGTATGGTTTTAATGATCTGCAACGTGTTGATGTCAAATGCCACAACAGCATTTGCTTTACCATCGGTGATAAAGCCACGACCCAATTCGTTTGAAATGGCAATGCCGTGTACACCCTTCATGCCGCTTATAGTGCCTATAACTTTTTCGGTTTGCAGGTCGATAACATTTACCGCGGTGCCATGTGAGGTATATAAATGATGGTTTACCTGGTCGATAAAGGCATAATCATAACCACCATTTCCGGGAATAGCAATGGTTTTATCAAGCACATAATTTTGAGCTGATGAACTTAACGAGTTTAAAACAAATACTGAAATACAAATAAAAAATAAAGTGATCCTTTTCATAAAGTGAATGTTAAAAAATAAATGAGCAAGTATTGGTTATAATACTTGCTCATATTTATGTTTAAATTAATTAGTGTTTGTTGCCTTTACCGTCGGTTGGATAAGCGCCCAGGTCTGCATCGGCAGGCGTAGATAAGGTAGTTGTAGCGAATGATGTATTGCCTTTGCCAATAGCCGGCGAACCAGCCTTTAAGTGAAAATCATTTGGATTTGCAGCACCGTTAGGCAGCACAAAAGTACCGCTAAATGATGTGAATGTTGGGTCAACACTGATCAGGTCGCTTGTTTGCGCTTTACCAACACCATCGCTCGGGTAAAAATTAGCAGCCAGGTTAACAGTAACATTTGGAGTAACGGTGTTATCAACAAATGTTGCTGCTGTAGCAAAGAAAAGATTATTACCATAAGTAGTATTCTTGCTATCGCCATCACTAAATAACTCAAAACCCTGGTAGTTATTTACCATAATATTGTTATATACATGGCCAATGGCATTTACACCGATAGATACACCTCTGCCGGGTTCTGCTGCACCCCTTCTCCATCCGTTTGATACGAGTGTGTTGTTGTAAACATTTACAATAGTTTGCGGAATAGGTACTGTAGCATTGGTTTCCAGTTTAACACCTGTACCTGCCTGGCTAAATACAACATTATAAGCTATATCACCTGTTGCACCATCTTTTATGTTAATTGCTTCTCCATCTGTACTTCCGGATGAAACAATGGTATTACGCAGAATGGTGATCTTGGCAGCAGCCCTAACACCGATCTCATCGTCCTGGCCATTGGTGATCCATGAGTCCTCTATATCAACAACGATCGGTACTAATACAGATACTGTTTTTCTTGGGCTACCTGTTGGGTCTGGGCCGCCTGCGTTATCAATATGTGCCCATTTTATGGTTACGGCTTGCGCGCTATCGCAGGCTAAACCACCCCATGAACCGGGAGTTTTTGTATCGGAGTTAAATGATACGGGGCTTGTTTGCGTACCTAATACCTGCAATACACCATCAACGGTAATTTGCGCATCATTTTTAACAATTACTATAGCACCCGGTTGCGCCAGCAGTGTATCACCCTTTTTTACCGTAAGGTCGCTGGTAACAGTATAGGTACTGCCTGTTAATAGCGTACCCTTTACAAATCCGCTGATGTTTCCTGCCGTTATCGGGTGCGACGGTGGTAAAACCGGCGTTACATTTTTATTGGTTTCGCTTTTTGAGCATGAGGCGATGGCGGCAATAATGGCCAGGCCCGTTGCAAGAAATGAGAATCTGATCGTTTTCATGTTAATTGATTTTAATTGTTTTTTAGTGAGAGTACCGTAAACCTATATTGTAATTAGCTTTGTATATGTCTTGCCCTACTACTATATTATTTATTTTAATAGTGGTAGGCGTATTTAACAGGTTATTGAATTTTCCGAATAGGGTAAAGTGCTTGTTAAGTGATTTTTCGCCTGAAAGAGCCAGGAATGATTGTGGTTGGGTATAATAATCGTACCCATAATCAGCATATACCTGCGATAATGTTTTGCCCAGGTATTGGTAAGCCAGTTGTATAAACAAGCCATCCCTGGTATCGCGGTACAACAGCGATGCATTTAATGAATTGTTTGTTTGCCCCTGCAATGGCCTGCTTTCCAATGCGGTTACCGTAGTATTGTTGGGACCAACTTCATTTGGGACCGGCTTTAAAGCCTTTACATTTGAATAGATATAAGCATAATTAGCGGTTACTCCGAATTTTCCAAAGTATTTGGTATAAACTAACTCTGCACCTTCAATAGTGGCCTTAGGGGCGATATTTTCGGGCGTATTGCCCAAATTTCCACCGTTAAAGCCGGTTAATACTAATTCGATCGGGTTATATAATTCTTTATAAAATGCGCTTACAAATAGCTGTTCATCTTCTTTTGGGTACAGTTCGTAACGAAGGTCGAAATTATTGGCTGTAGCATGTTTAAGGTTTGGGTTACCCATTTCAGACGTGCCGTTAAAACTATCATTAACATAAGGCACCAGTTCATAATAGTTAGGGCGCGAAATAGATGCGAAATAAGATGCACGGATGTTGGAGATGTCGGTAAGCTTATAATTTAACTGCAAACTGGGCAGCATATCTGTATAAGTTTTCCTTACATCGTTTTCAAGTGTAGGTATAAAGGTGATGTAATCGAACCCCTGTGATGTCTGTTCTTCTCTTACCCCGCCAAAAATATCCAGTTTAGGCAACGAAACTTTAAACTCAACATACCCGGCACTTATATCTTCAAAGGCAGTGTAATTATTAACGTCGTACCCTGCTGTTCCTTTCGCGTTGTAAACTGTCCATTGCGCAGCGTAAATATTAGTAAACTGTTGTTTTTTACCACTCGCATCAGTATCCGGCTTCAAATTATAGGTGTCCTCGGCGTTGTACCTGTCTTTGTGGCGATATAAGCCGCCAACCTTTATCATTATGGGTATATCCTTAACCCTGGCCTTATAGGTCAAATTGGCTAATCCGCTCTCATCCTTGTCATTATTATGCTGCCAGGTGTGGGTTATGCCATCAAAATAATATGGGGTGCTTGTAAAATCAGCATTTATTTTATGGTCGAGGGAAATATCGGCTTCATCAGGTACCTTCTTTGTTGAGGTGGAGAATACACCCGCCCATTCAAACAAAAAGTGTTTTGAAAGTATGTGTTTACCTTCCAGTTTTAAATTTTCAAGCAATTCTTTTTGTGTTAAGGAGCGGTCGTCATTTACTACCGAACCTGTTCCGGGGCCAACCCTGCCGCCGTTGCCCCCCACTATTGAAGTATCTATGCTCAAGCGGGCCTGTGCCAAATAGCTATACAATAAAACATTGCTTACCAATAACTGGTTATGGTCGTCAATTTTATAATCGCCATGCAAAGCCAAACCATTATTGAGTTGCTGGTTGGAGTAGGTAAGGTTCGATGCGTCAGTTATGCCCGGCTTAAAATCATCCTGGTTATTTGGGGCAACCGGGTTAAAAACCGAGTTTGTGCCATAATACTGGTTCTGGAAGTTATCGGCTATCATAATACCCAGTTTTCCGCCAAAAAAGCGGTTGCCGTAGGTTAAGCCTAAAACCGATGATGGCAAAGCGGTTTTGGGCTGAAAATCAAGATTCGACCGGCTAAAATCATTTGGTTGCGCTGTGTAATTGCTCCCAAAACGCCCTGAAGGGCTTTGTTGCTGAATGTCCTGCTTAGAGAAAGTTGTAAATTTCCGGTCTAAAAATATCTGGCTATAACCAAACTGCGCGTTAGCTTTTATCAGCATGGTATCAGGCGCGTCTTTGAAGATCAGGTTAACTGTACCGCCAATTGCATCACCCTCCATGTCGGGTAACAGGGTTTTGCTTACTTCTATCCGCTGTAGCAGGTCGGAAGGGACAACATCTAATGATACATAACGCGATTTATCATCGGGACTGGTAACCTTAACCCCGTTGATCAATGTATTGTTATAACGTGGTTCCAGGCCCCTGATTATGGCATAGGCTTCATCGCCTCCGGTATTTCGCTGTATAGTTACCCCTGAAACACGTGATAAAACGTTGGCTGCATTAATATCGGGCGAACGCTCCATTATTTTGGCGGTAACCACATTGGTAATATTATTCGCATTTTTTTCGGATGATATTGCAGCCGATTCTGATTCCTTATCCAGTTTACCGTACACGTTCACTGTTTGCAGATCCTCTGATCTTGATTGCATTTGTATGTCCAGCACCATTACCTGCCCGGCACTTACCTTTATCTTTTGCTCATACTCTGAATAGCCAATGAATTTCACCTTAACCTTATATTCGCCGGGAGCGACGTTGGATAGTGTGTATTCGCCTTTTTCGTTTGTTGAAACGGCGTCTTTATGATCATCAAAATGGATGATCGCACCCACTAAAGGTGTTCCCGTTAATTTGTCAGTAATGAGGCCTTTAAGTGTGGCATTTTGCCCGAATGCGAGGTTAGCGGATAGAAAAATTATTGCAATTAAGTAGAGCTTTTTGATCATAGTATTTGCCTGTATACCGGCAAATCACCATGTCAATTCTGAATAAATTCTGCATTATTCACCCAAAACCCAACGCTTAATTGTTTGATAATAAGCACTTAACAATCGCTGGCAAAAACCGATCATTTGGTAATTTTATGGAACGATAACTTAACAATTATTTAAGGCGTTAAGCCTGTGCAGGGAAGGTTATAATGAAATTATGATAGGGTGCCGAATACCGGTAATTAAGCCCCAGATTGAAGTTCTCGCATATCTGCCGCGAGATGGTTAAGCCCAACCCGCTGCCTTCGGATCCTGATGATTTATGAAAGCGCGTGAATATTTTTTCGCCGGGCAGCGGGAAATTTTCACCGGTATTTTGTATGACAAAACTTTCATTGGTTAAATGAATGATGATCTCGCCTCCAACATAATTATGCCTTATGGCATTGGTGATAAGATTACTTATCAATATTTCAATTAAATAACGGTTGGCATAAATTGCTTTTTCATCAAGTTTATAAGTGAGTTGTAATTCTTTGTCGTGAAATATTTCTTCAAACTGCATGACCATCTCTTCAACCAATTCGCGTAAATTGATCAATTGCTGATCCTGCAATATGCGGTTCTCGATCTTTACCAATAATAATAAGGATTGGTTTAGCCTGTTTAATCGCGAAACACCGCTATAAAGGTCGCTTAATAACTTGCTTTGCCATTCGCTGAAATTATCGGTTTGTATAAGTGTATCTAATTTTGAGTTTATAACTGCTATTGGTGTAAGCAGTTCGTGCGAAGCGTTCTCGGTAAAGTTTTTTAACGCTAAGTAATCAGTTTTCGCCTTCGCGGTCATATCAGTTACTACTGCATTCAGATCTTTAAATTCATCGATAGAAGTATTAATTTTCGGTATTGTAGCAGGGTCGGCAATATTAAACACTTTCAACTCCTGCATTAAGCCATAAAATGGTTTCCAAAGCCTGTTCAATATCAGCCGGTTGGTGGCGAATAAGATCATCAACAGCAGTATAATAACACCAATTGTAATATAGAAAATTACCTGTAACAGGTCTTCGGTTTCCACCTTCGATTCAATTACTTCTATCTTGTAATATTTATCTGCAACAGTAACCGAACTTATAAGGCCCCGGCCGGGTTCATAATCGCCTGTAGCATGATACCTGTTCCGCTTAGGGTTATGCTTGTCCCATTTCTTAAAATAAACGGTGTCGACAAATTTACGTTTTATTGAATTGGGCTTTGCTTCTGAAAAAGCTATTTGCTGGTGTTTGGTTTCAAAGGTTTGAGGTAAACTGTGGTTAAGGGCCACGTATTCAAATATCTCCATCTCCTCATCCTCAAGGTCCTTGTTCTTTTGTCGCGTTAAAACCGAGCTTATCGCCTGGTAATAGGCAAAGCCGGTTATCAGCATAATAACTATGGTAGTAATAAGGTTTACACGGTTATACCTGGCTAAAAGCTTCATTGCCCGGTAAATTTATAACCCATGCCATAGGTTGCCTGTATATAGTCCTTACCACCGGCTTCCATTAATTTTTTGCGGATATTTTTTATATGCGAATAAATAAAATTAAAATCATCGGTTACATCCACACCATCGCCCCATAAATGCTCGGCAATGGCGTTTTTTGAAACCACTTTGCCTTTATTGGCAATAAAGTAAAGCAAAAGCGCATACTCTTTAGGCGTAAGTTTAACATTTCGTTTGCGTACTTTAACTTCCTTGCCCAAAAGGTCGATACTAATTTCGTTAAATATCAGCACATTGCTGCCGTTATATGATTTACGGCGGATGATAGCGGTTACCCTCGATTTTAACTCTGATAAATGAAAGGGCTTAACCAGGTAATCATCGGCACCAAGGTCAAGGCCCTCAAGCCTGTCATCCAGCGAGTTTTTGGCAGAAATGATCAATACACCATCAGAATGGCCACTGTCCTTCAGGGACTTGAGAATATCGATCCCATTACCTCCCGGCAAAGTAATATCCAATAAAATACAGTCGTAACGGTAAAGATTTATTTTTGTTAACGCGGTATCGTAATCGGCCGCTATTTCGCAAATGTTACCGGCTTCGGTAAAGTATTCTTCAATACTTTCGCGCAGCCCTTTTTCGTCTTCGATAATGAGGATCTTCACGTTTGCTTTTTTGATATAAATTTATGTTTTAATCCTGTAAAAATTCTGGAGATTGTAAAAACTCAAACTCATTTATATAGATCTTACTGTTAACCAGGGGGGCGCCGGCTCGAAGTCGGTTTTAAGGAAACTAGCCCCACAGTAGTGCAGTTTTTATTTTCAACAAATGTGGGATAAGCGATGCATAAAAAAGACTTTCGTTTTAAAATCATTTATTTAGGTTTGGCAAATACATAAAAGCTGACAATGTTTTGGTATGAAGATGAAATAAAGCGTTTGGAAAAAAAGCGCATCGAGGTGGCATACCAGCCGGAAACGATATTTTATGGTAGCTCCTCTATCCGGTTATGGGATGAAATCGATGATGATTTCAAAGAGTTTAAACCGGTTAACCTTGGATTTGGCGGTTCAACGCTGGCTGCCTGTACCTGGTTTTTTGACCGCGTTATGGTGGGATATGAGCCAAAAAGGCTGGTACTTTATGCCGGGGATAACGACCTGGGTGATGGCCGCCACCCGGAAGAGGTATTTATTTTTTTCCAGGAACTTGCAACGAGGGTAACAAAAAGGTTTGGATCATTGCCCTGTTATTTCATTTCGTTAAAGCCAAGTATTAACCGCTGGACCCTGGCCGATCAGTTTAAATATACCAATGAATTGATATCTGCCGAGATCAAAAACAATCACCCCGATTGGCATTGGGTAGAAATTTCCAGTGCGATGCTTAATGCTGATGGTTACCCCAATGCCGAATATTATTTAAGCGATGGCCTTCACCTGAGCGAAAAAGGCTACCTTGTTTGGAAAACAGCGATTCAAAACGCCTTTAATGCAGATAATTAACTGTTTTTTGACCCGCAGTTAATATACGAGAGGGATATTCGCGAAAGTTTAGCCGAGTTATGAATAGGGAATATCACCGATGGTACAGTGACCGTTTGGGACGGGATATGGAACTATTAGTTTTTGGTCATGCCGGCAGGGCCGTATTGTTTTTTCCGCCACGTATGGGCCGTTTTTATGATTACGAGAACTGGGGTATTGTTGCCGCCCTGGCCGACCGCATAAACAGTGGTGAATTACAGCTTTTTTGTGTAGACAGTGTAGATGAAGAAAGTTTTTATAGTGGATGGTCGCACCCCGATGCAAGGATAAACCGCCACTTGCAATACGAGCAATACATCCTTTATGAAGTATTGCCGCTAATGAATTCCAAAAAACCTGATAATGATTTCGAAGTTGCGGGGTGCAGCATGGGCGCTTACCATGCCGCCAACATCGCTTTAAGGCACCCGGATAGATTTAATAAACTGGTTTGCATGAGCGGCAGGTATGATCTTACACGGCCGGTTCAATATTTTAGGGACCTGTTTGATGGTTACCATAACGAAAATATTTATTTTAATATGCCCCGCCAGTTTATGGCCAATATGGATAATGAGTGGTTGCTAAATAATATCCGCAGGCTTGATATGCTGCTTGTGATAGGGGAGGCTGATCCGTTTAAGCATGATAACTATGAATTTAGCGAATTGCTTGGGTGGAAAGGCATCAGGCACCAATTTTACACCTGGCATGGTTATGCACATACTCCGCGTAGCTGGAGAAAGATGGTGCAGCTTTATCTTTAATAGCTTATTAAGCGTATAAACAAAGCCCCACATACTTGCGGGGCTTTGTTTATAATTTACTCTTATTCGAGGTTGTACTATCAAATTAGCTCAGTTTCCAGTCAGGTCTTTCAAAGTGGCAGGTATATCCGTAGGGGTTTTTTTGTAAATAATCCTGGTGTTCAGCTTCCGCGTTCCAGAAATCAGTTACAGGTACTACTTCGGTAACTATTTTCCCTGGCCATTTGCCCGAGGCTTCCATTTCTGCAATTAAAGCCTTGGCAGTTTCGCGTTGTGTTTCATCCGCATAAAAGATAGCCGAACGATAAGAGGCGCCAATATCGTTTCCCTGCCTGTTGCGTGTCGTTGGATCATGGATCTGGAAGAAATACTCTAATAGTTTGCGATAAGATAACCGTGACGGATCAAATATTATTTCAATGCCTTCAGCGTGCGTTCCGTGGTTCCTGTAGGTTGCATTAGGCACATCACCCCCTGTGTATCCAACAACTGTTGAAACTACACCTGGCAATTGCCTGATCAATTCTTCTACGCCCCAAAAGCAACCACCGGCCAAAATGGCTTTTTCAGTATTCATATAGCTTTATTTTTTGATCAAAAATAGCTAAAATCTTGTCAAAAAGAGTCATTTGGTTGTAAGGGATAATTGCAAGGTTTTAATGAAAAAACGCTACGGTTCGCTTACTTTGCAATCTTTAACCACCCTGTAACGCTCATTCTTGACAAATGGGTTACTAAAACTTCATGTTCCAGCTCGTTGCTTTTAAAAAAGACGCTTTTACCCGCATTGGGCGTTATATCCCGCCATTCACTTCCCTGGTAAATACGTAATTCTCCGCCGTCAACCTCACTGTTTAAATACATTATCATTGAGAAAGCCCTCGTACCGTTTTGCTTAAAATTATCCAGGTGCCGTTTGTAAAAACTTCCTTTTTCATAAAGTGAATAATGAAATTCATAACTCGTGATCCCCGCATAACAAGTACTATTCAGGTGGGTAACAAAGCGATCCATCAGATCAAAAAAGTCATTTTCATAACTATTATTATGAACCCGGTCTAACCAATAAATTTTATCGCTTCGTATAAGTTTATTATGATTCACCAGCAGGTCATTTCCGGTACCCGCAGAAAGAAGCAGGTCATCGGCATAAAGCGCACTGATATTATCGGCTAAATGAGCCGATAACGCCTTGCTAAGAAAATTTTTAGCCATGCCCACATTGGTGGCAAGGTAACTGTCGATCAGTTCGTCGAATATGATATCCAAATTGTTGTAAGGTACATTAAATCCCGGGGACCTTTTATGTTCGTAAATATCAGCCAGGTACTTATATCGATCATTTTTTAACTTCTTTTATCCTGGATCTCGTATATTAACTCCCGGTTTACCTTGATCCATTCTACATAATGAGATACTTATCCCTTATTGCCGCTGTTATTTTTTTACCTGCCACCGATTCTGTCCGCAAGCCGATGGAGGCAAATATTAAAGATGGCGCTGCTTATCGTTGGCTTAATAAGAAAGTTTTGAGTAAACGGGAATTGGATAACATGGAGAACCTTGATAACTGGCGTTCGTTTACAACATCGGGTACAGTGGTAGTTGATGCCCGGAAAGTAATAAAAACAGTAGATTCAAGTAGTTCAGTTGCTACTATTGAGTTGTCAAAGCAATATGTTCATAAGGGAAAATATTCAATGCTGATGACAACACCAACAAGGCTGGCCGGCCCTGCGCCTGTAAACGGGCGCGGATGGGGCAGATCGGGTGTGAGGCGGTTGTTTAACGGCGAGGACTGGACCGCATATAACCGTATTTCCATTTGGATATACCCCGACCTGCCGGGTTTTTATACCACCGCGCTTGATTGCCAGTTGTACAATGATGGCGCTGAAAAACTGCCTGCAATTTTTGGGCAGGAGGGCCAAACTTCGCTTGTGCTTAAAAACCATCAATGGAACCATGTGGTTTGGGAGATAAGCAATGTAGCCAGGGATAAGATCACGGCCTTTGAAATGTCGTACGGTTTATCGGGCAGCTACCCCGGTGAAGCGGGTAAGATCCGTTTTTATTTCGATCAGTTTGATCTCGAAAAAGTTGATCCCGATAAGATCGAGGGCTGGGACGTATGGAAAGGGCGTATTTCTTATCCCCATACAGGATACCAAACCGGTGCGCAAAAAAGCGCGATCGCCAATAATATTAATGCAAAAGAATTTAGCCTGGTTGATAAAGAAAATGGAAAAGCAGTGTTGACCAAGCCGATTGAAAAGCTTACTTCTTATATCGGCAATTTCCAGGTTATGGATTTTACTGAAGTGAGGAAGCCTGGAACATATTTCATAAAAGCAGGTAATGTAACTACCCCGCCGTTTAGGATTGGTCCCGATATTTATGAAAGGACTATCTGGAAGGCGCTCAATTTTTTTTATGCAGAACGCTGCGGGATAAAAATACCCGGCATACATGGCAATGAACACCAGGATTGGATCTGCGTACACGGAGATAAACGCATGGTTATTAATGGTGGCTGGCATGATGCAGGTGACCTGTCGCAAAGTTTTGAGGGAACCGAGGAAATTACTTATGCTTTATTGGACATGGCGGAAAAGCTCCACAAACGAAATGATGATCCGGCTTTATATAACCGGGTATTAGAAGAAGCGAAATGGGGGCTGGATTGGGTGTTGAAAACACGTTTTGGCGATGGGTATCGGGATGCGGGCTCCATTAATAGCCGCAGGACCGACAACATAATTGGTAATGATGATGACGTTATTACTACTGCACAAAACAGCCCCATGGCGAATTTTGAAGCAGCTTCTGTTGAAGCGATAGGTTACCGGGTGTTCAAAGACATAGATCCCCGGTATGCAGCAAATGCGCTTGAAACCGCAAGATCCGACTGGAAGTTTGCTGTGGAAGGGATGGTATCGGTTAAACCCTCTAAAGATATATGGCGGGGTACTTTCGACTCAAATAACGTGGAGGACGAATTGCCATCGCAGGCTATTCTTTCGTCGGTAGCATTGTGGGATGCTACATCCGACAAAAAGTACGCTGAAATGGCGGTTAAGTTAGCGCCTGTGATTATGAATGCCCAACAACGCACCCGACCGGATTGGGACACGCCGCTAACAGGCTTTTTTTATACATCTACCGCTAAAGACAGGATACTGCATTATTGCCACCGCGGTAGGGAACAGGCCCCAACAATGGCGCTTACCAGGCTTTGCGATGCATTTCCGGATAATCCTGATTGGATAAAATGGTATTCATGTGTTACGCTTTATTCGGAGTATCTTAAAACCATATCAAAATACACGGCCCCCTATAACATGATGTCGGCCTCGGTTTATGTTGATACCGAATACATGAATGTACCCGAAAGCAGGAAAGAGTCGTTTCGCAAACAAGTAATGAAAGGTGTACCGCTGGGAAAAGGGCATTACCTGCGCCTGTTCCCGGTTTGGATGGATTACAGGGGGAATTCGGGTACTATTTTACCGCAGGCCCAGGCACTGGCAAATGCCGGGCATCTCCGGGGCGACCTCGCTTCGGCACAACTGGCAGAACATCAGTTGGAATGGGTGATAGGGCGCAACCCGTTTTCGGAAAGCATGATGTATGGCGAAGGCTATGATTTTACGCCGCTTTATACGCCTTCATCTGGCGATATGGTTGGCGGTTTACCGGTAGGGATCGAGACCAGGGGCGAAGATGATGCACCTTACTGGCCTGTACAAAGTATGTGGACCTATAAAGAGATATGGGGGCACCCGGTAACTAATTGGATATGGCTGTTAAAAGATATTGGCGGCCCGGCAATAGTTGAAGGAAAGGCGACCGGCCCGGTAATATTTAGAGAGGTTAAAACAAAGCAAATTATTACCGTTGTTCCCAATAAGTCGACCGGTGGTTTTAAAACAACTGTTCCGGAAGGTGAGTACACTGTTATAAGCGATGGCAGGACGCAAACGCGGACCTTTTTGCCCGGCGCTTCTTATAACCTTGAATGCCGACGTGGTGAAATGTTAAGTTACCAGGTTTCAAAATATCTTTCGGCAACAGGCGAAGTTACCATTAAGGTAACGGCAACAGGGAATGGGTTGCATCACTTCAATATCCGTACTGATAATTTGATGATAGGCTACGGTTCAAAAATAATTAAGTTGAAACCTGGTAATTCTTTAAGCTTTGAATGGAAGGGCCGCATTGTTTCGCCAGATACGCCATGGGTAGCAGTTATAATTCCTGATAATGCAATGTCACAACGCAAGGAAATTAGGGGAGCAGTTTGGGAAAAATAAAAAGAACAGATCAGCTTATATTATTGTTAAATCAACAATATTAAGATACGCCTTCTGGAGCACCTGAACCATTAAGGCTTTTCCAAATCGCTTTTCCCTTTTTTACGTCTTCTTTCATTCTGTTAGTCATCTTGCAGAATGTCAGGTGATTATTATTTAGTTTGCGCCTTGTTTCGCGAATCAAAGCCGATTTTCCTAAATATTTTTTACCCGTAGTTCAGGGAAAATTAACCAATATGGTGGTCTGTAAAATAAAATACAAAAAATATTTCTTCTAATAAAAAAATTAGTGTTAATTACACAATTATTATAAACCATTATAATATTCTTATTTTAACATGCCTGACCATGCTATTCCAATAAAATGGTATAGCATTTAAGAGTAACCAGTATAAAAAATGAATTGTTACATTAAAAAATAGCAATGATTACACCACGCCGTATTTTATTGATCATAACCCTTTTTTTCTTGGGTTTTATTAATGTGCATGGACAAAGTTTAGCACAAACCCCGCCTATGGGCTGGAACAGTTATAATTGCTACGGCTCGGCAGTGCATGAAGATGAGGTTAAAGCCAATGCTGATTACGCGGCTGCTAATCTAAAACAGCATGGCTGGCAATACATAGTTGTTGATTTTCTATGGGCTTATGATAACCCCCCGGGCAGCAATATTGGCAACCCTTTTCAAAAAAACCTGCAGGATGGCTCATTCGTTCCCTGGCTTGCTATGGATAAATGGGGCAGGTTAACACCCAATACAAATAAATTCCCCTCGGCGTTTGGCGGCAATGGCTTTAAGTCACTGGCTGATTATGTACACTCGCTGGGTTTAAAATTTGGTATCCACGTAATGCGTGGCATACCCCGGCAGGCCGTTTGGGCAAAGTCGCCGGTGTTGGGCACACAGGGTATAACCGCCGATATGATAGCCGATACCACATCAAAATGCCCCTGGATGAACCATATGTACGGTCTTAATATGGCAAAGCCGGGTGCGCAGGAGTATTTAAATTCTATACTCAACCTTTATGCGCAGTGGGGCGTCGACTTTATTAAGGTTGATGACCTGTCGAGGCCGTATAGTACTGCCGAGATAGAAGGATACAAAAAAGCTATCGACCAATGTGGCAGGGCTATTGTGTTCAGCACATCGCCGGGTGCAACACCGGTTGATAAGGCCGACCATATAAAACAAAACGCCAATATGTGGCGCATAGCCGATGATTTTTGGGATGAGTGGCCCCAGGTTTTGCAAATGTTTAGCTATGCCAAACAATGGGAAGGTGTGGGCGGCCCCGGCCATTGGCCCGATTGCGACATGATACAAATAGGCAAACTATCAAAGCGTGGCCCTGTTGGCGAGGAGCGCTATAGCCGGTTTACCCAGGACGAAGCCCGTTCGCATATGACTTTCTGGTGTATCTACCGTTCGCCACTGATGCTTGGCGGCAACCTGCCCGAAAACAGGGATTGGGAGCTGGCATTATTTAATAATGATGAGGTGCTAAATGTGAACCAACATGGCTTAGATCCCCGCCAGTTGTACCGCAACGATAAGGCGATGGTTTGGTATTCGCATGCCGAGGGCAGTAAGGATATATATGTGGCCCTGTTCAATTTATCTGATCAGCCAGCTAATATAACTGCTGATCTAACGGCACTTGGTTTGCATGGCAAAATATTGGCCCGCGATCTTTGGAAAAAACAGGATGCAGGTTTGTATAAAAAAACATTCAGCCAACTGATCAATAAGCATGGCGCGGTTTTGATCAGGCTATCTCAAACCAAATAAAATTTGATCAAATGTCATTAACCAATATAAGAAATAATATAAACATGAAAACAAAGTCCCTCATCTTCGTGGCGCTTTTCATTTGCTGCGGATCATTTTCACGCGCGCAAACAAGTATTACAGTAGCAGCCGGCGATAATGCTGCAGATCCAACCATCAGCAAATATATTTACAGCCACTTTGCCGAACATTTGGGTCATGGTATTTATGAGGGTTTTTATGTGGGCGATACATCGCACATACCCAATACTTACGGTATTCGTAATGATGTGATAGCGGCATTGAAAAAAATGAAGATAGCCGCGTTAAGGTGGCCGGGCGGTTGCTTTGCCGATACTTACCATTGGAAGGATGGCGTTGGCCCCAGGGATAAAAGGCCGGCGATAATTAATAAGTGGTGGGGTGGTACGGTTGAAGATAACAGCTTTGGCACTAACGAATTTTTAAATATGTGCGAGTTGCTTGGTGCCGATCCTTATATATCGGGCAATGTGGGCAGTGGTTCGGTGCAGGAATTGTCGGACTGGGTGAACTACGTAAGTTCGGATTCAAAGAACCCCATGTCTGACCTCCGCAAAGCCAATGGGCGCGATAAACCATGGAAGGTTAAATTTTGGGGTATAGGCAACGAAGCCTGGGGTTGCGGCGGTAACATGACGCCTGAATATTATTCGAATGAGTTTAGGAAATATTCAACTTTCATGAGCAATTGGGATTATAACAACAGGATATTCCGGGTAGCATCGGGCGCAAATTCAGATGATTACAACTGGACGGAAACCTTAATGAAAAACATACCGCACGACCTGATAGAAGGTATAGCGTTGCACCATTATGCAGTTATTGAATGGGAACATAAATCATCGGCTACACAATATACCGAGCAGCAATATTTTGCAACCATGAAAAGCGCGCTGTATATGGATACTTTGGTAACCCGCCATTCTGCCATTCTGGATAAATACGATCCAAAGAAAAAAATAGCACTTGTAGTTGATGAGTGGGGCGGATGGTATGATGTGGAACCCGGAACCAACCCCGGTTTTTTATACCAGCAAAACACCATGCGCGATGCCATGATAGCAGGTACTACGTTAAATATATTTAACAATCATTGCGACCGCGTGCGCATGGCCAACCTGGCACAATGTATAAACGTGCTGCAGGCGGTTATACTTACCCAGGGTGATAAAATGATACTTACGCCAACTTATTATGTAATGGAAATGTACAACGTACACCAAAACGCTACGCTGCTGTCCTTAACGGTTAAAAGCGATGACTACGTTTTAGGTTCACATAAATTGCCGGCAATATCGGCTTCGGCATCGAGGGATAAAGATGGTGTTACGCATATATCGCTGGTAAATATCGACCCAGACCATGCGCATAAAAT
>Ga0207019_1089_pt1 | contig 21225 bp, 16 predicted proteins | sample Alteio_BWMinCont_50_FD_153483 | JGI IMG/M metagenome (GOLD analysis project Ga0207019, IMG submission 153483) | Enriched cells from forest soil in Barre Woods Harvard Forest LTER site, Petersham, Massachusetts, United States -... | ecosystem: Environmental > Terrestrial > Soil > Temperate forest >...
GGATGATACGAGCGCAGAAAGTGAATCTTACTATCTTGGGTGCCATGGAGGTATCGGAGAATGGCGATATAGCCAGTTGGAAGATCCCCGGTAAAATGGTGAAGGGGATGGGTGGTGCGATGGACCTGGTGGCATCGGCCAAAAATATTATCGTAGCCATGCAGCATGTGAATAAAGCAGGGGAGTCAAAGCTGTTAACCAAATGTAGTTTACCTTTAACCGGGGTTAATTGCGTTAAAAAAATTGTGACTGAATTAGCGGTAATGGATGTGCTGCCCGAAGGCGGCTTTAAATTGCTGGAACGTGCGCCGGGAGTGAGTGTGGAAGAAATTAAAAATGCCACAATGGGCAAGTTGATCATTGAAGGCGAAATTCCCGAAATGGAGATTTGATATTTTAATTTGAAAATTTGGTGATTTGAAGATTTGAAAATGATTTTATAGTTTGAAGGCAATTATAAACCTTATTATAAAATTATGAGAAATGAGAAGGACAATCTGATCGTCAATTTAACATTTGAGTTTGCATTAAGTATAATTGAATTTTCAGAAGAACTCGAAGCATCAAGAAAATACGTTATTGCAAAACAATTACTAAAAGCGGGCACATCTATCGGAGCTAACGTACGCGAGGCTCAGAATGCTGAAAGTAAAGGCGATTTTATCCATAAAGTAAAAATAGCAGCTAAAGAAGCGGATGAGGTAGAATACTTCCTATTGTTGTGCAAGTTTTCGAAGACTTATCCATATGATCCAATTCTAACCGAAAAACTTACATCGATAATCCGAATCCTGTCAAAAATCATTTCAAGTTCAAAAGGATGAGATTATAATCTTCAAATCTTCAAATCACCAAATTTTCAAATTAAAATCTTTTCCCGTAGTTCTTTTGAAATGTCTTCCGTCACACAAATAATATCATCGGCAACGTGGGTGTTGTTGGTGATGATCTGGTCGCACTCATCTTTATAAGGCAGCAGGTACTCTTTATAGGCCGGTACAACGTGGTTTATCCATTTATACATCACGTCGTCGTGTGAGTAGCCGCGTTCAAGCAGATCGCGTTTCAGGCGGCGTTGCAGGGCTATATCGTCATCGGCATCAATAAATATCTTCATATCCAGCAGGGCCGATAGCTTTCTGAAATACAGGATAAACAATCCCTCAACAATAATTATCGGTGCCGATCTTATTTCCAGCATTTTGGGAATGGCACTGGGATGGTTGAAAGTATATTCCTTTTTTGTGATGGATCGGCCCAGCAGCAGGCTGTTGATATCATCCTCAAAGTGCTGATGGTCAATGGTATCGGGCAGGTCGAAATTAAACAGCTTATTTTCCTCGGCGCTCATACCCGTGGGCACAGGGAAATAATAGTCATCCTGCGATACCAGGCTTACTTCATTGTGGCTGAAATGCTTTAAGAAACACTTTAAAAAAAAGGTTTTGCCCGAGCCGCTGCCTCCCGCAATACCAATAATAAAAGGTTTATTCATTCGGGCTGCCGTAGCTGATGGTTACATGAAAGCGTTTATCCAAAGCACCCAACGAATCGGCAACGTTTTTTGTCACCACAATGATCACATCTTTTGTCGAGGCATTATCGGTAAAACGGCCCACCACTTTAGCATAGGTAGTGAGGTTGCTCATGGGGTTGGTTATTTTTATAACCGTGCCAATAGGAGCGGTACGGTGCAATACTAACTTTTTATTCGGGTCCAGGTCGGCATCATCCATCCAGGTGGCTACGCCTTGTTCGTCCTTTTCATATAGGCCAAACTTGTTGGAGTTAAAATGATTCGCGTTCGCGCTGTCCGATGGTAAAACTACGCTGGTAGCATCTTGCTTCGCCGTTGGCTGTGCCGCAGTTGGGGCAGGGGCGGTCGACTGCCCTGCACGTACTTTAATGATCTGGCCGGGTGTAAGCGTGGTCGATGTTAAACCATTAAGGCTGGTCAGGTCGTCAACCGTAGTGCCAAAGCGTTTGGCAATGGAATACAATGTTTCGCCGGCTGATACTTTATAATCTTGTGTCGGCGCATTATTTTGGGTGCTTGCAGTTTGTTGCTGCTGAACAGGCTGCTGTTGTTGTTGCTGAGCCGGCTGCTGCTGTGGCGGGGCCTGTTGTTTAACCGGCGGGGTTGGGGCAACTGGTTGTGGTTTTGCAGGCGTGTTGTATGATGATTCAAGGAACGGCCTGTCGGTTGGTACTTTTATAATACCGCCAATTGGCAGGGGAGCGTTGTTGTTGAATTGCATGATGGCCTTTGGGCTAACTTTGTAGCGACGGCCAAGTGAATAGTAGTTGTCTTTTGGGTCGAGTTTGTGGATGATGACTTTTTTGCCGTCTTTATTTTCGACGCCTATTGAATCCCTGAGGTTAGCGGCAAAAACCGATGCCGAAGATATAAGCAGAAACGTGATGAATAATAGAATTTTAAATTTCATGATAAATTATAATACTGTAATTTATAAGCTTAAAATAGTTAAAACCGCCTTGTTTTTAATGTAGATGAGCCGGTTTTTATGTAATATAAACGCCTCGGGCTGTAATTTCTGTATATCGGTATTTAATAAATCTTCATAAACCTTATTAATATCATCCATAACAAATAAATACTGTTTTAACAGCCCCGACTGTAAAGTGTGCAAAGATACAATTCTGAAATTATTGTACTCAAGGTAATGCACACTATTTCCAAAAGGCGGCGCTGGGAATAAATTAGCAAGCAGATTTTCAGGGTTTATGACCTGTGGGGCTATTATATTATTTTGTAATTCGGGGTAAATAAATGGCTCATATATGCGGCTTGTGGCCCCGGTTTTAACATCGGCCAGGAATAATTTTTTTGGATGAAAATTGGTATCATACAATACCGGCCCGCTGGTAGTCAGATGGTCGAACGCGTAAATATAATTGCTCCATAAGGTTTCGCCGGTTAAAGCGTCAACAGCCATTAAACCCTTGTGCGCTGGCCCGCTTGCCGATCGGTAATTATGCAAAAGTAATACGCCATCATAAGCGGCCTCGATGCCGGTTAGCCAGCGTTCGGGCGTGGTAAGGTTGCTGAAATTTAGCTTACCCGTAGTTAGGCCCACCGATGAAAAGTTCACCTGCTTTTCGGCATCGTTACGTACTTCAATAAAAATGGTATCGCTCAATTCATCAATTTCGAGCCGCCAGATAGCGCCGCCGAATTGATGATTGATGTATGGTTGAAGCATAATTATAAAAGTAGGCAAATATGGGTATTAATAGTAAAGTACAGCAAAATCACCTTTAATTTTTTCAGCCCTCTTTCCGCCGCAGGCGAAGAGAGGGTCGACCAGCGCAGCGTAGTCGGGGTGAGTAAACGGAGCGCAAGTGCATTAACGCCATGCAGGTTGACTTAATAGTAAAATAAATTATTAGCTTTATTAACCAAATACTTAAAATGAATAAGCCACTACTATTATTATGCTGTGTTTTTATTTTTTTAACAATAAAAGCCAACGCGCAAACGATAAATGCCGATACTTCAATTAAAAAACCTACCGATACAACTAAAGTGTCCGATACATCAGCCTTTGTGCCCCTAAAATACCGGAACATACATAAGCGCAGCCCGGTGTTGGCTTGTTTTTTATCGTTATATATAACCGGTTTGGGGCAGGTATACAACAAACAGGTATTAAAAGGGAGCATATTATTTGGCGTATCTGCCATTTCGTTTGGGGCGGCGGAAATTTATCATGGCGATAATGTTGCCCATCCCCATGATGGTGTTACGATTGCGCTGCTTGTACCCTTTTTTGCCGCGTATTTATATTCTGCCATCGATGCGCCTGTAACAGCCTCATATTTAAACAGGACCTACCATTTAGGTAAAAAGAAAAAGGAATTTACTTCACTACATATCAGCCCCGGTTTGATAAATGCGGGGACTTCCAATAAATTTGATGCCGGTATCAGTTTAATATTGAGATAGATGGAAATTTTAAGGCAACAATACGAATTGGTTAAAGGATCGCGGCAGGCAATGCTGGGCTTTATTGCTAACGAAGCAGCGGCGCAACTGGTAAGCCCTATAAAAGAGTTTAACGGGAATACTATGGGCTACCTGCTGGTACATGTTGCAAATACCTATAAACACTGGGCCGCCAATTTTGCCATGCAGAAAGATTTGCCTTATGTTGATGAACATAGCGTAAAGGATATAGCTACCATACAAAAGCTTTTTAATGAAGCGAATGAATTGATGATGCAGTTTTTGGATAATTTCCCTGACCTTGATCTGAAAATAACAAATACGGTACGCTCGGGTAGAACTATTACTGTTACGCCATTGGAGCTTTTTACCCATATGATAACCCATGAATTCCATCACAAAGGGCAGATCATGACCATGTGCCGCTTGTTGGGCCACACACCGCCGGATACAGACGTGATAAGGTATTAGCTTTATTATACCTATCAAAAATAAGTATACTTGTGTATTAAATTATGGCAATATCTCACACCAATTACCTGGAGTATTTATCACAAGATCCCAAGCTCAAAAAGCTGTTGACCGGTGCGGAGAAACGTGTATTGCAACGCCGGACTGATCTTACCTTTTTCCTGTATTCAACCATTGTTCAGCAACAGCTTTCAACCAGGGTTGGGGAAGTTTTTTTGGAGCGTTTCCTGAATATTTATCACGGGCACAAACCCACTTCGCTTGAGGTGGTTGAAACACCATTGGAAACTTTATTGTCGATAGGCTTATCGCGTTCCAAAGCATCCTACATAAAAAATGTAGCGAAGTTTGATATGGAGCAGGGGCTGGACATTGATAAGCTGGATACCATGACCGATGAAGAAGTAACCACGTACATTACCGGCATTAAAGGTATAGGCAAATGGACGGCGCATGTATTTTTAATATCGGCGCTTGGGCGCGAGGATGTTTTCCCGGCTGATGACCTGATATTGCAAAAGGCGGTAGCAGGCGTTTACGGGCTCGACCGTACGGACAAAAAGAAATTTATGGCAGATATGCTAACTATCTCGGAAAAATGGCGACCGTACCGCACTTATGCCAGCCTGCATTTATGGAGATGGAAAGAGGATGAAAAATAAGGAAATATATTGCATTGCTGTAACTTTCACAATGATTAAATTGTAACTAAAAAGAAAACAATTAAATTAGCTGAAACGTATAGGATAGGACGATAATCGTAGCGTATTTTATATTAACCGGCTAAGGAAAATGGATTTTGAGAAAAAAACAGACCGGCCTGCACCGGATGCAAAAATACAAAAAGCCGATATCCAACGGGAATTGGCCGACATTTGGAAAGACGTGCTGAAAATAGAAACTGTTAATGTTGACGATAATTTTTTTGACCTTGACGGGGATTCATTACACGCAGTGGATCTGCAGACCGAGGTAGAAAAAACGTTTGGACAGAAAGTGAACGTTAACGCTATTTTGACATATCCTACCATTGCATCATATGCTAAATTTCTTGAAGGTGAAAACTCAAAAAGCGATTATAAGTCGTTAGTCCCCATAAAAGCTACCGGGAATAAAATGCCGCTGTACATTATCCACGGCAGCGGGTACAACCTTACTAACTTTGTTAACCTGGCCGCTTGCCTTGATATTGAACAACCGTTATATTCTTTACAACCATTGGGTATGGACGGAAAAGAAGAACCATACGATAGCATAGAAGAGATAGCCAGGTTTTATATAAGCGAAATTTTAAAGCATGATCCCGATGGGCCTTACGCGCTGGCCGGTTACTCATTTGGCGGCTATGTGGCTATTGAAATGAAACACCAAATGGAGGACATGGGTAAAACACTGAAATTTATAGGCGTTTCGGATACCGACGCGGGTGTTTTGCCATATAAGAAAAAGGGACTGCGCAAGTTCCCGAAAAAAGTACTGCGGCAATTCCCGAAAGCAGTATTCATTACCCGGTCGTTCTTTAATAACCCATCTGAAACCTATAATTACCAGAAAGCCTTCATGCTAAAAAACCTGAAAAGATTATTTGGCAGGACAGGTGTTTCAAACACTATACGGACGGACATCGACCTAAACCTGGATAAAATAAGCTTAAAACAACAGATCGCTTTAAATAAATATACCTTAAACCCATTTCACGGGCAACTGCACTTATTTAAGGCCCAAAAGAGGTTGTATTTTGTAGATGAATTTAAATACCTGGGCTGGAAGGAGTTTGCCCTTGACGGAGTAATTATCCACGAAATACCGGGCGATCACCGTACAATGTTCCTGCACCCGCATGTTGAACATTTAGCAGCCATGTTACAGGCAACGCTTGATAACCGTTAAATAAAATATCAAAAAATATTTATATTCAACAACTTAGCCTGTTAAATGTGCGCCCTAATGTGTATTTTTCAAAGCATTTTATGGGCCGGTTTGCAGAAATTACCCGGGTTAATGTCGCTACAGTTAAATAACCTGTCAAAATTGATAGGCTATTGTGCTTTTGTTTAATGTTTCAATATTTTTTTAATCAACATGTTATAATGCTTAAAGATCAGACCAAGGAATTTTCATCCCCGGCAACTATGCGAAGGGAGGTTTATATGTTTTTCTTCTTTTTGATCGCTTTTATTTTTTTTGCGCTATACAATGATTGGATCTATGATGAAACTACTTCGTACAATGGCGTACTAAACAATAGCGTTTGGGAGTTGCTTACTTATAGTAAATTTAAGCTTGCCAATAGTCATGTAATAAACAGCTTGTATTTCAGGTTGTTGCAACAGGGGGGTATTATTGATATAGTATATTACAGGTTGCTGAGCCTGGTTGGTTTTCTTTTATTTTTTATAGCCAATTCAAAAATTCTCAGGCTTTTGAAAATAAATAATTTTTATCTTGTTTTTTTAACCGTAGCCCCATATTTCTTTTACTTTACTTATGGCCGTGGCTATTCTTTGGCCATAGGTTGTTTCGCCATGTCTGTTTTTTATTTGCTGAAATATAGCAAGGATCAGCAGGTAAAATATGAGTACCTGGTCGTTGTTTTTGGCGCTATTGCTACTTTGTCCATATTCTCATTTTTATATGGCTTTCTTTCTATACTTGTTGTTTTCGGTATTTTTAAAATAAGGCACCTAAAAAGCATCCATACTGTTTTATTATCAGTTTTAGTACTCGCGCTCCTACTCTATATTTATAAGGTCGGGAAAATAGTGAATGCGAACGACCCTTCCATAATCGGTATAAATAATTTTAGCCTGTTTAAATATGGAACTGTATCAAGTATATTTTCTGATTTTAGCTACCGCGAATACCTGGTGAATTTATTTTTTAATAATGCACACGCTCTCCGGATCATTACATTTTTTAAGCTTCTTATTATGCTATGTGTAATTATACCCATGTTTTATATCCGGAAAACAGATTTTAGAAGGATCGATCCATCCAACATTAAAACAATTTTACTTTTATTGATATTTTTGCCCTTTTTGTTCATGGCTGCAGCAAATATTTTTACAGGCTCGCTTTATCCGCTAACCAGGGCGGTATTCTATTTGCATTACCTGCTCCTGTTGTTCATTTTAGTTTCAACTATCACTTATTCAAAAAAACTAATATTTTATGTTCCGCTTGTGGTCATTTGTCTCACTTCACTCATTTATAGCGCCTACGCCTATTATGATCTGTCACGCCCAAACATTAAGGAAGCATTAGTGGCCACAAAAAGTTATCCACTATATGTTTTGTTTACTAATGATAAAAGTGTCGATCTTATAAATAATTTGTATGGGATAAAGAAGGAAAATATCAGGGAGGGCCGTGGAACAGAAAACGTAATACCCCTGGTACAAAAAGACAGTAGTAAGATACGCTATATAATTTGCTGGAATGAATATAAAGACTCCTGCCTTGTTTATTTTAAGAACACCAGGATATACAAATACCGGGACGGATATTCATTAATTGAGATCCACAGATAAAGCCAGATGGCGCTCCGTTTGATCAACAAGTATTTACAGAAAAAAGAAGCGGGCAAAGGACGGAAATTCGTCTTTGCCCGCTTTTGTGCTCCCGACGAGATTCGAACTCATATCGATGGTACCGGAAACCATAATTCTATCCGTTGAACTACGGGAGCATAATGCGCAAAGATAAAATATTTCCTCGATAGATATTGTACATTTTGCTGAGCATTATATGTAATGCGTCACATATAAAAGCACCCATCTTTGCATCAACCTCAAAACTGGATCCGGCTTCCACCGGTTCAATACTTCCATGATTTTTTTTGTTAACCCCTGCAGGGGTAACCTTGCGGCCCCATTATGTAACCCGGTGTCACTTAATAATAAATATGGGCTGAATGATAGATCGACCATTACTTTGATCGACTAAATGCCGGGTATTATATAGGATGAAATTTTTTTTTCAAAAAATTTGTTTGTAACCGGAATGTTACTACCTTTATCTAAAGAATAGACCAGAATAGACCAATTAATTAAAACCACAATTATGAAAAGAAAAGTACCACCTAAAAAATTGTGCTTGTTAATGCTGTGCAGTATTTTACTGTTATGCTCCCAACACGCATTTTCGCAAAAAACCAAAAGCATCTCAGGGCATGTCAGGGATGAAAAAGGTTCAACTATTCCCGGGGTTAGCGTAATGATCCAGGGAAGCAAAGAAGGCACCACGACAGATGCCGACGGTTATTACAAGATCAATGTTGCTGAAAAGGGAGCTGAGCTCGTTTTCTCCTTTGTAGGGTATGAAAAAAAGACCATTCATGCAGACGGGAACTGGAACGGCGAAGTTGTTTTGCTCGAGGACAAGAAATCAAGTGAGCTCGATGAGGTTGTTGTTATTGGTTACGGAACCAGGAAAAAAGCGAACCTTACCGGTGCGGTAAGCACCATTAAGGGTTCGGATCTGGAGAAATCGCCGGTAGCTAACGTATCTAATACGCTTGCCGGTGCGGTACCCGGGCTTATTGTAAACACGCGAAGCGGCGAACCAGGCAACGATAACGCCACCATTTATATACGTGGTATAGGTACCCTGGGAGATACCCAGCCGTTAGTAGTAATTGATGGCGTGCCCGACCGCGATTTTACACGTCTTGACCCTGCGGATATTGAAACTTTCACAGTACTGAAAGATGCGACTGCCGCTATTTATGGAGCCCGTGCGGCAAATGGGGTAATTTTAATAACCACAAAAAGGGGCACAGCGGGAAAGCCTGTCCTGTCATTTACCTCAAATTATTCCCTTTCACAACCAACCAGGGTTCCAAAAATGTTGAATTCATGGGAGTATGCCCAATCTGCCAATGAATATGATGCGTTGGTGGGTCAGCAGCCTGAATATACCGCTCAGGATATACAAGCATATAAGGATGGCTCAGATCCATTAGGGCACCCCAATACAGATTGGTGGACTGCCGTGATGAAAACATGGACCCCACAAACCAACAACATACTTACGTTGAAAGGCGGATCGGAGAAGATCAAATATTATATATCCGGTCAACACCTTTATCAAAATAGTATGTATAACAGCGGGGCTGATTACTATAAAAACGACAATGCCCGCGTTAACCTTGACATATCGGCCACTGACAATTTTAAAATTGGCGTAGATGTAATGTACAGGGATGAGTATAAACAAGGTTTAGGCGGAGGTTATGATGCTAACGCTATTTTTCATCAATTGTGGAGCGACTATCCTTACCTGGTGCCTGTATATCCAAACGGTGATGTAGGAGTTGGCATAGGCGGTGGGCCGCAAAACAGCATGGTTTATGTACTGAATGGCGATCTGGGTTATACCCACAATAATTATGATTACCTGCAAACCAAAACATCATTTAACTGGGCGTTGCCCAAAATTACCCCGGGTTTACATTTAGATGGTTATTTTGCATACGATGTAAATTCCAACCAGCTTAAAAAGTTCGATGCTACGCCGCCGCCGGCCTATAGCTATAATGCACAAACGCAAAGCTATACAGAGGTTACCTCTACCATCCCGCCAGACTTGGCGCTGGAAAATCAGCAAACTGTAACCAGATTAATCAACCTTAAGTTAGGATGGGAACGTAAATTCAAAAAGAATTCGTTTGAGGCGTTCGTTGCCTATGAACAGCAGCAGCAAACTTATTCAGAACTGGACGCTGCCCGTAACGGATTTTTAAGTAATAATGTTCAGGAACTGTTTGCCGGCAGTACCGTAGGCGAAAGCAATAACTCAGTCACTACACAGTTTGCACGCCAAAACTACATTAGCAGGGTATCTTATAATTATGATGATAAATATATATTTGATTATAATATGCGCTATGATGGTTCTCCAAATTTCCCGGTAGGAAAGCGTTTCGGGTTCTTCCCTTCATTGTCCGGTGCCTGGAGAATTTCGCAGGAAAACTTTTTCCAATCGGCAATTGTTAATGATCTGAAATTAAGGGCATCATGGGGTAAAACAGGTAATGATGCGGTGCCCGCTTTTAACTATGTTCAAACCTATGGCCTGCAGGCGGGGCAACTGTCGCAATACCTTGGCGGTGGATATTATTATGGGCCGAATGCTACCCAGGTGCCCGGTTTCGTATTAGGCCCAACGCCAAATCCTAATATTACATGGGAAGTTGCCACCACCACCAACTTAGGGCTTGATGCAACCCTGTTTCATAACCTTTCGGCAAGTATTGATGTATACCGTTCTGTACGTGATCACATCCTGATACAACCAAGTGAGGCTGTACCTGATTATACAGGGCTTACTTTGCCCTATGAAAACTTAGGGAAGGTATCGAGCAAAGGGCTGGACTTTGATATCAGTTATAATAAAAAAGTAAGTAAGGATTTTTCTTATAATATCAGTGGTAACTTTACTTATACTACTAATAAGGTGCTATATGATGGCGAATCACCTAATGTGCCGGCTTATCAAAGGGGTACAGGTTATCCTATTGGCTCATGGCTGTTATACCAGGCCGATGGGATCTATCAGAACCAGGCCGAGCTGAATGCTTCACCGCATCCAACGGGTACTGGTGTAGGTGATATCCGCTATAAAGATATTAATGGCGACGGCCAAATAAATGCGCTCGACGAGGTAAGAACTACCGAGTCGAATATACCGCAGATCCTTTTCGGGACCACCTTTGGCGCTCGCTATAAAAACTTTGATGTCACTATCTTCTTCCAGGGTCAGGCGAAAGCTCAAGCTACACTGCAACCTGATGGCTTGAACATGGCTGAGGAATTCTTCACCGGGCGTTGGCAGAAAGAAGGCGATGATACTTATCCACGCACTTTTAACGGCCCCACCAGCAGAACCTATGGTTCCAATACTTACGCGTCTACTTTTTGGCTGCGTAATGATGCATTTGTACGCTTAAAGAATATAGAATTTGGATATAATTTCTCTAAAGAATTGTTAAGCAAGATCAGCGTGCAGTCTGCAAGGGTATTTATCAGTGCAAACAACGTATTTTCTATCGATAGCTTCGGTCCTTCATTTGATCCGGAAAGTGCTAGCGGTACAACAAATAACGGTATATATTACCCGCAGCAGCGAATAATTAATCTTGGCGTAAATCTTTCATTATAATAATTACGGTTATGAAAAAAATATATATAATATTAAGCGGTATGCTAGTGCTTTTTACGGGGTTCTCCTGTAAAAAAGTACTCGACCTGCAGCCAACCAATTCGTTTTCATCCGATAACGTCTGGACCGACCCGGCTCTCATACAGGTCTTTGTTAATGAAATTTATAAGGAATCGGTATTTGCATTCAAGGATGGTGGCTTCGGCTGGGCTTCCCAAACAGATGAAATGTACAGTAATTTTAACTGGTGCAGCGAAAATACCTATGCATTGGGCCAGGAAACACCCGATAATCAATCCAGCTCATTCCCGCTGAATTACAGTTCAACGCTGAACTATTGGTCGACCCTGTACAGCACTATTCAAAAAGAAAATCAATTTTTTCAGAATATTGGCCAGGTCGATACAGTAGGATATGGCCCTACCATTACAAACTTAAAGGGGGAGGTTCATTTTTTACGGGCTTTATGCTATTTTGAACTGTTGAAACGCTTTGGGGGTGTTCCTTTAATTACTAAGGTATACACAGTAAACGATAAAACATTCACTGAAACACGGGCAACCTGGGACCAGACCAGGGATTTTATCCTGGCGGATATTACCGCTGCAGCTGCGGTACTGCCCACAACCTATGCCAATAGCAGTGATGAGGGTAAGGCTACACTCGGTGCTGCGTTGGCTCTTAAATCGCGGTTGCTGTTATATGCTGCAAGCCCTACCTATAATACCACCAACGATATGGCCCGCTGGCAGGATGCTGCTGCTGCCGCGAAGGCAGTAATGGACCTGGGCGTGTACTCGTTATATGGCAACTCAACTACTTATAATACCATTTTCACCGACTTTTTTAACAGCGAAGTGATCTTTGCCCGCGTATTCAGTTCAACAGTTCAGGAAGACAGGTATAATACGTTGGACCGCGATCTTAGCCCTAACGGCTATAATGGCTATAGTGCATATAATGTATTGGAACAAATGGTAGAGGACTTTGATATGGCCGACGGTACGCCTTTTACCTGGAGCAGTAATCCTACTGCAAACCCGTACCTTAACCGTGATCCGCGCTTTTATGCAGATATACTTTTCAATGGCGCGCCTTTCCAGGGCCGTGGGGCCCAGTTTTATGAAGGGGGGCTTGATTCCAAAGAAAGTTCATTATCTCCATGGAATGCCTCAAAAACCGGTTACACTTCAAGGAAAATGGTCGACGCCAGTTATAATTTTAACATTGAGCCATACAGTTCCTGCCAATGGGTAGCGTTTAGGCTTGGAGAAATTTACCTGAATTATGCTGAAGCAGAAGCTGAACTGGGTAATAGCGCTGAAGCATTAACTTACCTGAATAAGATAAGGGAAAGGGCGGGAATGCCCGATGTGGCGGGATCAGGGTCTGCATTGATCGATATTATCCGCCATGAACGAAGGATCGAGCTATGTTTTGAAGGCCACCGCTATTTCGACTTACGCCGATGGGGAATTGCCCAAATTGGTTCGAATGTTGCATTGGGTATCATTATTACGCCTACCTCTTCAGCAAACACGTCTTTTACCTATAAAGTAGATACAGTGCAAAAAAGAGTTTGGTTGCCGGCCTCTTATTTATATCCTATCCCACGGAAAGAGACCGAGATCAATCCGAACATAAAGCAGAATCCGGGTTATAATTAACAGGGAAAGTCATAAAAAAGGCAGCAAGGTAGCTGCCTTTTTTTTCTTACTTTGGCTAAAAATCAGTACCTGCTATGGATGGAATTTTTAAGGAAATAAAAAAGTTGGCCGATGTTCCCTCTTATTCAAAGCATGATAGGTTTGTCCAGGGAATTATCAATGCGATAGACGAAAAATTGATCGGAAAGGATGAAATATTGCCTTCGGTAAATAGGCTAATAAAGGAACTTGGATTTTCGCGTGAAACAATTATTAAGGGATACAAAGACCTGATCAGCCGTGGTATTGTGGAATCGAAAAACCGGCACGGCTATTTTGTTGGTAATGGTAATACAGATCAAACCTTAAAAGTGGCGTTGATAATGTATAACCTGGACACATTCGAGGAACAGTTTTATCGTAATTTTAGGCACGAATTAGGCCAAAATGTTCATTTGAGTACCTATTTCCATCACGGTGATATTGAAATTTTTGAAACTATCCTTTCCCAGATAAGGGGAAAATATGGCATGTATGTGGTAGCGCCCATACCGCATATTAAAACAAGAGATCTGTTGGAGGCAATTCCCCGCAATAAGCTATTGATGTTTGACAGGTTTGAAAAGCTGGATGGCGATTTTAATCATATTACCCAGGAATTTGGCCGGTCATCATACGAGGTGTTTTCAAAGCTTGCAACCAAAATAAAGCAATTTGATGAATTTATATTTTATCATTCAGATGATTCCCTTGACCCTGAAGAGATCGTACGATCTTTTAAACATTTCCTGGTAGATTTTGATATAAAAGGCAGGATCATAAGCGAATATAAGCCCGGCTCTGTTGAAAAAGGGAAGGTTTACTTTACGCTTGATAACTTTGCATTATGGCAAATAATGCGCGATGCAAAAAGCAAAAAGCTTAAGCCGGGAAAAGACCTCGGTGTGCTTTCCCACAATGACGAACCAGCCAAGGAAATAATCGGCATCACCACCTTTTCTGCCGATTTCTCAAATATGGGTACAATGGCCGGCCACGCTATCCTGAATAAAGAAAAATTACAATTAACGGTGCCGATGATCTTATTCGAAAGGCTTTCGCTTTAAACATCACATGAATTGGCTGATCATAAGTAGTTTCTTTTTTTTTACCGGGATAGTAGCTTTTATCTCCTGGTATAAATCAAGGAAAACTAAACTCAATACTTTAAGTGGCTTATTTTTGGCTGACCGCAGCCTTGGGTTTTTTACTGGTAGGCGCGGGTTTATTATTTACCAATATAAATACGGCCACCATTTTAGGAGAGAATGAGCTGTCATACACCCATAACATGACAGTTATGGCCTGGGGCATAACCTCGGTATTGGCTATGCTGCTGGTTTCGGAATTTTTGATGCCATTATATATTAAATTGGGAATATCAACAACGCCCGATTACCTCACCGCACGATACGATCCAAGTGTAGGGAAGATCGTATCTGTTATTTTCCTGGTAAGTTATGTTGCAAATTTGTTGCCCTCGGTGTTGTACAGTGGTGCAGTGGCATTCGATGGCCTGTTTCACTTTTCAGATGCCTGGCATACCGATTATTGGACCACCATTTGGATATTGATCTGGATAATGGGAACTTTCGGATGCCTATATGCCATGATCGGCGGTTTAAAAGCAATTACCGTATCAGATACCCTGCTTGGTTTAGGCATTTTTGCAGGGGGGCTTTTGTTGCCTGTTTTTGGATTGAAGTATCTTGGCCATGGCGGTATATTACAGGGATTACACATCTTATTAACCAAAAACACGGCGCATTTAAATAGTATCGGGTCATCGTCCGATCCAATTCCCTTTAGCACTCTGTTTACCGGTATGTTATTAGTGAACCTGTATTACTGGGGTACTGAGCAATATATAGTGCAGCAGGTACTTGCTTCAAAAGATCTGAAGAACTGCCAGAAAGGGATAGCCGTCGCCTGTGTGGGTAAATTGCTTTCTCCGTTACTGTTGAATGTACCCGGGCTTATTGCTGTACATATCTTTACCCATTTGCATAACTCGGCCGAGGTATTTCCAAAATTAGATAGCCTGGTATCGCCGCCTTTTATAGCTGGTTATATAGCTGCAGTTGTTTTTGGCGCTGCCTTAACAACTTTCAATGCGGGCTTAAATAGTTCAAGTACACTTTTTGTATTAAATATTTATAAGCCATGGCACGAAAAGCGTTCGCGGCAATTAAATGAAAAGCAACTGATCCGTACAGCAAAAAGATTTGAGATATTGATCTGCTTACTGGCTATGTTTATTGCACCCTTTATTGTTTTTGTTAAAAACGGGTTTTATACCTATGTGCAAACGGTAAATGGCTTTTTTAATGTACCCATATTTACTATTATGTTTATGGGGATCATCACAAAACGGGTGCCTTCAATTGCGGCAAAAGTCGGACTAATATTCTTTATTACTGCATATGCATTTACACAACTGGTATATGATTTTCATCTTCATTTTCTTCACATACTGGCTATCTTATTTCTGATCACTTGTGGTATAATGTTTATTATCGGCAAAATTTACCCTATGCCTGTTCCTTACGTATTGAAATTGAATAACTTAGTAAGTGTAGAGCCATGGAAAAACAGGCATATTTATACCGGTATCCTGATAGTATTGATGATCCTTATGTTTATCATTTTTTCTCCGCTTGTATTGGCAAAATAAATTTGCAGGGTAAAATGATTTTTTCTATTTTTATAGAATAGAACAGAATAGACCTATAAATAATATTTTAATCTTTTATTTTATACAAGGCTCCCCTATGGCCTTATATATCATTTTGAATAAATATTAAATGCTTTTAACATAACCAGGATATTTTATGCGATCGCTGCTTTCATTAAAGAAACAGAAACTTTTTTTAGCTTCCGTATTATTCAGTTGTTCATTTTCCATTGTTTCTGCGCAGGAAAAGAGCGTTACATTTACTTCGTCCGATAAAAAAGTAGAGGCTGCCTTCAAATGGGCTAAGGATATGGCCTTGCATTATAAAGGAAAGCCGGGTGATCCGGTTGGGCCCTGGTATGAATCAGCACTTTTCCCCCGGTATGCATTTTGTATGCGCGATGTATCCCATCAATGTATTGGCGGCGAGATATTGGGCCTAAGCCGCGAGAACAGTAACATGATAAATTTATTTGTCAGCAATATTAGCGCTTCAAAGAACTGGTGTACTTACTGGGAGATGAATAAATGGGCAAAACCGGCGCCTGAGGATTACCGTAGCGATAAAGAGTTTTGGTATAACCTGCCCGCTAATTTTGATGTGTTGAGTGCTTCATGGCGATTGTATTTATGGACAGGGGACAGGCATTATATTGATGGCCCCGCTTTTACCCGGTTCCAGGAGAGATCAGTTTCCGACTACATTTCAAGTTGGGTGTTATATCCCGATTCATTGCTTACCCGGCCCGCTCATCCCAATGCTCCCATCCCTTATAATGAGAGCGATTCCTTTGACCGTTGCCGGGGGCTGCCCTCATATTCGGAAGGTGTGCCTAATCTAAAGATGGGCGCGGATCTGGTTGCCGCTCTTTACAGGGGCCTGACCACTTATGAGTTGATATGTAAAGAAAAAGGTGATAATAAGAAAGCTGCCTTGTACATGCGTAAGGCAGAACGCTACCAGCAATTGCTCGACAGCATTTGGTGGGATAAAAGCGACTTGCGGTACTATACTTATTATAGCAACGACAATAAATTTGGAAAACAAGAAGGAGAAACTTTTCTGCTTTGGTTTGACGCCTTGAAAGATACTTCGAGAACAAATAGAACTTTGACACATCTCGCTTCCCGCGACTGGAATGTAGAAAACACTTCTTATCTCCCTTTGATCTTTTATCAAAATGGGCGCTGGGACCAGGCAAGAAATTACATCCTTTATTTGGCAGATCCCTCAACCTCCAGGAGGGAATATCCTGAAGTTTCTTTTGGTGTTATTGAGGCCTGTGTTCAGGGGCTAATGGGTGTTAGCCCTGATGCACGGACGGGCATTATTAGTACCATTTATAAAACGAATGGCGCAGATAAGGCCACGATAAATGATCTGCCGGTACTCCATACAACTGTGGCGGTTACCCACATCGATCGCAGACGATCTGTTATGACCAACACCGGAAAGAATGCTTTTAAATGGAAGGCTATGTTTTATGGAGTTTACAAAAGGGCAACAGTCAACAATGTATTAACGCCTGTAAAAAAGGAAACAGACCGCCAGGGGCGCGGGATCTCTTTTGTAATAACACAGGTGCCGCCCGGCAGAAAGGTAAATATCCGGGTTGAAAACTAATATCATATAAAGCTAATTTGAATTAATTTAATGGGAGCCTATAAATACAAATGTTTTTTTACAGTACTTTTTGTTTTAACACAATACTTATTATTTGCGCAGCAGATAGTCTTGCCTCAGCAAACTGATAGATGGACCATTCAACATGATGGAAGCATCATTTGGAATATAAAAGATAACCTTCCTCATGCAGATCATATTGAAATGTCGGGTGAAAAAGTGTCACTGTGGATATCATATCGGATCGATACCCCCGCGGTAGCAAAAATTATACGTACCGTAGTTTTTCCAACCTTCCGGATGCTCCCTGATGATACCCGCAGCAATATTGCCTACACATTCCAGGATGATGAGTTGCCACGAATTTATATCGATAACAATTTACTGAAAATTAGTAGCACAGAGAATTCGGCGGTTAGCGGAATGATGGTCAAGATTAAAAATATCACCCAGCATGGGATAATGAATATATCGGCCCAGGCCGGGGATCAGGCAGCGGTAAGTATTGAGCGCAGCTTTTTCCCCTCAGTTGATAAGCCTTTAGCCATAGAAAAGCTTAAATTCACCAATAACAGTAACAAGCCGGTAACTGTGTCAATAGAGCATTTAAAACGCGAGGTAACAACCGATACTATTCGAAGCAAATCATCGCCCCATACGGTCATTATGGAAACATTGAATGATGGCCATCGTGTGTTGGAACCCGGTAGATCGGCTACATTTTATATTTGTTACATGGCGACCGATGATCCAGAAGCCCCGGTTTCGATCGATCCTGAAGCAGAAGAAAGTGCAAGGATACGGCGGCTCGCCGAAATTCAGTCGCCATTAGAATTGGAAACCCCCGACAGCATTTTAAATACTGCCTTTGCCTTTGCCAAAATACGGGCAACAGAAAGCATATTCAAAACCAAGGGAGGCTATATGCACAGCCCGGGTGGTCTTACTTATTATGCAGCTATCTGGGCTAATGACCAGGCAGAATATATCAGTCCATTTTTTGCGTTTTCGGGTGATAGGCTGGGCATTTTATCGGCTATGAATTGTTATCGGCTATTTGCACGGTATATGAACCCTGAATATGATCCCTTGCCAAGTTCAATAGTAGCCGAAGGTGATACCGTTTGGAAAGGAGCGGGCGACCGTGGCGACCAGGCTATGATCGCCTATGGTGCATCAAGATACGCACTTGCCTATGGGAATGCCGATTCTGCAAAAAAATTATGGCCATTAATAAGCTGGTGCCTTGAATACAGCTGGAGACACATTGATAAGGATGGAGTGGTTGAATCAAACAGTGATGAGTTGGAAGGAAGGTTTCCTTCCGGTAAGGCAAATCTCTCAACAAATTGTTTATACTATGATGCTTTAATTTCAGCTGCATATCTTAGTAAACAATTGCAGTTGCCAATGGATCAAAGTAATAAATATGAACAGCAGGCTAAAATACTTAAGAGTAATATAGAAAAGTATTTCAGCGCTAACGTGGCTGGGTACGAAACTTACCGGTATTATGAAACCAATAACGTTTTGCGGGCATGGATATGTATGCCATTAGCCATGGGGATATATGACCGTAGTGCAGGAACTATCGACGCTTTATTTTCGCCCCAACTTTGGACAGCCGATGGCCTGGCCACACAAGCTGGGGAATCCACTTTTTGGGATCGTTCAACATTGTATGCGCTTCGGGGTGTTTTGCAAGCCGGGGCAACGGAAAAAGCCATAACTTTTCTGAAATATTATTCGCGTCGCAGGTTGCTGGGCGAGCATGTGCCTTACCCGGTTGAAGCCTATCCGGAAGGTAACCAAAGGCAGCTTTCTGCGGAAAGCGGCTTATATTGCAGGATATTTACAGAGGGGTTGTTTGGCATAAGGCCCACGGGATTTAAAACTTTTGACTGTACCCCCAGGTTGCCAAAGGAATGGGATCATATGGCATTGAACAATGTTCACTCATTCGGCTCAGTATTCGATCTGAAAATATCACGGGAAAAGGACGGGGAAATATTGATCAGGGTTTTAAAAGGATCAGCTGAGCGTAGCTATAAACTTAAGGATGGAGAAACTGTTCATATTAAATTATAAACGAGTTTCAGTAGTTTAGCTGCATGGATAAAAAGATTTTTTTATTATTTAGTATGCTGATGATCAGCTACGGTCAGGGTATACTATGTGCTCAAACACGAACAATCTATCCTTCTTTTGCCTTTCGTAAAAACGCCCCTGTAAATACCACTTATTATATCGATCCAATAAAGGGAAACGACCAGAATAGCGGCCGGGCTATTCATAAACCATGGAAAACGTTTATGCCGGCTAACCGGTTAAGGTTTTCCGCAGGCGACAGGCTGATGATACTAAAACCGGGCCAGTTCCGACAATCATTAGTGATCATGGCTAAGGGCAATAGCCGGTCCCAGGTCACCATAACTTTTGCTCCGGGCAGGTATGACTTCTTCCCCGATAGCGCTTTTAAAACGAAGTTTGATATTTCTAATACAAATGATTCCCCTGATTCTTTAAAAGCCATAGCCATATATTTCTTAAATTCTAAATATGTCAACTTCCGGGCAAGCAATGTTAAGATAATGCTCAGGGGAAAAATGATAGAAACTTGTGTTGACAGATCTGAAAATATAACTATTCGGGGTATTGCGTTCGACTATCAGCGGCCAACGGTTTCCGAATTAAAGGTAATGCACATAGGCGATCATTATGCGGATCTGCAAATACATCCTGATTCAAAATATCTTATCCGGGATAGCATACTAACGTGGGTAGGAGAAGGATGGCGTTATCAGCTGGGATGGTATTGGCAGGTTTTTGATCCCAAAACCGGGAGCGTATCAAGGCAAGGTATGACTTTTGATAAAGTTAAATTTGTAAAGGACAGCGGTATTGTAAAAGCGGTTTTTGCGCAAAACCCCGGTTTTAAAACCGGCTTGATCTATCAAACCCGCGATGTAACAAGAGATTGTGCCGGTATATTTATGCAGCGGAGTAAAAATATTTCACTAAGAAATATCCGTATTTACTTTATGCATGGCATGGGCGTTGTTAGCCAGTTTTGTGAAAATATAAAAATTGATTCGCTCGTGGTAAGGCCCGATGAAAGATCCGGCAGAACCTGTGCAGCATGGGCAGATATACTTCATTTTTCAGGATGCCGCGGACTTATCGATATCAATCATTGTTTTCTGTCTGCGGCTAATGACGATGCCATTAACGTACATGGCACCTACCTGAAGATCATAGAAAAGGTATCGCCAAACCAGATCAGGGTAAGGTTTATGCATGGCCAAACATATGGATTTGATGCGTTCGCCGCAGGTGACAGTATTGATCTTATAAATACTACAACTTTACTACCATTTGAAAATAATACGGTTATAAGTGCGAAAAAATCGAATAGCAAAGATGTTCTGTTAACGCTAAAAAAAGCAGTTGCAGCAAGTTCGCTTGACAATGCCGTAGTAGAAAATACTACCTGGACGCCACGGGTTTGGATCCACAATACTACTTTGGATAGGATACCAACACGTGGCATTTTAATTACCACGCGCCGTAAGGTGGTGATTGAAAATTGTACTTTTCAGCATGTTAATATGAGCGGGGTCCTCATAGCGGATGATGCGAATAG
>Ga0207019_1088_pt2 | contig 20990 bp, 20 predicted proteins | sample Alteio_BWMinCont_50_FD_153483 | JGI IMG/M metagenome (GOLD analysis project Ga0207019, IMG submission 153483) | Enriched cells from forest soil in Barre Woods Harvard Forest LTER site, Petersham, Massachusetts, United States -... | ecosystem: Environmental > Terrestrial > Soil > Temperate forest >...
CCACTTTAGGCGGCAACAACGTGCCCCTGCGCGAGATAGCCAGTATTAAAAAGATCACCGGCATAAGCATCATCTACCGCGACAAAAACCACCGTTACGGCGCCATCAAGTTCTCCATCCGCGGCCGCGATATGGGCAGCACAATAGCTGAAGCCCAAAATAAAGTAGACGCGAAGATCAGGCTCCCCAAAGGTTACCACCTGGAATGGGCTGGCGATTTCGAGAACCAGCAGCGGGCAACCCAACGGCTTTCGCAGGTAGTGCCTATCAGCTTACTCATCATATTCTTTATCTTGTTCATCCTGTTCGGTACCATTGCCGATTCATTGCTGGTGCTTAACAATGTTCCGTTCGCCATTATGGGGGGGATCCTGGCTTTACTGATAACCGGTATAAACTTCAATATATCGGCGGGTATAGGGTTCATCGCGCTGTTTGGTATATGCGTGCAGAACGGCGTTATCCTCATCACCCGCTTTAAGAGCAATATTAAGGACCTGAAACACCATACCAAATGGAAGACATTCCCCGACGCCCTCAGGGCCGGTGTTGAAGACCGCCTGCGCCCCATCCTCATGACGGCCATGATGGCTGCCATCGGTTTATTACCCGCGGCCATGTCGAACGGTATCGGCTCCGAGGCATCAAAACCATTGGCAATAGTGGTAATAGGTGGTTTGATCACCAATACCATCTTTAACCTGTTCGTGTTCCCGATAGTATTCTACTGGTCGTACCGCAAAAGGGTTGAGCGCGGGGATGTGGGGAGGCTGTAAAGGTTAGGGCAGAGATATTTAACAAACTGGGGCAAGCAGCTTTTATTCATTTGCAGCCCACAATGCTTGCGCCAGTTTGGGGGAATATTTTTTTATTGTGTTCTTGTATATTTAATTTAAAGTCAGTAAGTTAGTTAACCAAACGCTTATAATCTAAACCGCCATGAAGAAAGCTAACAAGCTATCAAATGGATCATAAGGCCTTTAAAAAAATGTTATTAAATATACTTGCTACCGAAACCACTGACTGGGTCATTGCATTAACTGCTATAGGCCAGTTAATAGTTACAACAGTAGGCTTTATACTATTGTATGTTACTTTTGCGCTTCAAGCCAAAGTATCTATGGACCAACAGAAAATGCTGGAGATCGAAAGTCGTCGGGTTAGGAGAGAAATAAGGCCATCGTTTAATACCGAGTTGCCCATGCAGAAGAGTATTAATGGTTCCAACACAATAAGGTTTTTGTGTGAATCAAATAACGCATATAACGTTCACGTTGTCTCTCTGTCAGGTCCTAAAATATCTACAGACCTAAATGGTAAACCCTATAAGTGTATTGCAGCCAAAGAGGCATTTGAACTGACTTACACCTTCACTGACAATAAAGACCCCACTGATGAAGAAAGGAATAAACCCGATTATAGTATCAGGGTTGAACTTCATTATGAGGATGCAGACGGTCAAGAATACAAACAAGTTCTAAGTGGCGTCGATGGCAACGTTAATGCTGAACGGCCAATAGTATTGTGGTAACTATTCAGCCAGTTGTCGATGTTACAGCACCACAATATAAACCTACAAAAAAGTCCCTGATCTTTCGACTGTGCCTTTGTTGGTGTTGTCACCAACAAACCGGATATTGTCATAAACCTAAAAAAGCCCATAACCTTCCAGTTAAAAACTTTCGGCCGATAATTAAACAATAATATAAATTAGATTTGTTAGGCAGAGGTCACATTAGTCAACTCATGAACACCGCGCAGCTAAACCGTATTAATTATTATAATGTGCTGGCTATGTTTGCTTCGGCCTGTTTGGCTGTGTTTATACCGTTTGAGTTGGTGCTATTGTCATACGCCATATTAGGGCCCGCGCATTACCTTACCGAGATCTCGTGGCTTAAAGAGCGTCAGTTCTTTACCACTAAAAAGTACGATTATTTATTGCTGATACCTGTTATCATTACCACGCTTTTGCTTAAGCTCCCGTTTGCTAATTTGCTTTATTACACCTTTGGCTTATCATTCATATTACTGGTTGTAAAAGGCAGGGTTAAGCAAGCGTTAGCATTTGTCCTGCTGGTTGTGGCGGGCTATTTTTTACTTACAAATAATTTACTGCGCACAATTTTCGGGTTGTATATACCCACGTTAATACATGTTTATTTCTTCACCGGGGCATTCCTGCTGTATGGGGCATTAAAAAGCAAGCAGGTTTCAGGTTATATCGCATTGCTGGTATTTTTGGCCTGCCCAGTATTGTTAACTGTTTTATTTACAAACCATAATATGCAACCAGCTGCCTGGTCAATAAATGGTTACGGGTATTTTGCAAACCTTAATACCACCACCTTGCGCAGTCAGCATATAAACATTTATACCAACCAGGCAAGTATTGTGCTAACACGCATCATAGCCTTTGCCTACACCTATCATTATATTAATTGGTTCAGTAAAACCAGGATCATCAATTGGCACCGCATACCCGTTAAGCGGGCGATAATTATCGGGTTGATATGGATAGCATCGGTTATCCTGTATTTTTATAATTACCGCCTGGGCATTAAATGGCTTTTTTTATTAAGCCTGGCACATGTTATACTTGAATTTCCCCTTAACCACCATAGCTTTATAGGAATAGGAAGAGAGCTTGGATCTCGACTTAGATCGGTTAGATCAAAACGGGTTGGCCAGGGAAATGGATGATTTTTAGCCTTTCCAGTTACTCCGTTTTGCCAAACCGGTAGCTGTAACTCAGCATAAAATAGCGCCGGATGGCTTGGTTCTGGGTATCATATATGGCGTTGTTGGAGGCATAATGACTGGCGCTTACGCTTTGGTTAAAAAGGTCATAACAGGTAAGGCGGATCTCGCCTTTATCTTTCTTTTGCAAGGCGCGGGCAACGGAGAAGCTAACTAGGTTGGATTGGCGCTGAAAACCCTGTGCAACCAGCGGGTTGTAAATATGGGTATAATTAATGCTCCAGTTAATGTGCTTTGGCCCGTTAACATCCAAAGGCAGGCTGATGGTTTGCTGCACGTAGCTTTGATGGGGGTATTTTACCAGTTCATAATGTGTTGTGGCCGGGTTGATAATATAAGCCGGCTCAAATTCGACCACATCGTTCCAGCTGATATAAAATTGCTGGGTGATGGGCAGCGCGTAGGTATCCTGGTAGCCGTCCCGGTTGTTGGTCTCGAAAAAGTTACGGCCGGCGCTTGCGTTAATGTTGGTATTTTCGCGCACCTGCCACTCGCCGAATTTCTTAAAGCTTTTGCTGATGCTGCCGTTAAGATAGGTAGTAAACCTGCCGTTTTTGTTGATGGGTGTGGTGAGCTGAGCGCCTTCGGCATTCACAAAATTTTCCTGTATGATGCTGTTATTTTCAACAATGAACCGCGCCGATAGAAATATGTACATATTGCTCTGCGAATCAAAATCATTGTAATTCATGCTGAAATTATGCAAACGTGTTGGCTTTAGGTTTGGGTTGCCCATAGCGCTATTGAGCTGGTTATACACAACGGTGATGGGCTGTAGTTGGTTAACTGAAGGCTGGCGCACGTCTTCACTATAATCAAAACTTATTTTGTTGAATCCTAACGATATGGCCGGGAACAAGTATACAAAGTGCTGGTTAAGGTCGGGGATGCTTTGGTTAAATTGGTTATCTATTTGCTGGGTTTGAGCAATAAATCCAACGTTTAATGTGGTGTTGTTTTTACGGTAAACCAATTGCGGGTGCCCGCTTTCCAGCCATTCGTTGCGGTTCAGGTTGCTGCTTTGCGATGCCAGGAACACATTGTATTGCCCGGTTTTAGGGTCGAGGTCATAAGTAAGCAGATCGGTCCCGTTTTGCGAATAATGGGTGCGGAGGGTATAGCCGGCGGTAAGCGTTTTGCTAAGCGGGTAATTGTAACTGGCGTCAAGGCCAACGTTGGTACTGCGACTATTGCTGCTGGCAAGTCGGGCCAGGGTATCAGAAGTAAGGCCGGCAGTATAGGAAACCAACTCATCATTACTGATGGTTTTTGACCGGTCGGGATTGATGCTCACATTGTTGGTAACACTTAACGATTCTCCCTTCTTTGTGTAGGAATGATAATATGCCAGCGAGTGCCCGTATTGCATAATGTTGGTTTTATTATCGTTGCTATTAAAGCTGGTGCTTAATAGCGGGTTAAAATTGTTGAATGTTTTTACGCTGCTTGTGGTGGTAGCATTGTTATTGCCGAAGTTTAGTTGGGGATCGTATTTTATATTGGTAGCACTATCGGCGGTTATTTGCAATGTGCCGCTAACCGTATGCATATTACTAACCGAATGTATGTTATTGGCCGAATTACTGGTTAATGTAGTATCATTTAAAAATTGGGCGGTGTTTTGTGATTGCAGGTTGCTGAAAGCGCCATTATTGAAATTATAAACCAGGTTTAACTTTACCTTTTTGCCAAAATTGTCGTTAATGTTCACGCCGGTGTTGGTTGCCCGCTGAATACCCTCGCTGGCGCCAAACCCGGACAGGGAAGTACCGATGAACTGCGTGGTACCCAAATTATTGCTATTACCAATTACACTAACCTGTAAATTGTTTATCGATCGGTTGTATAACCCATCCAGCTGGTACCGGCCCTGCGTGCCACCCCCCACCGCTACTTTGCCGAAGGTGGCCTTCGAAAATTGCTTTTTAAATTTCAGGTTGATGATCTTCTCAACTTTATAGTCAGGCAGCAGGTGGTCGGGGTCGTCCTCGCGATCGTCATATATCTGTACTTTGGCTATCATATCCGCATCAAGGTTGCGACTGGCTATCTTCGGGTCATTGGCAAAGAAATCGCGGCCATCTACCTTAATTTTTGATACCCCTTTACCATTCACGGTAATAGTACCATCGCGGTCAACCTGCACGCCGGGGAGCTTTTTCAGCAGATCCTGCACAACGGCATTCGGCCTAACTTTAAAGGCTTCGGCGTTAAATTCAATGGTGTCTTTTTTAATAACTATCGGTACGATCTCGCCTTTTACGGTAACCTCGGCAAGTATCCTCGATGCAAGTGCAAGGGTATCCAGACCGATCGATTCGGCTTTGGTAAATTTTATAGTAATATGCAGAGCCCCATAGCCCACATGCGATATCAATAGCCGTGCGGGTTCATCATCTCTCAAATTATGAATAGCGAATACGCCCTTTTTATCGGTAAGCGTATATGAGATCAACGACGAGTCGCTCAATTTCAGGACCGCAACGGTTGTGAGCTCAACGGGCTGCCGGTTAACCGAATCAACAATAACCGCGGTAATGGTATGCCTGGTTTGCGCCCGGCATATATTCAATGAAAATAAAATAGTGATAAGGTATAGGTATCTTTTCATATAATAAGTACACTAAGATACCTCTACGCCCGGATTACAGGTTAGCGGTTAACATATATTAACATTGAATAACATTTATTAATATAACCAACCTTTACCTGGCCACCCGATGCCTGTGTCCTCACAGGCACCAACAAACCTTTTTCTATTTTCCGCTATCAATCGTATATTCGAATAAAATTTAAAATTCGTAACCATGTATAATTTCTTTCTTCAACTGCATTCGGGTTTCAGGTTTATAGTAATGGTGCTGCTTTTGCTGGCTATCCTGCAATCGCTGGCCGGTTGGTTCGGCAACAGGCCCTACACCAATATCAACAGAAAAATAAATTTGTTTACCTTAATATCGGCACATATCCAGTTGCTGATAGGGCTGGCGCTATACTTCCTTAGCCCGCTTGTACAGTTCAACTCAAGCACCATGAAGGATGATACCACCCGATACTGGACGGTTGAACACATCGCCATGATGATATTTGCCATAGTGTTGATAACAATAGGCCACGCCCGCTCAAAACGGATACTGGCTCCGGCAGGCAAGCACCGCACCATCGCCATATTCTATTTGTTGGCGCTGTTAGTCATAGTTTTAGCCATAATTCAGAGTATGCGGCCCTTTTTTGGCGTTAGTCATTAAAAAGTCACGAAAAAAAGTGAGAAAAAGTTTGGTAATTCAATTTTCTTTATAAATTTGCTCCCGCTATGATCAAAATCACCCATACTAACCAGTGGTGGCACCAACAAAATTGGCAGCCGGATACTATTTGATCATATATTGATTAACCAATTGTAAACCTATTTGGAACCCGGCGAATTATATTCACCGGGTTTTTTTGTTTTTAAGTACCATCCACATATAAAATGAAACGATTTAAAATAATAACGACACATAAAAAACTACTTGCCGATACCACCACACCGGTTAGCATTTACCTGCGCCTGCGCGATGTGTTCCCGAACTCCTTGTTGCTCGAAAGCTCCGACTATCACAGCCGCGAGAACAGTACCAGTTACATCTGCTGCGAACCCATAGCAGGCCTGCTGCTTAACGATGGCAACCTGAAAAAGAAATACCCCGACGGCACCGAAGAGAATTTCAAAGCCGGGGAATTTGAGTTGCTGGCACAAATAGATGATTTCATGGGCAGCTTTGAAACGGATGAGAACCAGCTGAAGGTAATATCAAACGGTTTGTTCGGCTATTTCACCCACGAAGCGGTGGAGCATTACGAAACCATCAAACTAAAAAAGGTAGATAATGACCCAAAAAAGATTCCCGTCATGCAGTACAATATGTACCGCTACGTTATCGCCATCGACCACTTTAAAAATGAGTTGCATATTTCCTACAATCAGTTCGAGGACCAGCCCGAAGTGAACGGTATCGAGAAAATTGAATACCTGATAAAGAACAAAAATTTCCCCGAATACACTTTCCAGAGCAAGGACGAAGAAAAGTCGAACCTTACCAATGAGGGCTTTATGGCGATAGTGGAAAAAATGAAGCAGCACATATACCGTGGCGACGTTTTCCAGATCGTTCCATCCCGCGCTTTTTCAAAACAATTTTTGGGCGATGAATTTAACGTGTACCGCGCATTGCGCTCCATCAACCCATCGCCATACCTGTTTTATTTTGATTATGGTGATTTCCGCATCTTCGGCTCATCGCCCGAGGCGCAGATCACCATTAAAAACCGGGTAGCCAGTATATTCCCAATTGCCGGAACTTTTAAACGCACAGGCGATGATATAAAAGATGCCGAACTCGCCCAAAAGTTAATTGAGGACCCCAAAGAATCCGCCGAACATGTAATGCTGGTCGACCTTGCCCGCAACGACCTTAGCCGCCATTGCGGGGAGGTTGAAGTGAAGGCTTTTAAGGAAGTGCAGTACTATTCGCACCTCATCCACCTGGTATCGCATGTAAGCGGCAAGCTGCTGCCCGGCACCTCATCATTCAAAGTAGTGGCCGATACCTTCCCGGCAGGCACGCTAAGTGGCGCGCCAAAATATCGGGCCATGGAGATCATTGACGAAAACGAAAAAACCAAGCGCAGCTTTTACAGCGGCGCTATCGGTTTCCTGGGCTTCAATGGCGACTTTAACCATGCCATTATGATACGCTCGTTTTTAAGCAAGAATAATACCCTGCACTACCAGGCCGGCGCAGGCATAGTAGCCGGCTCGATAGCCGAAAGCGAACTAAAAGAGGTTGACAACAAAATTGCGGCACTAAGAAAAGCTATTGAATTAGCGGAGGAATTATAGACATGAACAACAAAATATTAATAATAGACAATTACGATTCCTTCACCTATAACCTGCTGCACCTGGTTAACGAAATAGGCCTGCAATGCGAAGTATGGAGGAATGACCAGTTCAATATAGGCGATGTGGATGCCTTCGACAAGATCATCCTTTCACCCGGCCCCGGCATACCATCCGAAGCAGGCCTGTTATTGGAAGTAATAGAGAAATATTCGCCCACTAAAAGTATATTCGGCGTGTGCCTCGGTCAACAGGCTATTGCCGAAGTATTTGGCGGCAAATTGTATAATTTGAGCCAGCCAATGCACGGCATAGCTACGCCCATAAAGGTAACCGACAAAAACGAAAAGCTTTTCAAAGGGCTGCCTGAAAGCTTTAAGGTTGGCCGTTACCATTCATGGGTGGTTGATGAAAAAGCGATCCCAGAAGTATTGGAAATAACAGCCATTGACGAGGCCGACAATTCAATTATGGCAATAAGGCATAAGGAATATGATGTTCGCGGTGTACAATTCCACCCCGAATCGATACTAACAGAATATGGGAAGGAACTAATGGCAAACTGGATAGGCGCATGAATATTTTAGATAAAATTGTAGCTAATAAACGCAAGGAAGTAGCGGCGGCTAAGAAAAGAACATCCTACACCCAACTGGAAGAAGCAGACCCATTCAGCAGGGAATCCTATTCATTCAGGGAATTTTTACTGGCGCCCGACCGCACCGGCATTATCGCCGAATTTAAGCGCAAATCGCCATCAAAAGGTATAATAAACGATAAGGTAAAAGTTGCCACTGTTACTAATGCTTATGCCGAAGCGGGGGCATCGGCATTGTCGGTACTGACCGACAGGAAATTCTTCATGGGTAAAAAAGCCGACCTGGTAAAAGCACGCCAGGTAAATACCATACCCGTTTTGCGCAAGGACTTTATGATCGACGAATACCAGGTAATCGAAGCAAAAGCTTTAGGCGCCGATATTATCCTCCTCATCGCCGCTATACTTACGCCCGCCGAGATACAAACACTGGCATCATTGGCAAAAAGCATCGGCCTCAATGTATTGCTCGAAGTACACAATATGGAAGAACTGCAGCGCAGCATCAACCCAAACCTTGATGCCATTGGCGTAAACAACCGCAACCTTGCTGATTTTACCGTGTCGGTTGATACCTCTTTCCAGTTAGGCGAGCATATCCCGCCCGAGTTCCTGAAAATATCCGAAAGCGCCATCAGTAATACGGATGTGATAAAAGAATTGAAAAAAGTGGGCTTCAACGGTTTCCTGATAGGCGAGAATTTTATGAAGCAGACTGACCCGGGGTTAGCTATGCGGGAGTTTGTGAAGGGGTTAAAGTAGATTAAGGATCTATATTTTCCTTTTGATGATAAATGGATGTTACTTCTATAGTGTTATCATTGGGTATGTAAAAAATATAAAAATTGTCCCAGATCAAAAGTAATATATCAGGGTCATTTGTCGCACGCCCACTAAACGGTTGCGTTAATAATTCTTGTAGTCTTTTTCTTAAATCAATTAAGAATTTTCTGGAATATGTGGTTGATTTGTTTCTTAAATTGTTGAATTCAATGATCCTATCAATATGGTCAAAAGCTTTATCAGTATAAATTACTCTTTTAGCCATTTCTCATATTTCTTCTCGAAATCTTCCATGGTATGAATACGCCCGTTTTTAATATCCTCTTCCCCCTGCCTAATTCCTTCTTTCATGTGTTCAGGAATAATAAAAACCTTTTCATTTTTGGTTAATATAGCGGCAACTTCTTCTAAAAGATGTTCATCATTTACACCATCGATCTTCTCATGAAGCGATTTTTTTAGCTCTACCAGTGTCATAACATAAAGTTAAGAAGTTTTCCTTACATAATTTGTCACAAATACTATATCTTAAATGCTACTTCAGCACCTGCTTGTGGTCCCGCCTTGTGTATCCGGCAATTAACGCAACAGGTTCAATTCAATTTTTTTATCCAGATATTTCTAACGGAAACTTTGGTAATGGATTCGATCTCAATACCGATATAGCCCGATTCATTATTTGATGATGTTGGGTCGTCATCGATCATAACAGCCATTAATTGTCCGTTCAAAATATGGATAAAAACGCCTCCACGGGCTATTACGGTATATTCGTTCCAGTCATTCTTTTTTACATACCTGCCCAGGTCCATAATATCGCCAATGTTACCCATCAGGCGTTTACTTTTTGTACCATAACCTTCAACAACCTGTCCGCGCCAGGCCAGGATACGCATGGGCGTATTTTCAGAATAAAACTGACCTGTCCAATACTGCGCCGAGGGCCAAAAGTCGGCCTGCGGGCCTGTCATCATCCAGTTTAAATTAACCGGCTGTAAATTTTCCGGTATCTTCGAAAGCCATGGCACACCGGTTTTACTCCGGTATTGCATACCGCTGCCGCCGTCGCCTTCAACTTTAATTTCGAACTTCAGTGTAAAGTCTTTAGCCTTCATCCCCTTATATGCTATATAGCTGTTGCCGCTTGGGTTCACAGGGGTCGATTCACCCACTATTGCGCCATCTTCAACCCGCCAGAATTTGGGGTTGCCATCCCAGTTTTCCAGGTCTTTCCCATTAAATAAAGAAACATAGCCTTCATGATCATTAAAGTCCATGGGGGCAGGCTGCGTAAATCCAAATAAGTTGGTGGGCATCTTTGTTTTGGGTGATTGGTCTTGAGCGCAAGCCATTTTTGATGCCAGCAGCATACAGATAAGAATTATCAGGCTAAGCTTTTGCAGGTTGAAACAGGCAGTTGAAACCATGTTAAATTTGATGAATATCAGGTTAGTGCAATCAGGACAAAAATAACAGACTAATATTATAAACTGTCCTGCACTGGTATGGTATAACGGCAATACTGGCTAAAAATAAGGCATCCTTACACTCGCTGTTCGGATGCCTAACCTAAACCTTATCACAATAAGTAAGTGAGATTCACTTACGATACATATGAAGCACTAATATATACAAAAGGATTGGTTGTGCAACATTCTTGTTACATTTAACCTTTGGTGGTGTTCCCAACCTCCGGCACCCTATACCGGCGCAACACCTACCGTTGCAATACTAATGCAGGTGAATCGTTTATCCACTATATAAATCACGAAATTTATTAATCTAAAACTGTATATATTAAACTATAAGTTATTTATATTTGATTTCTCATAATTAAAACAGATTGACCCATGAAGAAAAAAGTACTCATTATTGAAAATGACGACGATATACGCAATATAGTCGACTTTATTTTGGCAGAGGTGGGTTTTAGCACCCTTAGCATTCCCGAACCCCAAACGCTTACCGAAATACTTCAGTTTGCGCCCCATGTAATATTAGTGGATGAATATATAAACAGTAAGCCAGGGCACCGTTTATGCCTTAAAATAAAACATGATGTTATGTTAAAGCACATACCTGTAATAGTGCTTTCTACGGCGAATGACATTGAACTAATTGCTACTGAGTGCAATGCTAATGACTACCTCAGTAAGCCTTTCGACGTACATGAAATGGTGGAAAAGGTGATAAAGATCTTAGATAACCAGTCGCTGACTATTTAATTGAGCCTTTTGCCGGTGGGTTATCAACAAAAAAAGTCTTCAACCTTTCGGCTAAAGACTTTTTAACTTAATGGTCGGGATGAGAAGATTCGAACTTCCGACCTCCAGCACCCCATGCTGGCGCGATACCGGGCTACGCTACATCCCGAACAATTTTAACAATATAATTCGCCTGCTACCGACCTTCCCGACTTCCTGTCGGGACGCGATACCGGGCTACGCTACATCCCGAACAATTTTAACAATATAATTCGCCTGCTACCGACCTTCCCGACTTCCTGTCGGGACGCGATACCTGGCTACGCTACATCCCGAACAACTTTAACAATATAATTCGCCTGCTACGACCTTCCCGACTTTCTGTCGGGACGCGATACCTGGCTACGCTACATCCCGAGGTGTAAAAATTCCGGATTGCAAATATATAGGATGCGGTTGCTTTTTAAAATTTTAAATGCAAAAGATCTGTTATACCGTATCAACAAATTTCTTCTCCACCTTGTTGAATATAATAATGCCCACTAGCGTAACGATAAGGGTTACGCCAGCGCAATAACCCAGGCTGCCCCAGCTAAAGCTGCCCTTGCCCAAAAAGCCATATCTAAAGGTTTCGATAATAGGCGTCATGGGGTTATATTTGATTATCCATGCGTATTTGGGGTATTTGGTCAACGCGGTTGATAGCGGGTAGATAACCGTGGTAGCATACATCAATAACTGCACACCAAATGTCACTAAAAAGGCCAGATCGCGGTATTTGGTGGTCATAGCCGTAATTATTAATCCAAACCCCAATCCTAACAAGCCCATAAGCAGTACAAGCACCGGGAAAAGCAATACATACCAGTTAACGCCAAAATAGATGCCGCTTGCCCAATAATAAATTATCATGGCTAAAAACAGCAGCATCTGTACGCCAAAACGTATAAGGTTCGATGCCACAATGCTCAGTGGCATTATCAGGCGCGGGAAATACACCTTACCGAAAATATTCGCATTGTCCTTAAACACGGTGCTGGTTTTGTTAAGGCAATCCGAAAAATAATTCCAGGCGGTTATGCCGGCTATATAAAAAAGTGGTTGGGGCAAACCGTCTGTCGAGATTCCCGCCAGGTTGCCAAACACAAAAACAAATATGATGGTGGTAAAAATGGGCTGGATAAAAAACCAGAGGGGGCCCAATATGGTTTGTTTGTAAAAGCTCACAAAATCGCGGCGTACAAGCAGCAACAGCAGGTCCCGGTAGGCCCAAACATCCTTAAGGTGCAGTTGGAATAAGCTGTTACCTGGTTTTATCTCCAGGTCCCAATGCTCATCGGGTATATGCGTTGATGCTGTATCCATTGATTTTTTAGCCTTACCACAATTATACTAAGATCATAACAAATAATAAACTTATAAATGGGCCTTATTTTTAGTGGTTTATAATTTAAGTGATAATTATTATTATTTGAGAATAATATGTTAAGTTGTGATTAATAAATAAAGCCTCCTCGCACTCGCTGCTTGGAGGCTTAAACCTAAACCTTATCACAATAAGTAAGTGAGATTCACTTACAATACATATGAAGCCACTAATATAATAATAAATATTTAATTAGTATGTCAGTTTGTTTTAACATAGAGCGATCTTGGAGTATAAAAAAATGGAGTTGTTATTAAAAACCCCATTAAACGGCATAAAAACCCCAAAAAATAATATCTGAAAAAAAATTATTTTAATTCATTCACATGCAATAATAAATTACTGTACGCGTCTATCTCTTCCACATATTTTCTGCCGCTTATGGCATTGAAAAGTTTATTATTTTCAAAATCGAAGTCAATATCAGTTTCGTAGATATACGATGCATTGCCGATCATCCTGCCGCTAAAGTCACCGTTCACCAGGCATTTTGTATAACCGCCCTTGTTAAATAGGGTTATCCATTCGCCCTTCTTTACCAAACCATTTATAACTGCCGACACCGTTGTGGCAAACATACCCGTACCGCACGAATAGGTGATACCAACCCCGCGTTCATACGTGGCTACATATATACTGGTATCGGTTATAACTTTGCCCAGGTTTACATTGACCCCGTTAGGCAGTACGCTATGCAGGTTATTAGCTTTTTCGCCAATAGCTTTTAGTTTATCCTCGTTAATTTCATCAACAAAACCGGCTATGTGCGGGTTAGGCAAAGCCAGCGCCGTAAATTTTATTTCGGTTGAAAGCTCGGGTATCAGCTCGTTTACCAGTTTGGGGCCCTTTATGTTTATAGGCACAGCAGCGGGCGTAAGATCAGCCTGGGGGAAGGTGAGTTCGTAGGCTGTTATATCGTCATAAAAATCGCCCACAAAATTAAGCGGGTATTTTATACCGGTAGTGTTTTCAATAACAACATTAGCTTTTTGTAATTGCTCGGCAACGTAGCGGGCCACTATCCTTATGCCGTTGCCGCACATTTCTGCTTCCGAGCCATCGGCATTAAATATCACCATCTTCCCATCGGCATCGCTGTTGTCGACATATAAAATACCATCGGCGCCAAAATCAGAATTCCTGTCGCACAAAAATAAGGCAAGCTGCTTTTTCATGGCATTGGTTATAGCGCCATTATACTGCCTTATATCTATCAGGAAAAAATCATTACCAGAACCCTGGCTTTTTAAAAGTGAAAACTTCATTGCTGTACTGTTCAATTATCGCAAAAATACAATAACCACTCAAATATCGGTTAAAAGGGGATATATAATGTCATTGGCAAATAACATTTAGGTATGCGTGCTACTTATACTTTATCACCTCAGCTTCAATGCGATCATTGGCTTCAGGCATAATGATCACCGCGTCCCCACCTTCTTTTTTGGCGAAAGCAGACATGTTATGTTCAATAGCAGACTTAATATACTTATGGCTCACTAAATGCCCCATAACCTTATAATCCCGCTTAACCTCATTAGCCGAATAATAGACATCAACTTTATTGGTAGGCGGCAATTTATCGCCCATATAAGTGGGTGGTAAGCTACAAGCCGACAGGAATGCGCAAAGGGCAAGGATAATGTAGTAGTGCTTTTTCATATGGGTTTTCAATAGCATAAAAGTAACAATAAAAATTTCGCTGAATTGAATGATCGATAGTATTGCTCTTACGGTAAGGCATTTAACTACTAAAATACTTTTTAATTCATAATACTATTGTTTAAATGACCAATTACCTGCTCTGTACGCAAAAATTTGCTTTCTATGACAGATCAAATTTTAAATAAAAACGAAAATTACCTTGGAGAATTGGGAATTTTATTCCTCATAGTTAAAATCCAATCCACACAATACTATATACTATTATTAACCTGTTAATCGTATTTATTAATATACAGTTAAAAACTGGCTGATTTTCCAACAATTACCTCCATTTTACTCGCAGTTAAAATTGTAGCATCATACTTGCCTTAAAGTATACAGGGTATGATCATCTATCCCGCTAAATTTTACACTACTATGCAACCAAACAAACATCAATTCAGCAATTACAAAAGGATGGCCCTTATTATGGCTATGCTATTTGTGCCACTGTTTGGCTTTTCAAAAACCAAAACCGGGTCGATAGAATTTTTAAAAGCATGCAACGGTTTTAAGGATATAAAGTTAGGCGAGGATATAAGCGAGATACAACCTTACAAGTTAGCCTTTATGGATGGCAGCAGCCAGCTTGATGCCGATAGCTGTGTAAGCTATGTTTACCAGGATGAGGAGTTTTTAAAAGTAGATTCGGATTTTAATTTGCAGCAGGTAGCTATACGCACTTTTAAAAATAAGATAGTTAACATTTACCTTATTTTTAAAATGACCGATTCATATAAAGCGCTGCGCGACTTTTTGAAAGATTATGGCCAGTTCAATGAATTGCCAAAAGAATATGCCGCTATTTATAACTGGAACACCAGCGCGGTAAATCTTTCGTTAAAATATGAAGCCAAGACCGATTATGGTATAGCTGTTTTTACCTGCAACGACCTGGTTAAGGATATTGAAACCATGAAAGAAAGCAAAAAGATAATTGAGAATTTTACCCAGTCGTTCGCATCGGCCCCGGTTTATAACAATCAAACCAACGATACTCAAACTGCTAAATAATATTATTCTATTACTTACCCCTATTTCAACGATATAAAAAAAGCCCTACTCAAAATCGAGTAGGGCTTTTTTAGTTAATGGCTCCAGGCTTTCGCCTTTTACCTTTAACCTCCAATTAAGAAGCCATTTGCCTCCTGATGATATTCAGCGCGCCGCCGGCTTTAAACCATTCTATTTGCTGTGCATTGTAAGTATGGTTCACCTGGAACTGTTCTGTCGAGCCATCTTTGTGGTGCAGCACAACGGTTAACTGTTTGCCCGGTGCAAAGGTGGTTAATCCTAAAATATCAAAAGTATCGTCTTCCTGTATTTTGTCGTAATCGTTGCTGTCGGCAAAAGTAATGCCCAGCATACCTTGTTTTTTAAGGTTGGTTTCGTGTATACGGGCAAATGATTTTACCAGTATGGCACGTACGCCTAAATGACGGGGCTCCATAGCCGCGTGCTCACGCGATGAACCTTCGCCATAGTTCTCATCACCCACAACAATTGAACCTATGCCATTCGCCTTATAATCGCGTTGTGTGGCAGGTACCGGGCCGTACTCACCGGTCACATCATTTTTAACGCTATCGGCAGTATTGTTAAAGTAGTTTATAGCGCCAATAAGCATATTGTTCGATATATTATCCAAATGCCCGCGGAATTTCAACCATGGACCAGCCATTGAAATATGGTCGGTAGTACATTTGCCTTTGGCTTTTATTAAAAGTTTTAGCCCGGTCAGATCTGTACCTTCCCATGCGGCAAACGGCTCCAGCAATTGCAGGCGCGCTGATTTAGGGTCAACTATAACATTTACCTGGCTGCCATCTTCGGCAGGTGCCTGGTAACCGGCATCCTGTACAGCATAGCCTTTCAACGGCATTTCAATGCCTTCAGGCTCGTCAAATTTAACTTGTTCGCCCCGTTCGTTGGTTAACGTATCGGTAAGCGGGTTAAAAGTAAGATCACCGGCAATAGCGAACGCGGTCACTATTTCGGGCGATGCCACAAACGCGTGCGTGTTGGGGTTACCGTCCTGCCTTTTAGCAAAGTTACGATTGAACGAAGTGATGATAGAGTTTTTGCGGGTCGGGTCATCCGTGTGCCTTGCCCACTGGCCAATACAAGGGCCGCAAGCGTTAGCTAATACCACGCCGCCCATATCTTCAAAAGTGCCTAAATAACCATCACGCTCAACGGTGTAACGCACCAGTTCCGAACCCGGGGTAATGGTAAATTCAGCCTTGGTTTTTAAGTGTTTATCTGTAGCCTGTTTAGCGATTGATGCCGAACGGGTAATATCCTCGTACGATGAATTGGTACATGAACCTATCAAACCAACTTCCAATTTGGTAGGCCAGCCGTTTTCTTTTACTGCTGTCGCGAATTTTGATATAGGCCATGCCAGATCTGGAGTGAACGGCCCGTTTACATGTGGTTCCAGTTCACTCAGGTTTATCTCGATCACCTGGTCAAAATATTGCTCAGGGTTTGCATAAACTTCAACATCACCGGTAAGGTGTTCGGCAACCGCGTTGGCAAGCTCGGCAATATCAGCACGTTTGGTACCACTTAAATAAGCAGCTGATTTTTCATCATAACCAAATATCGAAGTGGTAGCGCCTATCTCGGCACCCATGTTACAAATGGTACCTTTACCGGTAGCCGAAAGTGAACGTGCGCCTTCGCCAAAATATTCAACAATAGCGCCTGTACCACCTTTTACGGTCAATATCCCGGCAACTTTTAATATCACGTCTTTAGCTGATGTCCAGCCCGATAATTTACCGGTTAACTTAACACCTATAAGCTTAGGGAATTTTAGTTCCCATGGCAGTCCGGCCATCACGTCGCAGGCATCAGCACCGCCAACACCAATAGCTATCATACCCAAACCACCCGCGTTAGGCGTGTGCGAGTCGGTACCTATCATCATCCCACCCGGGAATGCATAGTTTTCCAATACCACCTGGTGGATGATACCTGCACCAGGTTTCCAGAAACCAATACCATATTTATCCGACACTGATGCCAGGAAATCATAAACTTCGCTATTTACATCCTTAGCGGTTGCCAGATCGGCATCAGCACCAACTTTAGCCTGTATCAGGTGGTCGCAATGTACGGTTGAAGGTACGGCAACCTGTGGGCGGCCTGCCTGCATAAACTGCAATAATGCCATTTGCGCCGTAGCATCCTGCATCGCTACGCGATCGGGCGCAAAATCAACATAATCAACGCCGCGGCCAAATGCTTTTTGGGCATCGCCTTCGCTCAGGTGGGCGTATAATATTTTTTCGGTTAAGGTAAGGTGTTTACCGGTCGCTTTACGGGCAGCAGCCACACGGGTGCTGTAGCGGTCGTAAACCTTTTTGATCATATCTAAATCAAAAGCCATGGTATTTGATTTTATAAAGGTAAAAATTCGAAAAATAGCGCCATCTGTGGCGTAGAGCGGCGAATTTACAAAAATTACAGCTAAATGGAAGTCAGCCTATTGTACAATTGTTATTTATAGATGTTCTAAATAGTTTTCAGTTGACCAGAAGTTATAGATCATGAGCAGTATACTGTAAAAACTCCATTACAATTAGTCGCACTAAATCAATATATTAGTAACCATGAAATTATCCCTTTTTAATTTTTGCACCGTTATGGCATTGACCGCCATACTGTTATCAATGAAGGCTGACAACAGCAAAAAAGATCTGCTTTGCCACAAATGGGTACAGGTTGCTTTTAAAAGAAATAGCGAAACAGCGCCTACCCCGGTTGACAGATCAATGGCAAAAACCTGCGTTTTTAACCCGGATGGGGGCTACGTAGAATTGATGGGCATGAAAGCGACGGGCCATTATTTCTTAAATGCCGCACAAACTAAAATTGCTTTTCAATATCAAATGATAAACGGAAAAAGTTTCCCTGTTTCTGACGACACCTCGAAACATTACAATTACATAATTTTGAAACTCACTAAGGATAGCCTCATCTACGGGCAGGAAGCCCTTTATGGCGAAAAACGGGTTTACGGGCACGATGATTGGTATTTTGTAAGGGCGAAATAGTATACTGTCAATTCTTAAATTCTGCTAATTCTGATTCAAACAAGCAAACTCATATCCCTCCTTACTCCAAACCTCCATCGCTCTGGGCAACACATACTCCAATCGCTCATAAGCCTTCAAACTATCATGAAAAACCACTATCGATCCGCTTTCGGTATGCTTAAGCACATTTTGTAAACACTTCTCGGGGCTTAGCTTAATATCAAAGTCGCCGCTTAGCACATCCCACATAATAATTTTTATATCGGGCTTAACACTTTTTAACAACTTTATCTGTGATCTTGCAATACGCCCGTAAGGCGGGCGAAACAAATTGGCATGCAATAATTTATCAGCTTTTATTGTATTTTGCAGGTAAATATCATCGGCTGTATCCCAGCCTTTAAGGTGGTTATAAGTGTGGTTTCCAATAGCGTGACCGGCATTTTTTACCTGTTCAAAAATGTCGGGATGCTTGGTCACATTATCGCCAATACAAAAAAAGGTAGCTTTGGCATAGTATCTTTTTAAAATATTTAGTACAAAAGGTGTAACAATAGGTATAGGCCCGTCGTCAAAAGTGAGATAAATGCAAGGTTTACCGGGTTTTATATCCCAAATTAGTTCAGGATATAGCTTTTTTAACAGCCGGGGCGATTTAACCAGGTACATATACAAAATAAGTTAAATGTTTCCATCATTACATAAACAATATATAATAGTGCAATATAACTCAGTTTGTTTTTAATTTGCACACCATAACCTTATGATACAAAAGATATTTACATCAATAAAAATAAGCCTCATCTGCCTTATAACATTGTCCTTTGGTGCTTTTACAGCCCACGCCCAGCAGGTAATAAGTTTGCAACAAGCGGTGGCGCTTACATTGCAAAATAATCTTACCATCAAGCAGTCGAAAGTTACTGAAGCATTGGCAGCACAGGATGTTGACCAAAGCAAATACAACTTGTTGCCCCAGCTTAGCGCTAGTCCCTCCGCCGGTTATGGTTTCGGCCGCAGCCAAATTGCAGGAGCTTTTGCTTATGCAAATCAAGCTACCTTTAACGTTAACGCAAGTGCAGCGGCATCAGTTACACTGTTCCAGGGCGGCCAATTACGGAACCAGATCATAGAAAATAAATTGATACTGGATGCCGATAAAACCAGCACCGAAAAAGTAAAAAATGACCTGGTACTAAATGTAGTGGTTGATTATTTGCAAATACTCACTAACCAGGACCTGGTTATAGCCGCGCAAAATCAGATAAATATTGCCCAGATCACTCTAGACAGGACGAAAAAAAGCGTCGACGCCGGAAACCAAACGCTTGCCGATCTTTCGCAAGCCAAAGCCGGGCTTTCGACAGCTGAACTTAACCTAACAACTGCTCAAAACCAGGTAGCATCAACCATATTAACGCTTAAACAGTATATGGAAATGAGCCCTGATGCGGATATTACCATAGAGCGCCCGGATATAAGCAAGCTTACTGATATAAAGACGTTATTTAACAACACAGAGGTAATAAACACCGCTTTAAGCATTAACCCCGACGTCAAACTTGCCGAGTTACAGCAAAAAAGCTATGCGCAACAAATTAAAATTGCAAAAGGCAACTATTATCCTACACTTTCTCTTTACGGGAACCTTGCATCATATTATTCAAGTGCATTATCGAATGCCAGGGTAATTGGGTTAACCCCGCCTGCCGTTCAGCCTATCGGTGTAGTAAGCGGATCAGGAGCTGTGGTTAACACTATAGAGCCTGTTTCCAACCCGATATATGGCCCCTATTCCTTTAGTCGCCAGTTTAATGATAACTTTCAACAAAGTGTAGGCGTAAGTTTGCAGATCCCTATATTCAACCGCTTTACTTCACGCACTTCGGTAAGGAAGGCAAAGTTAAATTATGAATATTCGGTTATAAGCACCCAACTTGCCAAAAACACATTAAGCAAAACTATTATACAGGCTATATTAGATGTGCAATCGGCTGAAAAAAGCTATATCTCATCACAGCAAACTTACCAGGCCGATAAGGAGGCTTTTAACATTGTTCAACAAAGATATAACGTGGGGCTGGTAAACTCGCTGGATTACAATACATCGTTGACCAATTACAATAAAGCCGAAAGTGATATGATAATCGCGAAATATACATTGGTATTCAGAAGCAAGGTTATCGACTATTATTTAGGCAACCCGATACAACTTTAAAAAAGAAAATATTAAATCAACCAAATCCACAATCAACTAAATCCGATCCGCCGACTGGCGGACGAAATTCGAAATAAAAAAGCATCATGGGAAAAACTACTAAATATATACTGATCTCGCTTGGAGCGCTAATTGTTCTGCTGATCATACTAAAGGTAACGGGCGTAATAGGCGGTTCCGATAAAACGCAGGTTGCCACCGAAAAAGCGACAGCACGCGATATTACCGAAACGGTTACCGCCAGTGGCAAAATAAAACCGCACCTTGAGGTTAAAATAACCGCCGAGGTTTCGGGTGAAATTGTTGAGCTGCCTGTAAAGGAAGGCGATGTGGTTAAAAAAGGCCAGTTATTGTGTAAGATCAGACCTG
>Ga0207019_1093_pt1 | contig 20677 bp, 18 predicted proteins | sample Alteio_BWMinCont_50_FD_153483 | JGI IMG/M metagenome (GOLD analysis project Ga0207019, IMG submission 153483) | Enriched cells from forest soil in Barre Woods Harvard Forest LTER site, Petersham, Massachusetts, United States -... | ecosystem: Environmental > Terrestrial > Soil > Temperate forest >...
TACTACCGCCAAAAACTGCGCGTTTAGTAAAATATATTGTACGGTGAAGGTGAAAAAGGTAAGTACAAGGTATAGAATGCTATGCACCGGATTTTTTGCAGATATGACCAATATCGAAAAGAATATGGACAAAAACGCGATGAAGTAAAATGTATTCATGTTTATATTTACAAAATACCTTATGCCCAAAAATGGTTGGGCAAAGGTATAAAACTTCTTTATTGATTTAAGGGCGCTTCTACTAATTTGTCTTTACCGTAAATAAAATCTTTCCTTAAATAATCAGCCGGTACAATATCACCATCTAAATAAATAGCTTCTTTAGGGCAGGCTTCTTCGCACAATCCGCAGAAAATACAGCGCAGCATATTTATTTCGTAAACAGCGGCATATTTTTCTTCGCGATATAAATGCTCCTCACCTTTCTGGCGCTCGGCAGCTATCATGGTAGGCTGTTTGAAACAAGTAGGCGTAGCCGATCCGGTTTTATTAAAAGATCCAGGACTTGGCCTGGTACAAAACCTGGGTAAAGTATTATTCAATCAATTTTTATTACCGTTCGAAGTATCCTCGCTGTTGTTGTTATCGGCAATGGTTGGGGCAGTTTTATTAGCAACTAAAGAAACCAGATCAGTATAATGGAAAGCTTTTTTAATACCATAAAAACTGTACCCTTAAATCATTACATCATATTATGTTCTATCATATTTTCGATAGGCGTTATCGGTGTATTGATACGCAGGAACGCTATAGTAATATTTATGTCGATAGAGCTGATGCTTAATTCGGTGAACCTGTTACTTACCGCGTTCTCGGTATACAAAGGCGACGCCAGCGGACAGGTTTTCGTGTTTTTTGTGATGGCCCTTGCCGCGGCAGAAGTTGCCGTAGGTTTGGCAATAATTGTAATGATATACCGCAACACCAACTCTGTCGATACGAATGTATTGAACAGGTTGAAGTGGTAAACTAATAAAACTGTCATTCTGAGCGGCAGCGAAGAATCTTCTCCAAGCGATTGCCGCGCGCAGAAGATGCTTCGTTCCTCAGCATGACAAAAAAGGAAATATTAAAAATAAAAAATGGATAATTACATCTGGCTTATTCCTGTACTACCCTTAGCCGGTTTTATTATTAACGGACTTGGCCGTAACGCACTGTCTGAAAAAACGATAGGCTTTATCGGCAGCTTTTTGGTATTGGTTTCATTTGGCATAAGTGTTGGCGCTTTCCTGCAGATACAATCAACCGGTCACGCGATAAATGTTCATATTTACGATTGGATAAAGGTTGGCGGCTTCCAGGTGCCGTTCTCGTTCCTGGTCGATCAGCTTAGCTCCTTAATGCTGCTTATTATAACAGGTGTAGGTTTCCTGATTCACTTATATTCCATCGGCTACATGCATAATGACGATGGTTTTGGTAAGTTTTTCGCTTACTTAAACCTGTTCGTGTTTTTTATGCTGCTGTTAGTAATGGGTTCAAACTATGTAGTGATGTTCATAGGTTGGGAAGGGGTGGGTTTATGCTCATACCTGCTTATCGGCTTTTGGTACACTAATCCAAGCTATGCAGCTGCGGCAAATAAGGCCTTCATCATGAACCGTATCGGCGACTTAGGTTTTCTATTAGCCATATTCCTGATAGGCGCAACCTTTAAAAGCGTTGCTTTCATCGATATATTTCCACATGCAGCATCAATGCACGGCGCGCCGTTTGTATTGATCACCATACTATTATTTGTTGGTGCTACAGGTAAATCGGCACAAATACCATTGTTCACCTGGCTACCTGATGCAATGGCCGGCCCAACCCCGGTATCGGCCCTGATACACGCTGCAACGATGGTTACAGCAGGTATCTACATGATAGCCCGGTCGAATATACTATTCACACTGGCGCCCGATACCATGCACATTATTGCAATTATCGGCCTCGCTACGGCAATATTTGCAGCACTCATCGCCCTTACACAAACCGATATTAAAAAGGTACTGGCCTATTCAACCGTATCACAATTGGGTTATATGTTTTTAGGTTTGGGCGTAGGTGCCTATACCGGTGCGTTCTTCCATTTAATGACACACGCCTTCTTCAAAGGCCTGTTATTCCTCGGTGCAGGTTCTGTTATACATGGCGTAAGCGGTGAGCAGGATATGCGCAAAATGGGCGGACTGAAAAGCAAACTGCCAATTACCTTTGTCACCATGCTTATCGGTACTTTAGCCATATCGGGCATACCACCGTTCGCAGGTTTCTTTTCAAAGGATGAAATACTGGCCCATGCTTTCGCGCAAAGCCCAACTTTATATATAATAGGCGTAATTGGCGCAATGCTAACGGCGTTTTATATGTTCCGTATGTTGTACCTTACTTTTTACGGTAAATTCCGCGGTACGCATGAGCAGGAACACCATTTGCATGAGTCGCCGCTAAGCATGACCATACCGCTTATCGTATTGGCTATACTATCAACTGTTGGTGGTTTCCTTGGTTTCCCCGGCAATGGTGGCCAAAATCATTGGCTGCAGCATTGGCTTGCCCCGATCTTTGCACCGTCGACCGCTGTATCTCCCTTACCTGAACTATCGCAAAGCACCGAATATTTATTAATGGTTGTTTCAGTATCCGCTGCTATACTTGCTATAGCATATGCCTACATTAAATACAATAAAAACGCGAACGTGCCGGTTGCCGATACCGAAGAGCGTTCATTCTTGTCGAATCTTTCATACCATAAATTTTATGTTGATGAAATATATGACGCGTTGATACGCAAACCGCTGGATGCACTATCAGGTATACTGTACAAGGTAGACCGTAAGGGTATCGACGGTCTGGTAAATGGTATAGGCGATGCCCCAGTTGAAGCCAGTAAGGGATTACGTTTGCTGCAAACAGGTAATGTGGGCTTTTACATATTTATGATGGTGATAGGCATTATTGCCATATTAGTATATAGTTTAGTTAAAATATAAACCTTAGCGTTTACAATATATAAAATGACGGTTAGTATATTAATTTTTTTACCTGTAGTTGCAGCACTGGCTGTTCTATTACTAAAAAATGAAGTGGCAAAATATGTGGCTTTATTTTTTGCTGTTGCCGAATTGTGTGTTACTGCATTCTTCCTCACAAAATTTGTTCCCGATGCTTCGGTTCAGTTTGCTGTTGATGTACCCTGGATACCAAAATTCGGCATATATTTTTCAGCGGGGATAGATGGTATAAGCATGATAATGGTATTACTTACCACTTTGCTGGTACCGATCATTATACTAAGCACCTACCAGCATACCTATAAAAAAGCATCGGCGTTTTACGCGTTGATACTGTTTATGCAGGCCGGTATGTTAGTGGTATTTACCGCGTTAGACGGATTTTTATTTTATGTAGGATGGGAAGCCGCATTGATACCCATTTACTTTATCTGTGGCTTATGGGGCGGCGAAAACCGCATACGTATCACCCTTAAATTCTTCATCTACACTTTTGCGGGCTCGTTGTTTATGCTGGTAGGTATTATCTACCTGTATCTCCAGACCCCAAGCCATACCTATGATCTCTCGGAGTTTTATAACCTGCACTTAAGCGCTACGCAACAAGCGTGGGTTTTCGGGGCGTTCTTCCTGGCATTTGCCATTAAAATACCGGTGTTCCCGTTCCATACATGGCAGCCCGATACTTACACTGAAGCGCCATCCGCAGGCAGTATGATGCTGGCCGGTATCATGCTAAAAATGGGCCTTTACGGTATATTACGCTGGTTATTGCCTAATTGCCCTCTTGGCTTCGTACATATTATGCCGGTAGTAGTAAGCTGGGAAAATTTGGTAATTGTGCTTTGCATTATAGGTATTATATATGCCTCAATTATAGCGTTCACCCAAAAAGATGGCAAGCGTTTGGCAGCTTATTCATCAATAGCACACGTTGGTCTTATAGCTTTGGGCTTGTTCACGCTCACCCAGCAGGGTGTACAGGGTGCGCTGCTACAAATGCTTAACCACGGTATAAACATCGTAGGCTTGTTTTTTATATGGGATATCATCAGCCGCCGTTTAAATACGCGGGATATTGGCCAGCTTGGCGGTATTGCTAAAAAGGCCCCATTATTTGCAACGGCATTTTTAATTATAGTACTGGGTACGGTAGCGCTGCCATTGACCAATGGCTTTATCGGCGAATTTTTGTTGTTGAACGGCGTGTACCAGGTAGGTATTGTATTTGCCGCGCTGGCGGGCCTCACCATCATATTTGGGGCGGTATATATGCTACGCATGTACAAAAATGTAATGCAGGGCGAAACCAACGCGTTAACCGCCACATTTACTGATATTACCGGTTCAGAGAAATTAGTGCTTGCTATAATTTGTATATTAATAATTGTATTGGGTGTATACCCGCAGCCTATATTGCATTTGTCACAGGCATCGGTTGATAAGTTATTAAACGCAATTGTTATGAAAACAATGGGTATAAATAATTAATAACAGTTGAACCACAATTTAGATAAGAATTAAAAAAACAACATGAATACCTTAATACTCATATCTGTTTTACCTATTGTGCTTTTGTACCTGGGCCTGTATAAAGCTCAAAAGGCCCTGTTGCCGGTTACGGTAGTGGGCCTGTTAATTGCCCTGGGTTTGGCTGTAATGCAATGGAACAGCGGCGCTACACCTATTTATAGCGGTATGATGCTGTTTGATAATTACGCCATAGCTTTCTCGGCCATCACTATCATATCTACCATACTTATTGTGTTGCTGTCAAAAGGATACTTTGAAAAAATAAGCGGCCATGTTGCCGAATATTATGCCATCATTTTATTCGCCCTGGCGGGTATTATAGTTATGGTATCATACTATAATTTGGTTATGCTTTTTATCGGTATCGAAATTATGTCGGTAAGCCTGTACATATTGGCAGGTATTAAAAAGAATGATTTCGCATCAAACGAAGCTGCTTTAAAATATTTTTTAATGGGGGCATTCTCAACAGGGTTCCTGTTATTTGGAATCACGTTAATATATGGTTCAGTGGGTTCATTCAGCTTGCAGGTTATCCGCGACTGGGTATTGGCCCACCCCCATAATATCGACCCAATGTTTTACGTAGGCATCGCGCTTATTATTGTGGGACTGTGTTTCAAAGTTGGTGCGGCCCCGTTTCATTTCTGGACACCTGATGTTTATGAAGGTTCACCAACCCTTATTACCGCATTCATGTCAACCGTGGTTAAAACCGCCGGTTTCGCGGCCTTCCTGCGTTTATTTACCGAGTGCTTCTCAACACTGTCAGCTTTCTGGATGCCGGCCTTGTTGGTTATTACCATATTAACTTTATTTATCGGCAACATTACCGCGCTTTACCAGCGCAGCTTTAAGCGTATGCTGGCATTCTCGAGCATATCGCACGCGGGTTATTTGTTGTTTGCTATTGTGGCGTTAGGCGCGAGTTCGGCTAATTCTGTATTCGTGTATGCTACTGCTTATTCTATCGCCTCAATAATTGCTTTCGGCTCGCTTATACTGGTTAGCCAGCAATCAGGCAGCGATAATTTTGATAGCTTTAACGGCCTTTCAAAAAAGAACCCGTTCCTGGCTTTGGTGTTAACCATATCCATGCTGTCGTTGGCCGGTATACCGCTTACTGCCGGGTTCATAGGTAAGTTCTTTATGTTTTCATCGGCACTGTCACAATACCAGGTTTGGCTGGTTGTGCTTGCAGTAATAAATGCCATTATAAGTATTTTCTATTATTTCAGGGTTATTGTGGCCATGTATTTCAATACTGCCGAAACAGGCGAAGTACAGATCCCGGCTTACTATAACTTTGTTTTGGGCCTTTCGGCTGTAATAACCATACTTATAGGTATATATCCCACATTTATATCAAACCTTATTTAATATAAATAAGGCTGTACTACAAATTGATATAATATTTGTAGATTTACAGATATAGTGAATGGAAAATTTTTGGGAACACCTTCAAAATTTAACGGACGCTCAATCCATTATAAGCAAGGGGGGATTTTTCTTCTTGCTTATCGTTGTTTTTGCTGAAACCGGCCTGTTTTTTGGCTTTTTTTTGCCAGGAGATTACCTGTTATTCATGGCTGGCCTTTTATGCGCCAACGGCATATTCGACATACAAATAACCACGCTTATTCTCTCGCTTATAATTGCCGGTGTATTAGGTAATTACGCGGGTTACTGGTTTGGCTACCGAACGGGGCCGATCTTGTTCAACAAAAACGACTCATTGCTGTTTAAGAAGCGTTATGTTGTAATGGCACAGCAATTTTATGACAAATATGGAGGTATGGCACTAATTTTGGGCAGATTTTTCCCTATAATTAGAACTTTTGCCCCTATCTTTGCAGGTGTTGTTAAAGTTGATCTGCGAAAATTTACTTTATACAACATAATAGGTAGCGTGGCCTGGGTGGTAACACTATGTTTATCAGGCTATTTTTTAGGGATAAAATATCCTACTATACGAAACTACCTGCAATACATAATTTTAGGGTTCTTTATAATAACAACAATACCGCTGTTGGTAGCCTTTTTTAAAAAGAAGCACATACAGCATAATAATTAATAAATAATATATAATAAATGAGTACACAGCACCCCTGGCACCAGGTTTCACCCGGCGATAACGTTCCCGAAATTGTAAACGCAGTAATTGAGATACCTAAAGGCTCAAAGGCAAAATACGAGATCGATAAGGAATCAGGCTTGTTAAAGCTCGACCGTGTTCTATTTTCATCAGTAATGTACCCGGCTAATTATGGCTTCATCCCGCAAACTTATTGTGATGATCATGACCCGCTGGATATATTAGTGTTATGTTCAGTTGATGTTTTCCCGATGTCGATCATCGAGGCTAAAGTTATCGGCGTTATGCACATGGTTGATAATGGCGAGCAGGATGATAAGATCATCGCGGTAGCAAAAAACGATATGTCGGTTAATTATATTAATGATTTGAATGAATTACCCCCGCATGCAATGAAGGAGATAGTGCGTTTTTTCCAGGATTATAAAAAGCTGGAAGAGAAAAACGTTACCATTGAGCACTTGATGGGCTTGCGTTATGCCCATAAAGTAATAGCCGAAAGTATGGAGCTTTATAAGGCTACGTTCCCTGTGTACCAATAAACAATTAATGGACCCCGCAGAACTCACCATAAATTACTCATACTTATTCCTTACCTTTTTCCTGGTATTGCTAAACGGCTTTTTTGTGGCCGCCGAGTTTGCAATGGTTAGGGTGCGCGGTTCGCAAATTGAAATAAAGGCCAAAACCGGCAGCGGTGTAGCTAAAATTACCCGGGGTATATTGCATAACCTGGATGGGTACCTTGCGGCAACGCAGCTGGGCATAACCATTGCTTCATTGGCTTTGGGTTGGTTTGGTCAATCGGTTATAACGGCGTTAATGCTCCATGCCTTCCTGGGGTTGGGCATCGCCATCACCTCGCCTTTTATAATTGACACCAGCCATGTGGTAGCGTTCGCGTTCATTACCATTTTCCATATCACCTTTGGCGAGCTTGCCCCAAAATCAATAGCCATACAGCGCTCAACCCGTACGGTTCTGGCCATTGCCGTACCACTAAGGTTATTTTACGTGGTGTTCAGGCCCATCATCTGGTGTTTAAATACCTTTGCCAATTTTATTTTAAAAATGATCGGTATTAATGCTGTACAGGGCGAAACCCATCACAGTTCTGAAGAATTGCAGTATCTATTGGAGCAGGGCAAAGAAACCGGCGCGATAGATTCGAACGAGCACGAACTGATACAAAACGTGTTTGAGTTTAATGAGCGCGTGGTTAAAAACATTATGGTGCCCCGTACCAAAATATCAGGTGTCGACATTAATACAGGTAAGGACGAATTACTGGAAATATTAATAACCGAGGGGTACTCACGCATACCGGTTTATGACGATGTAATAGATAAGATAGTAGGCATAGTGCATGCCAAAGATATACTGCCTTTACTTGCCCGTAACGAAGATATTGTTCTTAAAAATATTATTCGCAAGCCGTATTTCATCCCCGAAACAAAAAAAATAAACGACCTGATGGCTGAACTACAGCAGAAACGCATACAGATAGCCATTGTGCTTGATGAGTTTGGAGGCACTGCCGGTATGGTTACGCTTGAAGATATAGTTGAGGAACTGGTAGGCGAAATACAAGACGAATACGATGAAGAACGCCCGATAGTTGAGGTAGTGAACGACCGCGAATTTATTGTGAACGCGCTGGCCTCGATATATGATGTGAATACTCATCTGCCGCATGACCTGCCTGAAGATGGCGACTATGATACCGTATCGGGTTGGTTGGGCGAAATATTTGGCAAGATACCTGATGTAGGCGAGCAGAAGGAATCGAATGGGTATAACATTACGGTGCTCAAGAAATCCGACCAGAATATCGAATCGGTAAAACTGGAATTGCTGATAAACGAGGAAGATGCTGTAGATTTGCATTAATTAGATGCAAGAAACAAGATGCAAGAAACAAGATGCAAGAAACAAGATGCAAGAGTCAAGAAATAGCATAAATTATTTACGCCCAACTTTTATCTTGATTCTTGGTTCTTGACTCTTGATCCTCAAAAAATGCAGCTGTTTTATACCCCCGATATTGAACCCTCACATCCCCAATATTTTCTTAGCGAAGAAGAAAGCAAACATGCCATAAGGGTATTGCGCCTTGCTGTTGGCGATGAAGTGCAATTGATAGATGGCAGGGGAGGCTTATATACTGCGGAAATAAAAGACCCGCATCCAAAACGCACCATATTACAAATAACATCGGTAACGCAGGGTTTTAATAAGCGCAACCATTACCTGCATATTGCGATAGCCCCCACAAAAAATATCGAACGCCTGGAGTGGTTCTTAGAGAAAGCCACGGAGATAGGAATAGATGAGATATCGCTTATTATATGCCAGCGCTCCGAACGCAAGGACGCAAAAACCGACAGGCTGAATAAGATCATTACCTCGGCTATAAAACAATCCATAAAAGCATATCACCCTATATTAAATGAGCCGGAACCCTTGGCTAAACTACTGTCGCGAACATTCGACGGACAAAAGTTTATAGCGCATTGTGATGTAGGGGAGAAGTTTAACCTGCGCGATGCCATCATCCCGCAAGGAAAATATTTAATATTGATAGGCCCCGAGGGCGATTTTGCACCAAAAGAGATAGATGAAGCGTTAAATAATGATTTTAAAGCAATAACTTTAGGCGAAAGCCGTCTGCGTACCGAGACCGCTGCGCTGGAAGCCTGTTTTGAAATAAACTTTTTGAACCGTTAAATGACCAAAGGTATTTATATAGCAAGCGCTTTGCTGGTGCTGTTTTTTATGAGCAGCTTTAGTGTGCCCACCTATAAAATGGCCAAACTTAAATACAATGGTGGCGGCGATTGGTACGGCGATCGCACGGCCCTGCCCAACCTGGCAAAATTTTGTAACGATAACATAAAAACAAACTTTCAGCTGCAAGACGAAGTGGTAGATGTTGGTAGCGCCGAGCTGTTCAATTACCCGTTTGTTTTTATGACAGGGCATGGCAACGTAATATTCAGCGATCAGGAGGCAAAAAACCTGCGGGCTTATTTAACAGGGGGTGGCTTCCTGCATATTTGCGATAATTATGGCTTCGACCAGTTCATCAGGCCGCAAATGAAAAAGGTTTTCCCCGAACTTGATTTTGTGGAATTGCCGCTCAATTATCCCATCTATCATCAGAAATACGATTTCCCCAACGGGCTGCCCAAAGTACATGAACATGATGGCAAACGCGCGCAAGGTTTTGGCCTGATATATAAGGGTCGCCTTGTCTGTTTTTATGACTACCAGTGCGACCTGGGCAACGGTTGGGAAGATTATGGCACCTATGCCGGCGATACGCAGGAAACCCGCTTAAAAGCCTTGAAAATGGGCGCCAATTTAATTCAGTATATATTCACTAACCGCTAACTGCTGATTTTTTAATGATTTGTATGATTACATTGATTTATATATATTGAGCGAACCATACAAAGTAAAGAGTCGTACTTAATAAATAAGAGTTTAACCGATGGCAAGTATCAGCGGAATCCTAAAATCAATAAAAATCAGCGGTCTATGTATAAAATAAAAGTTAACGGCAAATACGATTTTGAAATAGACCGGAATGGTGAGGGCGCTGCCATCAATAATAAAAAAAGTGAAGCCGATATTAAACAGCTGAACGCTTCATCGTGGCATATAATTGATCAGTTAAGATCGTACAATGCCGAAGTAGTGAGCTTTAACGCTGCCGAAAAAACAGCCGAGATCAAAGTCAATAACAATATATATACCGTTAGCGCTAAAGACCAGTATGATGTATTGTTGGATAAATTAGGTTTAAGCAGTTTAAACAGCGCCAAAGTAAGTGAAGTAAAAGCGCCTATGCCCGGCCTGGTATTAAAAGTTATGGTTGCCGAAGGTGATGAAGTTAAAAAAGGCGATAACCTGTTTGTGTTAGAAGCCATGAAAATGGAAAACATCATTAAATCGCCTGCTGATGTGGTTGTAAAAACCGTGAAAATAAAACCCGGCGATAAGGTTGAAAAAGGACAGGTGCTGTTACAGTTCAGTTAGAGTCAACACAGGAATTTACGTAAAATATAAAAGGCGAAAGGTTGAAGCTATAGTTGCTTTTACCTTTCGCCTTTCAGCTTTATGCTTTTAAACCTTAATTGGCTTTAAATGGTTTTGCCTTTTTCACACTGAAGTGTGGTTTGCCTTGTGGCGAAATTTCAGCTGCACCTACAAGGTCCATCGCGCAACGGAAACCAACTTCGGCGCTTGCATCGTCCTCGTTCATAAAACGGCGGGCAGCGGGGTTTAACCAGTAAGCCAGGTCATTCCATGAACCACCTTTGTAAACCTTTGAATGGTCGTTAGCCAGTGTGGTTGTGCCATATAACGCTGCGTTAACAGTATCGGCAAAGCCCCTCTGGTCGGGGTTGTATGCTTTACCCGCAAGTGAGGCAGACAAGCCTGTAGGTTGGTTACCCGCAGGTGTAGGTGGTTTAACACCGGCGGTAGGCGCGGCTGTACCGTTAGCACCAGCGGCTGTTGCTGCTGCCTGGGCTTGTTGCTGTGCGATCAGTTCGCTGTATTTTAATTTTTTTGGCGATGTAGCAGGATCCTTAATTGGCTTGCCATATTTATCCTTTGCGTAAACGCCCTTAACCGGGTCGGCTAACCGTTTATTAGTATACTCGTTACCACGGAAAGGGTTAAAATCTTCTTCTTCTTCAAACGATGTTTGGCGATAAGTATCCTGTACCCATTCGTTTACGTTACCTGCCATGTTATACAAACCAAAATCATTTGGCGGGTATGAGCGTACAGGTGCGGTAATGTCGGCCTTATCGTTCAAATAACCACCAACACCCGCGTTATCACCTTCGCCGCGTTTAAAGTTGGCTAATATCATACCGCGGTTCTTCCTGCTTGGTGAACGAACACCTAAACCGTTCCATGGGTATATTTTACCATCATTAATATTTTCAAACTGTGTATTTCCGGCTAATGCTAAAGCGGCATATTCCCACTCGGCTTCGGTTGGTAAACGGTATGCTTGTTTTAATATACCATCTTCCATACGTACCGGCCTTAAAGCAGGTTTGCCTTTAGTGCCCGGTGCAGCATTAGGATTAAGGTTCGGCAGCATTTTTTTACCGTCGATGCCTGCGCCCTGGTACTGGCCGTTCAAATACATATCGGTATTGAATGGTGTTTTACCTGCAGTGGAAGCAGCGGCAGGAGCGCCTTTTTTACCTGTAGGCTTATCTTTGGCGCTTGCTAAAATTCCTTTTTGCTGTAATATGAACTCATTGGCACGGTCGGTACGCCATTGGCAGTAATCCTGCACCTGGTCCCAGGTAACACCTACAACCGGGTAATCCTGGAAAGCAGGGTGCCTTAAATAATTTTGTACATACGGTTCATTATATGACAAGGGGCTGCGCCATACAAGCGTATCGGGCACAGCATTGTAGTATAATTCATGGTCATCAGGAAAAGTGATGTTTATCCAGTGAAGATAATCAAGCCAGTCCTGGTTTGATACTTCTGTTTCATCCATATAAAAGGATGGGATAGTTACACGCCTGCGTACATTGTTATAATCATAGGTAACGTCCTGGTCGGCACTGCCACCTAATACAAATGTACCACCCTCAATTGGCACAAGCCCAGGGCCTGGCGATGGGTGGGTTTGGCGGAATTTTACATAACCGCCATTGTTCCTGTCGTTATAGGGGATGCCCGTTTTTTCTGATTGCTGATGCTTTGAACAACTGCTTAACAAGGCTACTGCACCTAACAACACTAACGCAGTTTTAGTAAAAAGTATTTTCATATTTTTACAGTTATATGGGATTTTATGAATTGTAAATTTAAAAAAAATTGAATAAAAAGCTAATTTTAAAAATCAGTAAGGATAAAAATACGAACCCTTATTCACATTTAAACGTAAACAGTCGCAGTTCTGTTACATTTATCAAAATATTTTTGGTTTACAGGTAACTTATTTATATGCTTGTAAGGAAAAGTGTGTTGGTAAATTTATTATATAAAATAAATCCGCTTAGATGAAGTTTTTTTACATGAAGGTTGCTCTTTTCTCTGGTGTTTTAATGTTGCCGTTTTTTGCAGGTGCACAGGTAAATACCAACGGAAGCAATGCCAACGCCTTAGCAACAGCCGTACCATTTTTAAATATTTCTCCCGATTCGCGTTCAGGTGCGATGGGTGATGCCGGTGTAGCTATATCACCTGATGTAAACGCCAATTACTGGAACCCCTCAAAGCTTGCGTTTATAGAAGATAATGATGCCGTTTCCATATCATACAGCCCCTGGCTGCGTAATTTGGTGCCCGACATCAGCCTTTCATACCTTAGTTATGCCCATAAGCTTGATGACCGTAACACCATTGGCGCTTCATTACGTTATTTTGATATAGGAACCGTAGCTTTAACCGATGCCCAGGGCGGCTCATTAGGCAATTTTACCCCCTCTGAATTTTCTATTGATGGGTCGATAGCCCGTAAATTTGGCGAAACGTTCTCGCTTGGTTTAACAGTTCGTTATATCCATTCAAATTTGTCAAACGGTTCGGCATCATCGCCGAATGAAGGCGAAAAAGCTGGTAACGCGCTAGCTGCCGATGTTTCCTTTTATTACAGGCAGGGCGGTATTGATGAAAATCAATTTTCCGTTGGCGCTGATCTATCAAACATAGGTACAAAGATCAGCTATTCAACAGGAGGCAATGCATTTTATTTGCCTACCAATTTAAAAATTGGAGCAGCCAATACCTGGAACTCGGACGATAGCCAATTTACTTTAACACTTGATCTGAATAAATTATTAGTGCCAACCCAGCCTAACAGCAGCGTTTCGGTACCGGCAGGTATTTTTCAATCATTTACCGATGCAGGCTTAAGCCAGGAATTTAAAGAGATATACTATTCGGCAGGTGCCGAATACTGGTATAACAAAGCATTCGCTTTGCGTGCGGGTTATTATTATGAGAGCCCCGACAAAGGTGGCCGCCAATATTTAACCCTTGGCGTAGGCTTCAAATACCAGGAGTTTGGCTTTGATTTTTCATACCTGGCAGCCAGCCAACAAAACAGCCCCCTGGCTAATACCTTACGTTTTACCTTATCGGGTAGCTTTGGAGGCACCAAATAATTGTGGGAAAACTTAAAGTAGGTTTTGGCTTTGATGTACACCAGTTAAAAGAAAATCACCCTTTTATTGTCGGCGGAGTAAATCTTCAGCACCATGCAGGTGCCTATGGTCATTCCGATGCCGACGTATTATTACATGCCATCTGCGATGCCTTATTAGGCGCGGCAAACCTGCGCGATATAGGCTTTCATTTTTCAAATAAAGACGAACGCTGGCGGGGCATAAGCAGCCTGGTACTATTGCAGCATGTAGTGGAACTGTTAAAAGAAAAAAACTGGGCAATAGGCAACATCGACGCCATGATATGCCTTGAGGCACCCAAGATAAATCCCCACATACCCGCCATGCAGGCCAATATTGCCAAGGCAGCCGGCATAAGCGAGGAAGATATCTCAATTAAAGCCACCACAAACGAGCAATTAGGCTTTATAGGCCGCGAAGAAGGTGTTGTAGCTTACGCGGTTTGTTTGATAGAAAGACCTTAATTTGAAAATTTGAAGATGTGCCAATTTGAAAATTAGCTATTTGCGTGATAGGCAATTTTCAAATCTTCAAATTAGCTAATTTTCAAATCACTTCGCTTCTTTTATAACCACCGTCCCGGTCCTTTTCACCGTTCCCCATGTATTAAGCTCACCTTTAAGGGCTTTACGGACAGATTTAAACAAAATATAATACATCAGCTGCCTCCAGATGAACCGTTGCGGAATAATGTACCAAAGCTTCTTATAATCTTCTTTTTCCATCCAGAAGGCCACTATGCCCACTACAAAATCAACCAAAATAAAGGCAACGTAGTAGAATAATATTTGGCCGGGTTTGCCGCCAAGCAACCCGAATATCATCATGAGGTCGGCAATAGGCGAGAACAGTGGCAGGATGATCTGGAACAACAGGATATTTGGCATGCCGATCATCCCGAAAAACTTATACTTTTTATTGAAAAGCGCGTCCTTGTTTTTCCAGAAGCTTTGCATTACGCCAAAGCTCCAGCGGAAACGTTGTTTTAACAGCAGGCTTACTGTTTCAGGGGCCTCGGTATAAGCAATGGCCTCGGCGCAGTTTTTTACTATGTAACCTGCTTTTAATATGCGCATGGTAAGGTCGCAATCCTCGGCCAAAGTATCGTAAGTAAAGCCGCCGGCCTTAAATATGGCCGATTTACGGAACGCGCCTATAGCCCCAGGCACAACAGTAATGCTATTGATCAGGTCGAAAGCCCGCCTGTCCATATTTTGGGCGGTGATGTACTCTATCGACTGGAAGTTGGTGATCATATTGTTGGTATTCCCAACTTTTACGGTACCTGCAACAGCGCCAATTTCATCATCGGTAAAATAGGTCATCAAGTGGAAGACAGCGTCTTCTTTCAGCTGCGTATCGGCATCGATACAAACCACAAAAGCATTTTTAGCATGGCTTATGCCAAAGTTGAGCGCCGATGCTTTACCGCCATTAGGCTTATCGAGCACCTGTACCAGCGGATGGTTGCCGAAAGCATTATTTACTATTTCAAACGTTTTATCTTTCGAGCCATCATTCACAAAAATTATCTCGAAATCGGGGTAGTCCGTTTTTAATAAACTTTCAATAGTTTTTGTAGCAGTTATCTCCTCGTTATAAGCAGGTACTATAATGCTTACAGGCGGCAGGGCAATATCCCCCACTTTTAAAGCCTTGTATTTTTTACTATCGGCATTTTGCTTTAGGGCAAGGATACCGATAAGCACCACACGACCAAGTGCCAGGAATATGGCAGTTAAAAACAGGTATATCAAAAACCAGTTGATGTAGAATGAGCCATTCACATATATTTGGTAAAAGAAACCTACCACGCCGCTGTTGGCATCATCCTGTATAGGTGGCATCAGTTCGGCCTTGCTTTTGTGGAGTACATCGGCAATGGTCGTGAATTGGTAGCCGTGGCTCCTAAAAAAGTGGATAATTTCGGGCAGCGCCTTAACCGTTTGTTCGCGTGTATCGCCCCCGGCATCATGCAACAACAGGAACGACCCTGCATCTTTTTGTGCTTCAACCCTTGCAATAATACTATCGGCAGTTACGCCAGGGTACCAATCCCAGGGGTCGATGGATTCGCCAACGGTGATGTAACTTTGCTTGCGTGCTTCGGCAACGGGTATAATTTCGGCCAGGGTTTGCGGCTCGGCATCGGCATTATATGGCGGCCTGAACAATATGGTGCTACGCCCGGTTACCGATTCAATTATACGGCGGGTAGCGTTAAGCTCCAGGTTTACTCTTTGCAGGCTTATGGTTGATATATCGGGGTGGAAATAAGTGTGGTTGCCTATCTCATGCCCTTCGTCAAACTCGCGCCGTAGTATCTGTATGTTTTTTTCGGCCATTGAACCTACTACGAAAAATGCAGCAGGCACGTGTTCACGTTTTAATATGTCCAGTATCTGCGGGGTATAATCCGGGTTGGGGCCGTCATCAAAAGTTAAAACTATTTTACCGGGTGCATAACCATAACGGCGGATAACATATTTTGTAGGCAACTCAATGTACTGCTGATTAGTTATAATATAAGCGGTAGTATCAAGGCTAACCTTAATATGGCCGGGTTTTGGTGTGGTAACCAGGTCGAGTATCTCACCATCACCGGTGTAGGAAATGCGGTTATTGAGGCCCACATCCGTGAGTTTTTTTATGTCGACGCCAGTTTTGCGCAGCGAATCAATAGAAAGATTCTTCTGGAAGAACGTCCATAAACGCGGGTCTTCTGATCCTAAGCGCCAAAGGGCAACACCGCCTGTGGCCCAATCATCGGCCATGCGTATAATGTTGAAATTTGTAGCAGCATCGGTAAAATAAACTGAGTGCGGCATCCCCACCTGGTCGTTATAACTGTAATGCAGGTTGGCCGAAAGTGGATCGTAAATGATAGACTTTTGATTTTCCTGGGCGGTACTAATAGCCTGCTGGTAGCTTATCGCTTTACCTACGCTGCCCCCGGGCCAGTCATAAGCACCGCCGGCTATGGTTAAAATTACCTTTTCACTTGGTATTTTTGAACATGCATCATCCAGTATCTCCTCAACCCAATGCTGGTCAGATAATTCGCCGGGAGGGCTGTTGTCATCATGCTCATCAATAGCCATTATAAACAGGTAGTCGTTATAATGCTGCAGTTTGGTAATGTCGTACTGTTCATCTTCAGGTACTACATTTTGGGTAACTAAAAATCCTTTTGCATGCAAAGAGGCATATAATTCCTTTTCGAAAGTAACGTAAGCAGGCGCATTGCGGTTAACAATATTATCAAAGTCAAGGTCGATGCCGCTAAATTTGTACTTGGTTAGCTGCACAGCAATGCTGTTTATAAAAGCAGCACGTGAATGTTTACTTTTTATAATGCGGTCAATGTCTTTGGTATCGAAATCACCATTGGTATTATTGTAATTGATGTAGTTTGAAATAGAAATAAGTACCGGCTTTTTATATTTTTTATTCAGATGGATAAGCCCGGTATCAATTTTAGCGGTAATGGTATCGGCATTTGGTGTAATGGAAAAGCCCTCGCTCACCACCATATCCAGGCGTGCCATATTGTCGGCAAGCGAACTGTAAGCCTGGGGATCCCAGGGCATGTAGAAGCCCGCGTTTATACGGTCCTTATTATTTGGCTGCTTAAGCTGGTGAAGGTGTTTTAGATATTCCAGCTTTTTTATTTCATTAACCTGCAGCTTGAATTTTTTGTATTTGGCCGATTTCTTCAGGCTTTCAATACTCTCTTTAGTTAAGGCTTTTGGTGCCTCGTTTAAATTGGGGAGTGTTGGGTATTGTTTGGAAGTAATGGCAATAGCCGCCGCAACAATAGCGCCTACAAGTACTATTAATAATATACGGCTAACCCATTTAAAACGGAGCCATCTCCCTTTTGAATCAGCTTGAAAAACCTGCTTGTCCGACATTAAGTTAGATAATTTTTAGGAGGAAAATTAATTGGTTGGTATGAAGATAGTATAATTGTTGCTATTTGTGTGCTTTGCCTGCCTCAATGCCCGAAAAATCAACACCACATTTACAATTGCTGCCGCAGCTTTTCTTTGCAGACAGGCTTTTATATATCATACGGCCCACATAAAATATGGCACCCGCAAAAAGAATTAATATAATTACCACCTGGATATTCATGTCACAAATTTAATACATTTTAACGAATAGACCATACAAATAGTATAACGTTTACTTTTGCATGAAGGCAATTGTGCCGCCAACCCAGTCAAAATCCTTGTTATAACGTACGCCTATCATTTTGCCGCGGCTTAAACGGGCAAGATTTATGGCAAGCGTGGGTTTTTCATCGCCATCGGGCCACAGGTAAAGCAGCCTTATTTCAACTTTTACGCCATCATCCGGGGCTTGCACCACAGGTTCATAATTTACTTTTTCCTGTAATATCCAGTTCTCAGGATCGGTTATGTTTTTAATATCCTGTTCGGTAACATCAATTATAACACCCTGTCCTGCAAATGAAAACAGAGGCTTAAGCACATAGTTTTGCAGGTCCGCAGGTATTTGGGTAAGCCGATGCAAAAATTGTGTTTTGGGTATATGATCGCCCGTTAGGTAAGGCATAGTAAACTTACTGATACGGTAAAACCAGTTGGGGTGTGTTATCCATTGTACATCCAGTGGCTGACGTATATCCGCAACTTTTTTAAATATGTCGGGATCATTTTCTATTTCATCAAATATCAGGCGGTTGTAAATGCGTTTAATCGCTATTTTTTCGCCGTTTACTTCATAAAATAATTTACTGCCTTCCTGTTGCAGGTCACTTAATGATACCACCGGCGTGCCGATCATGTTTTGGGTGATATAAAAATCAACGGCTGTTTTTTGTTGCGGCGCATTTACATCCATCAAAACTACTTCATCTGATTGATATGGGCCGATAATAGTTTTCTTTAACAATTCGATATAGCTTTCCTTATCCAACCCGCTAAAATAAACCGACCAATCATCAGGTATGTCAAATACATCCCGGTAGGTATCGCCCAAAAAGGATTGAAACCCATACAGCGAAGGGAAGCCTTGCAGCTCTATTAATTTGGGCACAATGTCGCCTTTTTCATCCCTGCAAACCCCAAAATCCAACGCTATAAAATGCGGGTGATCATTCTCATTGGCTACCCGCCATTTTTCGGGGATGGCGCGTTCGGTCAATTGCTTAAAGTCAGGCTGTAGTATGGTTTTGATAATATCGTTACCTGCGGTAATAAGTCTGTTTCTGAAATCATCCGTTAAAAACACAGGTGTTTCCGCTACGCGGAATTCCAGTTTTACAGGTGAAGCATCATCCAATTGTTTCAGAAACTGATCGTACTTTTCAGCTGTGAAATTCGCGTTATAGCTTTTGCGTATGGATGGATTCATGGTAATGCGGGTTAGTCCTGCAAACTCAAAACGGCCTCATCCAAAAAATTAGGGATCATGGTGTTTTGGGTGTGCATTAATTTATCCGGGTCATTAAGGCGCTCCAACATTTCGTTGTATTTGTCGCTACCATGTTCATCGATCACTTCTTTTTTCTTTGCCGGTTCAACCAGTAAACGCCTTATCCCTTCTGGATCGGCCTCGGGATGGAATTGTGTACCAATAAAATAGTCGCTGAAGCGAACTGCCATCATTGCGCGCGGCAGATCGACATGCGGGCGCATTTTTTCAATGGCAAGCAATTGCATGCCCAGGTCGGTAAATTGTTTTTCGTTCGGATTGATCACCTGCCAGCTGCGCGAATCAACCGCGTAGAACGGGTCGTCCAGGCCTTCAAAAGTGCTGTCCCGTTCGCCGGCCTTGGTTTTGTGTACCGGCAATATGCCGAACGATGCCGAACGGCGCTCGTTAATATAGCCCAGGTTATACCAACGGCACATGAGCTGAAAGGAATGACAAACAAAAAACCCGTATTTTTTCTGTGGGTCATCCGACAGGTTGTGCTGCTCCAACTGACCGATCAAGCCAAAATATTTTTTCTCCCATTCAGTACCCTCGGTATCCAGCGGACTACCCGGCCCGCCGCTTGAAATGTAAATATCAAAATCTGTACCCGGCACCTCGCAATTATTGCGTACCTCGAATATCTCTACGGTCATATCCAGGTTGTTTTTTTTCCTGGTAACGCTTTAATATTTCTTTGAAACCGCGCATGCCTTCGTTTTCAACCCCGGCGTAAAGGTCGAGTATGGCTATTTTTATGTTTTGTTTGTCTATGCTCACTTATATCCCTTTTAATGTTTGCGATGTAATATAATCAACAACATCGGCAAAGTTACTATTTTGCTGGTAAACTGCCAGCTGCCTGTCGGCGCCGGTGCCGTGTTCCAGTATTTTATGTACATATTGCAGGTCCTCACGACAGCCCAGTTCATCTACTACATCGTCAACAAAATCAAGCAGCTCCAATATCAACGCGCGGGTGTTTACTTCGGTTTCCTTGCCAAAGTCTATCATTTTACCGTCGATGCCGTACCGCGCGGCACGCCATTTATTTTCATTAATAAGTGCCCGGTTATACGTCATGAATGACATATTTTGCAGCCTTAACTTATAAAGTTTTGCGCACAACGCCTGGAAAAGTGCGGTAAATGCCATAGTTTCATCTATTAGCATGGGGCAATCGCAAATGCGGAACTCAATGGTTTCGAAGAACGGGTGTACCCTGATGTCCCACCATATTTTTTTGGCGTTATCAATACAATTGGTTTTTACCAGTAGCTTAATGTAGCGGTCATACTCCTCAATGCTGGCGAAATAATCAGGTATACCGGTGCGGGGGAATTTATCAAACACTTTGGTGCGGAACGATTTAAAACCCGTGTTGCGCCCTTCCCAAAATGGTGAGTTGGTTGACAGTGCATACACGTGCGGCA
>Ga0207019_1096_pt1 | contig 20218 bp, 16 predicted proteins | sample Alteio_BWMinCont_50_FD_153483 | JGI IMG/M metagenome (GOLD analysis project Ga0207019, IMG submission 153483) | Enriched cells from forest soil in Barre Woods Harvard Forest LTER site, Petersham, Massachusetts, United States -... | ecosystem: Environmental > Terrestrial > Soil > Temperate forest >...
TGCTTATATCATACCATACAACGCGCTATTGCCCGAATTAACCGAAACCGCGGATGAAAAAGTAAAACTATCATCATTTCAGCAGGTAGGCTTTGTTTTAGGCATGGTAATAGCTGGGCTGGTTAATAATTACGCCGATTTGGTGCAGCGCTTTTTCCATATTACCAGTCGCGATACGGCGGTACAATACACCATTGGCGGGTTAAGCGTTTTTGCGGGAATAGTAATGCTGATACCCGTTCTTTTCGTTGATGAAAAGAAATATTCCACCAGTAAGCCGTCGCATTTGCCGTTGTTGCCGGCCATACGCAAAACTTTTAGCAACCGTAATTTTAAATATTATCTTATTTCGGATTTTTCGTTCTATATGGCGCTGAGTATTATATCGAGCGGGTTGTTGTATTTTGTAACTGTGCTGCTGCACCTGCCCGAATTATTGGGTGGCAAATAAAAATAAGGCAGCATCACGATGATAAGGTTGGACATCATGCTCCAGCCTATCATGCCGCAGGCATAAGCTATTTGTTTTCTGAGCGGGAATTTTAGCGCAGGCATTTACCTGCAAGATGCAAATATTAATGTGAAATTTTGATGATGTGAGATAACACGATCCTAAATAACAATTTCCAATCCCCGATTAAATTCTCACATTTGCACAAAATCCCTTACCATGTCAAAAGGTAAATTATTGGTTATTGATGATGAGGAGCGTTTGCGCAAATTGCTTGCCCGTATTTTACAACTGGAAGATTTTGACGTATTGGAAGCTTCGACCGCCAAGGATGGCTTGCGCAGGTTAGAACATGAAGTGGTTGATGTGGTCATCAGCGACGTAAAACTCCCCGACGGTAACGGCATCGACCTGACCAAAACCATTAAAGCCTCATATCCTGCCATCGAGATCATAGTACTAACCGCATACGGCACCATAAACGATGGGGTAAGCGCCATAAAAAATGGGGCCTTTGATTACATTACCAAAGGCGATGATAACGAGAAGATAATCCCACTGGTAAATAAAGCTATGGACAAGGCCGTTTTGCAGCGCCGTGTGCTTGAGCTGGAAAATAAGCTGAGCAGTAAATTCGGGTTCGACCGTATTATAGGCACTTCGCCGGCCATTACCGCCGCCATTAAACTGGCGCAACGAGTAGCAGCCACCGATACCACTGTACTTATTTTGGGCGAAACAGGTACCGGTAAAGAGGTTTTTGCCGAAGCCATACACCAGGCCAGCCCGCGCAATGCAAAACCGTTTGTAGCCATTAATTGTAGCGCCTTTAGCAAAGAGCTTTTAGAAAGCGAATTGTTTGGTCATAAAGCCGGCGCGTTTACCGGCGCTGTGAAAGATAAAAAGGGCCTGTTTGAAGAAGCCAACGGCGGCACTATTTTTTTAGATGAAATTGGCGAACTCGACCACGACCTGCAGGCCAAACTACTGCGCGTACTCGAGTCGCAGCAGTTTATAAAGATAGGCGATACCAAAACTACTAAGGTAAGCGTGCGCATACTGGCCGCCACTAACCGTAATTTGCAGGATGAAGTGGCGCAGGATCATTTCCGTTCCGACCTGTTTTACCGCTTGTCGGTTTTCCAGGTGACATTACCCGCATTGCGCGAGAGGAAGAAAGACATTGGCTTGCTGGCAAAAATGTTCGTACATCATTTTGCTACCAAGGTAAATGCACATATCACAGGTTTTACGCCAGATTTTTTGGAAAAACTGGAAGCCTACGACTGGCCGGGCAATGTGCGCGAGCTAAAGAATATTATTGAACGCGCGGTTATACTTTGCGATAGCAATGAGCTCGATGCTTCGTTGCTGCCCTATGAATTTGATGCAGCATTGCCCGCAAGAACATCGGGCAACCTTTCGGCCTTCGACCTGGCGTCAGTTGAAAAACTCCACATCCAACGTGTATTGAACCACACCGCAGGCAACCGCGCCGAGGCTGCAAGGCTGTTAAATATTGGTATTGCTACTTTGTACCGTAAATTGAAGGAATACGGTTTGGAGTAGGTTATACGTCATTGACTAAGGCACCCCCCTAAAATATCGCCTCAGCTATCCTTTTAGTAGGCCCGGCGTTACTCATGGTATAAAAATGCAGTACCGGCACACCAAATTTCACCAACTCCCGGCACTGGTTTATCATCCACTCGATACCAACATCCTTTACATCTTTTTCGGTTTTACAGGCGGTTATGGCATCGGTCAGGTCGTCGGGCATATCAATATGGAATGTTTTCGACAGGTTAACCAATTGCTTTGAGCCGGTGATAGGCTTAAGCCCGGGAATAATAGGCACATCAATACCATTGGCGCGACAGGTGTTCACAAAATCGAAATATTTCTGGTTATCGAAGAACATTTGGGTAACGATGAATTTGGCCCCCATATCAACCTTTTGCTTCAGGTATTTGAAGTCAGATTTCATATTCGGCGCCTCGAAATGCTTTTCGGGGTAACCAGCTATGCCTATGCAAAAATCGGTTTTAAGGCTGGTGTCATCATGTTCATGCAGGTAGATGCCGTGGTTCATGTTCACCACCTGTTGCAGCAGGTCGGTAGCATAGCAATGACCGTTAGGGGTAGGTACGAACGAAGCATCGCCCCGCCGCGCATCGCCGCGCAAAACCAGCACATTCTCAATACCCAAAAATTGCAGGTCGACAAGGCCATTCTCGGTCTCATCCTTGGTAAAGCCGCCGCATAGCAGGTGAGGCACGGAATCAACCTTATATTTATTCATTATCGCCGCGCATATGGCGATAGTGCCGGGGCGTTTACGGTAGCTTAGCTTCTCCAGCAGGCCATTCTCATGCTCCTTATAAATAAAATCCTCGCGTAGCGATGTCACATCAATAAACGGCGGCTTAAATTCCATTAAAGGGTCGATAGCATCGTAGATACCTTGTATGCTCTGGCCTTTTAGCGGAGGGATCAGTTCAAAGGAGAACAATGTCTTTCCTGCCGCTTTATCAATATGTTCCGTTATCTTCATGATATGGTATCAGTTACCTTTTTATTTTTTTTATTTCTTTTCCGCGCGTCATTGCGAGGTACGAAGCAACCCCAATATGCATCCCGACTTTACAAGCGGTCTACCCGTCCTATGAGGTTGCTTCGTGCCTCGCAATGACGGTTGGGCTAAGTGCCCATTTTAATAATTAAGATTTGGGCCGAGCCACCGCTCCACCGTTTCTACCGACATGTTTTTACGGGCGGCATAATCGATAACCTGGTCTTTACTGATTTTCCCCAACCCAAAATACCTCGACTGCGGATGCGCGAAGTAAAACCCGCTTACCGATGCAGCCGGTGTCATGGCCAGGCTTTCGGTAAGGTGCATGTGGGCGTTATCTTCAGCCTTTAGCAGTTCGAATAAGGTTATTTTTTCGGTATGATCCGGGCACGCAGGATAACCCGGTGCCGGGCGTATACCCTGGTATTCTTCTTTTATCAGCTCAACGGTGTCCAGTGCTTCGGTTTTGGCATAGCCCCAGTGATCCTTGCGCACCAGTTCGTGCATTTTTTCGGCAAAGGCTTCGGCAAGACGGTCGGCAAGGGCTTTGGCCATAATGCTGTTGTAATCGTCGTGGTCCTTTTCAAACTCAGCTACCAATTCGTCACAGCCTATACCGGCAGTAACCGCGAAGCCACCCCAGTAATCAGCTATGCCACTATCTTTTGGCGCGATGAAATCCGACAAAGCATAATAAGGTTCGCCTTTAACTTTCTCCACCTGCTGGCGCAGGGTATAAATAGTTTCCAACACCTGCGTGCGCGACTCATCGGTATATAACTCAATATCATCGCCAATGCTGTTAGCAGGCCAAAAGCCGATAACCGCATTGGCCTGTAGCAGCTTTTCATCTACTATCTTTTTTAACAATGCCTGCGCATCATCATACAGTTTCTTTGCTTCAACGCCTACGAATTTATCATCAAATATCTTGGGATAACTGCCGCGCAGTTCCCAGGTATGGAAGAATGGCGTCCAGTCGATGTAGGGAACCAATTCCTCTAACGGAAACGCTTCAAAAACCTTTGTACCTGTGAAAGTCGGCTTTGGCGGCATCATGCCATTAAGGTTAATTTTGAACCTTGAATCGCGCGCGTTATCAATGCTCACAAAGCGCTTGTCCGATTTCTTATTCAAATGCGCTTCGCGAGCTTTTTCGTACTCATTCTTTATGCCTTTTATATATTCATCTCGACCGGTTTCGCTCATCAAACTGCTGCAAACGGTTACGCTGCGCGATGCATCCAACACGTGAATAGCAGGCCCCGAATAATTTGGCGCAACCTTTACCGCGGCATGTATGCGCGATGTAGTAGCCCCGCCAATTATCAGCGGAATAGTAAAGTTCTGGCGTTCCATTTCCTTGGCGAAATGTACCATCTCATCCAGCGAAGGGGTTATCAAACCACTCAAGCCGATGATGTCTACCTCCTGCTTAATGGCTTCATCAATTATGCGTTGAGCGGGCACCATCACCCCAAGATCTATCACCTCAAAGTTATTACAGGCTAAAACCACGCCTACAATGTTTTTTCCAATATCGTGTACATCGCCTTTAACGGTCGCCATTAAAATTTTACCGGCATTGGCGCGGGCGTCGGCAGCGGTATCTTCACCCGATGCCAGTACACGTTGTTTTTCCAGTTCGATGAACGGCAACAGGTAAGCCACGGCCTTCTTCATTACACGGGCCGATTTTACCACCTGTGGCAAGAACATCTTCCCCGAGCCAAACAAGTCGCCCACGATGTTCATACCGTCCATCAGCGGCCCCTCGATCACTTCCAGCGGTTTCGGGTATTTCTGGCGAGCTTCTTCCACATCAGCATCCAAATATTCAATAATACCCTTAACCAATGAGTGTGACAAGCGTTCTTCAACAGGGTTTTTGCGCCATTCTTCATCGCGCACTATTTCTTTTCCTTTGGATTTAATGGTGTCGGCAAATTCAACCAGTCGTTCAGTAGCATCCGGACGACGGTTCAGCAGTACATCCTCAACCAGTTCCAATAGGTCTTTTGGTATTTCCTGGTACACTTCAAGCATCCCGGCGTTAACAATGCCCATATCCATTCCGGCTTTTATGGCATGATAAAGGAAAGCCGAGTGCATAGCCTCGCGTACAGTATTATTGCCCCTGAACGAGAACGAAATATTACTTACCCCGCCGCTAACTTTGGCATAAGGCAGGTTTTGTTTTATCCAACGGGTAGCCTCAATAAAATCTACCGCGTAGTTGTTGTGTTCCTCGAGCCCGGTGGCTACGGTTAAAATATTCGGGTCGAAAATAATATCCTGCGGCGGGAAGCCCACTTCGTTTACCAGGATGTTGTATGACCGCTCGCATATTTCTTTACGGCGTTCAAGCGAATCCGCCTGTCCGGTTTCATCAAAAGCCATTACCACAGTAGCAGCGCCATAGCTTAATATTTTACGGGCCGATTCCTTAAATTTCTCTTCGCCTTCTTTCAGCGATATAGAATTTACGATACCCTTCCCCTGCAAACATTTTAGCCCGGCTTCAATAACCGTCCATTTGGATGAATCCACCATTATCGGCAGCTTGGCAATATCGGGTTCTGAAGCAACCAGGTTCAGGAATTTCACCATCACCGCTTCCGAGTCGATCATGCCCTCGTCCATGTTAATATCTATCACCTGCGCGCCGCCTTCTACCTGCTGGCGGGCAACGGTAAGCGCTGCCTCGTAATCCTCGCCTAATATCAGCTTGGAGAATTTTGGCGAACCTGTAATATTGGTACGTTCGCCCACATTCATAAATACACTTTCAGGGGTAAGCGTTACCGCTTCCAAACCGCTCAGGCGCATGTGAGGCTCAATTTCCGGTTTTTTCCTTGCGGGATATTTGGCAGCCTTATCGGCAATACATTTAATATGCTCGGGCGTAGTACCACAACAACCACCTACGATATTCACCAGCCCGGCTTTCATAAAATCATCAACCTGGTGCGCGGTTTCGTGCGCAGTTTCGTCGTACTGACCAAATTCATTTGGTAAGCCCGCGTTTGGATAAGCAGAAATGTATGCGTTTGCAATGGTGGAAAGTTCCTCCAAATGCGGGCGCATTTCCCTGGCACCTAAAGCGCAATTCAAGCCAACCGACAACAAATTAGCATGACGAATAGAGTTCCAGAATGCCTCAACTGTTTGTCCTGATAAGGTACGGCCCGAAGCATCAGTAATAGTACCCGATATCATTATCGCCCCTTCACCACGGAACGGCGCATAATCCTTACCTGCTGCTGCACACTCATCTTTATAGCGTTGTATAGCGAATAATGCCGCTTTGGCATTTAGGGTATCAAATATGGTTTCAACCAATAGCAGATCAGAACCGCCATCAACAAGGCCGCGAACCTGTGTATAATAAGCTTCGGCCAGATCGTCAAAAGTAACAGCACGGTAACCCGGATCGTTTACATCAGGCGACAAGGATGCGGTACGGTTGGTCGGCCCTACGGCACCCGCTACAAAGCGTGGTTTCGAGGGATCTTTTTTGGTGTATTCATCAGCAACCTCGCGGGCAATGCGCGCGCCTTCGTAGCTCAATTCATAAGCCAGTTCCTGTAAATGGTAATCAGCCAGTGAAATAACCTGTGTGCTAAAAGTATTGGTTTCGATAATATCAGCCCCGGCATCTAAATATTCGGCATGGATAGCCCGTATCACATCCGGGCGGGTGATATTTAGCAGGTCGTTATTACCCTGCAAGTCGGAAGCATGGTCACGAAAACGCTCGCCACGGAAATCGGCCTCGGTAAGCTGGTACCGCTGTATCATGGTACCCATTGCCCCGTCAATTACCAGGATGCGTTTTTCTAATTCTTTTCTAATATCCATTTGGAGTAGTATCAAGTCGCAAGTATCAAGTATCAAGTACTAAAACTTAGTGCTTGATGTAGAAAATATCAAATGAATAACCGGAGCTATCTTGCTACTTGATACTAACTACTTGATACTATAAAAAAGCTTATGTCGAAAAGTCGGGTGTATGTTGACTTTCGCTTATCTTTCCTAACCCTTTTTGAGCGGGCTAAGTAGAATGTAGCACCTTGTGAAGCACAGGTTGCTAAGACATCGCAGGGTCTAATCCCTCCGTCTTTCTCTATAAGCAGTGCAAATGTGCGCAATATTGTTGTAATATGCAATAGGCGTTAATAGTCGCTTATAACCTGATTGTCATTTCGAACGATAGTGAGAGATCTTATACGCTATGTAACGTAATGCATGGCGTACAAGACCTCTCCTCGTACCTCGTCGAAATGACAATAGCTTTCGGTAAACAAAAAAAGCCGCCTTGTTTGGAGGCAGCTTTTTAAATAATTTGTTTAATGATTATCTTCTTCTGCCGAATAAACGCATCATCGACATAAACAGGTTGATGAATGTAGTGTAAAGCACAAACGCGCCTATGATAACCAGTTTTTTCGATTCGGCACTTCCGTATTCAATACCTGCACCTATCCTTTTCAGCATTTGTATATAATATGCTGTAAGGCCAATAAGCACTGCAACAAAAACGAAGCTTAAAATATACTGGAATTGGCTGCTGCCGATAAAGAAATTTACAAGGCCTGCAACAAACGCACCCATAAATATCATCCATAGAATGGAACCCATTTTTGTCAGGTCGGTGTTTGTAGTATACCCGGCAACTGACATGATACCGAACAATAATGCCGATGTTAAAAACATACTGAATATTGAAGCGCCGGTATATTCAAGGCCTAAAACGCTCAAACTTACACCTATTGTACCGGCATAAGCAATGAATAATACGACCATAACCGGGTATGAAACCCTTGTATAGCCAAAGGTTGCTACCAGTGAAAATACAACCGGGGCAAATACTGCAACATAGCCCAAACCTGTAAATCCATGAGTAACAGGGTCAACTATAAGGGCCATTAAGCTTGGGGTAAGATAGAATTCAAGTGCGCAAAAAGCTGAGATGCCTAATGCCGCGAACATCCATGCAAAAACTTTAGCTAAGTACTTACGCGATGCTGTTGCACTGTCGTCTAATTGTACTACGCTATCATAAGTGTAATTGGGATTATTACTTTCCATTTTTTATTAAAATTTATTTTTTTCGTTTTTAATTATACAAATTTATGATTTGATATATTACAATCATAACGCTTAGTTTGATATAAACTTATAGCAATAGTTTAATAGCAGATCCTGTACCTTATTGCTAATTCAGCCTTTTTGTCAGTTAGGGTTAGAGATCAGGGATTGGTGATTAGAGATTAGTCCTTTCAATTCAACCTTTTTGTTAACTGTTCTTCAACCAGCTTAAATACCTGTAGCGGCTTTAATGCCCGCCAGTTAATATTGTCAAGCTCGCCGCCAAAGTTTATATAGTAATCGATGTTATTACGTTTAAACTCATCTATCACATGCTCCCTGAAATTTATACCGGCTATCCAGCCGTCATCAATATCCTGGAACCACTCTTCATAATAGCAATCATCCGAAGCATGAAAGTTGAGCACATTTTCGCCTATCAGTATAAAATAACTGATGCCCTGGTCAACCATCAGGTCCAGCAGTTCGCGTTTCATCAGCATGATGTCGTTGTTAATGGCATCGTTCCATTCACCTATCAGCTCAATAATGGTATATGAACGCTCGTAGTCAACGAACAGTACTTTCAGGTATAAAGTATTCGAGCCGAACGAATCCCATTGCGGGTGCAGCAAATAGTTGTACACCTGCTTATCAAACTCAAATTCGCTATACTGCGTGGCATAAAAAGGCGAAAACTCATCCTCTGATGCTACATAGTCATCTCGCCAGCGGTAATATGGTTCTATTTCGTGCATTATTTCAATTTGCAAATGTGCAGATATGCAAATGTGCGGATGACACAATTTGCAGATATGCAAATGTGCGGATTATTCTAATTATGTAGATAAACAAATGGTTAAAATCCCATCATTTGCACATCTGCAAATTTGCATATCTGCACATCAGTTTCTCATCCGCACATCAATTTATTTGTTATTATAGGCTTCCACAGCTTTCCGCACACTGCCTTCCTGTTTTAACAAGTCGGCGGCGGTCTGTTCGTCAAGGCCGGTTTCGTTCATCACCATGCGGGTGCCGCGGGCAACAAGTTTGTTGTTGCTCAATTGCATATCAACCATTTTATTGCCTTTTACACGGCCCAATTGTATCATCGTGGCCGTACTCAACATATTCAACACCAACTTTTGCGCGGTACCGGCTTTCATTCGGGTAGATCCGGTTAAAAATTCGGGGCCGGTGATCACTTCAACCGGGTATTTAGCTTCAGCAGCAACCGGGCTGCCACCATTACATACGATACATCCTGTGGTAATATTATGCGCGTTGGCTGTTTGCAAACAGCCGACAACATAGGGTGTGGTGCCCGATGCAGCTATGCCTACCAGCACATCTTTATCATTAATGTTATATACCAGTAAGTCTTGCCACGCTTGTTGGGGGTCATCTTCAGCATCTTCAACCGATTTGCGTATGGCGCGGTCGCCACCTGCTATTATGCCTACCACCCAATCAGCGGGCACGCCAAATGTTGGCGGGCATTCCGATGCATCAACTACGCCCAGCCTGCCACTGGTACCCGCGCCAATATAGAATAGTCGTCCACCTTGTTTCATTTTTTCAGCGGTTATAGTTACCAGCCTTTCAATTTGCGGCAGGGCCTTTGCCACGGCAAGCGGCACGGTTTGATCCTCGGCGTTCATATGCTCCAGTATCTCCGCTACCGGCATTTTTTCCAGGTTGTTGTAGTATGAACTTTTTTCGGTGGTAAATTCCATTAGCGTTGAATTATATCGCAAAATTAAACACGATGTAACAGATTACGCGTTTTTTTGGATTTTTATTTCTTTTCACGTCTTTGTCGTTGTTCACGCCTTTGTTGGTGTTGTCACCAACAAATCTCAATTCGAGCGCTTTGCAGTTAAACTTTTGTAAAAATTTACTGTCACTTAAATGTTTGAGCCACAGCGCTGTTAAAAACTCAACCCAAATTATTAACTTTGCGTAAGATAGTGTATGAAAAAGACGGCGGCCATAATTTTCAGGTCGGTAATACTGATCTTAGTGGGTATAACCCTTGGGTTGATCATGGCCAACGGGCGCTTTTTTGACCAGGGAATTGGCTTTTCACAAGGCAATAACGATAAAATAGCAAAAGTTTTACAACTGGTAAGGCAAAAATATGTCGACTCGGTAAATGTTGACAGCGTTGAGGGTGTGGCCGCTAACAACCTGCTGCAAAACCTCGACCCGCACTCCATGTACCTGCCGCCAAAACAAGCGCAAGCCATAAATGAAAAACTGGAAGGCGGTTTTGATGGCTTTGGCATTGAATATCAGTTACTGCGCGATACCCTTTTTATTACGCAGGTATATAATGATAGCCCCGCGGCTAAAGCAGGCCTGGTAAGCGGCGACCGCATTCTTGATGTGAATAGCAAACATTTCTCGGGTACCGGGCTTACTGTTGATAGGGTGGATAAAGTATTCACCGGGGCCAAGGATAACGCGCTTTCGTTTAATGTTTCGGGCCCCGATATTGCCGGCACCAAACTTTTTACTTTTAAACGCGGTTATGTTGACATGAGCAGCATTGATGCTTCTTATATAGCGGCACCCACCATAGGCTATATAAAAATAAGCAAGTTTGCTTCAACTACTGATAATGATTTTCGCGATGCACTCGCAAGCCTGAAACAACAGGGCATGAAAAAACTGGTATTGGATATACGCGGCAATGGTGGTGGTTATTTGAACACCGCTACCGCGCTGGCCGATGAATTTTTAACCAAAGGCCAGCTGATAGTTTATACCAAAGGCATACACGAACCCCGGACCGATTATTTCGCATCCGATTCAGGCGAATTTCAACAGGGCAAACTTGCTGTTTTGATAGATGAATATTCGGCCTCGGCGAGCGAGATACTGGCCGGTGCCTTGCAGGATCTGGATAGGGCCGTTATTGTTGGCCGCCGTTCGTTTGGTAAAGGTTTGGTGCAGGAACAGTTCTCGTTCCCTGATAAGTCTGCCGTGAATTTAACCGTGGCAAGGTATTACACACCATCGGGCAGGTCGATACAAAAATCATATGCAGGCGGTATTGAAAATTACCATAACGAACTAAACGCAAGGATGAATAAGGGCGAGTTGTTCTCAGAGCAAAGTAACCTGAACGACAGTATTTTCAAAAAACAATCGCCTTATCATACCCTAAGCGGAAAAGCGGTCTATAGTCACGGGGGTATTATGCCCGATATTTTTGTACCCGCCGATACCGCCCAGGACACTAATCTGATACAGGAACTAAACGATAACCTGTTGTTCACTGCCTTTGTGATAGACCAGTTACAGCCAACCATAAGCAAATATACCTCGGCTGATGATTTTGTTAAGCAATACCAGGTAAGCGACGATATGTTCGATAACTTTATCCAATATGCATCGGGTACTATAAAAGAGATGGATCCGAACGATATAGCTATATCGCGCCAGCCTATAAAAACCTACATAAAAGCGTACGCGGCCCGTTTTAAATGGGGCGACCAGGCGTACTATCAGGCCATTAATGATGATGACGCCGGGTTTAAGAAAGCGATAGCAGCAATAAAATGATTTGAAAATTTGAAGATGTGCTAATTTGAAAATGGTTTTTAATTAACCAATTTTCATTTTCAAATCTTCAAATTACCTAATTTTCAAATCAAATTTATTTCTGCCTGAACCATATCTGTACCGGTGCGCCGGTAAAGTCGAAGTTTTCCCTTAGCTTATTTTCAACAAAGCGATAGTACGGTTCCTTAACGTATTGCGGCAAATTGCAAAAAAACGCGAACATGGGCGATGTGCCTGCAATTTGGGTAATGTATTTTATCTTAACGTATTTGCCTTTGATGGATGGTGGTGGTATGGCCTCGATTATGGGCAGCATCACCTCGTTCAGTTTCGAGGTAGGGATACGTTTCGCGCGATTAGCATAAACCTCGTTAGCTGTTTCAATTACTTTCAGTACACGCTGCTTTTCGGTTACCGAAGTAAATACGATAGGCACATCGGTAAACGGCGCTATCTTTTGGCGTATCATATCTTCAAAAACCTTTATAGTTTTATTGTTTTTCTCTATCAGGTCCCACTTGTTAACCACTATCACAATGCCTTTCTTATTCTTCTCGGCAAGGTGAAAAATATTGATGTCCTGCGATTCAATGCCTTCAACAGCATCTATCATCAGGATAACCACGTCGGCTTCTTCCAGTGCCTTTATGGTACGCATTACCGAGTAAAACTCAATATTCTCCTTTACCTTGGTTTTTTTGCGCATCCCGGCAGTATCGATCAGCATAAAATCATGGCCGTACTGGTTGTAATGAATGTGGATGGAATCGCGCGTGGTGCCGGCAATGGGGGTAACAATATTTCTGTCTTTACCAATAAGCGAGTTAATGATAGATGATTTCCCCACATTCGGCCTACCCACTATAGCATACTTTGGCAATGTATTCGGTTCGGTTGGCTCATCATCAAAATGTTTGACCACTTCATCCAACAACTCGCCGGTGCCTGAGCCGGTCATTGATGATATGTTATATAACTCGCCCAAACCCAAACTATAAAACACCATCGAATCGGCTAACAATGAGTTGTTATCCAACTTATTCACTACTACAAAAACCGGCTTTTTACTGCGGCGCAGTAGTGTGGCAATTTCATCGTCAAGGTCGGTAATGCCGGTAGTAACATCAACCATAAATAAAATTACGGTGGCTTCCTCAATGGCTATAAGTACTTGTTCGCGGATGGCGGCCTCAAATACATCTTCCGAGTTGGCCACATAGCCCCCAGTATCAATAACGGTAAAGCTGTGGTTGGTCCATTCCGATATACCGTAATGCCTGTCGCGCGTTACGCCGCTAAAGTCATCAACTATGGCCTTGCGGCTTTCGGTTAACCTGTTATATAAAGTCGATTTGCCTACGTTGGGCCTGCCCACTATGGCTACTATATTGCTCATGTTGTTATGGAGTCAAGAATCAAGAGGCAAGAATCAAGACTGCTGCATTTGTGGCTGTCTAATTCGCTCTGACCCTAATTTATAAATTAAAAATGAATCTCCACCAAAAAGTCTTGGCTCTTGATTCTTGTATCTTGCTTCTTCTCTATTCGTACCCAAATTTTTTCAGGTAATTCTTTTTGCTGCGCCAGTCGGGTATAACTTTTACAAACATCTCCAAAAATACTTTTTTCTGGAAAAAGTCTTCCATATCGCGGCGGGCGTAGGTGCCCACTATTTTAAGCATGCTGCCGTCCTTGCCTATCAAAATGTTTTTCTGCGAATCGCGTTCTACAATTATCTCGGCACTTATGCGGTGCAGTTTTTCGCCCTCAACAAACGCGGTCACAATAACCTCGCTGCTGTAAGGTATTTCTTTTTTGTATTGTTTGAATATCTGCGCGCGTATCATTTCCGAAGCGAAGAACCTGTCGTTACGATCGGTCAGCGCGTCTTTTTCATAATACGGCGGATGCTCGGGTAAATGCTCAATAACAAAATTCATTACCGCCAGCACATTATAATCCTTTAGGGCCGATATGGCGAATATTGCCTTAGGGTTTAACTTTTCCTTCCAAAATTCAACTTTGGCCTTTACCGTTTCCTCGTCGCTTTGGTCAACCTTATTTATCAGCACGGCTACGGGCGCTAACGAACCTTCGAGTTTTTTCAGCACGTCGGCTTCGTCATACTCTTCATAAATATCGGTAACCAGTAGTATCAGGTCGGCATCAACAATGGAGCCATCAACCTGGTGCATCATACTCTCGTGTAAGGCGTAGTGTGGTTTTATCACACCGGGCGTATCCGAAAAAATTATCTGGTAGTCATCCTCGTTCACAATGCCTAGAATACGGTGGCGCGTAGTTTGCGCCTTGGGGGTAATGATGGACATTTTTTCGCCCACAAGCGCATTCATCAGGGTTGATTTTCCTGCGTTCGGTTTACCAATAATGCTTACAAAACCTGCTTTGTGGGCCATATAAAAATAAATCAAATATTATTTGGACTGCAAAGAAACGAATTATATCTTTGCAGTCCAATTTAAACGGGATGTAAATTGCATTTTTGGTTTAATTGGCACACTTTTCACAGTTATGAGTGAAGAGTAATAACAAAAAAAACAGTGCGGGATGGAGCAGTTGGTAGCTCGTCGGGCTCATAACCCGAAGGTCGTAGGTTCGAGTCCTGCTCCCGCTACCCAAGTAAATAAAAAGCCTTTAACGAAAGTTAGAGGCTTTTTTGCGTTTGGAAGATTTTGTAGATTGATGGTGCGGTGATAGCACTTACCATAGTTCAATGAAAGATGGAGATTTTAAAGTTTTAAAGCATACCTGCGAATATTATACTGTTTATGCTTCAGGTAGCCCAGAATTAAAATGTAACGAATTAGTGATAATAAAAAACTAAATGCAATTTTGTGGCGTTAATATTTTTAATTAGTTTTACCGGAAATTGAAAAACCATTAACGCTGTTGAAAAATAACAGGACCCATATGATCTACTCCAGGCTGCTGCTGATAATTTTTATCGCGGGGCAGATCATATTGTATGGCCACCAGCATAGCTCCAATGGTTCGCATATCAAAGCCCATAGTTCCTCACAACAAACGGTTACGGAAAAATGTCAGCTTTGTGACGCGATGCACTTTAACCACTCGGTGCTTCATCAGCAGGTGCATGTTGCGCCTGCGCAAACGGCCACCCCGGTTTATATTCATTTCGCTTATAACTTTATAAGCTTAAGGCTTGTCCGCTCAGCAGGGCGTTCGCCACCAATTTCCTAATATTTCTTTCTTTTTTACCAGCTGTCCGGGACGCTTTGTCTTTGGATAAATAAGTTCGCGTGTACCCGAAAGAACAATCGGCGGCGTGAACCGATTTATTCAAAACGCTTCATCGGTTTTGCCTGCTCACCTTAGCGCGGTAAAGACGCTTTGAGCAGCACTCCCGCAAGGCTGATCTTTAATCATTACTATCGTCAGGGCACAGCACCATGTTGCAATCAGCGCAACATAGTGCAAGTCTTGTGCGTGATCATTTTTCTTCAATAACTATAAAATGAAGACCAGGCTTTTGCTGTTTATACTTTTATTTTCCGAGGTTGTTCACGGCCAGGAAAAGGCATCCAGATCATATACCGTACATGGAAATGTCGCCGATATTGCTACCCGCTTACCCTTGGCGGGCGCCACCCTATCCGTCGTTGGTGGCCAGGGCGTGGCTTTAACGGACAAAGCAGGCGTATTTTCTTTAGGGGTGCAAGCTGGCCGTATACGGCTGCGCTGTGAATATATTGGCTATCGTCCTATAGACACATTGGTAACGGTTAGTGGCGATCGCCATATTGATTTTTTGCTATCACCTTCACAGCAAACCCTTAGCCAGGTTAACATTCAAAGCACGGCAGAGCCTCATAAAGAGGTTTCAACGTTGGATGTAGCTGTATTACAAGGCAGCGCCCTGGAACAAACGCGCGGGCTGAGTTTAGGTGATGCGCTCAAATCAGTTACCGGGGTAACCACTTTCCAGACAGGACCCTCCATCGCTAAGCCGGTTATTCATGGTTTGACAGGTTCACGTGTTTTGATCCTGAACAACGGGGTCGCACTGGAAGCGCAGCAATGGGGACAGGAACATGCGCCGGAGATCGATCCTTTTATCGCCAACCAGATACAAGTGATCAAAGGGCCGGACGGTATCCGTTATGGCGCGGATGCGATCGCAGGCGTGATATCGGTCAGCCCTAAGCGGTTACCTACCGATACCGGCATTATGGATGGAGAAGTTAATGCAGTGGGCATGACCAATAGCCGGCTCGGTGCGTTTTCGGCGATGCTGGAAGGGGCTTTGGGAAAGAAGCTTCCCGGCCTGAGTTACCGGGTGCAGGGCACCTTCAAAAGATCCGGGGATGTAAGAACCCCCAATTACCTGTTGGGCAATACTGGTTTGCTGGAAAGCGACTTTTCGGCCGCTGTTCAGTATTATCATAAAAACTACGGTATCGAGGGTTATTACAGTAATTTTTATACCAAGATCGGGATAGAATTCGATACGGACGTAGGGTCTTATTCGGATTTATTGCTGCGTATTTCGGAAGCCGAGCCGCCAACTACTTATCCCTTCAGCTATTTTATTGACAGGCCCTATCAAACGGTCGATCACTCCACCGCTAAGCTTAGAGGCTTTTATAATATCAGCGACAGCAGTAAACTGGAGGTTCAATATGCCTACCAGGTCAATACCCGCCAGGAGTATGAAGAGTTGTCCTTTTCGACCAGCCTTGCGCCAGCCATATACCTGCAGATCCATACGTCAACGTTGGACCTAAGCTATGAACATAAAGACGGCGGCGGTTTTTCAGGGTCGTTTGGGGCGACCGGCATGAACCAGGGAAATGTCAGGCTATACGGGTACCTGATCCCGAATTTTATCGACTATGACGGTGGGGCCTATGCCATTGAAAAGTACCGACATGACAAATGGCTGTTTGAGGCCGGGGCGCGCTATGATTACCGCTGGTTGCGTGCATTTGCTTTTGACGCGAATGCTGCTAAGATCGACGTAACGACCACGCATTATTCAGGAACAAGCGCTACACTGGGGACCACTTACAATTTTACCGATAATTTAAAGCTGACGGGTAATTACAGTGCTGCCTTCCGTCCGCCTTCCATCAATGAGCTTTACATCGATGGCGTACATGCCTCGCTGGCAGAGTTTGAAATAGGTGATGCCAACTTGAAGACGGAACAGGCAAATGATTTTAACCTACAATTGAATTATGCTACGCACTGGCTAAACGTTGACCTGGAAGGTTATTATAATCACATCAATAATTTCATTTTCGAGGAGCCCACCGGTCAATTCTATCATTCCCAGGGTGGGGAACTGCTGGAATTTCAGTATACGCAGGGAAATGTAAATTTTCGCGGGATTGACTTGGGAATTATCGTTAAACCAGTGGATTCGTTAGATATCATTTCGAAATCCTCATTGATCTATGCCTGGAACGAAACCATCCATAATTACCAGATTTATACGCCGCCGATGCGGTTGCAAAACGGGATTACCTATCACTTCGGTAGTTTCGGGCCTTTTAAAAACTTCCTGGCCGGTGCGGACGACATTTTTGTGGCCAAGCAGAACGATGTGCCCCCCGGTTATGACTTTGCCCCGCCACCAAACGTTTATAACCTGATCGATGCCCATATCGGTTTTAAGTTGAACATCAATAAAACCTATGCGGACATTGACATTGCCGCTAATAACCTGACCAACGTAGCCTACAAGGACTACCTGGACCGCTTCCGCTATTTCGCGGATGAACCGGGCCGGAATATCATTTTCAGGCTGCGGGTACCATTTGAAATTTTAAGTAACCATAATAATAACAATTAAATTAAAAAACCATGATCAAATTAAAACATGCGGTATATGTGCTGTTAGGAACGGCGCTATTCTATACCAGCTGCAGCTCCAAAACAGAGGAAGCCGTGCAGCCCAACATTGCTAATGAAACGATTACCCAGGCTTCCCTAAAATTTACCAACCAGGCCAATCCGGCGGACACAACGTCCTGCACGTACACTTTTTTACTGGACAATAACAATAATGTAACGGGGGTTGATTCGACAAAGCTTACACTTAAGGCCAATTCCAAATACAATTGTGTGGTCTATATGCTCGACCAAACCCAGAAACCTGTATTTGTGGTATCCAATGAGATCAAGCAAAGAGCAAATTACCACCTGTTCTTTTATCAACCGACCCCGATAGCAGTTGCACCGTTGATCAGCAATACTACGCCTTATATTCCTGGTACCCCAGTTACGCCAAACCTACCGCCTCTCAACTTGTCAATCGTCAGAACTGACCTTGACACCAATAATCCTCCTATGCAGGTGGGTTTAACTTCTGTATTTACAACAGGCGCAGCAAGCACAGGGAATTTGCGCTTTGTATTACGCCACCAGCCCAATGCTAAAAATGGCACCTACGCACCTGGCTCCTCAGATTTAGACGTCAATTTCATCACCGTTATTCAATAACCAATAAGCCTTACGAAAATGAAAAAAATCATCATCTTATCATTTATATTTTTCGCGACAATAGCTGCATTTAACGCAAAAGCACAAGTGGCGCCGGGCAGCTATTGGTCTGTTTTTGGCGGTGTTTCAGTTCCGACAGGGGAGTTTGCCAAGTCGGGTTATGGCGATTTTCTTGAGGGAACCATAGACAATAAAGCAGGGTTTGCAAAAACCGGCTATACGTTCGGCTTGGATGGCGCGTGGTATATTCACAAAACCAACTGGGCCATTGCCGCTACTGTATCTTACCAGGACCAGGGACAGTTAAGCGCGAATGACGCGCATACATTAGCAGCAGGTTATCAGGATGCTTTCGGAACAGATCTGGGACAAGCCACCAGCCATGGACGTTATCAAAACCTAAATGTATTAGTTGGCCCGCAATACACATTTCTGTTTAATAAGTTTTCGGTAGACTTACGTGCTAACGTTGGTATTGTAAAAAGCTTTTCCACCCCCGAAATGGATATTGTAGTAACGGATGGGGGCATACCCCACCCTTTTGCACAGTTAAGTTCTACCGCAAGTGGTTTTGCCTATGGAGGCAGCGCAGACCTAAGGTATAAGCTTTCAAAAAAATTCGGTATCGTGTTAAAAGAGAACTATGTAGCCTCGCCAGGCATAGCAATAACTAATACCGATCGTGTTAACAATGCCGGCAGGTTAGATACCAAACAGCCTATTTCAGAAGCGCAGACCACGCTGGGCATCAATTTCGGTTTTTAGTTTAATCTTCGGGTGCCAACCTAAACCTTTGGGTTTATTGGCACCCGTTTTTAAGCCATCTGGGTGGTGACCACCGTAGCTGGTTAAGCAATAATGCGACTGTCCAATTGAAACATTATGGATATAAAGGAAATCAAAAGCATGCTGAAAATGTACGGGCTAAAATTGACTTCGCCGAGATTAAAAGTGCTGGAAGTATTTTTTTCAGCAGACCGGGCAGTCACTTATGGCGAACTATTAGAGTTCAATGCTAAAATCATTGACCGGGTTACGGTTTACCGTACGCTGAAGGTATTTGAAGAAATCGGGTTGATTCACCGCATCAACGGAACAAGCGACGGGCCTGCTTATGCCCTGTCGACCCGCACAGGCAGCGCGCAAACCGGGTTTAAACAGCACCTTCATTTTTGCTGCACGAAATGCCACGGCGTTTTTTGCCTGAATGACCATGCTATGCCAACAATTATCCTTCCTGAACTATACCAGGTTCATTCGATGAATTTAATCCTTACTGGATTGTGCCGGACTTGTAACTTTTCAGCAGATGATCCGGATTGACCCATCCTATAGTTATGGCTCAACGCAAACCAAGCCGGAAAAAAAGAACGATTCAACCTAAGCCCGAAAAATACCATCCTTTAAACAGGGCAGTAAAAAAAAGGGTTGCCGGAAGGCGGCTCAAACGGCGAAATGCAAAGAAAAGAGAAAAGGAATGGAAGGATATACTATTCATCATCCTCGGTTTTTTAATTGTTGCCGCTATGCTCATACTATTATACCATTATCAAACCAATGGAAAAGAGAAATAATTATTATACCTGGTGTGTCCTCCTGGCAATTTGCCTTAGCACATCGTGTGATGAGCCGCATAAGTCATCTAAAATTACAGATAAATGGCCCTGTAGTGGCACCCGTACTCAACCCATTCATTCTGCAAATCGCAGCGCCCCACCTTATCTGGTGCGCGTATGCGGCGTAGAAAAGCGGGCTGAGTACCCGTGACTTTCGAGCAATTAGTAGCTCATCGGGCTTATATCCGCTGGCAAGCGGACGTAGGTTCGAGTCCCGCTACCCAGTAAATAAAAAGCCTTTAACGAAAGTTAGAGGCTTTTTTGCGTTTGGAAGATTTTCGTACATTGGTGGTGCAGTGAAAACACCGACCATAGGCTGAAATAAAATTCTGTTAACTATATGATGAATTTGAATGCTTTCCGAAAAATATTTTATATTATTCAAGTCAAAGCGCAAAGTAAGACACCAATCAAGCTAACTGATTT
>Ga0207019_1097_pt1 | contig 20173 bp, 19 predicted proteins | sample Alteio_BWMinCont_50_FD_153483 | JGI IMG/M metagenome (GOLD analysis project Ga0207019, IMG submission 153483) | Enriched cells from forest soil in Barre Woods Harvard Forest LTER site, Petersham, Massachusetts, United States -... | ecosystem: Environmental > Terrestrial > Soil > Temperate forest >...
ATGATTTTCCTCGGCGTTTTGACGGTCGGATTTATCTATGAATGGAAGAAGGGAGCGCTGGAATGGGAGTAATCAATCCGGACCAGTTAGCGCGCGCGCAGGTTACCGCCGATAAGATGGGCGAGGTTCTGCAGGACAAAGGTTTTCTGCTAACCAAGCTCGACGATCTGCTGACCTGGGCGCGGACGGGATCCATGTGGCCGATGACGTTCGGGTTGGCTTGTTGCGGCGTGGAAATGATCCATGCGTATATGGCGCGGTACGATCTTGATCGTTTCGGTATGATGCCACGCGCGTCCCCGCGCCAGTCCGACGTGATGATCGTTGCCGGAACGCTGACCAACAAAATGGCGCCCGCGCTGCGCAAGGTTTATGATCAAATGCCCGAACCGCGCTGGGTCATATCGATGGGTAGCTGCGCCAATGGCGGTGGGTATTACCATTTTTCCTATTCCGTCGTGCGCGGTTGTGACCGCATCGTGCCGGTAGATATTTATGTTCCCGGTTGTCCACCGTCGGCCGAAGCGTTGCTGTATGGCATCATGCAGCTGCATCGCAAGATCCGGCGCGGCAATAATAAAGTCATTAGCAGGCCCTAAGAAATGATGGACGTGAATCAGCTTGAGGTCGAAATCCGACGCGCTCTTGGCGACGATGTGCAGGAATCCGTCATTGCCAAAAGCGAACTTGTTATATTTGTCTCGCGCGAATGCATCGCCGATGCCTTACAAAAACTGCGCGATGATCCAGCGATTATGATGAGTCAGTTGGTCGATATTTGCGGCGCCGATTACCCGGAAAAGCCTGAGCGTTTTGAGGTTGTCTATAATCTGCTCAGCTTGCGCCACAATGGCCGCGTGCGCATCAAGGTGCGGACGGATGAAAAAACGCCAGTGCCTTCGGTGGTTGGTGTTTACAGCACGGCTGGATGGTTCGAACGCGAATGTTGGGATCTGTTCGGCGTTGCCTTCAGCAACAACCCGGATTTGCGCCGTATTTTGACCGATTACGGATTCGAAGGCCATCCACTGCGCAAGGATTTCCCGCTGACCGGCTATGTCGAAGTGCGTTATGATGACGAGCAAAAACGTGTGGTCTATGAACCCGTCAAAGTGCCGCAGGATTTTCGCAATTTTGATTTCCTCAGCCCGTGGGAAGGCATGCTGCGCGGCGATGAAAAAGCTTCACCCTTGCACCCACCGGAAAAACCGGAGGCCAAAGCATCATGAGCAATTTGGCCACTACTCCTGCCTGGGATCAAGAATACACGACTCCCGAGGGCAAAAAAATCCGTCCCTTCACGATGAATTTCGGGCCGCAGCATCCGGCGGCGCACGGCGTGCTACGCCTAATTTTGGAGATGGACGGCGAGGTGGTCGAGCGTTGCGATCCGCATATTGGTCTTTTGCATCGCGGCACCGAAAAATTGATCGAATACAAAACCTATATGCAGGCGGTGCCCTATTTTGATCGGCTCGATTACGTTTCACCGATGTGTCAGGAACATGCCTTTGCCCTGGCGGTCGAAAAATTACTCGGCATCACGGCACCCATGCGCGGGCAATATATTCGCGTGATGTTTTCGGAAATCACCCGTATTTTGAATCATATTCTGAATATCTCGACCTTCGGCATTGATATCGGCGCGGTAACGCCAAGCCTGTGGGGCTTCGAGCAACGCGAAGAGTTGATGGAGTTTTACGAGCGTGTCAGTGGCGCGCGTATGCACGCCAATTATTTCCGTCCCGGCGGCGTGCATCAGGATATGCCCGATGGCCTGACCGATGATATTTGGGAATATACGGAACGCTTTCCAAAATTTATGGCTGATGTCGAAACCTTGCTAACCGAAAACCGCATTTTCCGCCAACGCACGGTTGATATTGGTATTGTGACAAAGGAAGAAGCGCTGGATTGGGGCTTTTCTGGCCCAATGCTGCGCGCATCAAACGTGGCGTGGGATTTGCGCAAATCGCAACCTTATGATGTTTATGACAAGGTGGATTTCGATGTCCCGGTCGGTAAAACCGGCGATTGCTATGCGCGTTATCTGGTGCGGATGGAAGAGATGCGGCAATCGATCCGCATTATCCGCCAATGCCTGAAGGATTTACCGGAAGGCCCGGTGATGGTCGACGATCATAAAATCTCGCCACCGAAACGCGCCGATATGAAATATTCGATGGAAGCTCTGATCCACCACTTTAAGCTCTATACCGAGGGTTACAAAGTCCCAGCGGGCGAAACCTATACTGCTGTTGAAGCGCCTAAAGGCGAATTCGCGGTCTATCTGGTCGCGGATGGAACCAACCGGCCCTATCGCTGCAAAATTCGTGCGCCGGGCTTCCCGCATCTGCAGGGCACCGATTTTATGTGCAAAGGCCATATGCTGGCCGATGCCGTTGCGATTATCGGCAGCATGGATATTGTTTTTGGGGGGATTGATCGATGATGGCTCCCGTAGAAAAACCTTTTGCCTTCACTCCCGACCATCTCGCGCGAGCAAAGGTGATTATTGCCAAATACCCGGCGGGAAAACAGGCCAGCGCGGTTGTGCCGCTGCTTGATCTCGCACAACGGCAGAATGACAATTGGCTGCCGCGCGAGGCGATGGACTATGTCGCCGATATGCTGGAAATGCCGCGCATCAAGGTTTACGAAGTCGCGAATTTCTACACTATGTTTAATTTGAACCCCATCGGCAAACATTTCGTGCAGATCTGCACCACGACGCCATGCTGGCTGCGTGGCTCCGACGGTATTGTGAAGGCTTGCCATGATAAACTTGGCGTCAGCACCGGCGAGACAACAACCGACGGAAAATTTATGGTGACCGAGATCGAATGCCTCGGCGCCTGCGTCAACGCGCCGATGGTGCAGATCAATGACGATTTCTATGAGGATTTGACGCCGGAATTGATGGGTAGGGTTTTGGATGATCTGGCTGCCGGTAAAAAGCCGCCGATTGGTTCGCAGACTGGGCGGCGCGGATCCTGCGCACAAAACGGCCCGACGAGCTTGAAAGACAGGAAGGTGGGATGATGTTGGAAGATAAAGACCGCATCTTCACGAATTTGTATGGCTTTGAGGATTGGAGCCTCGCGGCGGCGAAAAAGCGCGGCGTGTGGGACAACACCGCAGCGCTGATGCAAAAAGGCCAGCCCTGGGTGATTGAAGAAACCAAGAATTCAGGCTTGCGCGGGCGCGGTGGCGCCGGATTCCCCACCGGCATGAAATGGTCGTTTATGCCAAAACCGTCGGAACGGCCGCATTATCTGCTTGTGAATGCGGATGAATCGGAGCCGGGAACCTGCAAAGACCGCGATATCTTGCGCTATGATCCTCATCGTTTACTTGAAGGTATTTTGATCGGTTGTTTTGCGATTAATGCGCATACAGCCTACATCTACATTCGGGGTGAGTTTTATAATGAAGCCTCGAATATGCAAAAGGCAATTGACGAAGCCTATGCTGCCGGACTGCTGGGCAAGAATGCCGCCGGGTCTGGTTGGGATTGTGATGTTTACCTGCATCGCGGCGCGGGCGCCTATATCTGCGGCGAAGAAACCGCGTTGATGGAAAGTCTGGAAGGTAAAAAAGGCCAACCGCGCAACAAGCCGCCTTTCCCCGCTGGTTTTGGCCTCTATGGCTGTCCGACAACGATCAACAATGTTGAAACCATCGCCGTTGTGCCGGAAATCCTGCGGCGCGGTGCGACATGGTTCGCCGGCTTTGGCCGCCCGAAAAACAGCGGCACAAAAATCTTTTGCATTTCGGGCCATGTCAACCAGCCCTGCAATGTCGAGGAGGCGATGAGCATCCCGATGAAGGAATTGATCGAAAAACATGCGGGCGGCGTGCGCGGCGGGTGGGATAATCTGCTGGCCGTTATTCCCGGCGGCTCATCGACCCCGGTCTTGCCAAAAGACATTTGTGAAACTGTGTTGATGGACTTCGATGGTTTGAAAGACGTCAAATCCGGTCTCGGCACCGCTGGCGTGATCGTGATGGATAAATCGACCGATATTATTTTCGCCATCGCGCGGCTCAGCCGTTTTTACATGCATGAAAGCTGTGGCCAATGCACGCCGTGTCGCGAGGGCACCGGCTGGCTGTGGCGTGTGATGCAGCGCATGGTCGCAGGTAATGCGACGGTCGAGGAAATCGACACGCTGCTGGATGTCACAAAAGAAATCGAAGGTCACACCATTTGTGCGCTTGGCGATGCAGCGGCGTGGCCAGTGCAAGGCCTGATCCGCCACTTCAAGCCGGTGATGATCGAACGCATCGAGCGTTATCGCAAAGATATAAAGAGGGCGGCGTAGCCATGCCTAAACTGACCATCGATAAAACCGAAATTGAAGTCGCGCCGGGCACATCGGTGTTTCAGGCCTGCGAGCAATTGGGCATCGAGATTCCGCATTTTTGCTATCACAGCAAGCTGACCGTCGCGGGTAATTGCCGCATGTGCCTGGTCGAAATCGAGAAAACGCCAAAGCCGGTCGCCAGCTGTGCGATGCCGTGCGGCGACGGCATGATCGTGCATACCGATACACCGATGGTGTATAAAGCGCGCAAGGGCGTGATGGAATTTTTGCTGATCAATCATCCGCTCGATTGCCCGATTTGCGATCAGGGTGGCGAATGCGATCTTCAAGATCAGGCGATGGGTTATGGCTTTGACCGCAGCCGTTACAGTGAAATGAAACGCGCGGTGAAGGATAAAGAATTAGGGCCGCTGGTCAAAACCGTGATGACGCGCTGCATCCATTGCACACGCTGTGTGCGTTTCGTCGATGAAATTGGCGGCACGCCGGAGTTGGGCGGCATCAATCGCGGCGAGAAAATGGAAATCAGCAATTATGTTACACAACCGCTGACGACCGAACTTTCCGGCAATCTGATCGATATTTGCCCGGTCGGTGCTTTGACGAACAAACCGCTAGCGTTCGAATATCGTTCGTGGGAATTCGAAAAAACCGACAGCGTCGATGTGCTCGATGCCGTCGGCAGCAACATTCGCCTTGATGTACGCAACAACGAAGTGATGCGCATCCTGCCGCGCGACAATGACGAGATCAACGAATGCTGGATCAGTGACAAAACGCGCTTCGCTTGCGACGGACTAACACGGCAACGCCTTGATCGATCCTATGTGCGTCGTGACGGCAAGTTGCAACCGGCGACATGGCCCGAAGCCTTTGCCGCAATCGCCAAACATATGCGCGAAGCCGCGCCAACCCGCATCGCCGCCATCGCCGGCGATTTGGCGGATTGCGAAAGCATGTTCGCGCTGAAACTACTGATGCAAAGCCTGGGTTCGCCCAATATGGATTGTCGTCAGGACGGTGCGGAATATGATGTGTCCACCCGCGCGGCTTATATTATGAATTCGACCATTGCGGGGATCGAACAGGCCGACGCTATTTTATTGATCGGCACCAATCCGCGCGCCGAGGCCGCGATGATCAATGCGCGTATTCGCAAACGTTGGCGTCGCGGTGGAATGCAGGTGGGGTTGATAGGGGTGGCGGCGGATCTCAGCTATCCCCACGCGCATATCGGCAGTACGCCGCAAGCGATCGTCGATCTGGTTTCCGGCCAGCACCCATTCTCCAAAGTTTTGCTAAGCGCTAAGAAACCGATGCTGATCATCGGGGCAGGCGCTTTGGCACGAGACGATGGTCCGGCGTTACAAGCCGCGGCACGCGAGCTGGCTGATAAATTCAAAATACTGAATCCAGGTTGGAGCAGCTTTAACGTGTTGCAGCTTGCCGCCTCGCGCGTCGGCGGCATCGATCTTGGCTTTCTGCCGCAGACGAATGGTTTAGGCACGAAAGGCATTTTGCAAGCCGCGGAAGCCAGCAAAATGGATCTGGTCTGGTTGCTGGGCGCCGACGAAACCAGCGTAAAGGGATTAGGTAAAAGCTTTGTGGTTTATCAAGGGCATCACGGCGACAAAGGCGCGCATATCGCCGATGTGATTTTGCCAGGCGTCGCCTATACCGAGAAAAACGCCACCTACATTAATACCGAAGGTCGTCCGCAAATGACGCGGCAGGCAACAACCCCGCCCGGCGATGCACGTGAAGATTGGGCGATCCTTCGCGCCTTTTCTGAGGTCATCGGCAAGCCATTGCCATTCGATACACTGGCGCAGTTGCGCGCGAAGATGATCGAGGCTGCGCCGGTGCTCGGCAATACCGGCCAGGTAACAAAAGCGGAATGGAAAACTTTCGGCAAGAAAGACAAGCTTTCGACACAACCGTTCGTGCCCGCGATTGCGAATTTTTATATGACTGACCCGATTACGCGCGCTTCGGTGACGATGGCAAAATGTACCGAAGAAATCATGCCTCAATTGGAGTCTGCGGAATGATTGGATTTATAAAGACCTGCGCCATCCCATTGATCTGGATTGTGATCAAGATCGTGGCGATTATTGTGCCGCTGCTGGTTGCTGTTGCCTACCTCACCTATGCCGAACGCAAGGTGATGGCGGCGATGCAGATGCGGCGTGGGCCGAATGTGGTTGGACCGCTGGGATTGTTGCAGCCGGTTGCCGATGGCGTGAAATTGCTGGGCAAGGAAACCATTATTCCGATGGGTGCGAATATAGCGCTGTTTCTTGGTGCGCCGATGCTGACATTCTTTCTTGCGCTGTCGGCTTGGGCGGTTATTCCGTTTCAGGCCGGTATGGTGCTGGCCAACATCAATGTCGGCATTTTGTATCTGTTCGCGATTTCGTCGCTGGGTGTTTACGGCATCATCATCGCCGGTTGGGCGTCGAATTCGAAATATTCCTTTCTTGGCGGGTTGCGCTCGGCGGCACAGATGGTGTCATACGAAGTTTCGATCGGCCTTGTGATCATTACGGTTTTGTTATGCGTCGGTTCATTGAACCTGACTAAAATTGTCGAGGCGCAGAAGGATGGGTGGTTTGTATTTTCGATCCTGTTTCCGATGTTTGTCGTGTTTTTCATTTCGGCGCTGGCCGAAGCCAATCGGCATCCATTCGATCTGCCGGAAGGCGAGTCCGAACTGGTCGGCGGTTTTAACACCGAATATTCATCGATGAGCTTTGCGTTGTTTTTCCTCGGCGAATACGCCAACATGATTTTGCTCAGCGCCACGACGACGATTCTGTTTCTGGGCGGCTGGTTGCCGCCGTTTCAAAGCCTTGCGTTTGTTCCGGGTATTATCTGGTTCGCGCTGAAGATTGCGTTTTGCCTGTTTGTATTTTTGTGGGCGCGTGCGACCTTGCCGCGTTACCGTTATGACCAGTTGATGCGCATCGGCTGGAAATTCTTTTTGCCGTTCTCGTTGCTCTGGGTCGTGCTGACAGCGGGGTATCTGATCGCTTTCGATAAATTGCCGCACTAGGAAATCTTCATGGCTTTCGCCCGACGCATCAAACACTTTGTCCTTTACGAAATCGTCTGCGGTTTCGCGCTGACATTCTATTATATGTTCAAGCGCAAAGTGACGCTGAATTACCCATACGAAAAAGGCCCCCTAAGCCCGCGTTTTCGCGGCGAGCATGCCCTGCGGCGCTACTCGAACGGCGAAGAGCGCTGCATTGCTTGCAAACTGTGCGAGGCGGTATGTCCGGCGCAAGCCATAACGATTGAGGCCGAGCCGCGTGAAGATGGCAGCCGCCGTACCACGCGATACGACATCGATATGACCAAATGCATTTATTGCGGTTTGTGCCAGGAAGCATGCCCGGTCGATGCCATCGTCGAGGGGCCGAATTTCGAATATTCCACCGAAACGCACGAAGAACTTCTTTATGACAAAGCGCGATTGCTGGCCAACGGCGATCGCTGGGAAGCCGAAATCGCCGCCAATCTTAATGCCGACACCAAGTATCGCTGACAAGCCATGTTGCTATCCATCGTCTTCTATATCTTCTCCGCTGTGTTGCTGACCTCCGCCGTCATGGTGGTGGCGTCGCGCAATCCGGTGCACGCGGTGTTGTTTCTGATTTTGTGTTTTTTCAACGCGGCGGGGCTGTTCATTCTGCTGGGCGCGGAATTCATCGCCTTTATTCTGGTTATCGTCTATGTCGGTGCGGTGGCGGTGCTGTTCCTGTTCGTGGTCATGATGCTCGACATCAATTTCCGCGAATTGCGGCAGGGATTCAGTCGTTATTTGCCCATCGGCGGAACGGTCGGGCTTATCCTGTTGGCGCAACTGGTTATGGCCGTCAGCGCCTGGACATTTGATCCGAAGGGATTGGTGCATACCGATGTGCCGATGGATCAGGTGGAAAATACACGAGCCATCGGCCGTTTGCTGTACACCGATTATTTCTATCCGTTCCAGGTGTCCGGGTTGATTTTGCTGGTCGCGATGATCGGCGCAATTGTGCTGACTTTACGTCAACGCAAAGACGTGCGTCGCCAGAATTTGAAGCAGCAGCTTAACCGGCCGGTCAGCGAGGTTTTGGAAATCGTCAAAGTTGAGAGCGGAAAGGGCGTGTCATGACCATCGGTCTTCCGCATTACCTGACCGTCGCCGCCATTCTGTTTACAATTGGTGTGCTGGGCATTTTCATAAACCGCAAGAATGTGATCGTCATTTTGATGTCGATCGAGTTGATGCTGCTAGCGGTCAATATCAATTTCGTCGCTTTTTCGGTGTTCCAGCATAATCTGGTCGGGCAGATATTCGCCATGATCGTGCTGACCGTCGCTGCCGCCGAAGCCGCGATCGGCTTGGCCATTCTCGTCGTGTATTTCCGCAATCGCGGCAATATCGCGGTTGAAGATATTAATATGATGAAGGGCTAGTAGGCTATGGCGTTTCCACTCGACATCCTTGCTGTCTTCCTGCCGCTGCTGGGTGCGGCCATTGCCGGATTATTTGGCCGTCGAATTGGCGATCGCGCGTCACAATGGGTGACTTGTGGAGCGATGCTCGTGGCGCTGGCTGTTTCCATTCAACTTTTCCGCACGGTGGCGCTGCATGGCGCGGTGATCAATCGCACATTGTTGCATTGGTTTGACTCCGGCACTTTTTCGGTCGATTGGGCATTGCATATCGATACGCTGACCGCCGTGATGCTGGTGGTTGTCAACGGCGTGTCGTCGATGGTGCATGTATATTCGGTTGGCTATATGAGCCATGACAAATGCATTCCGCGTTTTATGTCTTATCTCAGCCTGTTTACCTTCTTCATGTTGATGCTGGTGACATCGAACAATCTGTTGCAAATGTTTTTTGGCTGGGAAGGCGTCGGCCTCGCATCCTACCTGCTGATTAATTTCTGGTTTGAAAAAGACAGCGCCAACAAGGCGGCGATCAAGGCGTTTCTGGTCAATCGCGTTGGCGATTTCGGTTTCGTGCTTGGCATTTTCGGCTGTTTCATGATTTTCGGCTCGGTAGAATTCAACGCCATTTTTGCCAAAGCGCCGCAACTTGTCGATATGTCATTTATTTTCCTCGGTCATACATTCCCGGCTTTGAATACGGTGTGTCTGTTGTTGTTCGTTGGCGCGATGGGTAAATCGGCGCAGTTGGGATTGCACACCTGGTTGCCCGATGCGATGGAGGGCCCGACGCCGGTTTCGGCATTGATCCATGCCGCAACGATGGTCACCGCGGGCGTGTTTATGCTGGCGCGTCTGTCACCGCTGTTTGAATATGCGCCGGTGGCGTTAATGGTCGTGACGATTGTCGGCGCTGTGACAGCGATTACCGCCGCCAGCATCGGTTTGACACAGTTCGATATTAAACGCGTGATTGCTTATTCGACGATGAGCCAGCTGGGCTACATGTTTATGGCGGCGGGCGTATCGGCTTATTCCGCATCGATTTTTCACCTCATGACGCACGCGTTTTTTAAGGCTTTGCTATTCCTGGGGGCCGGCTCTGTCATTCACGCGCTGTCGGGCGAGCAAGACATGCGCAAAATGGGCGGCTTGTGGCGCATAATTCCATGGACTTATGGGTTGATGTGGATCGGATCGCTGGCGCTGGCGGGCATTGGGTTGGAAGATATTTTCGGTTTTGCTGGATTTTATTCCAAAGATCTTATTCTGGAATCCGCGATTGCCAGCGGTACGTGGTACGGCAAGCTGGCCTATATTCTCGGCGTCACGGCGGTTTTGATGACCGCGTTTTATTCGTGGCGGTTGATTATCCTGACGTTCCACGGCAAACCGCGCGCCGATCATCATGCGATGGAGCATGCGCATGAATCACCATGGATCATGCTGGCGCCGCTGATGCCTTTGGCTTTTGGGGCCATTTTTGCCGGTTGGTATGCGTTTAACTGGTTTGGTGGCGCGGGGCGCGAGGCTTTCTGGGGTCATGCCATCTTTGTTCTTGGCGGGCATGACTCGGTTGGTGCGGCGGAACATATTCCTAAATTTGAAAAATGGTTGCCGCTTGGCGTCGCTTTGCCTGGCATCGTTTTGGCCTATGTCTTTTACTGGTGGAAACCGGAATGGCCGGGCAAAGTTTCGCGCGGGCTCGGCGGGATTTATCGTCTTGTCTTCAATAAATACTATTTCGATGAACTGTATGATTTTCTGTTCGTTCGTACCGCGTTTCGTCTCGGCAATATTTTTTGGAAGGTTGGCGACGACACGATCATTGACGGCGTCGGCCCCGACGGTGTTGCCGCGCTTGCGGGGCGCCTTGCCGCCCGCGCCAGCGCATTGGAAACTGGTTATGTCTATCACTACGCCTTTGCCATGGTTATTGGCGTCGCGGCGTTCGTTACCTGGTTCTGGGCAAAGAGTTAATCATCATGTTCTTCAATCATATCCTCTCAATCATCACCTTTCTGCCGTTGCTGGGCGCGTTGGGTATTTTGTTTTTTGTGCGCGGCGGCGAAGACAACAAAGCGGCTGAAAAAAACGCACAGAATGTTGCGCTTATTGTCTCGTTGGTTACGTTTGTTCTTTCGCTTTTTATCCTCAAACTGTTTGATCCCTCCAGCGCCGGTTTCCAAAACACCGGCTTTCAGTTGATGGAGCACTACACATGGATACCGGCGTTCAACATCGCCTATATCAAGGGCGTGGATGGAATTTCGGTCTGGTTTGTGCTGATCGCCACTTTCCTGACGCCCATTTGCGTTTTGTCGGCCATCGGCGGCGTCAAAAAACGCATCAAGGAATTCATGATTGCGTTGCTGGTGCTGGAAACCATGATGGTCGGTATGTTTACGGCGCTGGATTTTGTTTTGTTTTATGTGTTTTTTGAAGGTGTATTGATTCCAATGTTTTTGATCATTGGCGTATGGGGTGGAGAAAAACGTACCTATGCCGCGTATAAATTCTTTCTCTACACATTCTTTGGTTCAGTGCTGATGCTGGTCGCGATTTTTGCGATGGTTATTCATATGGGCACCACCGATATGACCGCGATGATGGGCGGCAAATTTCCGAAAGAAATGGCAACCTGGCTATGGCTTGCCTTCTTCGCGTCATTCGCGGTGAAAACACCGATGTGGCCGTTTCATACCTGGTTGCCTTATGCCCACGTCGAAGCGCCGACGGCGGGCTCGGTCATCCTTGCGGCGGTGCTGCTGAAAATGGGTGGGTACGGCTTCATCCGGATCTCACTACAAATGCTGCCGGAAGCCAGCCAGTATTTCGCGCCGCTGGTGATGATCCTCAGTCTGGTGGCGATTGTCTATGCGTCGCTGGTTGCGTTGGCGCAAACCGATATGAAGAAACTGATCGCGTATTCATCGGTCGCACATATGGGTTTTGTCACGTTGGGTATTTTCAGCTTTACGCAGCAGGGGTTGGATGGCGCGATGATCGTGATGATTAGCCACGCGTTTGTCTCTGGCGCGTTATTCCTGTGCGTCGGTGTGGTGTATGACCGGCTACACACACGTGACATTGCGCGTTATGGCGGCATGGCGAACAACATGCCGCATTATGCATTCGTCTTCATGATCTTCACATTGGCCTCGGTCGGTTTACCAGGCACCAGTGGCTTTGTCGGGGAATTCCTCAGCCTGCAGGGCGCCTATCTGGCAAACAGCTGGTACGCCTTTATCGCCGCAACCGGGGTCATTTTGGGTGCGGCCTATATGCTGTTTCTGTATCGCCGCTTGTTCTATGGCCCGCTTGCAAAAGCCGATGTGCGCGCCATGCCGGATCTGAATATGCGCGAATACGTGATGTTCATGCCGTTGATACTTTTGGTGCTGTGGATGGGTATTTACCCGGCAAGCTTCCGCCATATCTTTGCGCCGACGGTGGAAAAGATTTTGATCGGGATGAAGGCAGGTCACAATGGATAATCCTCAATCCGCGATGATTATTATGCCGGAAATTATTCTGGTTATTTTCGCTTTGATACAGATCGTTGTCGCGGCCGTCATTCCAAACCGCGACGTTCGTGCGTACGGCCTTTTATCTGTCCTGGGATTTATTCTGGCCGGATGTGCGCTGTATTGCCCCGAACGGTTGCAACATTTGACCAACAATGGCGATCTATCGAGCTATGCCTTTGGCCATATGTTGGTTGATGATGGACTCGCGCGTTTCGTCAAACTAATGGTTTTGATCGCGGCAAGTTTATCGATCATGTTGTCCTGGTCGTATCTGGAACAGGAAAAACTTGCGCAGCCGGAATATCCGGTGCTAATCACGCTTGCGACGCTTGGCATGATGTTGATGGTATCCGCCAGCGATATGCTGGCGCTCTATGTCGGTCTCGAATTGCAAAGCCTTTCCTTATATGTGCTGGCGGCCTGGCGGCGCGATGATGCAAAATCCAGCGAAGCAGGATTAAAATATTTTGTCCTCGGTGCGCTGTCGTCGGGATTGTTGCTGTATGGCATTTCGTTGATCTATGGCTATGCCGGATCGACGGATTTCGTAAATCTGGCTTTTGCATTGCGTGATGCGGCGACGCCGCCTCTCGGCATACTCTTCGGCATGGTGTTCGTCTGCGCGGCGTTGGCGTTCAAGGTGTCTGCAGTCCCGTTCCATATGTGGACGCCAGATGTTTATGAAGGCGCGCCAACCCCTGTCACCGCCTTTTTTGCCTCGGCGCCCAAAGTGGCGGCGTTGGCATTGTTCATGCGTTTGCTGTTGCAGCCGTTTTCCGGTCTAATCCACCAATGGGATCAGATCGTGGTTTTTATTGCCGTTGCCTCGATGATTTTGGGCAGTTTCGCCGGTGTGGCACAGACCAATATTAAACGTATGATGGCGTACAGTTCGATCGCCAATGTTGGTTTCGCACTGGTTGGGTTGGCAGTGATCAGCAAATCCGGCATACAGGCTTTGCTTATCTATCTGGCGATTTATTACCTGAATACGCTTGGCGCATTCGGCATCATTATGTGCTTGCGGCGGCAGGGAAAAATGGTCGAGCAAATTTCCGATCTTTCCGGACTTTCCAAAACCAATCCGTTGCTGGCTTTGGCGATGGTGGTGTTTATGTTTTCGCTGGCGGGCGTGCCGCCGCTAGCGGGGTTCTTTGGTAAATATTTTATTTTCCTGGCGGCGGTTAAGGCACATATGGTGCCGCTGGCCGTCATCGGCGTCCTGACCAGCGTAGTGTCGGCATTTTACTATCTGCGTATTATCAAGGTGATGTATTTTGATGAACCGATGCAGCCGATTGATCCACTGCCTGATTGGGGCGTGAAATTTGTTATCGTTGTGACAGCATTATTCATGCTGCTGTTCACATTATGGCCCGCGCCGATGATCGATGCGGCGCTTGCCGCGACGCGCAGTTTTCTGGGCGGATGAACTACCGCATTCGCCAGATTGGCATTACCGCCAGCACCAATGACGATGCCAAGCGCGCTGCCGAAGCAGACGAAGATGAAGGCTTGGTCGTCTGGGCACTGAAACAAACGGCAGGGCGCGGACGCCACGGGCGGCAATGGGAATCGCCTGAAGGCAACCTTTATTGTTCGGTACTGCTGCGGCCAAAAATTACGGCGCAGGAATTTGGGCATTTCAGCTTTGTGGCCTCGCTCGCGCTATACGATACCATTCGCGATTTTCTGCCGCAGGCGAACATCACGCTGAAATGGCCGAATGATGTGTTGCTGAATGGCAAGAAAGTCAGCGGGATTTTGCTGGAATCCGGCGAGAGCTGGCTGGTCGTGGGTATAGGGTTGAATATCGCACATTATCCAGCGGATGCTTTGTATCCGGCGACATCATTACAGGCCGAGGGCTTGCGGCAGGGTGATTTGTCAAAAATGCTTGAAGCGCTGCTTAATCATCTTCGCCACTGGTACGAAACCATCCAGAACGGCGATTTTTCGCCCATCCGCACCGCATGGCTGGATCGGGCACAGAAGGGGCCGGTTACGGTGCGTCTGCCAAACCGGACGGTTGAGGGAGTATTTGCCGGCCTCGATGATAATGGTCATTTACGCTTGCGGTTGCCCGATGGTTCGGAAGATTCTATAGCTACCGGCGACGTTTTTTTCGCTTAGGACTGTCGTAGTTTAAGAGTTAGAGGCCCTGGAAAAGGTCTTTACCACTATGTGGGTGTTTTACATGATGGCCTCAACTCTTAAGTTACGACAATTATAGGATTTTCATGCTGCTCGCCATTGATGCCGGTAATACCAATATCGTTTTTGCTCTGTTCGATGGCGAACGGCAGCTTGGCGTCTGGCGCAGCGCCACCGACAGCCGCAATACGTCGGATGAATACGCGGTTTTTCTGCACAGCTTGATGCAGAAAGCCGGCCTGGATTCGGGCAACATTACTGCGGCCATTATCGCCAGCGTTGTGCCGGACGCCAATTTTCACCTGACCAAATTGTGCCGCGATCATTTCCGCTGCGAGCCATACATGATTGGCGATGCCAAAGTAAATATCGGTATTCAGGTGTTGCTGGATCACCCGCATGAAATCGGCGCCGATCGTATTGTCAACGCCGTTGGTGGCGTGGCATCGCACAAGCCGCCCTTATTGATCGTCGATTTTGGCACCGCGACGACTTTCGATGTTGTCGATGCGCAAGGTAATTATGCGGGTGGCGCGATTGCGCCGGGGATCAATTTGTCGCTGCGTGCTTTGCATATGGCCGCTGCGCGTCTGCCACGGATTGGTATTGCACCAACCAAAAATGTGATTGGCAAAAACACCAATGACGCGGTTCAGTCCGGTATTTTCTGGGGCTATACCGGCTTGATCGAAGGCATGATCGCGCGCATCAAGCAGGAATTCGGCAAACCGATGACGGTGATTGCAACCGGTGGCCTTGCGCCGCTGTTCAAGGACAGCATTAAAAGCATCGCTCATTTTGATGAGGATTTAACTTTGCGCGGTTTACAGAAAATTTATCAGCGCAATCGTTGAAGTATTTTCATGTCTATAGTGTTTTTTATCCTCGGACATACCAATCCTTGATCGGTAAAATCATACTCTAAATTGACAAAGCTCATACTGCGGTCAAAGATACCTCACCGTTTCACCACAGGGAGACTGCCATGAAAACGCTTTACACTGCGCATGTTACATCCGTTGGGGGCCGCGAAGGCAAGATTAATAGCGACGACGGCGTTTTGTCGCTGCAACTGGTTGGCCCCGGTAAAAAAGGTGGCACAAATCCTGAACAGCTTTTTGCCGCCGGATACAGCGCCTGTTTCGGCAGCGCGCTGGCGCATATCGCCAAGCAACAAAATGTTGCCTTGAGCGAGCCAAAAGTGCAGGCCGATGTCAGCCTGAATGAAGACAACGGCTCTTTTTCCCTCGGCGTCGTGTTGAACATATCCTTGCCGGGTCTTGATAAAGCAGCTGCTGACTCTTTGGCTAGGGCGGCGCATCAGCTTTGCCCTTATTCCAAAGCCACGCGCGGCAATATTAAAGTTGATCTCAAGGTCAATGATCAGCCTTTGGCAATGGCGGCCTAGCTGTTCACAGCTTCCGCTGTTTCATCGCCGTCTTCGGCATTATCCTGCTTGCGGGCGCGTGCATCTTTTTTGACTTTTTCGCGCTCCAGGCGGCGCTGGCGGATGACGAGTTTGCGATAAGCGTCTAGATCATCGTCATACGGTTTGCATTTACCATCGGCCACCAGCCACAATTGATCGGCAACGCATTCGACCAAATGCGGATCGTGGCTGACCAGAATAATCGCGCCGCTGTAATTGTTCAGCGCCTGCATCAACGCTTCGCGCGCATCCATGTCGAGATGGTTGGTGGGTTCGTCGAGCAACATGATATGCGGCGCGTCAAAACTCATCAGGCAGAACAACAACCGCGCTTTTTCGCCGCCCGATAATTCGCCGACTTTGGTATCGGCTTTGTGTTTGTCAAAGCCAAAGCGGTGCAGCGCCGCGCGCACTTTGACTTCCGAACTTTCCTGCATTGCTGTTTGCATGATGGAAAAGGGCGACAGGGTCACATCCAACTCATCGGTCTGGAACTGCGCAAAATAGCCGACTTTCAGCTTCGCCGATTTATGCACTTCACCGGCCAGTGGCGCGAGGCGATCGGAAAGAATCTTTACCAAAGTCGATTTACCGTTGCCGTTCGCGCCCAGCAAGGCAATGCGATCGTTGTGGTTGATATGCAGATCCAGTTTTTTCAGAACGGGCTTATCCGGCGCATATCCGGCATCAACTTTTTCCAACCGGATCAGCGGCGACCGCATTTCCTTAGGTTCAGGAAAGGTAAAAGCCGTCACGCGTTCGGCCATCACGGCATCGACGATATCCATGCGTTCGATGGCTTTCAGGCGGCTTTGCGCCTGTCGCGCCTTGCTGGCGGTAGCGCGGAAACGATCGACGAAAACCATCATGCGCGCTTTTTGCGCTTGCTGCTTTTCGTGCAGAGCCTGCTGGTTCATCATTTTTTCGGCGCGCGCGCGTTCGAACTGATCGTAATTGCCGGTGTAGAGGGTTAATTTCTGGTTTTCCAGATGCATGATTTGATCGACCGTCTTGTTCAAAATATCGCGATCATGGCTGATGATGATCAGCGTTTCGCGGTAGCACATCAGGAAATTTTCCAGCCACACCATCGATTCAAAATCCAAATGGTTAGTGGGTTCATCCAACATCAAGACATTCGGCTGGCGAAACAACGCAGCGGCCAGCGCCACGCGTGCACGCCATCCGCCGGAAAAGGCCGAAATTGGTCCGTTCTGTGCTTCCTCGGTGAATCCCAACCCGGCGAGAATCGATGCGGCGCGCGAAGGCGCATCATACGCACCGATTTCATTCAGCCGGTCATAAATATAACCGATGCGATCCATATCTTCGGTGGTTTCGGCTTCCTTCATCAAGGCCGTGCGTTCAGTATCGGCGGCAAGCACGACGTCGATCAGCGGTGTTTCATCGTCGGGCAGATCCTGCCGCACAAAACCGACGGTGGTATTTTTGATAAAGCTAATGCGGCCGCCGTCAGGGGCGATCTCGCCAGATATAATCTTGAACAAAGTTGTTTTACCCGCGCCATTGGGCCCGACAAGACCGACGCGGTGTCCCACTGGAATATTGACCGACACGTTGTTCAGCAAGGTGCGTCCGCCGACGCGGTAACTAAGTTCCTGTATGGAAAGCATGAAATCCTTTGTTTCTCAGCATAAAATAAACGCCGAACCTAAAGAATTGGACGGCACGGGTCAATGTAAAAGGGCAGTTAAAGGGCGAGCCGATGCCCCATTTGGCGCAATTGTTTGCGGCGCAATTGGCAATCGGGCATGAAAGATTGCACGTGCCGCCAATAGCGTGGCGAATGGTTTTTGTGCGTGACATGAGCAAGTTCATGCACAATGACGTAATCGATCAACCGCAGGGGCGCCATGATGAGGCGCCAGTTGAGGCGGATGATATTTTGCGCGCTACAACTGCCCCATTGCCGCTCAGGATTGCTGAGAACCAGTTTTTTATATTTCACGCCCATATGCCGGGCCCAGAAATCAACACGCTTTTGTATCTTTGTTTTCGCGCGTTTCTTTAGCCACAACATAATCTCCAGCCGAACTTCATCACGCATATTCTTGTGTGACATGTCGTGGCCGTGAATATTCACCATCATACGGCGCGGGGCGAGGCGGCAGGATTGCGGCAGGGCGTCATCGCTCGTCACCTGCAAGTGATAGGCATGGCCAAGATAGGTAACGGTTGTGCCATCTGTGAATTCCGGCGGCGCGAATTGAAATTCGGAAAATCGGCGCGCAATCCATCCGGTACGGGCCTCGATCATTTTAAGAATAGCGGCAAGGTTGGATCGCGCGGGCGCCATAACGCGCAAAGTCGCGGGCGGTTCGATCGCAAAAGCAATGGTGCGCTTGCGCCGGCGCGAGCGCGTCAGCTTAACCGCCACTTCGCGCCCGCCTGCCATAATGCTGCCAATGTCGGATGAGTTTTCTTTCATTGCCTAAGCTTCTTTATATGCCTTTTATAAGGATACCTGGATTATTTCTTGAAAGAAAATCCCATTGTTATTCAATCTCCAATAGGTAGGACTGAATAAGGGTGCTATGGGATCGGGCATGAAAAGAAATCTTTGGCTGTTTAGCATCGTTTGGATTGCTGTGTTCGTCATCGGGAGCTCATCCGCTTTTGCTCAGGAAAAGCCCATTATCCAACCTTCGGCCCAAGAGCAAAATCTTGCGGCAGCCCAGGCCGATGATGCCGGGCGCGTGAATCTTATCGAAGAAAATGATTATTTTGCTTCCAATGACGATCGTCATTATACGCAAGGCGCAAAGGCGTCGTATCTTTCGGGCGCAATTATACCAAATGATGCATGGGACACGCCTTACCGGTTGATGTCAGACAGTTTGCCGATTTTTGAAGGCGGAGATTTTAAGCGCAAATATGATTGGACGATCGTTGGCCAGAGTATTTTTACGCCCATAGCAACGTCGGTGGTTCATCCATCGCCGCAATCCCGGCCCTACGGCGCATGGCTTTATACCGGTGTTGGTTTTCTGCAGTCCACAAAACATGAGACGCACGACACGCTTGAAAATGCCGAAATTCTCGGCGGCATTGTCGGGCCAGGAGCCTTTGGGAATGTCACGCAGAATGATTTTCATGAATTCATTGGACAGACCCCATCGCGCGGATGGCAAAACCAATTGCATAATGAACCGGGCTTGGTGCTGATCTACGAACGCAAATGGCGGTTTGAACAACCGCTCATCGGCAATTTTGCTGTGGATGCTATTCCGGAACTCGGTGCCACAGGCGGAAATATCTTTACCTACGCCGAGACCGGCGGGCTAATACGTCTGGGGCAGAATCTTAAAGCCGATTATGGCGTCGATCACATTCGCCCGAGCCTGTCCGGCACGGGTTGGTTTGATAAAACAGAAATCGCCACACCACTTGGCTGGTATCTGTTTGCTGGTGTGCAGGGACGTGCGGTGGCGAGAAATATATTCCTTGATGGCAATTCCTTTGTCCCCAGCCCGCATACCGACAAAAGAACCCTGGTCGGCGATTTCGTCGGCGGCCTATCGCTTTTCTGGCGCGACGATATAAGGGTTGATTTCACTTATACCGAGCGCACCAAAGAATTTTATGGCCCCGATGCCACCCAGGATAAATTCGGGGGCATTGATCTGGTTTTTAATTTTTAAAAGTTCGGCACTTGCAAATATATTGCGTATTAGCCTCCGTTCCAAACGGCAATGGCGGAGGGGAAGGGATTCGAACCCTCGATAGGGGTTTACCCCCTATAGCGGTTTAGCAAACCGCCGCCTTCAGCCACTCGGCCACCCCTCCGGTAAAGGCTGGATCTGATATAGCGCGAATTTACTCGCGGTGAAACCTCAATTTTTGTACCTTTAAATATGGGCCAGCCCGCTATAAGCTTCGCCAAATGTCATCCTCCACGCACCTTATCGTCGGCCTCGGCAATCCCGGCACGGAATATGACCGGACGCGGCACAATATTGGCTTTATGGCCGCTGACCGCATTGCCGAATTGTACAAATGCCCGGCGTGGAAAAAGAAGTTCAAAAGCTTAATGACCGGCACCACATCCGGCCCGGCGCTGCTATTGCTGAAGCCACAGACCTATATGAACCTATCCGGCGAGGCGGTGGGCGAGGCCATGCGCTTTCATAAATTGTCGGCGGAGAAGGTCATCGTGTTTCACGATGATCTCGACCTTTTGCCCGGGCAGGTGAAAATCAAGCAGGGTGGCGGCGCGGGCGGTCATAACGGGCTGAAATCGATCGATGCGCATATCGGGCATGATT
>Ga0207019_1098_pt1 | contig 20151 bp, 15 predicted proteins | sample Alteio_BWMinCont_50_FD_153483 | JGI IMG/M metagenome (GOLD analysis project Ga0207019, IMG submission 153483) | Enriched cells from forest soil in Barre Woods Harvard Forest LTER site, Petersham, Massachusetts, United States -... | ecosystem: Environmental > Terrestrial > Soil > Temperate forest >...
ATAGTGGTAAATAAAATATCGCCGAAAATATTGGCAAGGGCAGCATCAGCAGCATCGCGTCCGTTGGCAATTTTTACCAGGCCGTTGAGTGGCACAAGTCGGGTAGCATCAAACAAAACCCACTCACCACCCAAATAGGCCTCAAAGCAGGCATGGAAATCTGCCGGTTTTAAATGGTAGGCATAGCCGGTAAAGTAACGGGCAGGTATGGTTAAGGCGCGGCAAAGCGCTATGCCCAAATGCGCGAAATCGCGGCATACGCCCGCTTGCTGCGTAACGGTATCATAGGCCGATGTTTGCGCGTTGGAATAACCGCTCATGTACTGCACATTTTTATTTATCCAGTTACTTAGGGCTATCACCTGTTCAAAAGGGGTGTCAATATGCCCGAAAAGGTTGTTGGCCAAACGGTATAACTTGTCCGACTGGCAATAGCGGCTGGGGTACAGGTAGGGGAGTATGGAACTATCCAAATGTGCTACATCAACATGTTCTTTCCCGGTATGGTCGGTTATGGTGTAGCAGTTATCAATAGTAGCGGTATAGCTGATCTTGATGTTGCCCGGGCCGGGTATCGCGAAACGTACCAGGCGATTTTCGCTGCCGGGTATTACCATTTCTTCCACCTTAATATAGGGGTCGATATTGAATACCTCGCTTATAACGGTTTGGTTCGGCGACCGCAGGGCATGGATGTTTAAAATCAATGTGCCCTCAGATCTTGCAATATATTCCATCTCTGTGAACACATCAAATTTCATGGTCGGTATTTGTTTTTAAGTGGTGGTTTCTTTTTCCAGTTTGTTAAATGCAACGTCCATCCATTCGTCGGGTATATGTTCCAGCGCCGCTTTCAGTTCTTCGGCCCATTGGGCTGATATATTTTCAAGGTCCTTTTTCTCATAGCGTTGCTCAACCATGTGGAAAGTATCCCTTTTATAAAGTGCTATATCTATCGGGAAGTCGACGTTGTTTGAGCTTACCCTTGTTGAATCGAACGACAGGAACCCCGCCTTTAAAGCCAATTTCAAGTCTGAATCCTCGGTAAGCGTACGGTTTAAAATAGCCTTGCCATGCCCCGAATTGCCAATGATAACATAAGGTGCGCCCTGGCCTAATTCAACCCAGTTACCTTCAGGATAAAGCAGGAACAGCTTGTGTTCATCATCATCCTTCAACTGCCCGCCGATAATGGTATTCAGGTCGAAATTAAAGCCTGCTTTCTCCAACGATGCCTTATCCTCGGCAGCCACGCGCTTAACCTGTTCGCCAAAGGCATTCACAGCTTTATAAAGCTTGTTAAATTCCTTGGTTTCCATCAATTCGTAAAAATATACTATCGCCTTATCCCGGGTCGACCGCAAACCGCTGGTCATAATGAAAAGCGAAAAGCCGTCCTTTTGTTCTATGGATATTTTCTTTTTTACAGTAGTGTCGGTCCCTGATGTAATACGCGTATCGGCTAATGCTAATAATCCTTCTTTAACTTTAATTCCTAAACAATAGGTCATGGTATGCTTTGCTGTTTTAAGGCTGCCAAAATAGTTAAATTTTAATAGTGTAGGATAGGGTTTGTTAATTTTTGGTGAGAGGGAGTGTTGAGCTTTAAGCTTAATACATTTTGGGTCGAAGTTGGAAACTTCGGACAGATGAGGTAGGGATGCTCGGTTGAAAACTGAAGCAATACGCTCCCGTGAGTTACAAGCTCACGGGAGCGGGGTAAAGGAGATATGTTTAGTTGTAAACCGGATCAATGCGCTGCCATGACCTTCAAACTCGCGGCAACGATATGTAAAATATTTTACACTACAATTTCGCTTCTGTCTTCCTGATCATTTTCGGCAGGTCTGCCTGGATGTCCTGCATCAGTTCATCCATAGCACTTTCGCACATCGGGTATATCTTTTCAGGTGTCATTACCGGCAGGCCGGCAACAAGGGGGCTTACTTTTTTCGATTTGGCGTCTTCTTTTACTGAAAATACTTTGTCACCATTTTTATTAAACAATGCAATGTTGGCATGTGCGTTAACTTTAACTACGCCCATTCCTCCAAATCCTACCTTTACCAAACTAAAATTGATATATATCTTCATTACGCCATCAGCCTGGGGGAATATTGCAAGCAGGTTTCGTTCGTTCTCATGGCCCATTAATGGTAAAACAACCTTATAGCCGTCAACCGGGATGTTATATTTAGTATCCATACCTTTAAACGGGCCTTCGGTCACTGCGCCAACCGGAACATACGCTTTATATGCCTCGTTAGTGATAACCTGGTCTTCGGGTAAAAATTGAAAAGGGAAAGCTTTTGCGTAATCGAAGAAAAACCTGGTGTGGAATTCAGTTAACAACGGAACCATATTGAAATTCGGATCGTCGTTAAGCTTCATAGATGCTAGTTGGGCGGCAGAATCAAAATCGGTTAGATCAATTTGTTTAACAATGTAAAATGTAACAATAGCTACTTTTTTATCCTGTGCATAGCTGGTGGTAAGGGTAAGGACTAAAAAAAGGGAGGCGAAAATGATTGCTTTTTTCATTTTTGTTTGTGATAGTTTAGACTATAAAGGTAAATAAAAATTATAAAACAGAACAGGTTAATGGAAATTAAAAGCGGTATTGGGCCATGCGGAGTGTTAAGCTGAAAGCTTAAGATATTTTAGGCCGAAGTTGGAAACTTGGACAGTGGGGATTGCAAATCTCCGGTAGTTTTAGTCCGTGATTATAAATTCGAACTAACAGAAGACTAACAGCGGTTCTTGTTTCAACCCAAATTCCCGCCCAAACGATAAGCTATACTTTAAACGCCGCCTTTACCAAATGCGTAATGCCGCCCGCAGCAATTTGCAGCCCCACGCAAAAGATGAGGAAAGCCATGATACGGTTAATAATTACTTCGTTATGCGAACCGATATAGCTGATGAGCCGGTTAGTATTTAGATAGAACAGGAAAATGAGTATGCAGATGCCGATAATGGATATAAACAGGGCGCCCATATTGACAAGGTAAACAGACAGGTCCTGATCGGCGCTTTGTGCGCTTAGCGTAAAGAGTACGGCAATGGTACCGGCGCCGGCAGTTATAGGGAAGGTGATAGGATAGAATAATTTATTTTCCACCTGCTTTATTTTCTCCAGTTGTTCTACTTTATCGGCCTGGTTGGCAGCCGGAACCTCTTTTTCATCTGAAGAAAGAAACTCCCAGCCTATCTTGCAGATCATGATCCCGCCGGCCAGTTGAATAATTGGAATGGACAACCCGAACAGCTCCAGTATCCAATGCCCTATGAACAAGGTTACCGTGCAGATCATAAAGGAATAAAAAGTGACCCGCGCAACAGCATTTATCCGCTCTTTTCGGGACAGGTCTGCAAAATAAGGACTTAAAATAAATGCAGTACCTAAAGGGTTAACCACCGGGAAAAGCGCGACAAACCCTATAAAGATCAAATGAATAAAACTGTTAAAATGTATCGTCATGCCGTTTCAAATATACTTCTTTTTGCCTTTCTTGCTGGCACACGCGTGTCGCGTGTGCTTTACCCGCGTGGTAAACCTGTCGCGCTCCGTTTACTCACCCCGACTTCGCTTTGCTTGTCGACCCTCTCTGCGGCAAGCCGCAAAGAGGGTAAAATCACATTAACTTAATAACATTGCGCTTGCGGCAGCAATGTAAATAATGAACAAATTTCTAAAAAATAAAAATATTAAGGAATGCAGTGTAATGTTTTCAGCATCTTCGTCTCTAACAGGAAATTTCATACAAAATGGATACCCAACAAAAGGATAGTATTTTAAAAGTAAGCAATTTGAATGTGCAGTACGGCACTTTTCAGGCAGTGAAGGATGTTTCCTTTGATGTAAGGGCGAGGGAGATATTCGGCCTGCTTGGGCCCAACGGCGCGGGCAAAACAAGTACTTTAAGCGCTATTGAGGGTTTAATAAAATACACATCGGGCGCAATTATTGTTGATGGTTACAATGCAAAAGAAAATCCGTTACATGTCCGCGCAGGTATGGGCGTGCAATTGCAGTCGACCAGTTTTCAGCCTGAATTGAGAATTGGCGAGATATTGCAATTGTTTGCCGGTATTTACGGCGTTCCGCTGGCCAATGGCAGGTTGGATGCCATATTACAGGAAATAAAACTGGAGGACGCCGTAAACAAAAAATTTGGTGAGCTTTCGGGCGGGCAGCAGCAGCGGGTTTCGCTGTTCATATCCACCATCCACAACCCACGTTTGGTATTGCTGGATGAGCCCACCACCGGCCTCGACCCGCAATCGCGCCGCCAGCTTTGGGAACGCATCGAGGCCATCCGCGAAAAGAACCACGGTGTATTGCTCACCACACACAGCATGGAAGAGGCGGAATCAGTTTGCGACCGAATCGCGATCATCGACCACGGCCGTATTATCGCCATCGATACCCCGCAGTCATTGATCGACAAACATAAAAACGATGCCGATGTAATAGCCGTATCGCGCCGCGGCAGGGTAACATTAGAAGACGTATTCATAGCACTAACCGGCAAAGCGGTACGCGCATAAGCAAACAAACTTTACACTTTGTACTTTTAACTTTCAACTCAAAATGGAAACTATCATACCAAAAACATCAACCGTATTTACCGCCCTGTTAAAGGCCGATCTTACTGTACAATGGCGCAATCGCCGCGCTGTGGTACTTTCATTACTGATGCCGATCATTATCCTTATATCATGGAAGGGTTTGATACCTCTTTTGGGCGGCCCGGTCACTTTGGCTAACAGCCTTAGCTATGGCCTTATAGCTACAACGTTGCTGGGTTATTCAAACACCCTGGCACGCGACAGGGATAAAGGTATTTTTCAACGCTTAAGAGTAGCACCTATGCCGGGCTGGGCTATTATGGGCAGCAGGTTAACTGTACAATTGTTAATGATAATTGTTATTACCACCGCTATATTTATTGTCGGCTATGATTTTGACAAGATCTCACTTTCGCCCGCAGGCTATGCTATCACTTATTTTGTGGCTATAATAGGGGCGGCAGTTTATTTGTCTATCGGGCAGATCATTGTCGGCATGATAAAAAATCCTGAAACTGTTAATACCACTTCCAGGCTTGTGTTTATAGTTTTTATTATGGCGGGGATGTTCGCTACTATCTATTCCGCTCATAATCAAACCACCACTATCGCCCAGGTTACCCACTGGTCGCCTTACGGCACTGTAAACACCATGATGTCCGCCGGAATGGTCCCCGACAAATGGAATACGGATGCTACTTACGCTCTTCTAGCTACTATAGGCTACATCATAGTATTCGGAACCATTGGTATCCAGAAGTTTAAGTGGGATTCAAAATAATTAATTGATTTAAAGTGCCTTAACTTAACTTTCACTGACAAAACGCTGTCACCATTTTCCTCACGCGGTCTTCGTAACTTGCATTATGTAAAACCTTCGCGCCGCGAGGCTACGTAATGCAAGTCCTTTGACATATTAGATCTTTTACCCTCTTTGCGGCTTGCCGCAGAGAGGGTCGACAAGCGCAGCAAAGTCGGGGTGAGTTAATGGACGCGTCAGGTAGCCGCCATTTCGAGTTAGGGATTGAAACGGATACCGGCACGAGCCTAAAGCCTGCAGGCGTATGAGTGTAAAGCCCGGCCGCAGGCAACGCCCAATAAACACACCAAAACTAAAACCAAGTTCATCTTCGCCCTTGTTGGTGTTGTCACCAACAAGTATTCCCAAATCATCTCCTTAAATACGTCTTAAATTTATAAATTTGACGCCTGTACAAATTCTAACACAATTTATTTCCGAATATAATATGAGCAAAGGGGTTATAAGCAAAGAAGAAGATTACTCGCAATGGTACAACGACCTGGTGATAAAAGCCGACATGGCCGAATATTCACCGGTACGCGGCTGTATGATCATTAAGCCATACGGTTATTCCATTTGGGAAAAAATGCAGGCGGTGCTTGATAAAATGTTTAAGGATACCGGGCATATGAATGCCTATTTTCCGCTGCTTATACCCAAATCGTTCTTTAGCAAGGAAGCCAGTCACGTTGAGGGCTTTGCCAAGGAATGTGCCGTAGTAACCCATTATCGCCTTAAAAATGATGGCAATGGCAATATTGTTGTGGATGAAGATGCCAAACTGGAAGAAGAGCTGATCATCCGCCCTACATCCGAAACTATCATCTGGAACACCTATCGTGGCTGGATTCAATCCTACCGCGATCTGCCTATATTGGTTAACCAATGGGCCAACGTAATGCGCTGGGAAATGCGTACCCGTTTGTTCCTGCGTACCAGCGAGTTTTTATGGCAGGAGGGCCACACCGCCCACGCTACATCCGATGAGGCAATTGCCGAAACCGAGCAAATGCTTAACGTGTATGCTGATTTCGCAGAAAATTGGCTGGCATTACCCGTTATAAAAGGCCGCAAAACACCAAACGAGCGTTTCGCCGGTGCATTGGATACTTATTCCATTGAAGCCTTAATGCAGGATGGTAAAGCCCTGCAGGCAGGTACATCGCATTTTTTAGGGCAGAATTTCGCCAAAGCGTTCGATGTAAAATTCACTGGTAAGGATAATAAGTTGGATTATGTTTGGGCAACTTCATGGGGTGTATCTACGCGTCTGATAGGTGCGCTGATCATGGCTCACTCTGATGATGCAGGTTTAGTATTGCCACCAAAACTGGCGCCTATACAGGTAGTTATTGTGCCAATATACAAACACGAAGAAGAACTGCAGAATATATCGAACTATGTAGCCACGCTTAAAAAGGAGCTGGTGGCGAAAGGTATTTCAGTTAAGTTCGACAACCGCGACACCCATCGCCCAGGCGCAAAATTTGCGGAGTATGAGTTGAAGGGTGTACCATTGCGCGTAGCCATCGGCAGCCGTGATATGCAGAACGGAACCGTTGAATTAGCCCGTCGCGATACCAAAACCAAGGAAACTGTTAACCAGGAAGGCTTGGCTAATGTAATTGAAGACTTGCTGGATACCATACAGGAAAACATCTACAAAAAAGCGCAGGACTTCAGGGCTGAGAATACCACCGAGGTGAACGACTGGGAAGAATTCAAGCGTTTGCTGGATGAAAAGCCCGGTTTCCTTTCGGCGCATTGGGATGGTACAGCCGAAACCGAGCAAAAAATAAAAGATGAAACTAAAGCGACGATCCGTTGCATACCTTTGAACAACAAACTGGAAGAAGGCCGATGTATCCTGACGGGCAAGCCGTCGATACAAAGAGTGCTTTTTGCACGGGCATATTAGGTTTGAGGTCCATAGTCCATGGTCGATAGTCCATGGCTATGTATGAGTTTTTTTTTACTATGGTCCATTGACTATCGACTATGGACCGTGCTAACAGCACGACATGAAATTCGCAACTAAAGCAATACACGCAGGGCAGGAGCCCGATCCATCAACCGGCGCGGTAATGACGCCGATATATCAAACGTCAACCTACTGGCAAAAATCGCCTGGCGATAACCAGGGTTATGAGTATTCACGCGGTACTAACCCGACCCGTAAGGCCTTGGAGGATTGTTTGGCAGCATTGGAAAACGCAAAGTTTGGCCTGGCATTCTCCAGTGGCATGGGCGCGACAGACGCAGTAATGAAGCTGTTAGCTCCCGGCGATGAAGTAATAACCGGTAACGACCTTTACGGCGGCTCGTACCGTATGTTCACTAAAATATTCGCGCCGTATGGTATCAAGTTTCATTTTCTTGATCTGTCGAACCCGGATAACATCAGCCAGTACATAAACGACAAAACCAAATTGGTTTGGATTGAAACGCCTACCAACCCAACCATGCGGATAATTGATATTGAGGCAGTAGCCAAAATAACAAAGGCCAATAACCTGCAACTGGTGGTTGATAACACATTCGCTTCGCCATACCTGCAAAACCCGATCGACCTGGGCGCGGATATTGTAATGCACTCGGTTACAAAATATATCGGTGGTCACTCTGATGTAGTGATGGGCGCTTTGATGCTGAACGATGAGGAAACCTACAAAAAGCTATGGTTCATTTATAACGCCTGCGGCGCCACACCGGGGCCTATGGATAGCTTTTTGGTGCTGCGCGGCATAAAGACCCTGCACCTGCGTATGAAAGCCCATTGCGAAAATGGCAGGCAGGTTGCCGAATTTCTGAAAACGCATCCAAAAGTTGAGAAAATATACTGGCCCGGCTTTACTGATCATCCAAACCATGATGTTGCACGCAAACAAATGCGCGGTTACGGCGGCATGATCTCCATTGTATTGAAAGGTGCCGACTTGCAGGAAACATTTCGCATTGCATCATCATTCAAAGTATTTACCCTCGCCGAATCATTAGGCGGCGTGGAATCGCTCATCAACCACCCCGTAAGTATGACCCACGGCTCCATCCCCAAAGCCGAACGTGAGAAAGCCGGTGTAGTGGATAACTTATTGCGCCTTAGCGTAGGGGTAGAGGATATTGAGGATCTGCTGGAGGATTTGAAACAGGCGTTAGCTTAGTATTTAGTATCAAGTAGCTGGTATCAAGTAAAATTGATCCTTGTCTAGCTACTTGATACCAGCTACTTGATACTAAAAAAATGATCGAGAACGTCAAAGCATTTTTAGATTCCAAGGTTGAACAGTTTAATCGCCCTGATTTCATTATTAACGATCCCGTTTCCATCCCGCACCTTTTCACCCAAAAGCAGGACATTGAAATAATGGGTTTCTGGGCAGCTACCTTAGCCTGGGGACAACGCGTCACCATCATCAACAAATGCAAAGAGTTGATAACCCTGATGGATGGTGCACCTTACGATTTTATCATCAACCACCAGGAACCCGATCTCAAAAAACTGCTCCACTTTAAGCACCGCACTTTTAATGATATTGATACATTATACTTCATCGCATTCTTCCGTTATCATTATGAGCACAATGAATCACTGGAGTCTGCATTTGCACCCCATCTTGCAAATCAAAAAACTCCCCCTTCAGGGGGCTGGGGGGCAGAGGTAGCTTTAAACCACTTTCGCTCTTACTTTTTCTCTCTGCCCGACTATCCCCACCGTACCAAAAAACACGTATCCTCACCCTCTCAAAGATCAACCTGTAAGCGCCTTAATATGTTTCTGCGCTGGATGGTACGTAAGGATAACTGTGGTGTTGATTTCGGCATTTGGAACCAGCTAAAACCGGCCGATCTCATCATGCCCTGCGATCTCCACGTCGACCGCGTGGCCCGCAAACTCAAACTCATCACCCGCAAACAAACCGACTGGCAAACTGCCCTCGAACTTACCGAGCGACTAAGAGAATTTGACCCAGTTGATCCCGTAAAATATGATTTTGCTTTGTTTGGATTAGGGATAGAAGAGAAGTTTTAGCAAGGATTTCACCGATTATAAAAGCCGATCTCACCGATTTCCCATTCCCTCCCCCGGGAGGGGTTCGGTTGACTGTGCGGCAACAGGGAGGGGTTTCTACACCATGCAATCCTAAAAAATCATTAAATTTGAATATGGACAACGAACTCTCCGCCTTCCTCACCGGCAGATCCGAACAAACGCTATTGCTTTTCAACCATTTCATAACCGAATACCAAAAACTTGCCCCGGTAACCATCCATCCGGCCAAATCCATGATCGGCATAGCCAACTCGCACCGTCGCATAGCCTGGATAACTCAATTAGGCAAAAACTTTGTACATGTGGTGTTCCCCTTTAAACAGGAATATCCCGATAACCTATGCTTCCAAAAAATAGCACAAGTGCTTGGGGATGCCCACCAATTCAACCACCATTTCAGGATGTATAATGTGGAAGATGTGAATGAAGAAGTGAAAGGATTTATGCGAATGGCATATGAGGATGAGCAATAAATTACTAAAGTGTGTCTGGTCATGCTGAGCTCCGTCGAAGCATAAGCGTAAAGGCCTTAGCCCGCATGCTTCGACGGAGCTCAGTATGACCCAGTGTTATCTTACGCTTCCTCCTTAAAATAAACCTTATAAAAATTCATATGCTTCCCATCATCAAAACCTTTCTCGATCAACTCCTTATCACCATGAATATAAATATGAAAGTTCTTATCCAGCTTTAACACGCTCTTATAAACCCGCTGCTGCTTTTTCACCGCATTGCCCGATATTTCGAAAGTATCACCTATCGGCGTTTCAAACTCCTGCTCATACTGGCTCTTAAATGTCTTGAACGATTCAATAGCCTTCTCATTACCGATCACCTCATCAGCAAACTCATCCAGGTCGAAGGTTTCCTTCTCCTTAAAGTATTTCATCGATTTATTCAGCAGGTCTATCTTGTCGGCTTTGCTCATCTCGAATTCGTCATCCAGTTTTTGGGTCACAAAGTTTTTGTAAATACCCAGTGTATTACTGGTTTGGTTAAAGCTGTCATTGCGGATCTTTAGCTGCAAAAACTCATCCTTCCAGTACATCGCGGCATCCTGTCCGCGATTGGTATGGTCAATCACTACTACTTTATAGCCGTTCTCTTTTTCAATGTTAAATATCAAAACACCTTTGTCCAGTTTATTGATGTTGATGGCGTTTTCCTCGTAATCCATATTAAAGCCGCCATCCTGCGGGTAAACTTTCAGGTAAGTTTCCTTATTTTCCGATTTAAAAATACCGATGGCATCCAGCGGGTTACCCTCTATCTGCACCTTTTTAAAATAAACCACGTACAATTCACCCGGTTTTATATTAGGGTGATTGGAAACTTTATAAAGGTGTTTGGCTATCTGTTCCGATGCCTCATGAAATTTATCCTTATCCTCAAAAACCTGGGTAGCAAAATGATGTAACTCATTCAAATTCAAGTCGCCGCTGCTGTGCGTCAGGTGGTAAACTTCGTTGGTTTTCTCAAAAGGCTTCAAAAAATAATTCATCAGCAGGTTAGGGATCACCTCATCCTTTAGCTCCAGCGGTTTGTCCGACAAAGCATAAAACTCATTGATCGACGGGTTGCCAACATGATGAACCGAAATTGTATCCAGCGAGGCCTCAAAAAAACTTACCATAATATCGGCGAATTTAGAACTTTTTTGGGTGATGCCGCCCTTATTTATCCTTACAAAAAAATGGCAGCAACATTGCCCATAAATCACGACTTTTGCATTTAGTCCATGGATGATGGTTCATAGTTCATGGATCGTTTTTTACTATCAACTATGAACCATGAACTATGAGCCAAACAGACCAAACAATAGTAGCCCTTGCCACGCCATCAGGAAGTGGTGCCCTTGGCATCATCCGCCTTTCCGGGCCCGATACCATTACCATTGTACAAAGCGTATTCAAAGGCAAGGACCTTACCAAACAGGGGTCGCATACCATTCATTTCGGCAATATTGTAGATGGCGATCTGATACTGGACGAGGTTTTGGTTTCCTTGTTCATTGCCCCACGCTCATACACCCGCGAAAATGTGGTCGAGATCTCCTGTCACGGTTCTGCTTACATTATTGAATCGATAATTAAGTTGCTGATAAAAAAAGGAGCAAGAGCTGCAAAACCCGGCGAGTTTACGCTGCGCGCATTCCTCAATGGGCAAATGGATCTCTCACAGGCCGAAGCCGTTGCCGATCTGATCGCATCCAACTCCAAAGCCTCGCAACAGGTTGCATTACAACAATTGCGTGGTGGGTTTAGCACCCAATTACAGGCGCTGCGCGGGCAATTGGTAACATTTGCTTCTTTGGTTGAATTGGAACTCGACTTCAGCGAAGAAGATGTAGAATTTGCCAACCGCGATCAGCTAAAAAAACTAACGCACGATATTACCCGCATCATCGGCTCGTTGATACAATCATTTGAATTAGGTAACGCTATAAAAATGGGGGTGAACACCGTAATAGCCGGGCGGCCAAACGCGGGCAAATCGACCCTGTTAAATGCCTTGCTGAACGAAGAACGCGCTATTGTAAGCCACCTCCCCGGCACCACGCGCGACACCATTGAGGAGGTGCTGAATATACACGGCATTAATTTCAGGTTGATAGATACCGCCGGTATCCGTGAGGCGACTGATGCTATTGAGCAGATAGGCGTACAGCGCACTATGGAAAAGATCAGTCAATCGGCACTATTGATCTATGTGTATGATGCCGAACAGATCACCCTTGCCCAATTGGAGCAAGATCTCGACAGCCTGCAAAAGCCCGGTATAGCCGTATTAACCGTAGCTAATAAGATCGATCTGTTGTCATCCGAACAAATTGCCGCATTACCCCACACCCAACAAGATGCCGTAATATCCGCCAAAGAAAAATTCCATATCGACGACCTGAAAAATAAAATATACCACGCCGCCATAAAAGAAAAGCTAACCGGCAACGAAACCCTGATAACCAACGTCCGCCACCTCGAAGCCCTGCAAAAAACCGAAGGATCACTCCTCCGCGTCCTCAACGGTATCGATGGCAGTATCACTTCTGACTTTTTAGCAACCGACATCAAACAGGCACTGCACTATTTAGGTGAGATTACAGGGGCTGTTACTACTGATGATCTGTTGGAGAATATATTTAGCAAGTTCTGTATCGGAAAATAAACAATAAATAGTATTTAGCCCTTCGTAATACTGTAAAAAATGCAGGTAGAAAGGCCATAATGTATATAATTTACGGTTTTGGGCTAAATCATTGTAATTAATATTGGATATATGGAGTTTTATAGGCTTTAATTTTAGATGCAAAACACAAACTCCTGGTAAGGAATCTCTTTTCATATTACTAAAAATAAAAAAATAATATTTAACGGTATTATTACTGGATCTGGAGGCTCTGATGAATGGTTATATAGCTATTTTCATCGCTACTCGGCTATAAAACAATTTTTTATTTAATATTAGCGCTAAATATTTTAAATTTATAGAAAAAGTCCCTAATGGTATACAGTTCGTATTCTGACAATGAACTGGTCGACTTCCTAAAGTCGGGGGATCAGGCTGCATACACTGAAATTTACCACCGTTACTGGAAAAAAATGCTTTTGATCGGCTGGAATCATACCAAGGATAAGGCCTTAACTGAAGACATAGTACATGAGGTTTTTCTTGATCTTTGGGAAAAAAGAAACGATATCCAGATCCTGAATATAGGCGGCTTTCTAACTACCTGTATTAAATTCAGTATTTTTAAAAATTATCAGCGGCAGCAAAGACGCGAGATCCTCGCCAGGGAAAATTATCTTTTTAGCGAAAATACCTCGAATGAAGAAGAACTGGATGCGTTGTTTCTTAAAGAGTTTCTTGATGGTATTGTAGAACAACTGCCGGAAAAATGTAAACTTACCTTTCAGTACAGCCGGGTGATGGGGTTAAGTAACGCGGAAATTGCCAATAGAATGAATATTTCTGAAAAAGGTGTTGAGGCTAATTTAACCCGGGCACTGAAAATTATCAAAGGGGGCCTTAAGCGCCACGGTGTTTTGATATTGTTTTCTACTCCATTGCTACATGATCTTTTAAAGTAAAAAGACACTTCTCCTAAAATTAGAAAAGAAAATTCACGAATATTTAATGTTTTTTTAACGTTGATATAGGGTTGGATTTCTCTCATGGTACATCCATTTGCAAATACATAAATATTTGGTAATGGACCAGGAAGAAATTAACCGGCTAATTGAAAAATATAAAAACGGAACTGCTACCGTTCAGGAACGTGATGCACTAAACTTATGGTATAGAAATACCTCATATAGTGATGGGATCTACCCTGATGAAGAAAAAGCTACGGAAACTCGGATATTATCGCGTTTGCTGTCAGAAATAACTCCGGCAACAAAAATTAAAAGATGGAAAGCCTATGCTGCTGCCTCTGTAATACTTTGCCTGTCTGTTGGGAGTTATTTCCTGCTACATAAGCAAAGCGATGAGCAACTTGTAAAAATTAAAACGCATGACATTGCCTCCGGCAGTAATAAAGCCATCCTTACACTTGCAAATGGCAAACAAATAATACTAAACAATGCCCGGGATGGCAAACTTGTACAACAGGGCAATGCGGCTATTACTAAAACCCAAAACGGCCAAATTGTATATCAGTCTTCGGACAAAGGTGCTGCAAGTGATATAGCCTATAACACAACCACAACCCTGCGAGGTGGCGAATACCATATAACTTTAGCCGACGGAACTAATGTTTGGCTGAATGCAGCCTCTTCCATTACCTATCCAACAACGTTTAATGGCAATGACCGAACAGTGCAAATAACCGGGGAAGTTTATTTTGAAGTAGCCCATAATGCGGCTAAACCATTTCGTGTCGAAAGCCATGGGCAAATGGTCCAGGTTTTAGGGACACACTTCGATGTTAATGCCTACGATGACGAAAGCACCATTAAAACCACCTTGTTGGAGGGCAGTGTAAAAGTTACCACAGGTGACCATGTTGCTTTATTGCAACCGGGACAGCAATCCCAGGTTTCTGTGGCAGAAAATACAACCGGCGTTTTTAAAGGCATTCAAAATGTAGATACCGATGAAGCTGTGGCATGGAAAAATGGATCTTTTCAATTTGACAAGGCTGACATCAAAACAGTTATGCGGCAATTTGCCAGGTGGTATGATGTGGAAGTGATATACCAGGGAAATATAAAAGAGCGGGCGATCTCCGGGTCAATGCATAGGGATCTCAGTGCTGCAAAAGCTTTGGAGTTATTATCCTTAGCCGATGTTCATTTTATTATTGATGGAAAAAAGATAATCGTATCAGAATAATTAATTAACCCATTGGTCACCCTTAAACAAAAGAGCATGAAAAAATAGCTACACGAAATCATTGATCATTACGGGTTTACAGAAAAAAACCGCAGAAGTATTGGAAGTACTCCTGCGGAAAATATCTGGGCCAAACCCTCCGTACCGATGGCTATCCGCACGGAAAACAATTTTTGACGAACTATTGAACGTATTAACCCAAACTTGACAAAAGTAATGAAAAAAAACGCTTTTATTAAAGCCGTCCGCTCACTTGGCGGGTTGCTGCCCCCTAAAATAATACTGGCAATGAAAATAACCACCTTTTTATTATTGGTAGTTTTAGTACACGCAAGTGCCAAAAGCTACAGCCAGATAACACTGAATGAAAGAAATGCGCCTTTAGAAAAGGTACTCAAATCAATTAAAAAGCAAACTGGCTATGATATTCTTTATGATTATAACGATGTAAAAAATGCCACTGTCAGCATCCAGGTATCTGATGCTTCTTTAGACCAATCACTATCGATATGTTTCAAAGATTTACCAATAAGCTTTAAAGTTATTGATAAAAATGTTGTTGTAACCAGGAAACAAGAGTCCTTAGTTGATAAAATACTCGATATGGTTGCCCCATCAGTTAATGTTAATGGTAGTGTAACAGATGAGAATGGCCCTTTGGCGGGTGTGTCTGTCGGTATAAAAGGAACAAACCGGGTAACTACTACAGATGATAAGGGCAGGTTTTTCTTTAGGGATGTCAAAGAAAATGACATTATCATATTCAGTTACATAGGTTACCAAAGCCAGGAGGTAATAATTAAAAATAAAACTACATTCAATATAAGGCTCGAAAAGAATGTTACCGGCTTAAATGATGTAGTGGTAGTGGGTTATGGCAGTACGCAAAGAAAAGACCTAACCGGCGCCGTATCAACCGTTGCGGCAAAGGATATAGAAAATGTACCCTTTAACACAGTTGATAATGCACTTGCCGGCAAAGCTGCCGGTGTGCAGGTTACCAAAAGTGATGGTACACCCGGCGGTGCGGTGCGCATCAGGATCCGCGGCTCCAGTTCGCTTTTGGGCGGTAACGATCCGCTTTATATAATTGATGGCGTGCCACTGCAGGTACAAAGCAACTATGTTAGCCCCGGGTACTCTTTAGGCAGCCCCATAGGCGATGCTACTTCGGGCGGTAATTCCGTGGTTTCAAATGTCGGCATATCTGGCTTATCCTCATCTTTTATCAACGGCCTTAACAGCCTGGGCGGATTAAACCCGGATGATATTGAATCAATTACTATCCTTAAAGATGCTTCATCTACTGCCATATACGGGTCAAAGGCGGCCAACGGCGTGGTGATCATTACAACCAAGCGCGGTAAAAACGACATGAAGCCGGTAATTACCGCAAGTTACTACGCCACAGTATCATCACAATATAATGCACCGCATTTACTGGATGCTGATCAATACAAGTCGTTATTGATCGAAGCAGCGAAAAACCAGGTAGAATATAATACGACATCGGGTAACCCGCTTTCAAGTAATGCCGATCTCGTATTAAATCATCCCGGCTCATTTTTTGGAACAGCCAATACCAATTGGATAAATGAGGTTACCCGCACAACTGTTTCACACAATGCCGAAGTTGCCGTGCAGGGTGGCAGTAGTTCGTCCAAATATTTCAGCTCGATATCGTATAACAGCACACCCGGTGTTGTTAAAGCAACAGATTTTCAAAGGATCTCGGGCAAAATAAATCTTGAAAATGATATTAGTTCGAAGTTTCGATTTGTAACCAATATCATTTTGGGTTATACCAACCAAAATATAGGCGATAACGCTTATGCACAGGCATTAGGGGCAAGGCCCGATCTTTCACCGTATGACGCGACGGGCAATTACCTGAACTTTGATCAGCAAGGCGAGCAGTATACAGCCTACACCAACCCTGTGGCATTATTAACTGCCACTAATAATGCCAAAACAGTAAGCCTTTTGGGCAGTATATCTGCTATATATGACATTACAAAAGACCTGCAATTCAAAAGCTCCGGTTCATTAAATATGCTGGCCTACAACCAAAGAAATTATACACCAAGTTACCTTGACATCGGCAGCGCCTATGGTAATGTTGCAAATGAAGGTGGTATAGGGGGAAATTCCAATCGGAGGATGTCTGACTGGTTCCTGGAAAATACACTAACCTATACCAAAAAATTTAATGCCAATAATTCATTGAATGTTTTGGTAGGGCAGTCATATGAAACAACAAAAGCCAGTTTCTTTAGCGCCACAGCTACAGGGTATCCTAATGATAACGTGCTTACCGGACTGTCTTCGGCCGTTACTCCATTGTATTTGTCAGGCGATGATCCCAGCATGCCACAAAGCTACCTGCTGTCATTCTATGCCAGGGCAAATTATAGCTTAATGGATAAATACCTTTTCACCTTCACAGGCAGAACCGATGGTTCATCAAAATTCGGCCCGAATAATAAATTCGGTTATTTCCCATCTGGTGCAGTTGCCTGGCGCATATCACAGGAAGATTTTTTAAAGAATGTTAAATGGATTGATGATATTAAATTCAGGGGTAGTTATGGGTTGACCGGTAACCAGAATATCGGCAACCAGATGTACCGTACTTTATTCAGCCCTCATTCTTACGCGGGCAGCAGCGCGCTTATACCTTCTCAACTAGGGAACAATGGCATAAAGTGGGAAAGTACCAGGGAAGCTGATGCAGGATTAGATATTTCGTTGTTTAATAGCCGCCTTACAGCAACTGTCGATTATTATAACAAACAAACCAGCGGCGACCTGTTATCATTCCCTGTTGCGCCAAGCAGTTCCTATTCATCATTGTTAACTAATGCCGTTGGCATAAAGAACACTGGGTTGGAAGTAACCGTAGGTGGCGATATCATACGTACAACTGATTTTAAATGGAGCGGTTCGGTTAATGTAACTTTCAGTAAATCTATAGTTACGCATTTAAACCCTAATGCCGATTTAAGCCAGATCAGCAGCCTTTCAGGATTAGAAACCCTGCCCAGTTTCTATGGTGGTAACACAGCATTGATACAGGGTAAGCCACTGGGTATTATTACCGGGTCTTATGTTACCGGCATTATAAAAACCCAGGCTGAGGCCGATGCTTATCAAAAGAAAGAAGGATTTTTCGCTTCTTATTTGCCATCTTCAATTGGCGACCCAATGTTTAGGCTGGACGAAAGCACGGCAGCCAGTGGTTATGAAGCCCCTGCTATTAACCAGACCATCGGCTATGGGGCGCCGAAATATTACGGCGGTATTACACAGGGTTTTACTTACAAAAAGTTCGACCTCGAGTTTTATTTCACCTATTCGGTTGGGGGCCAACTACTTTGGGGCGATCATGCTGCCAGTACAGAATTTCAGGGCATAGCTAATGCCAATGCAACTATATTGAACCGTTATTATCCCGGTAATACCAATGCCAATGAGCCGCGCTTAATTCTTGACTATTATAGTTACAGCTCGTCAAACCTTGATGTATTCAGCTCATCATATCTGAAATTAAGGACATTAACGCTTAGCTATGATTTAAGCAGCAGTAGCTGGTTTAAAAGGGCCGGTATGAAAAACACCTCATTATTTGTTTCGGCAACAAACATTTTTACCATCACCAAATATCCGGGCAACGACCCCGAGATATCAGATGACCCTTATAGTGTAACAGGCGGTTATTTTGATGTAAGTAATTACCCAACGATAAGGACATTCTCTATTGGGTTAAAAGCAGGTTTTTAATTAAAATTTTTAAACAAGTAAAAATGAAAAATTTAGATATAAAACTTTTAAGTTTCCTTTTATCGATCCTGGTGTTAAGCGCCTGTAACAAGGAATTAAATGTTTATCCTACCACTTCGGAAGTGGACGGAAAAGTTATTGTGGATGAGCAAAGCGCCTTCACCGTATTAAATGGTATATATTACCGGTTTGCCGATGCCAGCGCCGACCGTAATAATGTTCCCTCAGTTGAATGGTCTGATGTTAATGAGGCGCTGCCTTCATCATTGTGCGGTACTTTAAAAAATTCAAGCCAGTACTGGGATCCATCAAGCTTTAATCCACAAACTTACGGTGCTGATTTTCAATGGGTATATGGCTATAATATTGTTAATGCGGCAAATGGCTTTTTAAAGAACGTTGCGCCTGTTACGGCAATACCGGCGGCTACCAAAAAACAAATGATAGCCGAAGCTAAATTCTTAAGGGCATTTGGCGATACCCAGCTGTTATTGTTTTATGGCCAGTTTTATGATGTTAGCAGTAAATACGGCATTATTTTAAGGGATGAATTTGTTACATCCACTAACATCGATCTTCCCCGTTCTACTGTTGCCCAATGCTATACCGCTATCCTGGCCGACCTGGACGCGGCCATCCCAGATCTTCCCGCTTTAAATTCGCACATTTACTATGCAAACGCCTCAGCGGCCAAATTGCTAAAGGCCAGGCTGCTAATAAACAGGGGAGCCGCCGGCGATTATGCCGAGGTGATCAGCTTAACCAATGATATGATTACTAATGGGCCGTTTGTACTTGAAGATAATACAAAGGATATTTTTCTTTCAAAGGGTTTTTCAAGCAACGAGGTTATTTTAGGGGTACAGCCTTATCCTAATGAAACTTACAAGTATAAAAACAACCAATACTATTTTCAGTACCCGGTAACGGATACACTGGTTAATTTGTTAAAAAATGACCCACGCAACCAATGGGTGTACAAAAATGCTATTTACTATGGTACTACAACGGTAAATTCATTCAGTAAATATTATTCCGGCGATCCAAATAACCCTTCTCAAACCCCGCTTAGCGAATACAGCTACGCTTTCAGGCTAACGGAAGCTTATCTGCTGGAAGCAGAGGCCATTACGCTTGCTAATGGTGATCTAAGCACAGCCAAAACGCTGTTGAAGACAGTGGAGGGGCATGCCGGGTTAACGGATTTTACTGCAATAGATAATACTACTTCGGCGCTTAAGCTGCAGGTACTTGCCGAGAGGGAAGAGATCAAGAATTTTATAGGTGAAAATGGGGCTGATTGGTTTGCTTTAAGAAGGATGCCCATGGATACCATAAAAACAATACAACCCCTGCTAAAAATAAAAGACAGGTTCCTTTTGCCGATACCTATTGCCGAGATAACGGAAAATGGCAGTATGATACAAAACCCTTCTTATTAAACAACTTAAACCCTTTCATTAGAAGCCTCAGGAGGCGGCTTAATTGCCGCTTCCCTAAGCCTTCCGTAATAGGTTTAAAATGAACAATATACTCCAAATTTTAAATACAAAGCATTCATTATGAAAACTAACTTAAAATTTGCTATCTGCTCGCTATTGCTGCTCATTTT
>Ga0207019_1101_pt1 | contig 19609 bp, 14 predicted proteins | sample Alteio_BWMinCont_50_FD_153483 | JGI IMG/M metagenome (GOLD analysis project Ga0207019, IMG submission 153483) | Enriched cells from forest soil in Barre Woods Harvard Forest LTER site, Petersham, Massachusetts, United States -... | ecosystem: Environmental > Terrestrial > Soil > Temperate forest >...
CATTTAAATGAAAAAGCTTTTATTAGTATGCGCAGTTATCATTGGCTTTGCCTTTACTGCATCGGCACAAGATAATCAAAAACCTGAATTTAAATTCAACGAGGAAAAACACGACTTTGGCAAAATACCACAAGGTACCCCCGTAACAACCAAGTTTGAATTTACTAACGTTGGACAGGAACCACTTATTTTAAGTGATGTAAAACCTACTTGTGGCTGTACTATTGCCGACTATACTAAAACCCCTGTAAAAGCAGGCGAAAAAGGTATAATCACTATTACTTATAACGCAGCAGCTGCTTACCCTTTTAATAAAACAATTGTGGTAACATCAAACGCTAAAACACCACAAAAATACTTAGTTATTGTGGGCGAAGTAATAGCCAAACCGGCACCTGCGCCAACTGCGGCTGCACCGGCAACAACAGGCGGCGGACAATAATATTACTCCTGTTTTAATATTTAAAGGCTCCGATGATCGGGGCCTTTTTTGTTTTGCAGGTATTGCGTTGCCTGTATCATCTTTTTACTAATTTTGCCCCATGCCAAAAATTTCTAATAAAGGGCAGCGCATGCCCGCATCGCCTATACGAAAACTTACCCCTTTTGCCGATAAAGCTAAAGCCGACGGTAAAAAGGTTTATCACTTAAATATTGGTCAGCCCGATATTGAAACCCCTGCGGGGATGCTCGACGCGGTTAAGCATATTGATTTTAAGGTATGGGCGTACACACCATCGGAAGGCACTTTGGCTTATCGTACAAAACTTACAGAGTACTATAATAAGTTAAATTATAACATTACGCCCGATAATATACTCGTAACTACGGGCGGTTCGGAAGCTATAACCATTGCCATGATGACCTGCCTCGACGCAGGTGATGAGGTGATCATCCCCGAGCCATTCTATGCAAATTACAACGGCTTTGCCAGCCAGAGCGACATTGTGGTAAAGCCCATATTAAGCTTTATTGAAAACGGTTTCGCCCTGCCGCCTATCAGCGAGTTTGAAAAGCTCATTACGCCAAAAACAAAGGCAATATTTATTTGCAGCCCGAATAACCCTACCGGTTATTTATACTCAAAAGAAGAGTTACAGGCGCTTAAGGAACTGGTTTTAAAGTATAATCTGTACCTATTCAGCGATGAAGCATACCGCGAGTTTTGTTATGACGGGCGCGAATTCACATCGCCCATGCATTTGGATGGTCTGGAACAAAATGTAATAGTACTTGATACAGTAAGTAAACGCTATAGTGCCTGCGGCGCACGTTTAGGCTGCATCATCACCAAAAATAAAAGCGTGTGGACAACGGCACTTAAATTTGCCCAGGCACGATTAAGTCCCGGTATGGTCGAACAAATTGCCGGCGCTGCCGCAGTTGATACGCCCGACTCGTATTTTGAAGCCGTGAACAAGGAATATACCACCCGCCGCAACACTATAGTTGCCGCGCTTAATAAAATGGAAGGCGTTTACTGTCCCAACCCGGGTGGCGCGTTCTACGTGGTAGCCAAATTACCTATTGACGATGCCGATAAGTTTTGCCAGTGGATGCTGGAAAAATTCAGTCTTAACAATGAAACGGTGATGATGGCCCCTGCTACGGGCTTTTACAGCACCGAAGGCGCAGGCACCAACGAAGTAAGAATGGCATACGTTTTGAATAATGATGATCTGAAAAAGGCCATGACCTGTTTAAACGAAGCCCTGAAGGTTTACCCCGGAAGGATGGAATTTGAGATATAAGGTCAGTTGAAAGTAGAAAGTTTAAAGTAAAAAAGGATATTCTGTATCCTATCCGGGCAAAAAATCGTATTTTTACAGGCTTTCAACTTTCTGCTTTGAACTTTGAACTCCCAAATGGGGTCGACCGGAATTGACAGGATGGAGATAAGTAAGTAAGCATGCAGCGCGTTGGGTGAATTAGCGCTTAAATCTGAACGCTCAAACTTACAAATGGCGAAAATAACTACGCCTTAGCTGCCTAATTTAGAATTAGAATAGCTTTTGTCCCGCCGGTTCTCTGTTTCGTTGGATCGGCAACCGGGGCATCGAAAAACGAAAATAGTCCCGTTGGGCGGTGCGACGATGGGACGAAACAAAGCACCTAAGGAAGACGGTACAGGTAAGCGACTGACCTTCCCCTTCCCTACAATTAAACAGCAGCTAAGCATGTAGAAAGCTTACCTTATACCATGTTTGGACGAGGGTTCGAATCCCTCCGGCTCCACTAGGGGAGATACTCAATTATGAATATCTCCCCTTTTTATATCTATAAATAACTGTTTATAAGGCTTTTAACACCCATTTTCAGTGTTAAAATGGGTGTTCGAAATTTTCTTTTAAAATTCGCCTAAATCATTCTGCTATATGAAAAACCGCATTTGAATCAAATAATGAATGTTTTTAAAGTTCGAAATCCCCTTGGGTTGTATAACTACAATTTTTAATCCGATATGAAATGCGTATTAATGGCAATGAAATATAAATCTGATTGTTGTTCAAGAAGGGTAAGACCAAATCGATGAAATATTAGATTCTAATCTCACTAAATAATTCGACGATATCTATCGTCAAGGCATCTCCAATTTCCTTTCGAAACAATGATCATTTTTTAATACTGCCGTAAGTTCTTGCTAAGAGATAAAGGAAATCTAATATGATTAACGCTTGATCTTCGTTAACTTGAATTCCGTTACGTCTTAATAATTTGATTGCCTGATCAACTGATACTTTTCTACTTGAAAGGATTGCCGGAATTTTACTTTTAATTTGTTCCATTTTTTTAAAATTATTGTAGGTACACTGAGAGTTATGTTATTTAGAGAAGTTCGGATGGTATCTTGAGCCTTCAATATTCAAAAATCTTCGAAAGTGCCTTATTGATTTTTAATGATTCGATATTCCCTTTATTTAAATTTATGTAAGATGGCCTGAGTAGCTCAATCATAAATCGTTTGTTGGCTATGTCCTGATGCTTGTAAGATTGAAAAACATTCGAATCTGTATATATCCATTCACTTTCGTGATTGTTGGTATCGTCAAGAATTGAATTAAGCCATGTCAATCTATCATTTAAACTATCTAAGTTTTCTTTATAATCCTGCTTTAGCCCGTTAAAATCGTCATCGTCAATTTTTTCAGTTACACGTAAATGTCTGGCTTTAGCCAATAGCATTTCTTGTTTGGAAATCTCGTTTAAAACGCTTTTCTGGGTATCCAAATGCTTTCTCCTGGCTGTAAAAATATTTTCATCTTCCAGGATTCGGTCAAACAAATCATAAGTTTCCGGCCGGAGACGAATTTTCTTCAACAGTTCTTCATATGTTTCTTCTAATTTATCAGATCCGAATCTGCCTTTGCACTTGGAAGTACTACAATGATAATAACCATATTTTTTGGTTTTCCCCTGAGAAAAACTACTCGAAAGGGGTCGGTTGCAATAGGGACATGTTAAATATCCTCTTAAGGGAAATAAGTAATTAAGGCTTATCTTTTTTCTAAATTGTCTTTCCCGGGACTTTAATAGTCGTTGTACATCCTGAAAAAGGCTTTCTGAAACGAGTGGTTGATGAACGCCTTTAACCATCTGCATTTCCTCGGATTTATTTGCCGGAACCGTGACTATACCACAGTACATCGGGTTGTGCAGGAATTTCCAAAAATTATTATGACTACATTGGAAACCGTTTCGGCAGGCCATTCTTCTCACCTGATTTATTGTATAAATTCCTTTTGCCATTTGCTCAAAAGACCATCTGACATGGTCGGCCTCCGGATGTTTTGGAACGATGAATTTCCTCCCATCTAGATCGGTTTTGTTCGTGTAGCCTACTGGTGCCTTTCCTGGCCAACGGCCCATCTTACGGGCTCTCCGCATTCCGTCGGAACAATTTATGCTCCGCCTGGTATTTTCTGCTTCCGGCATGGATAAATTTATCGCCAGCACGATAATACTTTCGGGGATGCCAATATCAATTGGCTGATTAATAGCCATTGCCTGCACATTGAGCCTTTTCAATGCTCCGAGCATTTCATATGCATATTGAATGTTGCGACTGAAACGGTCCCAATTAAGAAACAGAATATTCTCTGGAGGGTGGCGCCTATTCTGTTTGATTGTTTTTATAAGTTTATTCCACTCAGGACGATTAAAATCCTTAGCGGAATGGTCTTCCCTGAATATGCCTTTGACTTTGATATGATTTGTTTCACAATGTTCAAGCAGACGCGCTTCCTGTTCGATAAGAGAATATCCCGTCTTTTTTTGTTCATCAGTACTAACGCGGACATATATATAGGCTGATTTCATAATGGAAAAATTAAAATTCATACAATTTACCCATTTGTGATAATTAGTTTTACTAATAGTAATTCATTATTATAGAAGTTTCTATTAACGCATTGAATCAATTACAGGTAGAAAAGTTTCCTGGATCAGGTCCTTCGCTAAATTAGGGTCATGATCTTTTGTACGGCAAAAAAATATAAATATTCATAGTATCTCCCGGTATTTATATTGTCCAAATGTTGCTATTTGTGTACAGCTTTGAATTCCCGGTTGTTCAACCGAACGAATGTTATTTTGCAGCAAGGTAACGTTCGGCATCAATAGCAGCCATACAGCCAGTACCTGCGGCTGTTACTGCCTGGCGGTATATATGGTCCTGCGCATCGCCGCAAGCAAACACCCCTTCTACATTGGTTTTGGTTGATCGGGGTTCTGTTATTATATAGCCTGTTTCGTCCATATCAACCGAACCCTTAAATATTTCAGTATTGGGATGATGGCCTATGGCAACAAAAAAGCCGGTGACATCCAATATGCTTTGTTCCCCGGTTTTATTATTTATGATCAGTATCCCGGTAACCGCGATGTCATCACCTAAGATCTCTTTTGTTTCAGAATTATAGATTACCTCGATATTTGGCGTATTCAGGACACGGTGCATCATTGCTTTTGAAGCACGAAACTCGTCACGTCTCACCAGCATGTATACTTTACGGCATAGTTTGGCAAGATAAGTTGCTTCCTCCGCAGCGGTATCACCGGCACCGACGATGGCAACATCCTGCCCGCGAAAAAAGAACCCGTCGCATATTGCGCATGCCGAAACTCCATAGCCATTATATCTTTGTTCTGATTCCAGGCCCAGCCATTTGGCCGATGCACCTGTCGAAATAATTACGGTATCTGCAAGTATGGTAGTATTTTCATCCACGGTAACTTTATGCGGCAAAGCCGAAAAATCCACCGAGGTTATGTAACCAAAAGTATATCCGTACCCAACCGCGCAGCTTGTTTTTCAAAGTTTTCCATCATTTCAACTCCCTGTATGCCATCAGGGTAGCCGGGGTAGTTTTCCACCTCAGTAGTTTGGGTAAGCTGCCCGCCTGCAAGTATGCCGGTATACAATACGGGCTTAAGATCGGCACGGGCGGCATAAATGGCAGCCGTATAACCTGCCGGCCCCGAGCCTATGATGAGGCATTTAACGTGTTCAATTTCTAAGCATTCAGGCATGTATATCTTGTTTTTTGTATAAAACCATTTTTATTATTTCAAATTCGATCAAGTACAATTTTCATTTGTTAATTCAATATAGCTTTCGCAATAACTATCCGTTGAACTTCGCTGGTACCCTCATATATTTGTGTAACCTTTGCATCTCTCATCAATCTCTCAACGTGATAATCCTTTACATACCCGTACCCCCCGTGGATCTGTACCGCTTCCGTGGTTACCCACATAGCTGTTTCCGACGCCACTACTTTAGCCATGGATGAACTCAATGTATAGTCTAAGTTTTGATCCTTTTCCCAGGCAGCTTTGATACAAAGTAACCTTGCATATTCAATGCGGGTGGCCATATCAGCCAGTTTGAACTGTATAACCTGATGACGGGATATCTCTTTACCAAAAGCCTTGCGTTGTTTGGCATATTGTAAGGATAATTCGTATGCCCCACCTGCAATGCCCAATGCCTGTGAAGCAATGCCTATCCTACCTGCCGCTAATACTTTCATAGCGAACTTAAATCCAAATCCGTCTTTACCAATCCTATTTCCTTTTGGCACCCTGACATCTGAAAAGTGAATGCTATGCGTATCGCTGGCCCTGACACCCATTTTATTTTCTTTAGCGCCAACTACAATGCCTGGCCAATTTTTCTCTACAATAAAGGCATTGATCCCTTTAGCGCCCTTTGACGGATCTGTTTGTGCCATTACAATATAGACACTGGCGGAGTTTCCGCTTGTGATCCAGTTTTTTGTTCCATTCAGCAAATAATGATCCCCTTTATCCGTGGCTGTTGTTTTCTGGGAGCTGGCATCACTTCCTGCTTCCGGCTCACTGAGTAGAAACGCACCAATGTATAATTCACCGTCCTTCATACCTTTTGCTAGTGGCACCAAGTATTGTTCCTTTTGTATAGGATTGCCGTACTGCTCCAAACCATAACATATTAGACTATTATTTACGCTCATCACCACACTTACACTTGCGTCTATTTTGCTAATTTCCTCCATAGCCAACAGGTAACTAATAGTATCCATCCCGGTACCTCCGTATTGGGGATCTACCATCATACCCATAAAACCAAGTGCCGCTAATTTTTTGATCTGATCTTTAGGGAAATATTGATGCTCATCCCTTTCGATAACCTCCGGCAAACATTCTGTTTGTGCAAAAGAGCGGGCAGCTTCGCGAATCATGATTTGTTCTTCAGAAAAATAAAAGTCCATAGGTGGTAACATTAATAATTTGTTAAATATTCTGTTATTATTCTTTTCAAGGAAGGTAAGCATCCAGACAAGTACATATCTTAACTAAACGAAGTTTGTGTTTTTCAATTAAAAAACCTCCCGGCTCCTTCCGGAAGGTGATTAATTAAACTATTAACTGATTTCATTTAAGTCATGAAAAAACTATAAAGAACGAAGAGAATTTTATTACTTATCTTTTTTGCTTCGCTTAAAAACAAAAAGACCATCAATTATATCACAGCCTTTTAATTGATTGATCACCATATGAATAAGGACGTACAAAATAATAATCGTTACGATTGCTAATATGAGGCATTGTGCTATATCAGACCAGTTACCCATGATAATCGCCCATTGCTATTGTTTATATTCCGACTTTGGGTAACTCCAATTCTAATAGCCGAATATCTCCTCCGGGGTTAAAACTTTCACTTCGCCATACTTTTTTAATTCTTCTGGTGCGATCTTATTTTCAGAACCCAGGATACAATAGGTATAGGGCACGCCTTTCAAATTGCTATCGTGGAATTTCTGTATATCGTCAAAGTTGAGTTTATCTAATGTTTCATATTCCTGTTTGCGGATATCATAGTCCAGCCCAAGCTTTTGTGCGGCCAGGTAATTGAATACAATATCATCTTTGGTGATGCGTTCGGTAGCTATATCCTGTTTTATACCTTGCTTAGCTGTTTCAAATGGCTGATCTGTTTCGGGCATAGCCGTCAGCAATTCATTCATACCGCCGATAGCCTCATTCATTTTATCGGCTTGTGAACCGATATAAGCGACCATAGTATACCGCCCGTCTTTTTTATCAGGTGATACATATTGTGCAAAGGTTGAATAGGCCAGCGCTTTTGATTCTCTGAGCGTTTGAAAAACTACTGAACCCATGCTCCCGCCAAAATAGCTGTTAAACACATCTATAGTTGGTTTCTCTTCACTGTCATAGTTAGTTGTGTTTCGCACCCAATAAACTTCCGATTGTACCATATCATAATTGGCAAACAGTACCTGGTTTGCGGTTTGAGTGGTTTTCTCGAATTTCACCGGTGCTTGCGCTATAACAAAATGTGGGGGCAAACCGTGCAATTTGGTTATAGCTGCCTGTGCATTTGCCTGGGAAAGCGGGCCATAATAAATTATGCTGTGCCTATTATCCAATAGTGTATGCAAAATGCTTGTTAATTGCCCTGAGGTGAGGGCATCAAGTTCTCCTGTACTCAGCTGGTAATTAAAAGGGTTATGTTCCCCATACATTGCGTATGCTATCATACCCTGCATCATCGCTGTTTTATTAAGCTTGGAGTTTTCACGCGATTTTTGGATATCCCCTTTTAAGTTTGAAAGGGCGGTTTCATTTGGTTTGCAATTCCTTAACAGGTCTTCAAATAAACTTACCGCGTGGCCAAAGTTTTCCTGCAAGCCGGTTATAGATACCATTGTTACGTCTTTTGTGGTAGTAATAGCATAACTGCAGGCTATATTGTAAAAAGCTTTATTAACAGCTTCTGAAGAACGTTTATCTGTACCCAAAAACTGCAGGTATTGGGTAGCATATTTTAGATATTTATTATTTGAGGTACCCAGATCAAAGCGGTAGTATAGGTTGAACAGGGTATTATCTTTGTTTTGTACATAATAAAAATTAGCCGGCCCTATTTTGCCTGTCTGCATGTCTTTTTTGAAATCAAGCCATTGGGGTTGAACCGGCGTTGAAGGCATTATGGCAATCTTTTTGAAAAAATCAGATTGGACATCCCGGTTTATCGTTATGGGAGTAATTGCCGGCTTCTCAACCTTTACAATGCTATTATCAACCCCTTTTCGCTTGTAAACAACCACATAATTATTATGGAGATACTTATTTACAAACGCTATTAACTCCTGTTTGCTTACCTTGGCCATATCATCCTCAAAATCAACGTTGCTGAGCCAGTTGTCACCCTTGTGTTTAATAAAGGCATCCATTAGGCCTGTTGCCCGGTTGTTATTATCATCCAATCCCTGCACATTGGCTAAGCGTGCATTGCTTACTACAGCTTTTAACAGCGATGGATCGAAGTCTCCCTTTCTTATTTTTTCTACCTGTGCCAGCATCAGGTCCTTTACCTCGTCCAGTTGCTGTCCTTGTTTAGCTTTGCCTGATAAAACCAACATGGAGTAATTTTTGAAAGCTTGCGCATAGGCACCTGCTCCCAATACTTTCTGTGGTTGGTTCAAATTCAGATCCATTAGGCCTGCTTTGCCATTGCTTAGCATATCTGTTAATACTTCCAGCAGCACCTGGGCGTGGCTGTCCAATGCGCCGGGCATACGGAAAGCTACACTCACATTTTCCGCATCGGGCCCTAAAACTTCTTTTGTAATTGGCGATTGGATCGGCAGCTCGGGTGAGGGCTTATATTCCTGTAGGGGCTTTGGCTGCATGTAGGAGAAGTCAGCATCTATTTTTTTGATCACGTAGGCAGGGTCAAGATCACCGGCCATAACTATGGCCATGTTGTTGGGTACATACCATTTGTTATAGTAATTCCGGATAGCAATAAGTGACGGATTTTTTAAATGTTCTATCGTCCCTATCGTGGTTTGCTGCCCATAATTATGCGTTGGGAAAATGGCAGACAGCATAGCCTGGTTCACTTTCTGTCCATCATTATCCAAGCCCCTGTTTTTTTCTTCGTAAACAGCTTCCAGTTCGGTATGAAATAGCCGGAATACGGGATAACGATAGCGTTCGGCTTCTACGGCCAGGTATTTATCTATGGATGAAGAAGGTATATTTTCCTCGAATACGGTTTCTTCCACCGATGTATGCGCGTTGGTTCCCTGTGACCCTATCCCGGACATTAGTTTCATATACTCGTTCGGAATGGCAAATTTTGCAGCCATACCTGATACACTATCGATCTGGTGGTAGATGGCTTTGCGGCTGGCGGGATCAGTGGTATGATTGTAAGTGTCATACAGCAAAGTTATTTCCGCTATATATGGTTTTTCTTTTTCCCAATTTAAACTGCCGTATTTATCGGTGCCTTTAAATAACAAATGCTCCAGGTAATGTGCCAGGCCGGTATGGTCCTTCGGGTCATTATTACTCCCGGTACGCACCCCGATAAGGGTTTGTATACGCGGCTCTTTTTTATTAACACTAAGGATAACAGTTAAGCCGTTTTTTAAATGATAAAACCGGGCGTGCATCGGGTCACCAGATACATATTTGTAGGTATAGCCATCCATAGTTGCCTGTTTCCATTGATGTGTGGATTGGGCAACAACACTTAAGGATACTGTTGAAAATAATAGACCAATGACCAATTGTTTTATAATATTGTGCTTCATATGAAAATTTATGGATGATTTACTTTTAGGATGATTTGATATAACTGGATATTAACTAATAATTGCATTAACTTATTTTACACTTTTCTTCAGCACAATAAAATATCCGGCAAAAAATATAACAGATGCTGTAATCAGGCTTGCATAGATCTCTTTTGTAAATAATTCAATAGTGATGGCAGGCAAACTTCCACCGGCGAGGTGTTGGCCATGGGGTTGTGGCATTTCACTTGCGGCAAGCATTTGCTGTGCATAAGGGAACAGGTAAGCATAAACCAAATGGTCACTTGCCAAAATAACTCCGGCCATCGTGGCAACAAACCCAATACCCATTGGTTTTAAAAAGTCGCGAAACAATAAGCTCAATATAAACTGGATAGACAATATGCCTAATGATGACAGGAAGAGTTTAAAATACATTTTTAACAGGATATTTATCATGCTGTAATCACCAAAGTTTAACTGGGGTTTTAATAAACCTAACAGGTTTCCAAAGCCGACCGTAAAAGGCACAAATAACATCAGGCATATTAGAATTATAAACATCGCATAAATATACTTAGCGGCGTAAATTGAAAATTTAGATATAGGCAGGCTAAATAGTGTTTTCCAGGTATCTGATTTATGTTCAATGTTGTTTACCGAGTAAGCGGTGAATACAACAAGCATCGGAAGTAAAAGTGTACCCATGGCACCAAAAATTGTACCGGCGAACTGTATCCATAATAACATTGACGGCGTGCCCACAGCGTTATTATTGCTTAAAAAATTAATGAACAATACAAGACAAAGAAATAATGGAAGGATAACAACACTCCAAAAGCCTGCAGTTTTGCGGCTTTTATAAAATTCAGAGCGGATTGATAAGATTAATGCTTTCATGATTTAGGCGTTTTGAGTAATAGCTAAAAATAATTTTTCCAAATCCTGTTGTTGTTTATTGATACTGTATACCACAAATCCGTTTTGATTAAGAAGGGCATTTATATCTCCAATTTGTTGTTTGGATACATAAGGCACATAAATATGTTGCCCGGTGACATCAGACACCAAAATATTATTGCGCTTTAAATAATTGGCTGCATCAACAGTATTGTCGATCTCAATTTGTACGGATGGTTTATTCCTGGTTTCCAAATCTTTAATTGTACCCTGAAAAAGTAGATGTCCATGGTTTATGATACCTACATGTGTGGCCATGCGTTCAATCTCCGCCAGCAGGTGGCTGGAAATAAAAACCGTTTTTCCATGGTCCTTCGTTAGGCTTATCAACAGTTCACGCATTTCAATAATACCATTAGGATCAAGCCCATTCGTAGGTTCATCCAGGATAATAAGCTTGGGGTCTGACAGCAGGGCCAATGCTATGCCTAAGCGCTGTTTCATCCCTAACGAATATTGCCCCGCCTTTTTATTTGCGGCATGGTTTAAATTTACCAAGTCAATCATCTCGTCGACCCTTTTATCTGGTATTTGTAACAGTAATGCCCTATTCAATAAGTTTTCTTTACCAGTAAGGTGAAGATATATGGCGGGCTGCTCTATCAGCGACCCAATTTGTGAAAGTATTTCAATCCGGTTACTTTGTAGCTCTTTTCCAAAAATATGGATGCTGCCCTCTTGTATTTGTAACAGGTTAAGCAATAATTTAATAGTAGTGGTTTTTCCGGCGCCATTGGGCCCCAAAAATCCATATATACTCCCTTTCTCAACCTGTAGCGATAATGATTTTACAACCGCTTGATCTCCAAAATTATAGGTTAAACCATTTGTATCTATTACCATATTTTCTAATTATTAAATTGAACGCTGATGATTTTAAAAATTCAGATCTAATTTGATACCGGACCGTTGGGCATTATTGCTTCTGAGGGCCCAGCCATACAAAACTTTAAAACTTAAATATTGTAACCCAACACCAACCTCTTGGTAATTTTTAAAGTCCGGGGTCGTCAAATAATTATAGGTTATCAATTCCTGGAGTTTAAGCTTCCTTATCAATGGTATTTTGCTTAATAAAGCTCCTCCAAAATTTTGCTTTAAATGAGCTTCAATGTATTCGTTACTGGTACTGTAGGAATAATAATTTAAAAGGAGGAACTGGTTAAAAAAGTCTTTGTAAAATATGGTCTGATCGCCCATGAAGTGTTTGTAGTCGATGTAATTAATGTTCGCGGCATTTAAAAATTTGCCCCCTTCAATTTCAAAAGAAAACTTTCCATAAAGGCCTAGCGGCACATCGTTTTTGCTTACATTTAATTTCAGCAGATCATAGTTTACATCTGAACCGAAAAGGTTCTTTATACCTTTAGTGTAATCAAGCTGAATGGTTGGATATGACGATCCTTCATACTGTTTTCCGCCTGGGCCTGTTGAAAATTTATTGCTAAAATCATAACTTGTGGTGACATGAATTTTGAAAGAACGGCTTGGGTTGAATAAGGGCATCCCCTCCTCGTCAGGTGCTGATGGGTTGTTTGAGGTGTACTTACGGTCTCTGTAAAAAAAACTGTAAAACGAGGTATTATTCAACCAACTTCGATCGGCCACTTCCGCATCAATGCCTGCGGTCAAACCGCCGGTTATACGCCGGGAGGCAAAAATGGAAGCAAAATGATTTTCATATAATTTTTGATAATTAAGGCGGTAAAACAAACTCGAAAGTTCATTAACAAAACTGGTGATGGGAAAGGTATTGTTTAAATCAGTAACCTCCGACCCAAACCCAAAACCGAGCTGATATACCTTTGAGGGGATATAGGCATTAAAATGGGAATTAAACTTATGATCAGAGAATCCGTACTGGAAGTTCCCGCTTAATTGCAAGCGTTTTCCTGATAAACTATCTACTATATGGGAATAACGTATACCGTAATTTATAGCTACACCTTCAACGGTATTATAAATAACTGCTGAACTTAACGACTCAAACCGGAAGGTGCTATTCCCACTTTTGTTGGTCAATTCTACACCGTTCAGCAGAATTTTTCCAGCGGTCAGCTTATTATGAACCTTCCTGATAGAATCCTGGTAGAAAGGAGATTCCCTTTTTTGGGCGAGGTCTTGTTTATTTAAATAATCGGTTTCCTCTTCGGGTGTCAATGGTATAGGCCTTGTTTGCTGCCAATAAGCCGAATCTTTTTTGTTAACCTCCGGCCCAATGCGTAATGTTTCTAAAAATAACCGCTTATTAAGACCGGGATTAGTATTATAATTTTTATAAACAGCAACAAAATAGCCTCCAAGCTTAAAATTAAAAAAGCTTGCAGTGAAGTCAAATTTTGTCAGGGATGGCATCCATGTGTTGCTTTCAACAGGGATATATTGCTGTTTTACTTTTAACGTATCAACAAAATTGAGTCCCGCTGACTTGGTAAGATAAAGGTCGACACTATAAATACGCCAGCTTTCATCCATTATGTATATATATCCTTCAAAAGCAGGTTGCAGTTTATGCCGTGGTATAACCATTATCTTGTTGATCGTCTGGCCATTTTCGACAGTTTCTCCCACCCATTTATAGGTATAAAAGGATAGGGCATTATCGGCAATAGGGGAAACCATCGGCCTTGTACTTACATGTTGCCAATTCTGCAGGTTGTTATAAAAATTAACGTTTATTTCAGTTGCCCTGTTAAACGTGAATGCGCGGTTATTTCCGGAAACCTTTGAAGAAATAACTTCTTCATGAAACTCCCCGGGGTTCATAAAACTTAATTTAGATTCTGACTCTGAGAGATAGATGATACCACGCCGATTAGAATCCAATCCCAATTCCCGGCCAATTTGATCCATATCCTGGCCCATGAATTTTTTAGGTGCTGCCAGCATCCTTTGCAAACCTTTGATATATACATCGCAGGTATAGCTTTCCGTTTCATTTAAATAAAATTTTCTCTTATGTATGGCGTTACGGATAATCTCGTAGGCTGGATCTTCTTTGCTTTCTTTTATAATAACATCATGCAATTCATAGTTGGCTGTTTTCAATATGATATTAATATTTTGTATGCCTGAAATTTGCATCTCAAATGTTGTATCCCGGTAACCGATAGCATTAAACCGTAACGAATAGGAGCCTTTTGGCAAGTATAGCGCATATTGGCCCTCGCTATTCGCAGATGTTCCACGACTTGTGTTTTTTACAAAAATCGATGCAAAAGGTATGGGGCTACCATTAGTGTCCATTATGGTTCCTTTAACACCATCTGATTGAGCGAAGGCAATAAATGTGAAATTAAATAGCAGGCAAAAGGTTAAAATATATTTCATGAAATGATTTTTAATTGCAATAACATTGCTGGTCACCGATGTAAAATCTGCATTTTTTAGTTTGACTTAGTGAAATAGTCAATACCCGTAACTAATAAAACATATTATAGAATTTTACAATTCAAACTGTAGTTTTCAAATCGGTTATTTGTTATTGAGCATTTACTCATAGCCTTACTTAGAGAAAATAGAAGCCAATTTATTTTCTAAATCATCTCCCCGGAGGTTTTTCCCGACAATTACGCCCGTTGGGTCAACGAGAAAATTCTGAGGTATTGAATGGATTTTATATAGTTCAGCAGCAGCGTTGTCAGTGCCTTTCAGATCAGATACCTGTGTCCAGGTAAGCTGGTCATGTCTGATTGCAGCGGTCCATTTGTCTTTTGCACCAGGATTGTCAAGTGAAATACCTAATACCGTAAATCCTTTGTCTTTATAGTCATTATAAGCTTTAAGCACATTTGGGTTTTCTGCGCGGCAAGGGCCGCACCAGCTTGCCCAAAAATCAACCAATACGTATTTCCCCTTGAAATCGTGTAAAGAAACATTGTTTCCCAATGTGTCGGGTTGAGTAAAATCTGGTGCAACAGCACCTATGTCAATATTTTTCAACGCTTTGATCTGCTGAGCAAATTTTTGCCCTTCTTCACTGGATCTTATCGCCGTTGCCAATGAATTATAGATAGGTTCTATTTCATGAACATCAGGCTCTGGCCCTGACAGATCTTCCAGCGCAAATAAACTAACTAATGAATTTGGTTTGCTGGCAATAAATTTTTCTTCTAAGGCTTTCTTTTCCGTATAAACTTTTACATAAGCACTGTCAATATGCTGTGCAAGTTCCTTTGTTTTCTTTTTTTCCGGAGAAGCAGCCTTGTACTCTTCACCAACAGCCGCGAGTTTGGCCGATATAGGTTTTAGGTCGTTTTTCAACTCTTCATTATCCACATTCAGCTGGCTTCCGGAAATATGAACATTGGCCATAGAATCAGTACTTGTCATCTGAACGATGGCAGCCTCAAGATATAAATTCGTTACATTTTCCGGGCTTATGTAACGGAGCCCTTTGCCCTTTGTATCAATAGCTATAAATGCCTGTTGCGGGGTATTTATAGTCCCCTTGAAAACGAATTTGCCATCGGTGATCGAAGCTGAATCCAGGTGTTGCCCGGATGGCAGCATAATCATCATATAAACTTTAGCGGGCTGCGAGTAATGCCCGATTGATCCCTGGACAGTGTAAGTCTTGCTTTGTCCATATAATAAGGCAGGTGCCAGCAAACAAACAAGAGATAATAGTATTTTAAAATTCTTCATTTTATAATTGTTAATATGGATTTGTTTTAATTTAATTGGTGGATCACTTCGATGAGTTCGCGAATCAGGTCATCATCATTTCCGTTAAAACCGGACGTACGGAAACGAATAGCTCCTCGCTTATCAAGCACTATTTTGTAAGGTATGCTGGATACTTTAAATGCAGTAAAAGTTTTAAAGCTCTGATCATTGTTATTTTTCTGATCGAGGAGAAATTGGAAACGATAGGCATTATCTTTAGCAAACTTGCTGACATTTTGCTGTGCATCTCCTTTCTCAAAAGTAGCAATATACAAAAACACGACGTTGGGAAATTGCTTCATTACCTGTTGCATGGCCGGGAATGATTGTACACAAGGTTTACACCAGGTAGCCCAAAAATCCAGCACTACAATTTTTCCTTTTAACGCGGCCAGGTTCACAGGTTCACCGGATAAACCCATCAATCTTAAAGGCGGGGCTGTTTCATTAATGAGGCTGACCCCGGCACTTTGATGAGAAGTTCCTGGTATTTGATTCTCGAGTGATGCCAGGTACGTATCAAAAGGTATCGTATTTTTTTCACCTTCATAAATAACCTTAAGTTGCGCCTTCATTCCTACAGAACTTTTCCCCGCTGTGATGGCAGTTTCCAGAACCGTTTTTGCATTTGTAGTTTGTCCATCAGCCTGCAGAAGTTTTGAATAGATGCTGATCGCGTCCTTACTTGGTGCGTGGGCGTAAGCCGGGTAGGCATAACCTAACCCCTCCTGATATTTGCCCATATCGTACAGTATCCCTGCCGTTATAAGATATGGTTCCCAGTTTTTATAACTAAGCGTTGTATCTGTAAGTGCAACACCTTTTTTAGCATAAATTAAAGCCTGTTCCTGTTTTTGGTCTTTTTGAAAGGTTATTGCAATTTTATCATAGAGGGTTGCCTGGTCCCTTTTATTTTTGAGATGCTGAATATAAACCTTTGCAAAAGAGGTATCACCATTTTCAATTGCTGAAGTCCCCATATCAGAATATAGGTTAACATAATTATAATTCTGCTGCCCATTTACTGCGGGTTCGGGAAAATGCTGTTCAAATTCATGGTAAAGTGCTGTTTTACGTTTATAGTCCTTCTCCGCTGTGATGGCCTGAAGCCGTTCGTCCTGCACGAATGAACCAAAAGGAAATTTTTTATGAAGTAAACCGGCAAGTGAATCGGCAGCCTTGCGGTTACCTAAATATGCCCAATAACGCTGTACCATCGCCAGTTCATCCTCCTTATCCGATTGAAAAACAGACAATTCATTTGTTAGTAGCTGTTTGTCTTTCGGTTCAGTTGAATTAATGAGCATATTAAAGAATTGCATATGGAAATTTGACATTTCCCCGGGATAATTCTTTAGTTCTGTTTTAAAATAGGTTAAAGCAACAGCATCGTTCTTCCTTAATGGCGCATCATCGGATGGTATTCCGGAAGCCAGTTGTGACATTTGGAAATAAGCAAAAGCAACCGGCTTATCCTTAAGAAGAACAGGAAAAAGGTATCCTTTTCCTTCATCGTTATCCACAATTTGTCCATCGGAGGTTTGTGGAACAATATGCAGCATTACTGTTTGAACGGGTATCAAAACTGTTGCCTCAAACAGATTTTCCACAGGTTTTAAGGTCACTATTTGCTCACCTGCTTTTCGGTCTTTATTATAGCTATATATTTTTACAGATATTACAGGGCTGTTTTTTAAACTGGTTAATGACGGGTTGTAGGCAATAGTAAGCTCATGACCAGCTTCAGGTTTCCCCAATAATTGAATGGCACCTTTCGATTGCGCGTTAGCCGGGAAAACCCCGGCTAATGCTGCAATAATTAACAGGTATATTATTTTTATTTTTTTCATGGATTTATTGGAACAGCGTTTTCATTTCTTCAGCCAAGGCAGGACCCACCAGGTTAGCCGCCACTACCTTGCCTTGCTGGTCGATGATCACATTAGCCGGTATGCTGCTAATGCTGTAGTTTTTTACCACAGGGCTCCCCATAGCTTTCATATCCGATACATTAGGCCACCTGATCTGCTCCTGCTCACTTGCTTTGAACCAACTGGGATGGTCATTATCCAATGAAAATGAAATAATTTCCAGTCCTTTCTTTTTATATTCAGCGTATATCTTTTTTAATCCTGGTATTTCTTCACGGCAAGGCACACACCATGAAGCCCAGAATTGCAGCAAAGTATATTTATGTGTTAGTACTATTTTACTTAAGCGAATACTATCCTTTCCCGTGGTTTGGGCCGAAAAATCATACATGCCCTGCCCCACCATATTCCCTAAACGCATAGAGATCAAGTTTTCCTGGGATTTATTCAATCTGCGGGCCTGTTGAATGATGAAACTTTTCTCACCAAGCTTTAATGCATCTTTATTTACCAATGCCATCGCTTTCTGCCGGTCGGGCTGAAGTTCAAGTAATATTGCGGCCATTACCGCAGAAACAGCGTCATTACCGTACATTATTTTTAGTTGGCTAGTAGTCCTTATGGAATCTTTTTTCAAAAAATGCTGTACTAACCGGTATTGTTTAAGGGTATCGCCAGGTACTGGCGGTGCCTGTCCTTCCGCTTTCATCAATTTATCGGCATTAATAAACTCAGGATCACGCTCGTATGCAAAAAGCAGGGGATTATACTTACCGCCCTCAATAACCGGAACATCGCTTTCGCCAAGCGAAAATTTGATTTTCCCTGGTTCCAGGATAACTGTATGCGTATCGATCATGCGATTTTCTTGCGTTACCAGGTAAATGATTGTAATCTGTTCTACAGGCACACGGAAGTGAAACTGCTGATGCCTGATCGTATCCTTGGCGACTAAAATATTGTCACCGAAGTAATCCCGTTTCAGGCTTATTTCAGTTCCGTCTTTTTTATTCAGGGTGCCTGTTAATTCAAAATAGGAGTCTTTCTTTATATTCTGAGCCAGCAATTTAAGCGGCAGCAAAAAAACGATCAGCAGAAGCGCTAATTTAAAATTTGTGTTATTTTTCATAGTTATCTTGGATTTTGTATGATTTCTGGATTTAAGGATATATATTTTCTTGCAATTGGAAGTACTACCCTATTACTATTGGGTGCCAGAATATAAGTGCCGGTATTATCGGTATGGGTGATGGTAATATTATCGTTGTCATAAACATTATACCGCTTAATATCAAAATACCTAAAACCGCGAAAAGCAAGTTCGCGCCGCCTTTCAGCTTTTACAATTGCCAGCGCCTGGGTAGGTGTGGATGCAGTTAACGTGTAGTTGCTACCGCTTGGAAACCTGAAGCTACGGAGCGTATTTACATCAGCCATCGCATCCGCATAATTGCCTAATCTTGCACTGCTTTCTGCACGTATGAGATAAGTTTCGGGCACTGAGGGCCCCTTGGTTGGCTGTTTACCAAACCACTCCAAACTAATCGACCCAAAGCTTAACCCAAGGTTGCTGTCTTGTATATAGAAGCCCATGAGCCTTAAATCATTTGAATTGTCATAAGCTGCTAATAATGCAGGCGAAGCATAAAATAGTGAGCTTGGCGATGTAGTGGTTTTTTCAACTAATGTTTCAGGATTTTGAAAATTTATCGGATAAACAAGCGCAACGGAGAAAGCCGGGTTTGGTGGTAATGTTTTAAAATCCACAAGTGTATTATAGTTACTGAGAGAAGAATCGGCATAGGCATGAGCAGCCGTAAGATTATTCATAAATAGGCTTGCCCTGGCGAGCAAAGTATATGCAGTAGGTTTTACGGGCCGGTTTCTTGCCGAGGGATTAGGATTAGCAGAAAGGTAAGGTACTGCCTGTTTCAAATCATTCACCAGGTAAGTATACACCTCGCTGACAGTTTTTCTCGGAAGCTTTTCTGTAAAATCCAGGCCTTCGCGAAT
>Ga0207019_1102_pt1 | contig 19555 bp, 13 predicted proteins | sample Alteio_BWMinCont_50_FD_153483 | JGI IMG/M metagenome (GOLD analysis project Ga0207019, IMG submission 153483) | Enriched cells from forest soil in Barre Woods Harvard Forest LTER site, Petersham, Massachusetts, United States -... | ecosystem: Environmental > Terrestrial > Soil > Temperate forest >...
ACCGGTGCTCGCCTATCAGGCACACTTTCTCCGGGGGCAGCTTGCTCAGGGCCGGGGCGATCGCTTGGCGGCTCTCGCGGCTTACGGGGAAGCGCGCAAAGCCCTCGAAGCTTTGCGTAGCCGGCTGCACTCCGAAGAATTGAAGATCTCCTTCGTGAAAAACCGCCTTCAGGTTTACGAGGCGCTGGTGGAATTGCACTTGAGCGGTGACCCTGGCGAATCCGCTGCTGCCGAGGCGTTTGCGTGCATGGAAGCGGCGAAGTCTCGCAGCATGACGGAAATGATTTTTCAAAGCGGCCAGAGCTTGCCCATGGGAGATGCCGGCCAGAGCGAATTGGTGCGGCGAATCCGGGATCTGCGCGAAGAACTGAATTGGTACTACCATCGCATCGAGTTGGAGCAATTACGACCGGAAGAAAGTTCCTCCAAGCGCCTTCAACAGTTACAAGAGAAAGCGGTCTCCCATGAGAACGAACTCTTGCGAGCGCTGCGAGAACTGCCGGCGAACGAACGCGAAAACGCAACTCTTGAGGCTCCCGCGGACTTTTCCCTCGCTAGGCTGCAGTCCACCCTGCCCTTGGACGCCGCGCTGGTCGAATACTATTCGATGGGTGATCGGCTTGTAGCCGCCGTGGTTACGCGAAATTCGATCAAGATCACCGCGGTCAGCGTAGTTTCCCGTGTCATCCATTTTCTGCACCTGCTCCGCTTTCAACTCTCAAAATTTCGCATGGGGGGGGGCCTACGCTCACCGCTTTGCGCAGCCGTTGCTATCAGCGACGCTGGGCCATTTGGAAGCGCTCTATGCGGAACTCATCGCTCCGATCCGCGAGCAACTTCACGCCAAGCGTTTGATCTTTGTGCCACATGGGGCCCTGCACTTTCTTCCGTTTCATGCATTGCGCGATGGCCACAGCTACCTCTGTGATTCGCACACTGTCTCCTACGCCCCCAGCGCAACCGTCTTTGCTCTTTGCCAGGAAAAAACCGGCAGCGAGATGCCCAACTCCCTGGTCATGGGAATTCCCGATGAACGGGCTCCGCACATTCTGAATGAGGTGCAATCCGTCGCCACCCTATTGCCGCATCCCGAACTTTTCCTGGGCGCACAGGCGACGTCGGACATACTTCGCAAGCGTGGCTCAGCGAGCAGTCTTCTGCACATTGCAACTCACGGCAGTTATCGCCAGGACAACCCGATGTTTTCCGGCATCCGGCTCGGAGATGGCTACCTGAACTTGTACGACCTCTACCAAATTCGCTTGCCCGCCAAACTTGTGACGCTCAGCGGTTGCGCCACAGGTATGAACTTCGTTTCCGCCGGAGACGAGCTTCTGGGCTTGCAACGCGGCCTCTTTTGCGCCGGTGCGACCTCATTATTGCTATCCTTGTGGGACGTGCACGACGAGAGTACCTCCGCTCTTATGCGCGAGTTTTACAAACACTACATTCAAACCGGCGACATGCCCGGTGCCGTGCAATCCGCTATGAAGGAACTCCGCCAGCAACACCCTCACCCGTATTTCTGGGCCCCTTTTGTCCTCATAGGCAAACTATCTGAAAATAAAGCAGTTAGCTGAAGCTTTTCTCTCTATATTTTTCACCCCCTCCACTCCTCTTATTCCACGAGAGCTGTATCGGCTCTCATCCGCTGGGGAGCGGAAGTTCAAGAGAAAGGCTGATGGGGGATGAAGATGAAACACTTTACGACCGAGGAGTGGATCGATTACGTGAACCAAATGAGTTCTCGAATAAAACTGGAAGCGATGAAGAAACACTTGAGTGTAGGTTGCAAGCGGTGCGCGGAAATAGTGGCTCTATGGCAAAAGGTTCACGACACGGCAGCTTTGGAGGCCGCTTACCAGCCTCCGGCGGGGGACGTTCGAATCGCCAAAGCCGCATTTGCTACGGCTCGCCAAGCCGGTCATCGAAAGGGAAAGAGCAGCTTCGTCGAAGTGTTGTTCGACAGTTTTTTACAACCTATGGTGGCGGGCGTGCGTTCCAGCGGCCTGGGAGCAAGACAAATGCTCTACCGCGCTGACCCCTACCAAATCGATATTCAGATTGAAGCAAAGCCGGAAGGCAATCGCCTCACGGTGACTGGCCAACTCCTGGATATTAGTTCCCCAGGTGTCGTCGGACGCGAGGTGAAAGTCACACTTTCCAATCATCGCGGAAATGCCGTCCATACGGTCACCAATGAGTTTGGCGAGTTTCGCGGCGAAATTGAAAATACTGGCGACCTGGAGCTTTCCTTCCCCGGCCAGGGCGAAAAATCCATCATGATTTCGCTCCGCAACGCTCTGGGAAATTTGCCTGGGAGCAAAGCGTGACAGGCTCACGCCATATCGAGATTTTCAGGTATTTGCCTGATGGTACCAGCGTACCAAAGGCGGATAGTTCGGATGGGTACAACACTCATCACACTCGTACCATTGGCCCAAGAGGTGAATTCCGCAAGACTTGCGGGGTATCCCTCTCTGCCGATGGCGGAGTGAACCTAAAGCAGGAGTCCCCGGGAAGGGATCTACTCTATGAAACGTAGCATACTCATTCTCGCTGTCCTAATCGCTTTTACAACCGCTGCTGTTCAGCCCGCCGCAGCCCAGAACCGCTACATCGTCCGGACAAACGGCGGACTAACTTCCGTCCTGAATCTCTGCCTTGCAGCCAACTGCCAGGTTCAGGGGGCCCTCGACGGCAATGTTGGCCAGACTTATCTGGTGACCTCGACCGGCAATCTTATCTTGAACATCTTGAACGGCGCTTTGAATCTTGTAGAATCCCTCCTCGGCATCAAAAGCATCGAGCCCGATCAGCTCCTGCCCATTCCTCAAAAGCCGATCAGCAACATCCCGCCTGGACTAAATGATCGAACGCCCGTCAATTACTACGGCACTCTGGTCTGGCACGGATACGCCGCGCAGCCTGCTGCACAAATCATTCGCCTCACTGATGCCCAGAATGGCTTCAACATCAGCGGCACCGGCATCGTGGCCGTGATTGATACCGGGGTGGATACTTCCCACCCGGTTCTCGAGGCCGTCCTTTTGCCCGGATACGACTTCACGCGCAATCAGCCTGGCGCCTCCGAATGGCTGGACGTTCCGCAATTGCAAAACGATCAAAACGACGATAACTCTCAAGATCAAGGCCCCGTGCTCGTTCAGCAGTCCAGCGTCGCTATTCTAGATCAGTCTTCGGTAGCCATTCTCGACGGCGGCCCATACGCGGCATTTGGTCACGGTACGATGACCACCGGACTGGTCCATCTTATGGCGCCAAGGGCCAAGATTCTGCCTCTCAAAGCATTCACATCTAACGGAACAGGCTATCTTTCCAACATCGTCGCGGCCTTGTATTACGCGGTGCAGCACCAAGCCAACGTCGTAAATATGAGCTTTGATGTTTCGACGCCTTCTGCTGCCTTGAGCCAGGCAGTTTCCTACGCCAACCAGAACAGCGTCGTTCTGGTGGCCGCCGCCGGCAATGAAAACACCAGCGCCCCAGTGTACCCCGCCGCGCTGAACGGAAACGTTATGGGCATTGCTTCGACAACCGATTGGGACGCCCGGTCTTCTTTCTCCAACTATGGCAACACCGACGTCTGGATTGCCGCGCCGGGCGAATATGTCATCACTACGTTCCCAGGTGGCACCTATGCCAGTGCTTCGGGAACTTCTTTCAGCTCCCCCATGGTCGCCGGAACCGTGGCACTGATGTTGAACGCCAAGTCTTCCCTGAACCAGGCATCGGCGTCCAGCGCGTTGTCCCATGCGATCAAACTCACTCCAGACCTGCACAATGGCCGTCTCGATGTCTATCAAGCCGTTTCCGCCTGGGTCAACAGCAAATCTGGCTCTGGCTCCGGTTCGTGCTTCTTGCTCTGCTTGTGACCGCCATGTTGAGTGAGTGCGCACCCGTGCTCGCCGGTTCGTCCCATGTTCCCTGGACGCCGGATTCCCTGCGCGTCAAACAGGTGGAAGAGCAGGTCACCGCGCTACGCAGCTCGGTGATCTGCGCCTTCAACCAGCTTCTTGATCTCAAGGACCTGAACACCGGCGTTCACAGCACGCGCCTAGCGGAGTGGGGTATGCGCGTCGGTCAGGAACTTGGCCTGGAAGAATCGAAACTCCAGAACCTCGAAGTTGCCGCCCTTCTGCACGATATCGGCAAAGTCGGAATTCCGGACGCCATCTTGAAGAAACCTGGACGCCTGGACGCGAACGAATACGCCCTGATGAAAAAGCACCCGGAATACGGCTGGGCGGTGCTCCGCATGCTGCCGGGATTTGAACGCGCGGCCCTCGACATCCTTCACCACCACGAAAACTTCGATGGCAAAGGCTACCCAGCGGGGTTAAGAGAACTGGAGATTCCTGTCGTCTCTCGCATCGTGTCGGTTATCGACGCTTACGATGCCATGGTTTCTTCTCGCCCCTACCGCGTCGGCCTGCCTCACGAAGAGGCCGTTCGACGCCTCGTGGAGTCGAGCGGCACGCAGTTCGATCCTGCCGTTGTGCAATGTTTCATTGGCTTCGCGCAAGCCGAGATGGCCACGGTTTTTGCTGCCGCCGGTACCTCTATCTCCTCCGCACTCTAATTTTTCAGATCTTTCATAGGGAAGGTCTCCGCGAAGTTTGGAAAAACATAATCTGCGAGCAATTGCGAATTGCTTTCTGTACAATCCCCCTACTTTAGCCATTCAAGGCAGGCGCCATGAAACTGAATTCGACGCTGTTGAAGAGCACCGTGGTCGCGGCCTTAGGCGGATTGCTTTTCGGGTTTGACACCGCGGTCATCGCCGGCGCCACCCAGGCTGTGAAGACTCTCTACCACCTCGGGCCGTGGGGAGAAGGCTTTACCGTTGCTAGCGCTTTGATCGGTACAGTGATTGGCTCCATGCTCGCCGGCATCCCCGGTGACCGGTACGGCCGCCGTGACAGTCTGCGGGGGATGGCGGTGCTATACGTGGTTTCCGCGCTGGGTTGCGCATTTGCGTGGAACTGGACGGCGCTCGTGATGTTCCGGTTCATCGGAGGGCTCGGCATCGGCGGGTCGTCCGTTCTCGGACCCATGTACATTGCGGAAATTGCTCCTGCGAAGTGGCGTGGACGGTTGGTGGGCTTCTTTCAATTCAACGTAGTGTTGGGGATTTTGCTCGCCTATCTTTCAAATTACCTCCTCGGAACCATGGGCTTTGGCGCCACGGAATGGAGATGGAAGCTCGGTGTTACGGCGCTTCCCGCGGCATTTTTCTTCCTAATGCTTTTCGGAATTCCGCGCAGCCCCCGCTGGCTAGTCAAGAAGGGAAGAATCGACGAAGCCCGGGAAGTGCTTCGCCTGACTGGAGAAGAGAATTACGAACAGGAGCTGCAGGACATCGTGGATTCAATCGACGCGGAGCATGTCACGAGCGACGCTCTCTTTACGGCCAAATACCGCTACCCCATATTTCTCGCAGTGTCTATCGGCATGTTCAACCAGCTCTCCGGCATCAACGCCATTCTTTATTATCTGAACAAAATTTTCGATCAAGCAGGATTCAGCAAAGTTTCCGGTGACCTGCAATCGGTGGCCATTGGCGCCACGAATCTTGTTTTCACCATGATTGCCATGTCGGTCATCGACAAGGTGGGACGTAAGAAGCTCTTGCTCGTCGGTTCCGTCGGCACGGCCCTCTGCCTTGCGGGAGTCGCCGCCATCTTTCTTACGGGCCGGCACGAAAATCTGCTCGTATGGATGTTGGTCGGCTACATCGCCTTTTTTGCCTTTTCGCAAGGCGCGGTCATCTGGGTCTTCATCAGCGAAGTGTTTCCGAATCGCGTGCGGGCCAAAGGCCAGAGCCTCGGCAGCTTTTCGCATTGGATCATGAACGCTTTAATCTCATGGACTTTCCCGCTGATGGCTGCTTCCTCCGGCGGTTATCCGTTTGTGTTTTTCTCCGCGATGATGGTGCTGCAATTCTTCGTCGTGCTGTCCTTCTACCCGGAAACGAAAGGCATCTCCCTCGAGGAGTTGCAGAAAAAACTCAAAATCGCCTGAAGCCGCTCTGAATCCACTCGCCCGGCGCTTTACTGGTTGTGGGGAGATTCACGCTTTAATTGGTCGAGGTTTTCCCGCGCCAACGCGTTGTTGGGATCGAGCGCCAGGGCGCGTTCCAGATGAGTCCGCGCTTCCTTCAGGTTTCCTGTTTCGGCCAGCACGCCCCCGAGGTTGGCTTCCGCATTGGCGTCCTGGGGATTGATGCGAACCGCGGCGCGAAAATGTTCCTCGGCGCCTTTGAAATCTTCCGTCATCGCCAGCGCGGTGCCCAGGTTGTACTGCGCATCAAAATAATCCGGCCGCGCATGCAGCGCCGCAATCAAATATTTGATCGCCGCGTCGGGATGGCCTGCCGCCATGTTTACCCCGGCAATCGCATTGTTCACCGTGGCATCCTCGGGCCGCAGCTGCAAGGCCAGTTCGTATTGCTTCATCGCTTCCGCCAGCTTGCCGCGCGCTTGCAGCATCGCCGCGAGGTTGTAATGCGCTTCGAAGTCCGCAGGATTCTTCTCGACGTTGTGCCGTGCCATGGCTTCCTGCAGTGCCCGCCGCGGGTCATTCGCTCCGCTGGCAGCGGCGCGCGGCAAGACCTGTAGCCACAAGTGAGCCATCTCATCGTTCGAACTGTTTCCTGCCGTCACCCGTTTTGGCGGGTCATTCGGATTGAGCGGATTTTCCTCGGAGTTGTCGTAGGAATAGCGCATGGACACGATCGTTCCAGCCGGCAAATCTACCGGCGTGGCGTAGCGATAGACCGCCTGCCAGTTCAGATTCCACGCCGGGATGTGAATCAGCGGTTTTCTCGCTCCATCCGGAAATTTCGCGGACGCCTGGAGATCGTGGCCTACATAGTGAGCGTGGGGGTAGATGGCAAGAAGCTGCACATCCTCGGGTACAGTGAATTCGTCCGTCACGATGAAATCTTTGGCGCCTGCCGGAATATCCAGCTTTCGGTCATTTTCCATCTGCAGCAGCATCGGGAATCGCGTCGCGGGGTGATCTGTAAAATATAGCCCTAGGCTCGGCTGGATCGATTCCGGCTTTCCGGATGGCTGCAAGTGAATATTCAGCACTAAATCGGTGCCCGCGTCTAGCCGCAACGCCATGCCCTCCGGTTCGGTGTAAGGCACCGTGCCGGGTTTCCAGAAAAGAAAGTGGCTGTCCGGATCGAATCCTTCCGATTCAATCTTGATTTCCATTCCTCCGAAACCGGCCCCGGCTGAAGACTCCTGCAAGCGCGCCGATTGCGTGCGGTCCACCAGCACATTCGCGTGATGCACAAGCCGTTTGTCGCCCGGACGAATCTCCATCGCTTTCAGCCAGCGCGTTTGATTCACGGGCGTGCGGAAAATAAAGTTCCAGTATTGATCGGTCCCCTTGGCGGGCAGCAGGTAAGGCTTTTCCGCCTTGATGATCAGGTCCGGCTTTCCGATCTGCCAGCCTTCCACAAACTCCGGCTTGGGTGGAAGATCGGATGCTTCTCCTTCAATTGCGCCGCCTTCCACCCATTTCGCAATCAGAGCAATCTGTTCCTCCGAAAGACGCAGTTCGTCCGCAAATTTGAAAGTGCCGGGCTCTGGGAGCCACGGCGGCATGAATCTGGATTGCGTTACGGCAGCGATTTGCTTCGCGTGCGATTTTGCGTCTTTGTAAGTAAGCAGCGAAAAGGGAGCAGCTTCCCCCGGACGATGACAGTTGGCGCAATAGTGGTAGAAAATGGGCGCGATGTCCCGATTGAATGTCACCGGTGGATTCGCTGCCGCGCTTTGTCTTCGCGACTTCGTTGTTGAGTTACTTTGCCAAGCCAGCGCGGTCAACAGGGCAAAAAATGTGACGGCCGCGCCAATGGCATGCGCCCGGCGTTTCATTGGAGGTCTGAAATAAAGCAGCCGATTCCGTCAACGGCCGCCGCTGGCGGAGCAACGCCCTTGCTCGCCGCCTCGATGGCATCGGCCAATTCATGCGTCGTCGCTGCGCGCCGGGCTTTCCCAAAATCCAGATATAGATTGTCGATGCGCCCGCGATAAACAAGTTCCCGTTTCGCGTCGAACACAGCAACTTCTGGAGTCACTTTCACCTGGCTTTTTTTCACCAGGGCATGTTCCGGATCACGCAACGCCGGCATCTTGTAACCGTATTCCAGTAAATAGCCCCGAATTTGTTCAGGCGATTCGTCTTTATCCGGAAAAACCAGATAAAAAGCAGCCCCTGCAGCGTACTTTGCATTCATTTCCTTGATAAGCGGCGCATAGCGATTCGAAATCGGGCAATCCGTTCGAACGAAGACCAGAACAATGACTTTGCCCGGCGCTTGTTTCAGCGGGTCCACCGCCGCGCCGGCGAGATCGATCCCTTGCTGCCCCGCAGCAAGCAACAGGGAAGCACACAAAACCAGCAAAACTCCGCCAATCTCATGCCGGCGTGCTGAAAGTTCACGTAGACTGTAAGAACTGTTGAGCAAGGTAGTCAGCGCCAAAAGCCGCGCCAGCAAAATCTTACAACTCCAATCGGCACGTGTCTATTTCAGTTCGGCAATTCCGATCGCTTGACTCTCTACACGGCTGCAGGTAGCGTGCCTCTTTCGCATGTAAGGAGGCTTCATGCTTCGCTGCAAAGCAACATTTCTGATTCTGGGTCTCGTCTCCGTCTCTGGCGCTCTCCTCGCTCAGACTAGACCTGACACGCCGGACTACGACGTCAAAGAGCATTACACCAAGTACGAATTCAGAGTTCCCATGCGCGACGGCGTGAAGCTCTTCACCTCAGTGTATGTGCCGAAGGACAGTTCGCGTCCCTACCCAATTTTAATCAGCCGCACTCCCTATAGCGTCGCGCCGTACGGAGTTGACCAGTATCGCACCCAACTCGGTCCTTCGCCCGATTTCGATCGCGCCGGATACATTTTCGTCTACCAGGACGTGCGCGGCCGTTTCATGTCCGAGGGCGCGTTCACCGAAATGCGTCCGCACATTGACGTGAAGAAGTCGAGCAAGGACGTCGACGATAGCAGCGACCTCTACGACACCATCGACTGGCTGCTCAAGAACGTGCCAAATAACAACGGCAGAGCCGGCATCTGGGGCATCTCGTATCCAGGTTTTTTCACCTCTGCGAGCATCATTGACTCCCACCCCGCTCTCAAAGCGGCCTCGCCCCAAGCGCCAATGACCGACCTCTTCATGGGCGATGATGCGTATCACGGAGGAGCCTTTATGCTCGCCGCGAATTTCGGTTTCTACGCTTTCTTCAAGCCGCAAGCGAATCCCGAGCTCCCGCCGAAAAATCGTGTGCCTTTCGATTACGGCACACCCGACGGCTACCAGTTCTACCTCGACGCGGGATCGCTTTCCCATCTCGCTGCCAAACTCAGCGGCGACCCTCTTTTGTGGCTCGATCAGGTCCACCACAACACTTACGACGACTATTGGAAGGCCCGCAATCTTGCCCCGCACATGAAAAACATCCATTGCGCCGTGCTCACCGTTGGCGGATGGTTTGATGCCGAAGACCTGCAAGGGCCCTTCTCCACTTTCCACGCCATCGACAAATACAACGCCGGCACTTTCAATGCCCTGGTGATCGGTCCCTGGGTGCATGGCGGCTGGTATCGCTATGACGGAAATCATCTCGGCCGTGTGACGTTTGCTTCCAACACCGGCGATTACTATCGCAAGAACATCCTCTTTCCTTTTTTTGAGCAACACCTTCGGGGAAAAGAGGACGCCAAACTTCCCAAAGCCTACGTCTTTGAAACCGGCAGCAATGTCTGGCGGCAATATTCTTCTTGGCCACCAGAAAAGGCCCAGCAGAAGACTCTTTATTTCCATGCCAATGGCGGCCTTTCGTTTGACCCTCCCGGAAACGAATCGCCAGCCTTCGACGAATACATCAGCGATCCGGCCAGGCCTGTGCCGTTCGTGGACTACCTCTCGCAGAGCGTGCCGCAGGAATACATGGTCTCCGACCAGCGCTTCGCCGCTTCACGCACGGACGTGCTGACCTACCAGACGGGAATCCTTCAAGAAGACGTAACACTAACTGGCCCAGTCTCTCCGCATCTCTTTGTTTCCACCACCGGCACGGATTCGGACTGGGATATCAAAATCATTGACGTCTATCCGCCGGATTACCCGCAGAGCAAATTTGATGAGCCGAGACCGGAGGAAAGAGACCGGCCCCGCATGGATGTGGCTCCGCCTTCATTCACCATGGGCGGCTATCAGCAGCTTGTCAGGGGGGAACCGTTCCGCGGAAAATTCCGCCACAGCTTCGAGAAACCGGAGCCCTTCACTCCCGGCAAAGCTGAGGAAGTGAATTTCACGATGCAGGATGTCAATCACACGTTTCGCCGCGGCCATCGCATCATGGTGCAGGTGCAGAGTTCCTGGTTCCCGCTGACCGATCGCAATCCGCAAACCTTCGTCAACATTCCGGATGCCCAGCCTTCGGACTTCGTGAAAGCCACACAACGCGTGTTCCACAACAAAACGCAGCCGTCCGGAATTGCAACCAATGTCCTGCCGCAGTCCGCGACCGAGTAGCAGTGAACCGGCTGGAGTCTCGTTTTATTTCGTGATCTTGGCGATGAACGCCGAGTAGGGCTCCATCGGAATAGTTCCGCTCGCTGGAGCCACCGGCTTGTGAAAATTTGTCAGCAGCACGCTGACGCGCGGCATGGCAAACCCAAGTGATGCCAGGTCCAATCCCACTTTTTGATCCGTCCCGGACATATTCAACATCACCAGGATCGCTTCGTCTTTGTAGCGCCGCACATAAGTCAGCACGTTCGGGTCGCTCTCATTTAGCATCATCAAGTTGCCTTCGAGCAGCGCCGGTTCTTTGTGGCGCAACGCGAGCAGTTGCCGGTAAAAGCTCAGCACCGAGTTCTGGTCTTTCATCTCACTAGCCACGTTGTGCGTTTTCGCGCTCGCCGGAACCGGCAGCCACGGCTTGGCCTTGCTGAATCCGGCATTCTGGCCGTCGCTCCACTGCATCGGAGTACGTTCGCCATCGCGGCCCTTTTCCAGCGGCCAGCCCAGCTTTCCAATCGGATCCTGCACGTCGTCTCTGCTCTTCGGATCGTTGTTCTCCATCCCAATCTCTTCGCCGTAGTACATGATGGCCGTGCCGCGCAGCGTCAAATAAAGCGCGGCCATCATCTTGGCGATGTCGTCGTTGTGCGCACCGTCGGCGTAACGCGTGTACGACCGCACGATGTCGTGATTGGTGATTACATACGTCGGCCATCCGCCTGCCGCGTCCACCGCTGCAATGTGTTTCCGGTATTGATCCGCGGAAAGACCCGTGAATCCCGTCATCATCAAATCCATCGGCAGTTGCAGCTCGTCGTTCTTTGCCCCGTAGTAGTCCTTCAGCTCCGAAACATTGCTCGTCCACGTCTCGCCGATCAGCACCGAGCCGTATTCATCCGCGGCGCTGCGCAGTTTCCTCATCACGTCGTGCACTTCAGGCAATTTCTTGTTGTACTTCTCGTCCATGTTCGGCCGCCCGAATTTATCCGTGCCCGACAGCACCGGATTGTCCGTGAGTTTCGGATCTTCGAAAAGCGTGTCCACCGCATCCAGGCGGAATCCGGATACTCCGCGCTTGTACCAGAATCGCGTCGAATCCAGCATGGCTTTCTCCACCGCGGGATTTCGCCAGTTCAAATCCGGTTGCTCTGGATAGAAATAGTGGTAGTAATACTGACCGGTCTTCGGATCAAGCTTCCACGCGGACAAACCAAAAGTGGATAGCCAGTTGTTCGGCGGCTGGCCGGGTCCCTTGCCATCACGCCAAATAAACCAATCCCGGTGCTCCGACGTCTTCGATGACTTCGAATCCAGAAACCATTTGTGCTGGTCCGAAGTGTGATTCACGACGAAATCAAAAATGATTCGAATGTTGCGCTTTTTCGCTTCGCCGGCCAGGTGATCGAAATCCTTCATCGTTCCGTACATCGGATCGATCGCTTCATAATCTGAAACGTCATAGCCAAAATCCACTTGCGGAGAAGGGAAGCACGGCGTGATCCAGATGGCATCGACCCCGAGATCCTTCAGATAATCCAGTTTCGAGGCAATGCCGTTCAAGTCGCCGACGCCATCGTTATTGCTGTCGGCAAAACTCCGCGGATAAATTTCATAGAACACCGCATGCTGCCACCACGCGTGCCCCTCCGCATCCAGTTTTTGCTGCTGCGCCCTCGCCACGGGAGCGCAAGCGTTCAGCCCCAAAATCAACACGGCCAGTGCAAGAATTCTTTTAAGCACGCCTCTTCCTCCCTGGCTTCACTCTCTCACCATGGCACTAAGCTTCATGCCGCAACACTCTGAACTAATGCTTCGCTGGCTTGCCTTTCTTCTGCCCGCTCAAAAAATGAATGACAACCGTCCAGTGCGGATACTGCTCCGAAAAGCTTTGCGGAATCCGAACTCCAATCCAGTCCTTCGCGATACTCGGATTAAACTCCGCCCCCTCCACGCTTTGAATCTCCCTCGGATTCCACACCCTGAGTCCGTATTCGCTCCCCGCCGCTCCCGAAACCTCTAGCGCTACTTGATCCCTTGCAGCCGACCAGGTTTCCGAAAGCACCCGCAGCCCGCGGCTCGCGCTCCCCAGTGCCGGCAAACTCGATTCTTCACTCAGCCCAAAATCACTTAACAATCGGACCTGCAAAGAATTCTTTCCCGCCGTGACCGGAAATTGTACTACGACGTGCTGATCGCCCTCGCGCGTTTCTACTTGGAAGGGAACAGGCTTGCCGTTCAGATCTACTTCTTGCACTTTAGCCTTCAGGCTGATTGCCGGTCGAAATTCGACCGTGCACTCTTCGCTTCCCGATGTCAGTCCAGTCTCCAGCGCGATTTCGCCTTCCGTTTTGTTGTAATTGAAGCGCAGCGTGTTCTTTCCCAAACGCACATTCTCGATGCTGAACCGCGTCCAATCCGCAGGAACATGCGGCGTCAATTTCACACTGTGGTGGATCGCATCCACTTCCAGCCCCAACATTCCTCGCAAAATGGGGCTCACCACCATCGCTGCCGACCAAATCTGGTGTGGCGAGCTCGTCGAGAGCGGCTGGTAATAGTCGCCAGAAAGCACTTCCGTGACGTGTCCCAGCGAGCCGTCCAGCGCTAGCAGCGCGTTGGCGCGCAAATTCGCGTACGCCGGAAAAGTCTGATGATAACGATACTCCGCGACCGACGCCCACCCCGTAAACAACGGCCACACCGATCCGTAGTGATACCCGCCGCCACTGAAGAGAGGGGACCGATTCGAAATGATGCGCATCCCCCAGTCGGTCTGGTGATCCATATCCGACAGTTGCTGAATCATCGCCGCCGCATCCGCTTCGCTCGGCAGGCCAAACCACATCGGCACCGTCGCCAGTACGCTTGGCTCGTCCACCTGCTTGTTATTTTTGTCCAGCGCAAACGCAAATCGCTTTTTGCCCGCGATCCAGAAACTTTCGTTGACCAGCGCGCGCTGCTTCTCAAAATCCTTCGCCAGCGTCTTGTTCAATTCTTCCTGGCCCGTCACCCGCGCCAGATTCGAAAGCGCCCGCAGCGCTTCCGCTCCCAACCCGCTCTGGTAATACTCCGTCTTCACCGGCAGCAGCGGCCCGCCTTCCACCCAGCCGTGCCCGAACCCAAAATTCTGCGGCAGTCCCCTCTCGTCGTACGTCGATTTCAAAAATGCATAGGCCTTTTGCAAACTCGCCCATTTTTCTTTTGCAAAAGCCGTGTCGCCGCTTTCCACGACGTAATCATTCGTCGCAATGATGTAAAGCGGCGTAGCATCAGCGGAAGCATACGGATACGGATACCCTTTGAACCAATCCACAAAATTAGCGCCCTGCGAAATCTCGTGAGGAATCTTGCCGTCGTCCCTCTGGAATTTGCTGATGAAGTCCAGCGCCGTGCGCGCATTCGAAAAATCTCCTGTCGCGTTCAGTGCGAAAGAAGTCCAGAACGAATCGCGCCCGAAAAACCACGCAAAACCGGGTCGCTGGCTCTCTCCCGAAGTGCGGTATCCCGCCACCAGCCCTGTCCCCAGAAAGGGATTCGTCACCATCCCTTGCATTTCGCTCACGCGCGCCCAATCGTAAGCCTGCTGAATCTGCGCATCCGGAAGCTCCAGGCTCACGGTTCGCTGCAGATAATCCTGGTAGTATTTCGCGGACTCCTTCAACAATTCTGAGTAACCGGACGTTAGATGCTGGTACGTTTTCTCCGCCGCTGCCCGGCCTTCCATCGAGCCCGCAATCACAATCAACTTCGACTCTTTGCCTTTTGCCGTCACACCCAGCCGGAAGGAAGTTTCCTGCGATTCGGAATAATTCGTCTGGAATTCAGAATGTGGTTCCGTCGCCGTCGGTGAGCCAACGAGCGCCGAGAATTTCCTTTGTTCTTCTCCAAAATAAAACGCCCGCCGCTCCGCACTCCAATCGATGTACGTCGCCCCAAGCGCCGCCGGCCACATCAGCTGAAAATCGCGATGAAACGACGCTTCAATTTCCAGCGGCTGTTCCGTTTCCACGTCGAGCAGAATTACCGCGCCTTGTTCCCCCACGGGAACAAAAAAAGTTTCCCTCACATTGAAGGTGTCGCTGGCATAAAAAATCGTCGCCGATTCCGGCCGCACCGTCACCGTTCGCGCCAGCCCTTCCGCGGCCAGCACCCGCCCTTCCGTATGGAATTTCAGGTGAAACTCGCGAAAAATCTTCAGCGGGTAAACCCACGCTTCCATCCGCCCCGATTCATTTCCCAGTAGCCCCGCGCGCATCCCCGTAATTGGCAAAAATTCCCATGGCCGCACCGCCCGCGAAAGCTCCAGCGCATGCGTCATTTCTTTGTGCTCCTGGCTCCAACCGCGAGGCGCGCAAACTGCGATCAGCAGCGTCACTGCGGCAAGCGCGCGAATAACTCGGCGCCGCTTCCCCCAAAACTGTTTTCGAATGTGACTTCGAATTGTGTACGAGGTTTGCATTCGGGTGGCCGCCGCTGCGTCGTGAGCTTGCATTGCCCCGTTGGCCCCACTATAAAAGAGAGCGCCGGATTCTAGCACGACGTTCATCTGAGAGGTACCGCTTCTTTTGTCTTCCACGCGCCGCTCATTTCTCCAATCGCTCAGCCGCTCCGCGCTCGTGCTCCCGCTCGAAAAAATTCTTTCTCTTGCGCTTCCCAGAAAGTCGTCACCCTCGCTGCGCTCTCAAGCCGCCGCGCCTCCGCCATCCGCCGCCGCCGCTCCCGCGCATGATCTCGGCATCACCTTTCTCAACGTCGCGCGCGAATCCGGCCTCAACGCCAAAACTATCTTCGGCGGCGAACACAAAAACAAATACCTCCTCGAAACCACCGGCTGCGGCGTCGCCTTTTACGATTACGACAATGACGGCTGGCTGGATATTTTTCTGGTGAACGGCTGGCGCCTCGAAGGTTTTCCCGCCGGCCAGGAGCCGGCCAATCATCTCTTCAAAAACAATCGCGACGGCACCTTCACCGACGTCACCGCCAAAGCCGGCCTCGTTCATTCCGGCTGGGGACAGGGCGTCTGCGTCGGCGATTACGACAACGACGGCTTCGACGATCTCTTCATCACCTATTTCGGAAAAAATGTTCTCTATCACAACAATGGCAACGGCACCTTCACCGATGTCAGTGAAAAAGCCGGTGTCGCCGGAACCGGCAAGCGCTGGAACACCGGCTGCGCGTTCGTGGATTACGATCGCGACGGCCGCCTCGATCTTTTCGTCGCGAACTATATCGATCTCGATCTGAAAACCGCTCCCGTCCCCGAATCCGGCCCCTGCCTCTACAAAGGCGTCATGGTCGCCTGCGGTCCGCCAGGACTCAGCGGCGGCAAAAATATTCTCTATCACAACAATGGCGACGGCACCTTCGCCGACGTCAGCGAAAAATCCGGCATTCTCAAAGCCAACGGCACCTACGGCCTCGGCGTGCTCACCGCCGATCTCGACAACGACGGCTGGCCTGACATTTACGTCGCCAACGATTCCACCGCCAGCGCGCTCTACCAAAACAAGAAAAACGGCACGTTCACCGACATCGCCATGGAAGCCGGCTGCGCCCTCAGCGCCGACGGCAAGCCGCAAGCCGGCATGGGCATTTCCGCCGCCGATTACGATCTCGACGGCAATCTCGACCTCGTCAAAACGAATTTCGCGGGAGACACGCCTTCGCTCTACCGCAATCTCGGCGGCGCGAATTTCGAGGACGCCACATTCCAGGGCGGCCTCGGCAAGCACACGCAGTATCTCGGCTGGGGCTGCGGTTTTTTTGACATGGACAACGATGGCTGGTCCGACATTCTAATCTGCAACGGCCATGTCTATCCCGAAGTCGAGCAGCTCAAGACCGAAGCCGGCTACCCGCAGCGCAAGCTGCTCTACAAAAATCTCCGCAACGGCCGCTTTGACGACGTTTCCTTCGACGCCGGTCCCGGCATCTCCGTGCCCGTCGCCGCCCGCGGCTGCGCCTTCGGCGACTTCAACAACGACGGCAATCTCGACATCGTCGTCAACACTGTCAACGATCTCCCCCAACTTCTCCGTTGCGATTCCCGCACTGGCAACAACTGGATCAAAATCAAAACCATCGGCACAAGATCCAATCGCAGCGGTATCGGCGCGCGCATCAAATGCGTCACGCATCTCCCGGGCGAGAAAAGCCTGCATCCCCAAATCGACGAAGTCCGCAGCGGCGGAGGCTATTTTTCGCAAAACGATTTGCGCGTCCACTTCGGCATAGGCAAAGCCGAATCCATCGAACTCCTCGAAATCCGCTGGCCCAGCGGCGCCATCGACACCCTGCGCGACATCAAGCCCAACCAACTCCTCTTCGTCAAAGAAGGCGAAGGCCTCATCCGCACCATGCAATTCGCCACGCCCCAATCTCCCAAACTTCCAAAGTGAAACTGTTCCGTTTTAATGTTGTTCTTTTGTAGTCGCGGGTCTTCAGACCCGTTCTTTTCTCTTCTCTGCGTACTCTGTGTTCTCCGCGCTCTCTGCGTTAAGTTTTTGCTTTTTCCTTCTGTGCCCGCAGACTAGCTCGCTTCTCGGTTTTGTGTGACCATCTACACGTTCCGCACGGCGCGGTTGATCATGCATTCCAGAAAAACCAGGTTCCTTCTTGCGATCTCGTTCCTCGCGGCCTCCGTCGCCCTCGCCGCGCAAACCCACGATCTCCCCTTCGGTCGATGGAAGCGCGCCTCGAACGAGCCCATCCTTTCTCCCCAGGGCACAACCTGGGAATCCGCCGGCACTTTCAATCCCGCCGTCGTTCTTCACGACAGCAAATTTGTCATGCTCTACCGCGCGCAGGATGCTGCGGGCACCTCCCGCCTCGGCTATGCCGATAGCAGCGACGGCCTCCACTTCACCCGCCGCCCCGAACCCGTCCTCTCCCCCGAGGCCGACTACGAAAAAGACGGTGGCGTCGAAGACCCGCGCCTCCAGAAATTCGGCGCCACTTTCTACCTCACCTACACCGGCTACAACAAGAAAGACGCCCAGCTCTGCCTCGCCACTTCCTCCGACCTAATCCATTGGGATCGCAAAGGCGTAATCCTCCCAGCCTACAAAGGCAACTGGAACGTCGGTTGGACCAAGTCCGGCGCCATCGTCCCCGAAAAAATCGACGGCCATTATTGGATGTACTGGCTCGGCACCTCCGCCGACAAAACTGACCAGATGGGCCTCTCCTACTCCGACGATCTGCTCCACTGGACTGAAGCCACCACCACTCCCGTCCTCTCGCGCCGCCCCGGAATGTTTGACTCCCGCGTCGTCGAACCAGGCCCTCCACCCATCCTCACCGATCGCGGTATCGTCCTCGTATACAACGGCGCTGACGACCAACTCGTCTATCGAACCGCCGTCGCCATCTTCGACCCTCACGATCCGCGCAAACTCCTATATCGCTCCGACACCCCCATCTCCAACCCTGAACGTAGTTTTCATCGAAGGATTAGTTCGAAAGGACAATCACTATTTCTTCTACTATGGCGCCGCCGACAAATTCATCGGCGTCGCCGAAGCCCAATCTGTTCCCTGATTCTTCCGCGTAGCGGCGGGCTTCAGCCCGGCCGATCTGGACTCTGTAGTGCCGGGCTTCAGCCCGGCGTGGTTGGTTTTCCCTGTAGTGGCGGGTCTTCAGACCCGTGCTTTTCTCTTCTCTGTGACCTCTGTGTTCTCCGCGCTCTCCGTGTTAAATCTTTCTTTTCGGTCTTCGGACCCGTGCCTTTCCTTCGCCTTCTAGCCGCCGCTTTATTTCCCCACCACCAGAATCGTAAACGAATCCGGCAACATCGGCCCTCGCCCTGGCCGTTCTCCCGCCGCCGGCGTTGGAGGCGGACCAAACTCCGCCCCGATCAGCAAAATGTGATTTGTCTTGCCGTCCAGCGTCAACGTCTTCGCGCTTTGCATCGTCTTCACGTTCTGTTCCACCGCGAAGCTCGTCGGGCTGTTTTCCTTGACCACCGTCAGCGTCCCATCGCGTTGCGAGCTGAATGCTTCCATCGTCGCGGGATTGAAGACCGCTCCATCCACTCCATTCCCGATCGGCAGGATGGTGATGATTTTTCCGTCCACGGAACTGAGGATCGCCATCACCGCCGGCTCGTGGCACGCCGCAAACAGAACGTGATTCTTCACGTCAAACGCCAGCCCGCCCGGCCCTCCGCACTTCCCGGCCAGATCATAATGCGCCGTCACCGTCATCGTCTTGGCGTCCACCACCGCGATGTTGTCCTTGTCTTCGATATCCACATAGATGTGACCCTTCTCGTCCGTGACCGCCTGCTCCGGCGCTCCGCCCAGGTCAATCGTGCCTGCTATCGTTCCATCCGCCGCATTGATCACCGTCGCGTTCGGCGCCCGGTGGCTGAACACATAAACTCGCCCGTTAAACGGGTCAAACAAAATCCCGTCCGGTCCGCCGTCCACATCAATCGTCTTGATCGTCGCCAGCGTCTTGGTATCCCACATCACCACCGGCTTGCTGCTGGCAAACCCGTGCCCCGACTTCGGGTCAACTGCCGCGCCGCGCGCGTTGGCATTCGCGATTTGCCCCGCGGATGCCAGCGAATCCAGATCAAACACCGTAATCCGCGCCGTCGGCCCCGTTCGCGGAACATACAATCGCCGCCCCGCGTCGTCCGCATAAACATAGTCAAAACCGCCGTCACCGCCGACTTTGGCCGTCTTCAGCACCTTGTAAGGCCCCTCACTCGGAGCCTGCGCCCACCCAGCGCCAACCAACCCCAGCATCGCCATCCCCGCCAACAGCACCGTCCCGACCGCCAATCCTCGAAAGTTCCTTCGCATAATTTGCCTCCCACTCGCTTGAAGTATCGTCCAACCCTCGTTCCGCCCAACCCTGCGCGCCGAAGTATACACCCCGTAGCGGCACCCGTCCTCTCCGCGATCTTGTAGGGGCGGGGCTTGACCTGCGGCTCGCTCCCCCTTTCCGCCGGAACCAGAATGCGT
>Ga0207019_1107_pt1 | contig 18811 bp, 16 predicted proteins | sample Alteio_BWMinCont_50_FD_153483 | JGI IMG/M metagenome (GOLD analysis project Ga0207019, IMG submission 153483) | Enriched cells from forest soil in Barre Woods Harvard Forest LTER site, Petersham, Massachusetts, United States -... | ecosystem: Environmental > Terrestrial > Soil > Temperate forest >...
TTACAAAACGCCTGTCAGTGTCGACCTGACTGGTACTTATGATCAAATTGCCACTTTTATTAGTCAATTGGCCAATATGCCCAAATTAGTGAATATTGATGCTTTTGCGTTGAACAGGAATAGTGATCAAAACACATCGGCAGTTGATGATTCTCAACCATTAAATTCTGATACGATGTTAACGGCACAATTAGATATTGAGATATATCGAAAATGAAAATGACGAGATTTAAATATCATTTTATTTTTTGCCTACTCGCAAGCCTATTGATTTTGTCGGGCTGTGGAGGAGATAGCCGTCAACGTGAACTACAACGTTATATCACCGAATTAAAAGCGAAAGCAGCACAGAAGGAAGTGAAAGGTAATGCGAATCCATGGCAACTACCCACAGCTCTAACATATCATCCTGGAGGTTATTCAGGATCAGAGATGAGGGCAGGAAGTGCAAATGGTGTAACTAATCCAGTACAGGCTTATCCCTTAAAGGCGTTACAATTCGTTGGAACCTTGAGTGAGGGTAATCAACTTTCGGCTTATATTATGACACCTGATAGCATGATTTATTTGGTAAAAGTGGGTGATGTCATTGGCGAAGAATATGGTAAGATCGTCAAAATTGATTCTGAAATTTTCAGCAGAATTTTTTCCCGCATTGATAGACAACAGCAGAGGTTGGTTAAAATAAGGTGATTTGGTAATATCATTCATTAGCTGCGTAACATCATCTTCAGATTTGGCCAAGCCAGACAATGTCACTTCATTTCCATTTCGTTTAATCATTGCAACTGAAATGGTTCTTGGAACCAATGAAACCAGCTCATTCAACAAACGCACAGCACGATAATTTTCCTGATACAAGTGGATAATAAATTTAAGCTGGGTTTCAGTGGCAATCGCTTCCTCTGCATCACTACCCTCCTTATTCAAGGTAGCTTGCTCTTCATTAATTGCTACAGACAACATGTCATTCAAGGCATTCTGACTACTGGCGATACGACTGTAATGAATGTGAAAAATGAGCAATATCAATAAGGAAATCACACAGCAGGATACCAATGCAGTTATGAATTGCATTTTTTTAATCTGGCGCTTTTCTTCTCTCCATGGCAACAGATTAATGTATATCATCAGTTTACTACCTTGTGTGGTATCACTCTTAATGCAAGGCCGCAACATTGCATCAGCGCTGGTGCAGATAGCGCTAACTTGGTCTTGTCTACATTTGCTGCCAATATCATATCCTCAAATGGATTGGCCAATACCACTTCTTTTCCTGTTTCTTGCCGTACATAATCCAGTACGCTTTTTATAGTCGCAGGGACATCCCCACCTAGAATGATTCTATCCAGTCTGACATTCGGCCTACTGGAATAAAAAAACTGCAGCGCATGCTTGAGATGCAATCCAATGGTATTTTTCAAAACTTGATGTATAGCCGCATCAGTTGCAGTTGCAGTTGCATTCGCATTTTGATCACGCAATTTCAATAAGTTATGCCCATCGTAACTTAATTCATGTGTGTAAACGAGTTGCCCTTCATGAACACCCAGTAAATCCATTAGCGTAAAATTGATATTGAGGTATGCAACCGTTTTGACATCTGGTGAACGCTTGGTGATAAGTAACAAAGCGCGTTCGTAAGCGTAATAATTCACATCCACCACTTTTGTTGTTAACCCAGCCGAATGGATGATATGGAGATAAGGCCTTAATTGTTCCTTTCGACAGGCCACGATAAGAATTTCAAGTTGTGCAGGGTCTTGCGTAGAAGGACCATTAATGGCAAAGTCCAGACAAATATCACCCACCAGGTTAGGAAAGAGTCTGTTTGCTTCCAGCCATACACGTGATTCAATTTCATCATAATGTAAGCGGTTATCAACCATAATGGTTTTGACTATCGCAGATGAGCGGGGAATAGAGAAGACAACATCTGCTGCCTCAATTCCTGAATGGCTAATCAGCTCTTGCAAGTGGAAAATGATTGCTTCACTATCCTTGACTTCAAAATCCTTCATCAGGCCTTCAGGAAGATCAATAATATTGAAAGCTTCTACTTCATATTGATCATGTACTTGTTTCAGTTTCAATAATTTTAAATATTGGGGATTGATCACGAGGCCAATCAGGTCACGTTTTTCAGTCTGCCTGAGAAGAGACTGCAAAAATCCCGCCAGTTGCAGCTTTCCTGAATTCCACCATTCAGAATATATTAGTCTTGATTTGTCTGATAGCAAGGGTCCCTCCCTTATCGCATCATGGAGTGAAAGCAAAAATAATAGTACTCTACTTTTTTACCCTTGGCGATATGCACAAAATAATTTATCATGAGCCATGACAAGGAAGTATCATTACGGTTTTACCATAGTAGAATTATTAGTTGTGTTAGCCATCGTCACTATTTTGGCTATCACCGCAGTGCCTTCCTTTATTACTTATTTGCAAACCAGTCGATTGACCAGTGCTTCTCAGAATTTATATTACGCTCTTCAATACGCACGCACCGAAGCACTCAAACGAAATGCTACCGTTTACGTATCCTTTCAAACGGGAAGCAGCTGGTGCTATGGCATTAATGCTGGCGCTACCTGCAGCTGCAACGTAGCGAATAGCTGCGGACTGGGCAGCACCTCAGCACCCGCTGCTTCGCAACTCACACTCACAGCAAGTGGTTTAGCCAGTGGCGCAGTACACTTTGAGCCTAATCATGGAGCGGCTGGCGCAACTAGTACTATCACATTGACCGATGCACAAGGAATAGCAATGAGCGTTAAAGTCAGAGTATTGGGAAGTTTATTATTATGTTCCGCACAAGTATCAGGATATTCAGCATGCACATGACAAAACACGCAGGCTTTACCATGGTTGAATTACTGATTGCTCTCGCCATTAATGTAATCATACTCCTCGCACTCGTCTCAGTATTTTCAACGAATTTAAGTCACTTCACAAAAACCACCAGTTCGGATGTCTTGAATCAGCAACTGGAAACCGCCATGCAATTAATGGTGAATGATATTCGCCGTGCAGGCTATTGGGGGAATGCAAAAAGCGATCTTGGAACAGGATTGAATAATAATCCTTTCATGGCGGCAGGTGTGGATGTGAGTGTCACTGGCGGTAACTGCATACTCTTTGCTTACGACTATAATAACGATGGCACGCTTTCTGTCATCACCAGTGCTTCTGATGATGAACGCTACGGCTTCCGTCTGAGTGGAAATATATTGCAAACAAGACCGTGGGGTGCATCTTTTGCCTGTAACGCAGCATCAAGCGCATGGGAGAATGTCACAGATCCCACCCTCGTCAAGATAACAGCGTTAAGCTTCACTTTGAATTCCACCACTGTGCCAGTTGGCGGAGTTTCCAAAACCCTATCCATCAGAAGTGTCGATATTTCGATTACTGGACAGTTAGTGAGTGATGCCACGGTGACAAAAACGCTTACTCAGCATGTGAGGATACTCAATGACAAATTTGTTCCGTAAGAGACATCAAAAACAAACTGGGGCGGCAGTACTCATTATCACTGTCATTTTACTGGTCGCCGCTTTGCTAGGCATGTTTTACGCGAGTAGCCACAGCGTGCTGCAGCAACGGACATCGTCCAATCAATATGCCAACAGTCAGGCGTTTCAGGCGTCTCAGGCAGGATTGGAATATGGCTTGGTCTATTTAACGGCAAATAGCGCCACCATAAAAGCAAGTCACGTCAGTGGTTATATTAATTATGGGCCAGCTGACAACAATATTACGAATATTTCACTGGCAAATAGCAGTAAATATTCCATTGTTTATACCAATCCCATTCAAAACGATTACACCCTTCTCACCATCACTTCTACTGGAACAAACGTGGATGGAACCTCAACAAGGGTGTTGCAAGAACAGGTTTCTGAAACATCCTCTTCCACACTTGCGACGGTCAACACCATAGGATCCGTGACAGTGAGTGGTCATGGTGGAAATATCACAGGAACAGATGATGTAAACGCGGGAGGCGCTGTGGATCCATCGGTCATATCCGGTACGGGTACCATCACTGCAAATGATGCAACACTTGCGAGCATGACAGGTGATCAACTATTCATGAGTATTTTTGGTGTCAGCAAAGCAACCATGCAAGCGCAAAGTACGGTTTATGCAAACGCAGGCGCTGTACCATGGGGACCAGCCCTAACCGGTGATGTCTGGGTGAATGGCAATGTTTCCATTGCAGGATCTACAACAGCAGGCACAGTCGCAAGTCCTGTGACATTAATTATCAATGGCAACTACTCATCTAGCGGTAATTCGACGATAAATGGCATTGTTTATGTTACGGGGTCGGTAACCTTTGGTTCAGGAAATGGAACCGTGAATGGCGTGCTGGTATCAGAAGGAAGTATTAATTTCGCTGGTAATGGCGGTATCAATTACAACACCAGTATAGTAAATACACTGACTAGCAGTGGCACTATCCTCGGCCAATACACTCTCATTCCAGGCAGCTGGAAGGATTTTTAATCTAATGAAAAAACACACGCTGACAACGCAAACTGGCATAGGATTAATTGAAACCCTGTTAATCGTATTATTCGTTTCAATCGCAGTCGTCTCCCTGCTTAATTTTCAGCACTACCTTTCCTATAGCACCAACAACAATCAACAGCAATTTGATGCAAACATTCTCGCCATCAATGAAATTGAAACCCTAAGGGATTTTCAGGTGCTGCCGGTGACTGCGGGTTATACTGCCTATGCGAGCATTGCATCGGGTTCCACCAATTCAACAGTAGGCAATACTGCCTATAGCATAGTCTGGACAGTCACGACCAACGCGAGTCCTTCCTATAAAACCATTGATGTCACTGTTTCATGGACAGACCGCTATAATAATTCGCGTTCTGTCAGATTGACAAGTCAAGTGGCGGGCGTTGATCCTTCAACCTCAGCAGCAATTAAATAGCGGAGACATAATGAAAACTTTTTTAATTACTTTATTATTTTTATTGCCCCTCACAAGTTATGCAGAAATATACAAATCGGTTGATGCGAATGGCAATGTCACTTATACCGATAAACCAACAGACAGTAATGCAACCGTGGTAACTGTGCCAAAAACAAATAGCGCTCCAGCCACAAGTCCTGAACCTGCTTCTGTCAATAATGCAGCGCCAGAAAATAATGCAGCGCCTGTGACTGCAGCGCCTTCTGACAAACCCACCAAAAAACCCTATACCCAATTTATGATTGCCTCTCCCGCTGACCAGGAAAGCATACAGAATCAGCCGACACTCGCAGTCACGATTAAGATAAACCCATCCTTGCAAGCAGGGGATGTTATTCAGCTTTATCTGGATGGTACGCCTTACGGCAATGCTGTTCCTGATACAAGTTTTAATCTAACCATTCCCAATAGGGGAACCCATGTCCTCTCAGCAACATTGTTTGATAAAAACATGCAAGTGTTAAAACAGGGCAATAGCATCACGATTTATGTGCACCAGGCGCATATATAATGTTTCAAGAAAAGTCTCTTGGTATTATTTTTAAGAGACTTTTCTGAACATCTAAATAACTATTGTATGCACACACCATTTCGATAACGGTTACAGTACGTGCCATTCATAAAGTAAAGAAAGTACGCGCCGTTATTAAAATAATTGTAATATCCGCCATTGTGATAGTAGTTATAATAATTGCCATTATTGTAATAGTTATAATAGCGGCCATTATTACGGTATTTGTAATATCTGCCATGATTGTAATAATGTCCTTGATTAACAGCGTGCCTGTTAAATCCGTGTTGATTACGTCTGTAGTTATCATGATGGACAGCGCGTGCTTCGCGATGACCATGACCCCTGTTGCGTTCTGCTAGTGCAGCAGGCAAACATGACCATGCGAGCAAAATTGCTGCAAAAATCAGCGTTATCAGGTTTTTAATACTCATATTTTGATCTCCTCTATTAATGAAGGCGGCAAGCTTAGTATAAATCTTAGCGGGCAACTAACCGATCTCTCCTAGCTCAACATTCCTCTCAACACATGCTGCAAAATACCACCATTTTTGTAATAATCCATTTCATTCATGGTATCAATACGTAATCTCAGTGTGATTTCTTCCGTCGTACGATTTTCCCGGTAAATAACCACTCTGACTGGCATGCGCGGTTTCATGGCTAAAGCAAGATCGAGAACATCAATTCGTTCTGACCCGTTTAATTCCAATGTTTTACGCGTCATTCCATTCATGAATTCCAACGGCAATATTCCCATGCCTATCAAATTGGAGCGATGAATTCGTTCAAAACTTTCTGCAATAACAACCGTGACCCCTTGCAGCTTGGGGCCTTTTGCAGCCCAATCCCGTGAAGACCCTGTTCCATATTCTTTACCTGCGATCACAATCAATGGGATTTTATCGTGCTTATAACGCATGGCGGCATCGTAGATTGGCAATGTCTCACCACTCGGGAAATATTTGGTAAATCCTCCTTCCACACCTGGCACCATTTCATTTTTGATACGAATATTGGCGAATGTTCCTCGCATCATGACTTCATGATTACCGCGGCGAGAACCATATGAATTAAAATCCTTGATTGCTATGCCTTTCTCCTGCAAATATTTTCCAGCAGGACTATCTGCCTTAATCGAACCGGCAGGTGAAATATGATCTGTGGTAATGCTGTCGCCGAACAAGGCAAGTATTCTCGCTCGTTTAATATTTTTCACACTGTCTGGCTTCACTGTCATCCCATCAAAAAATGGCGGATGCTGAATGTAGGTAGATGACTCTTGCCAAACATAAGTTTGCGATTCAGGAATTTTCATCTCACGCCACTCATCCGTACCAGTAAATATACTGGCATACGCATCATTAAACATGCTTCCTGTAATTTTAGCGACTTCCATGGCGATCTCCGCATTCGTCGGCCAAAGATCCCTGAGGTACACGGGCTCACCTTGTTTATCCTTCCCGACCGGTTGATTGACAAAATCAATCACGGAGGTGCCTGTGAGAGCAAAAATCACAACGAGAGGCGGAGAAGCCAACCAATTTGCCTTCACCAGCGGATGAATGCGTCCTTCAAAATTTCGATTGCCGGATAAAACCGCTGAAACAATCAAATCATTTTCCGTGATGACTTTTTCAACCGGATCCGGTAGTGGTCCTGAATTTCCTATGCAAGTCGTGCATCCATAACCGACCAGTGTAAACCCTAGCGTATCCAGATATTTTTGCAATCCGGTTTTTTCCAGATAGCGGCTCACCACTTGTGATCCAGGAGCAAAAGACGTTTTAACCCAGGGCGCACGTATCAACCCTTTTTCACAAGCCTTTTTAGCGACCAATCCTGCGGCGACCATGACATTGGGATTGGAAGTATTCGTACAACTCGTAATGGCGGCAATCACAACATCGCCATGATGCAAGTCGTAATTAGCATCTGTTTTAAAAGCCTTGCCTTTTTCATCGCTGCGTTTATTTTCCATGAGCAGCTTATCAAAGGCATTTGCAAGATCCGGTAACGCCACCTGATCTTGCGGACGCTTAGGTCCTGCCATGCAAGCACATATCGAAGATAAATCCAGTGAAATGACATCCGTAAAAACAGGATCCGGACGATTTTTGTCATGCCATAATCCCTGTATTTTTGAATAAGCTTCCACCAGTGCAATGGTTTCTTCTTCTCGTCCAGAAAGCCTGAGATAATTCAATGTCTCCTGATCAATGGGGAAAAATCCGCATGTTGCTCCATATTCAGGCGCCATATTGCCGATAGTTGCCCTATCTGCGATGGATAATTCCTCCAACCCTTGCCCAAAAAATTCCACAAATTTACTCACGACACCGTGATTTCGCAAAAGGTGAGTGACGGCGAGAACCAGATCCGTCGCCGTAATGCCTTCCTGTAATTTACCCGTTAACCTGACACCAATGACTTCCGGAATCAGCATGGAAATGGGCTGGCCAAGCATGGCGGCTTCTGCTTCAATGCCGCCCACACCCCACCCTAATACACCGAGACCATTAATCATGGTGGTATGACTATCTGTGCCAACCAGAGTATCTGGGTAAGCCATTCTTTTCCCATCCGTCTGATGAGACCAGACAGCTTTTGCCAAATACTCCAGATTTACCTGATGACAAATACCTGTATCCGGCGGAACCACACGAAAATTCTGAAAAGCATGTTGTCCCCAGCGCAGGAATTCATAGCGTTCATAATTACGTTGCATTTCCATTTTTGCATTGATTACAAAAGCATCCTGCACGAGAAACTGATCCACTTGAATAGAGTGATCAATGACAAGATCAACTGATGATAAGGGATTGATACGTTCGGGATCACCGCCTAATTTTTGGATAGCAGCTCGCATAGCCGCCAAATCAACCACTGCTGGCACACCCGTAAAATCCTGCATCAGCACACGCGCAGGTCGATAGGCAATTTCGCGATCTGATGTTCTATAGGCCACCCAGTCAATCATGGCGGTCACATCTTCAAGCGTAACAGTATGCCCATCCAGATGACGCAATAAATTTTCCAGCAATATTTTTAAGGTAAATGGAAGTCGGGATAGTCCCTTGAGGCCTGCTTCTTCTGCCGCGTGCAAACTAAAATAGTGATATGTCATTCGATCAACAGTGAGTGTCTTTTGTATGTCTTCCTTGAAAGATGGTTTCAAATGAAGTTTAGGTATGTCATGGTGTTTTCGATTTTCATGTTCACCCGATGCCCAGGAAGGCGGATCACTCGCTGGAAAAGATCCCTCGGAAGTTTCATCCACTAGTGCCTGATATGTTTTATGACGGCCGGTAAGGTGGTGAATCCATTTTTTAATTATCCCCATTTGTATTCTCCATCTGTTCTATATTTGCTCCAATAATCTTTTTTTACCTCGTTTACATAGTGTAATCCTTTTTCAAGTGTCTTTAGGGAATGCTCGATTAACCTATTGATAACATGAGCATCAATTTGATGTTCTATAATATAGGTGTGGAGGTGGCCATGATAATAAAATTATTGCGATTCACACTGATGAGTAGCTTCACCATCGCGTTTTTACTGTTATGCGAAAGAGATGGCTATACGCTGCAAAGAGACAGTCGGAATTTTCCGAGTCACAGTAAAACGACGATAACAGTACAAACTCACGAGATGAACCACAGCAACCAGCCAACCACTCATTTTCACCCTCATGAAGAGCATCGCAACCACACTCCAACTTATTTTTATTATATTAATTCTATCTATCCCGCTTACACTTATCCTGTTGGTGATGATAGTTTTTATTATTCAGCACCCCTCGATGAGTCTAATTCTAATAATGATGACAATACTGCAACCTCCAGTAATAGTGATCATTCTTCACTGCCAAATGGCACATGGACCTCTGCAGATTCTGGCAACGTGCCAGACAAAGCGTTTGTGTATCAAATGGAGAATGGATCACCAACCTATTACTGCCGCGTGCAATACAAAGACACTTCATATTATGGTGTACTGACGCCGGGTGCTGGCTGTTATATACAAGATCAATCTGCTGTCATTCGTTTTAATCAGTATGACGTCTTAATCAGTTCGGAATAATCGGTGTCAGAACCCAGTCAATCATCCAGCGTGTCTCATCTATTTTACTGAGACAAACGAGCGTGCCTGTCTCAAAATTAATAATTCCCTTATTCTCATTACCAGTTAATAACTGGCTGACCAATTTCGCCATAAACGGTAAATGACCTACAATAAGCGTATCTTCATTCCAGTGAGACACATCACTAGCAATATCTGCAATATCATCGTCGGGATTCAGGTGAGGATAGGCTGTTGGTGGTTGATCGCAAACTATTCCCTGAGCCAGTAATTCAGCCGTTTGCAATGCTCTCTGCTTTCCGCTATGCAAAATGCCTGAAACCTGCAAATTCATTTTTTTAAGGCAATTTGCTACATAAATGATGTCACGTATCCCTTTTTCAGAAAGCACATCCAATCTTTGCACGGTATCCAGAAAATAATCGCCATGTCTTGCCAGATAAAGTTTCATATCACTCTTCTCGCCACTGAATCGCCTAGTCTGCCATGAAAACAGGGGAATCTGACATTCTTCTTGCAAATAGAGTCAATATTTGGATAATTACGTCCTTTGACCTTTTATCTGTGCTGGAGATTATCTTGATGGGAAAAAACAAGACAGAATTGCTGTCCGCCGAAGTCCGCCACCTGGACATTAAAAAAATAGATTTTGTCAGCTTGATTGAACAAATGCAGGGTACTGCCTTTCAAGCAAGGAATCTCGCTCGTGCTGCGAAAATTTACGAGCAAATGTTGAAGGACAAAGGTTGTGGAGTCATTTTATGTCTTGCAGGATCACTGATCAGCGCAGGGTTAAAAAATGTCGTCATCGACATGATAGATAACAATATGGTTGATGCTATCGTTTCAACCGGCGCAAACATTGTCGATCAAGACTTTTTTGAAGGTCTTGGTTTTAAGCACTACCAGGGATCTGTCCATCTTGACGATACAAAATTGCAGGAAATGGCAATAGACCGGATTTATGACACCTTGATAGATGAAGACCAATTGCGCATCTGCGATGACACCATTTGCCAAATCGCAAACAATCTCGCTCCCCGTCCTTATTCCTCACGAGAATTTATCATTGAAATGGGCAAGTATCTGGAAAAGCATGGCAAAAACAGAGATTCCATTGTCTTGCGTGCTTACCAAAAAAATATTCCTATCTTCGTACCCGCCTTCAGCGATTGCAGTGCAGGATTTGGTCTTGTCATGCATCAGGTACAAAAACCAGACAAGCATGTCAGCATCGATTCCGTAAAAGATTTTCGCGAACTCACTCAACTCAAAATTTCAGCCGGTGAAACTGGTTTGCTGATGATAGGCGGCGGTGTGCCAAAGAATTTTGCACAGGATGTCGTTGTCGCAGCAGAATTATTGGGCGCAGAAGTTCCCCTGCACAAATATGCCATTCAAATTACCGTTGCCGATGAAAGAGACGGTGCCCTGTCAGGATCGACACTGCGTGAAGCCTGTTCATGGGGCAAAGTTTCCGTCGTGCATGAACAAATGGTATTTTGTGAAGCAACCATTGCCATGCCCATGATTGTCGGTTATGCCTACGGCAAAGGCGCTGCACAATCCCGTGAAGCTCGCTCCTACAGCAACCTGTTTGCTGACAAACAACACGAACTGGCTTAACTGTCGGCCTTTACAGAGGGTATTATTATGGCTGAATGGTCTATCCAACAAGCTCGTGAAATGTATCATGTCGCACATTGGAGTGATGGCTTCTTCGATATCAGCGAGCACGGAACCTTACGCGTGCAACCTGATGGCTTAAACGATAAAAACAGTATTGATCTTCATGATCTTGCCGCAAAAATCAATGAATCGGGTATCAGCTTCCCCATTCTGCTGCGGTTTACAGATATTTTACGCAAACGGATTCAAACCCTGAATGATGCTTTTCAGAATGCCATCAAAAGCCATGACTATCAGGGAAAATACCTGAGCGCATACCCCATCAAGGTGAATCAGCAGCGTCATGTCGTCGAATCCATCCTGCAAAATGGCAACGCCCCTGTCGGCCTTGAAACCGGCAGCAAACCAGAATTATTGGCAGCCCTCGGCATGCCCAGCAAACACATGCCTGTCATTATCTGCAATGGTTACAAAGACCGTGAATATATTCGTCTTGCCTTGATTGGCCAACGTCTTGGTCACACCGTTTATATTATTCTCGAAAAATTTTCTGAATTGAGTCTCGCCCTTGAAGAAGCCGATAAATTAAATATTGAACCTTGTCTTGGTGTGCGCGTGCGACTGACCTCAGTCGGTGCAGGAAAATGGCAGGAATCCGGTGGCGAAAAATCCAAGTTTGGATTTTCCGCACCACAACTGTTGCAAGTGGTTGAAACGCTGCGTGCAAAAAACCGCTTGCATTTATTGCGCGTGCTGCATTTCTTTATGGGTTCACAACTCGCCAATATTGCAGACATCCAGCGCGGCATGCATGAGGGCGTACGCTATTACGAAACCTTGCGTAAACTCGGTGCTCCAATTGACACAATTGATGTTGGCGGAGGACTCGGCATTGATTATGAAGGAACGCGGTCACGCAGTTTTTGTTCGATGAATTATAGCATTCAGGAATATGCCAATAATGTCGTTTACACCATTTCTGACATGTGTAATGAACATGAATTGCCGCATCCGCAAATCGTCACTGAATCAGGTCGCGCCATCACAGCGCATCACGCCATGATGATAACCAATATCATCGCGAGTGAACCTGCTTGCGAATCCACCAATTTGACACCGCCCGAAGAAGAGCAAGCTTCCATTTTGCATGAATTTTGGCATAGCTATACCAACCTCACTGAAAAAACTGCGCTGGAAAGTTATCATGATGCTTGCCACTGGATGTCTGAAATTCACACGATGTATATTCATGGATTAATGGACTTGAAAGAACGTGCTTATGCAGAACAAATTTATTATGCCACTTGCATAAAATTACGCGACGTTCTGAAACCTTCCATACGTGCTCATAGAGAAATCATTGACGAACTCAATGAAAAACTGGCGCACAAATTCGTCTGTAATTTTTCTCTGTTCCAATCTTTGCCTGATGCATGGGCCATCAATCAGGTCTTTCCCATCATTCCGCTTTCGGGATTAGATCAGCAGCCAACTTTGCGCGGCATTTTACACGATATTACCTGTGACTCTGATGGTCGTATTGATACGTATGTCAATAATTACGGTCTTGAAAGCACACTCCCACTCATGCCGCATAATCCCGATAAACCTTATTTGCTGGGAATCTTTTTAGTGGGTGCTTATCAGGAAATTCTGGGTGACATGCATAATCTTTTTGGCGATACCAACTCCATTCATGTGGAATTGCAAACGGATGGCAGTTACCAACTCACTAATGCAATGGACGGCGATACCGTGGAATCCTCTTTGCGTTATGTGGATTTCGATGCAGATGATTTGCTTAAATCGTATCGTCAGCAACTGGATGCTGCAAATCTCACACTTGCAGAATGCGATGAATTTCTTGCGGATTTGTCGGTTGGATTAAAAGGTTATACCTACTTTGAAGAATAATTTTGATCCTAATGCGGCAGCAGCGAGCGACTCTGGCATATTCGGGCTGCCTTTTTCAGTAGATGAAGCGAAACTCATACTCATTCCTGTGCCATGGGAAGTCACCACTTCGTATGGCGGTGGAACTTCAAAAGGCCCAGAAGCCATTTTCCATGCCAGTAAACAAGTAGATTTATTTGATGTTGAATTAGGCAATTTTTATGAAGCGGGCATTGCCATGACTGATATTTCCAAAGAAATTCAGGAATGGAATCACGATGCCAGAAAGTTCGCTGAAATTGTCATTGCGGCAGATGAAACAACCCATGCAGCCACTGTAAAAAATGCCATTCAGACAGTGAATGAGTACAGTTCTAAATTAAATGATTATGTTTATACCGAAACCAAAAAGTTTCTCTCGCAAGGAAAAATGCTGGGTGTAGTAGGTGGTGATCATTCCACACCGTTTGGTGCAATTAAAGCATTGCTGGAAGTTTATCCGAACATGGGCATACTTCACATTGATGCGCACGCAGACTTGCGCGATGCCTATGAAGGATTCGAGCATTCGCATGCATCCATCATGCATAATGTCATGACGAAAACCCCTCTCACAAAATTAGTGCAAGTTGGCATACGGGATTTTTGTGAAGAAGAATTCAACTTTATTCAGCAGCAAAATACTCGCATACACACTTATTTTGACGCGCAAATATTTGAAGATAAGATGCATGGAAAAGTATGGGCAAAAATTTGTGATGACATCATTCAGCACTTGCCCAGTGAAGTGTATATTTCCTTTGATGTCGACGGCCTTGATCCGCGTTTTTGTCCGCATACCGGAACGCCTGTACCGGGTGGACTTGATTTCCAGGAGGCAGTTTATTTAATTAAAAAAGTTGTTCAGTCAGGACGGAAAATAATTGGTTTTGATTTGAATGAAGTGTCGCCGGGCAATTCCCAAGAAGAATGGGATGCGAATGTGGGTGCGCGGTTGTTATATAAACTTTGTGGATATGCACTGCAAAGACAAGCGTTCACGTAGTCAGTATTGCTTTCATCTCCTGCCAAGGCAGCGCAATAATATTTTCCGTAAGTTGTATCGGGTGAGGAGTGCGGCAAACAATATAACCCATATTAGCATTATCATATTCCAGTAAAAATTTTTGCACGTGACGCACATCTTTTATCGTAGGCTGATCTGACCATTTTACCTCAACGGGTATATATTGCCCTGAAAGTTCCAGCACATAATCCACTTCAATCCCGCTGGTATCACGCCAATATCGTAATTTAGCATTAGCGAGATTGCGTATATGATGGATTAACTCAATACCAACATATTGCTCAAACAAATGAGCGAGATACGATTCAGGTAATTGTGAACCTTCATTTGTGCAAGCACGACGAACACCCAGATCAAAAAATATATATTTGGGTGATTTGATTAATCGTCTATGTGAGCTGGTATGAATAATTGGGTCAATGCGTAGCAATATCATGCAATCTTCAAGAACGAGATAATAATCCATGATTGTAGTCACTGCTACACCTACCTCCTGGGAAAGTTTGGTAAAGTTAACAATATGACCCGATTCACTTGCAGCCAGCTCCAGAAAACGTGAAAAACTCCCAATATTTCTTACTAAAGCTTCGGCACGAATTTCTTCTTCCAGATAAGTTGTGACATAAGAGTGTAAATCCATTTCTCTATCGTGATTATTATTATCAAGGACGATGAACGGCAATGTGCCATAAATGAGAATATCATTAAGGTTTCGCGAGCCATCAGGCAGCTCATCAAAATGGAAGGGATCCATGGTTAATGCCACCACTCTGCCTGGCAATAAATTAACTGATGTACCATGCTTTAACTTATGAGCCGAAGACCCGGTTAAAATGAATCTTGCCTTTTTCTGATCGATTAACAATTGCGCCGCATCGGAAATATTAGGAACACGCTGAATTTCATCTATGAATATCACAGGCGGCTTATCAAATGCTTGCAGGCTCAGCTTTAATTCTTTAATCAAAAGTGCCGGATCTTTTTCATAACGAAGACGCACTTCCGGATCAACAAATGAAAAGGCTATATCAGGCCGTATTTCCTTGTTAATCATGGTGGTTTTGCCCGTTTGCCGGGCGCCAAGCAGCAAAACGCTTTTTCCGCGCTTTAAAACTCCCTGGATAATGTTTGTGATATTCCTGTTTATATAGGTCATAAGCTATATTGTCATTGTATTTATAGCTTACGTCAAATAAAAACAAGGTACACAAGCCTATCTTAGTTGGGTAGACTCTATTATCAATAAGTTGCGATCACCCAGGAACCCCCCATGGAAATTAACCAATTCAGCCTGCTCAAAACCAACCGTTTCCTGCCTCTTTTCCTCACACAATTTATGGGCGCATTCAACGATAATCTTTTCAAAAATGGGCTAGTCATACTCATCACGTATCATCTTTCTGCAAACCTGAAAGTCAACACAGAAATATTAATTACCATTGCCGCCGGAATTTTCATATTGCCCTACTTTTTATTTTCAGCCACCGCAGGACAACTCGCTGACAAATACGAAAAATCCCGATTAATACGCTTTACCAAGCTCGTGGAAATCATGGTGATGTTATTTGCGTGTGCTGGCTTTTACTTGCATAACATTTCATTACTGTTGTTCGCATTATTTTTACTGGGAACTCAAGCCACTTTTTTTGGTCCCTTAAAATATTCCATACTGACCGATCATCTTAAAACGCATGAATTGATTGCGGGCAATGCACTCATAGAGTCAGGAACTTTTCTCGCTATTTTATTAGGGACCATATTGGGCGGCATTCTCGCCAGCTTTCAAAACGGCAGCTTTCTGGTTTCCATCTTCGCCATTCTGATTGCACTTGCGGGTCTTTTTTCAAGCTTTTCCATTCCGCCTGCCCATACCAATGACCCGCAATTGAAACTGAATCTGAATATCATGGGTGAATCCCTGAAAATTGTCAGAAATACTTTTGCAGAGAAAAAACTGTATTTTTCCATTATGGGTATTTCCTGGTTTTGGCTGACTGGTGCCACTTATCTCTCACAATTTCCCAGCTATGCAAAAAACATTCTGGGTGCTGAATCATCCGTCGTCACACTCTTTTTAACTTTTTTCACAGCAGGTATTGGACTTGGCTCCATGTTATGCAATCGTTTGCTGAAAGGCGCGATTCATGCAACCTATGTGCCAATTGCAGCTTTTGGCATGAGTTTATTCGGTATGGATCTGGTGTTTGCGAGTACTCATGCCATAGCAAATAGCGGTACATTAATTACTTTATCTCAATTTTTGTCGCATGTTTCCAGTTGGCGAATTCTGATTGATCTACTGTTGCTTGCCACTTGCGGTGGTATTTATATCGTCCCACTCTATGCCATTTTGCAGAATGAGAGTAACCCGGAATATCGCTCGCGATGCATAGCCAGTAATAATATTATCAATGCTCTTTTTATGGTGCTAGCTTCCATTGCGACTAGTCTCATGCTGTATTTACATTTCAGCGTCACGGATGTTTTTCTCGTGACTGCCATTGCAAATTTTTTTGTTGCTGTTTATGTTTGCAATTTATTGCCAGATGCTTTGCTCAAATCTTTTTTAATCTGGATATTCAAACTATTCTATCGCATAGAAGTAAGAGGAATGGAAAATTATCACAAAGCTGGAAATCGTGTGTTAATTATTGCTAACCATACTTCTTTTCTCGATGCGGCAATCATTGCCGCTTTTTTACCGCATCGTTTAACCTTCGCCATTGATACGCTGATAGCAGAAAAATGGTGGGTAAAGTTTTTTCTTAGATTTGTTAATACATTTTCCGTTGATCCAGGAAATCCACTCGCCGCAAAATCACTGATTGATTATTTGCGTCAAAATCGTCGTGTGGTCATTTTTCCCGAAGGACGCATTACAGTCACTGGCGCGCTCATGAAAATGTATGAGGGCCCAGGACTCATCGCTGACAAGGCTGAAGCCACCCTATTACCCATTCGCATTGATGGCGCAGAATTCACCCCTTTTTCTTATCTGAAGGGAAAAGTGAGAATTCGTTTGTTTCCTAAAATTACGCTAACGATACTTGAACCGCAAAAAATGCAGTTGCCACATCATAATATGACTGGTCGTGAACGTCGGCAATTAATCGGCGAAAAATTATATGACATCATGTCTGACATGATTTTTCAAAGTAGCAACATGACTAAGACTGTATTTCAAAGTTTGCTGAATGCCAAGAAAATACATGGCAGCAAGCATCTTATTATTGAAGACAGTGAAAGACGCCCCATGTCGTATAAGCGATTAATACTGGAAAGTCTCGTGCTAAGCCGTGTCATAGCGAAAGACACAAAAAAAGGTGAACATCTTGGGATTCTGTTACCCAATTCCATAGCAAATGTTGTCACCTTTTTTGCACTTCAAATCCTTCATCGTGTGCCCAACATGCTTGATTTTACTGAAAACACGCAAACCATTCTTTGTGCCTGTCAAACAACACCATTAAAAAAAATAATTACTTCCCGCAAATTCATTGAACTCACAAAACTTGAAGCGATAGTGGATGGTTTAAAAACGCATGGGATACAATTTATTTATCTGGAAGACATTTATAAAAAAATCGGAATGCTGGCAAAATTATTCGGAAAAATAGCTGCACTCGCACCACAGCTTTATTATCGAATGCTTCATGGGATGAACGATGACAATGAAGACGAGATTGCCTCAACTCCCGCAGTTGTCTTTTTCACTTCTGGATCGGATGATAATTTAAAAGGTGTCGTACTCAGTCATAAAAATTTATTATCCAATTATTACCAAATTACAGCACGAGTGGATTTTAATCCCACTGATATTGTATTTAATGCATTACCCATGTTTAAGGCCTTCGGTTTAAACACTGCGACATTACTTCCCATTGTTTCAGGAATGCGTGTTTTTCTATATGCATCACCACTGCATTACCGCATTATTCCGGAAATGTGTTATTACACAAACGCGACTATTCTTTTTGGCACTGACTCAATGCTTGAAAATTATGCCAACTATGCACACCCTTATAATTTTTATAGCATGCGTTATGTATTCGCAGGTATTGAAAAATTGCGGGATGAAACACGCAAAAGCTGGATGGAAAAATTTGGAATAAGAATTATGGAATGTTATGTCGCAACTGAAGCTTCTCCCATGATATCCGCCAATACTGCCATGCAAAATAAATCTGGAACCGCAGGACGACTCTTGCCTCACATCAATTTTCAGCTAAGCGGTGCAAGCCTCAAGATAGCAGGACCGAATATCATGCTGGGTTATGTGTTTCGTGAATCTCCCGGTGTCATTATTCCGCCGCTGAATGGCTGGCATGATACGGGTGATATCGTGACGATGGATGATGAAGGGTATATTACGATTAAGACATAAGACCCTCGCATAAATAACTTTAACAAGTGTATTTATGCAAGGGCCCTAAAGCCACGTTATGGGCAATTGGTAAATTTTCGGTGTTAACCACATGGGTTCCGTCGATTGATTAATCACTAAACCAAAATCAAGTGCATGCTCCTCAATGAATTTAGTCAACGAAATCAGTTGATTGCTTTTTACTTTAATGCCCTGCTTTATTTCAATTGGCAAAATTCCAAAAAATCCATCCAGAATCAAATCGATTTC
>Ga0207019_1109_pt1 | contig 18425 bp, 16 predicted proteins | sample Alteio_BWMinCont_50_FD_153483 | JGI IMG/M metagenome (GOLD analysis project Ga0207019, IMG submission 153483) | Enriched cells from forest soil in Barre Woods Harvard Forest LTER site, Petersham, Massachusetts, United States -... | ecosystem: Environmental > Terrestrial > Soil > Temperate forest >...
ACCCAAAGCAACGTGGGCAACCTTTCAATGTCGATTTTCGTAATAGGTATTAATCATAAGACCGCGCCTGTTAATCTGCGCGAGAAAGTTTATTTTGCTTTTGACAAACTGGCACTCTATTTGCAGGATTTGCTGAGTCGCGGTATTACACAGGAAGCTGTTTTGCTTTCCACTTGTAATCGTTCGGAATTATATTGCGATTCCCATGATATCTCTGCGCTGCGAGATTGGTTTTGTGAGCAAGCCGCCATGCCGCGCAAGGAGCTGGAATCTGCCCTTTATGTTTATCGCAATGAAGAAGCCGTTTCTCATATCATGGAAGTCGCTTGTGGTCTTGACTCCATGATACTGGGGGAGCCGCAAATCCTTGGACAAATGAAAGAAGCTTTTTCTGAAAGCTGTTCTGCGAATGCGGTGGGTGCATGCTTTCATCAACTTTTTCAGCAAGTTTTTTCAATTGCAAAAGAAATTCGCACCACCACAGCCATCGGTGCTTGCCCAGTATCTGTGGCTTCTGCCGCCGTGCATTTTGCCAAACAGCAGATTTCTTGCTTTGATCAGGCAAGAGTGGTGTTAATTGGTGCGGGGGATACAGCGGAGTTAATGATTCGTTATCTTAAGAATCATGTTGTCACACCGATTACTCTCGTCAATCGCAATGTTTGCAAGGCGGCGGACTTGGCGGAAACCTTTGGCGGAAAAGTGGTTGGTCTTGATCAATTGACAAGTGCATTGGCAGAAGCCGATATCGTATTTTCAGCCACAGGCAGTCCTCTGCCTCTCGTCACAGCAGCTATCGTCGCGGAAGCCATGCGACTGCGAAATGCAAAGCCACTCATGCTGGTGGATATTGCTGTGCCGCGAGATATTGATCCGGCAGCGGCGGATTTGCCTCACGTCCAGCTTTTTTGTATTGATGATTTAAAGGCAATCATTGCAAAAAATCGTCTTGGACGTGAACACGCGGCAGATAAGGCACGTGAAATGATTCGCGAAAAAAGCGAGACTTTTATTGCTGAAATGACTTCTCATGACAAGATTGCACATACAATCAGCGCATATCGAGGATTGATTGAGGATATTTGTCGGGCTGAATTACTCAAGGCTAAACATCAATTGCACAAGGGAGCAGATCCTCAGCAAGTTCTTGAAACATTCGCCTATGCATTTACCAATAAACTGCTCCATACTCCCAGTGTGCAATTACGGCAAGCAGGTGTCGAAGGACGTTTTGAATTATTGCGATTTGCCAAACAATTGTTTGCCATTCCAGATCCTGAAATCGAGCCATTATGAAACCATCCATTCTGAAAAAACTACAAAATCTTGTGACTCGTTCGAATGAGTTGAAGGAATTATTGTCTGATCCCAAGGTGACGAATGATCTTAATCGTTATCGTGATTTATCCAGGGAGTATTCACAAATCGAACCGTATATGCGTTCCTTTTTGCAGTATCAGGAATACATCAGGCAGTTGGATGAATCGAAAGCATTGCTGGAAGAAGAAGATCCGGAATTGCAACAGCTCGCGAAGCTGGAAGTAAAAGTGATAGACGAGGCGATGACCAAGCTTGAGGATGATTTGCTTGTCGCACTGATCCCAAAGGACCCGCATGATGACAACAATATCTTTCTGGAAATCCGTGCAGGTACGGGAGGTGATGAAGCCGCTATTTTTGCAGGGGATCTCTGTAGAATGTATATGCGTTATGCTGAGACGCAGCGCTATAAAGTTGAAATCATGAGTGAAAGTCATGGCGAGCATGGTGGGTATAAGGAAATCATCATGCGCGTGATTGGACAAGGCGCTTATTCACGATTTAAGTTTGAATCAGGTGTGCATCGTGTTCAGCGCGTACCGGATACAGAGGCTCAGGGGCGTATTCATACTTCAACTTGCACCGTTGCGGTGTTACCAGAGTTGGAGGAAATTGAAAATATCGAGCTTAATCCGGCAGAATTGCGCATTGATACTTTTCGTTCTTCCGGTGCGGGAGGACAGCACGTGCAAAAAACGGATTCTGCGATTCGCATCACACACATACCAACAGGCACAGTCGTGGAATGTCAGGATGAGCGTTCGCAACATAAAAATCGTGCTCGTGCCATGTCATTATTAAAATCGAGAATATTATCTGCCGAACGTGAAAAGCAGCAGAAGCAACAAGCCGAAGCAAGACGAAGTCTTGTGGGTACTGGAGATCGTTCCGAGAGAATTCGTACTTACAACTTTCCGCAAGGCCGTTTGACGGACCATCGCATCAATTTAACGCTCTATCAATTGCCGCAAATTATGGAAGGAGAGTTAAATGCTGTTATCGATGCTTTGAGTCATGAATATAATGCGGATTTAATTGCTTCATTGGGAGATTAGGCGCGTGGAAGTGACACAACCATTCCATGCTGAACCTTTCATGGAAACCATAGAACAGACTCTTCTGGAAGCAAAAACCCTGCTCTCTGTCGTAACAGATAATCCCGCTCTCGAAGCTCGAATACTGCTTGCTTATGTTCTTGATACACCTCGCAGTTATTTGCACGCTTCACCAGATGTAAAATTGAGCTACGATCAAGCGAGGGACTTTGAAAACTGCCTGCTTCGTCGTCGCAACAATGAGCCTATTGCCTACATAACAGGTAGTCGTGAATTTTGGTCATTAAATCTTTCTGTGACGCGAGATACACTGATTCCACGTCCTGAGACAGAATTACTGGTTGAAACCATTCTTGCGACTTATCGTCATGCAACAACACCGATCAAAGTGGCGGATCTAGGTACAGGCTCAGGTGCCATTGGATTAGCCATTGCTCACGATAAGCCGACATGGCAGGTTTATGCAACGGATGTGAGTGATGATGCATTACAGGTTGCCAGAAAAAACGCACGGCAATGTGCGTTAGCAAACATATCCTTTTATCAGGGTAACTGGTGTACTGCCTTGCCGTGTAATGGTTTTGATGTGATCGTCAGCAATCCACCTTATATTGCTGAGATGGAATGGGAAACTTATGCCGAAGGACTTGAATTTGAACCGCGTGATGCTCTTGTTTCTGGTCTGGATGGTCTTGACGCAATACGCACTATTAGTCATTCTGCAAAGCGTTACTTAAAATCCGCTGGTGTTTTGTTAGTTGAACATGGGTTTTTGCAGGGAGCTCAGGTAAGAAAAATTTTTGCAGCTTCTGGATATGGGCAAATTCATTCTATACGTGATTTGTCAGGACAGGAAAGAGTGACCATGGGCCAATATTACCCCTAAAAATATATTTGCTATAGAGGGGTTTTTTTTGGTATAGCTGTCAAACTTGGACTACAATTAATCTCAGGGTAGGAGAAATTTTATGGCAACCAAAGAAAAAGATATATTCGAGCCAAGCCTGGAAGTCTTGGGGATTGCACCCTATAAGCTTAAAAAGACTGAAGAATATATGAGTCCCCAAATGCAGGAACACTTCAGAAATATTCTCATGGCCTTACGACAAAGAATTCTAGAGGGCGGGGACAAAATTGTTACCCACATGAAAGAAGATGCAATTAATTACCCTGATCCTAACGATCGTGCGAGCCAGGAAGAAGATTTTCGTCTGGAGCTTCGTACACGGGATAGAGAAAGAAAATTATTGAATAAAATAGAAGAATCCCTCGAACTTCTGCGTGAAAAAGATTATGGCTTTTGTGAGGTATGCGGAATCGAAATAGGTTTGCGCCGTCTCGAAGCCCGTCCAACAGCAACCTTATGTATTGATTGTAAAACGCTAGATGAAATCAAGGAAAAACAACAAAGACAGGAAGAAGAATACTAGGGCAGAAAATACAAACCCACCAAATATAACCATATAAATCACCTATAATCAAAGAAGGATAATTTATAGCTATTCAGTACAGCAGAGTTTACCGTGATTTTTTGAGACATAGCTTAAAGTAAGAAAAAAGGGGGTGGATCTTATGCCTGCACCAGCGCCGCAAGGAGGAGGTCAGAGCGATAATTCGTACGATATTTTGTGGGGCATGGCAGCAATTGCTGTTGTGGGCGCCATTATTTGGTATATGTTTAGATCTCATATCGCAATAGCCTATCTCACCTTTAAAATTTATGAACTTGACGCATTAAATTATTTAGGCGGATTGGTTCAGCACCCTTATTATTTTGAATCACTACGCCAATCGTTAATTGATGCCCGCAATATAGCTACTTCCATTGGTTATATGGATCTTCTTGGAAAAGGGGCGAGTGTGGGTGTGTATGTGCGCATTCCTTATGTGGTTTTATTACTGGCACTGGGAGTGATTGTCTACGTCACAAATACCACACGGATTTATAGACGCACTTACACGATGCGAGATTTTGCGAAAATGGAAAGTAAAAACTGGCCGCAAATTACACCGGTTATTAATCTCGACTTAATCAAGACAGATATAGACATAGGCCCTTGGGCGATGGCTTTGACGCCTATGCTCTTTTGTAAAAAATATAAATTACTTGACGAAGTAAGGCCCGCACGACGAGAAGGCATGAGTCGAAAAGAGTGGGATAAAATTGAAGTCGTTCTTAAACGCGGGGAAGCCAACAAAATATTTGCCATGCAGTTGGGTCCATTATGGGCGGGCACAGATAAATTGCCTGCTTATGCGCGAGCCTTGTTTGCCGTGTTTGCTGCACGTATTAACTCGGATTCAAAAGCTGCAGCGGAATTATTAGCTCAATTGTCCGCTTCCTCTTTGAGCGGAACGTTAAACTACAAAGGCGTAGATGCATTACTGAAGAAACATGAAAATACAAAATTAGTACAAAAGATTATTCAATCGCATGCTTATGCATCGACAGTAATGGCTTCAATGCTGCAAGGAGCGCGTGATGATGGTGTGCAAGCTTCTGCGGATTTTCTTTGGTTAAAGCCAAGGGACCGGCGACTTTGGTATACGCTTAATACAGTGGGCAGACAAACACCCTTTATTGAAATAGCCGGGATATTTGCACATTGGATTGCTGAAAAGGAAGCAGGAAGAAAATTATTGGTTCCTATGATAGAGGAAGCAACTAATGCTGTCGTATTAGCACTGAAGGACGTCATTTATCAACCTGACGAGAAAAAGTAAAGTGCATGGAAGAGAGTTAGAGTAGCGAGGTGTGATCATGGGTATGGGAATGCGTGGCTTAGAAGAACAACATGAACTTTCACCCCAATTATTACTGCGTGATACGCGCACGCTCGGGATGAAGATTGTTGATTTTTTCAAAGATCCGACAAACAGTGCAATCACCATGGTCACTTGTGCTGGAGCAGTATTTTTCTTTCCTTCCGTATGTGAATTTCTTGCTTTAATCGGAGTGTGTGTATTTCTTTATGCCTATACAAGAAAGAGTAGCTTGCCATTTCGTATGCCAAGGCGGTCTCACGCAATGGATCATAACGATCCATTGCCAGGTTCAACTAAACCGCGTATTGCGCAGGGAATTTCATTTTTTGGAAATAATAAACGTGATAATGAAGAGCTATGGTTTAACAATGAAGACATGCGTACGCACGTCCTCATTTTTGGATCGACTGGTAGTGGTAAGACAGTCGCATTGACTTCATTGTCTTTTAACGCATTGGTGCAAGGCAGTGGTTTTTTATATGTAGATGGAAAAGGAGATAACTCACTTTTTGCCAGTGTTTTTTCAATGTGCCGAACCATGGGGCGAGAAGATGATCTGTTATTGATTAACTTCATGACAGGCGCGCGCGATATTGTGGGTGCTCAGGAAAAACGTTTGTCCAATACCATGAATCCATTTTGTAATGGTTCATCGAGCATGTTGACAGAACTGGTGGTGAGCTTGATGGATACCGGCACTCAAAGCGCAGATGGTGATATGTGGAAAGGTCGTGCCATTGTCTTTGTTTCAGCCTTGATGAAAGTACTCGTTTACATGCGTGACAAGGGCAAGATTTTGCTTGATGCCAATTCCGTTCGTAATTATTTTGAACTCACGCGTCTTGAAGCAATTGCAATGGACAAGATGTTTCCTCGTGATAATCAGGAACCCGTTAGTCTTGCGGATGCGCCAGATGTTATTTTGGAACCCATCAAAAACTATATAAAGAACTTGCCTGGATATGATCCTTCCAAAAAAGGAAAGCAAGGTTCGCAAGTGCTGGAGCAACATGGATTTATCACCATGCAATTGACCAAGACATTCGGTTCATTGGCAGATACGTATGGTCATATTATTCGCGTGAATCTTGCTGAGGTGGATTTAAAGGATGTTGTGCTCAATCGACGTATTCTGGTTGTGTTATTGCCTGCCCTCGAAAAATCTCCTGATGAATTATCTAATCTTGGCAAGGTCATCATTGCCTCGTTAAAAGCCATGATGGCGGCAGGTTTAGGCGATACGGTTGAAGGCACTTATCGTGAAGTGATTGCAAGAAAACCAACTACGGCTGCAACGCCATATATGTGTATTCTCGATGAGTATGGTTATTATGCCGTAAAAGGTTTTGCTGTAGTGCCAGCGCAAGCTCGTTCATTGGGCTTCTCAGTTATCTTTGCCGGACAAGATTTGCCTGCTTTTCAAAAAGCATCGAAAGAAGAAGCAGCTTCCATTGGTGCAAATACCAATATTAAAATTTGTATGAAATTGGAAGATCCACTGGAAACCTGGGAATTTTTTCATAAAACAGCTGGTGAATCGTATGTGACAAAGGTGGACTCCTTCCAGACGAATGCAGGTAGTTTGTTAAATAACTATATGGATAGCCGCAGTGCTTCCTCAGAAAAACGTCAACGCATCGATTTGCTGGATTTAAAGGAACAGCGTGAAGGCGAAGCGCATATTTTTTTCAAATCAAAAATTATCCGTGCAAAAATGTTTTTTGCAAATCCTCCTCCGCCAATTAAAATGCGTCTTAATCAATTACTGAAAGTGGAACCGCCGCCTAATCGCCTCTTGATAGATCTTGAAGAACGGATAGAGCGCTTTAGCAGTGTGATGAAGCAAGACAAGACTTTCGCCATGCCAACGGATGAAGGTGAGGAGATTCAAATTATCGCTGATTCATTGGCATCACAACCGAATGCCAATCCTATAGAGCGTTCTTTGGCATCCCTGCTCGCATTTCATAACCGAAATACAGCTCCTCTGGAAGCTGACTCCATTCCAGAAGAAGAGGTGATAGATGATGGCAGGCTTAATATTTTTGCCAAGGTTCATCTGGATGAAACAGTGAAAACAATTGTTGGTTCAAAACAGATTGGTCAATTTAGCGAACCCCTGATCATGAAAGGAGTGGCAAAAGAAAAGATAGAATTGCTTGAAAGATTGATGGGCAGATCTGCTTCGCAAGCAAACCCCATGACCAATGAAATTATCAAGGATATGTCGATTGCAACCGATTACCCGCCTGCTGTTTCCGAGATACTTTTGCCTCACGAGGAAGTAGTAGCTATTGCAAGTGAGCTATGTGATTATGTAACCTCTCTCAAGACCAGTACTCAGGAAGGGGAAGTATAAGAATATGTTTCTTGTGAGGGTTCATTCTCTCTTATCATTACTCGCCATATATTGTTTCATCCTCTGCGGGTGTGCCTACTCCGATGTTGAACGCGACGTGACATCCAACATTGATAAAGGTGTCGAAAATACAAAGGAAAAAATGAGTGTAACCTCAGAAGGCAGTGCTGCAGATTCTTGGGCGAATGCTAGTCAGCGAACCAAGGGAGCGATTCTTGGCGGTGCGGCAGGTGGTGTGACGGGTGCGCTTGTTTCGAGTGTGGGTGCATTCCCCGGTATATTGGTAGGTTCAGTTTTTGGTGCGAGTTATGGTGCTTATATTGATAGCAAGGCGAGCGTAGCAGACCAATTACAAAATCGCGGTGCTACTATTGTTGTGCTGGGTGATTATATCCTGATTGTTTTACCTTCAGCGCGAATCTTCGAAGACACATCTGCAAAAATTAAGCCGGATGCTTACTCTACCTTAAACCTGGTTGCGCATTATATTAATGGTTATACTAAAATGCTCGTCAAAATAGGTTCTTATACAAATCCCATGCGATCCAGTGATATAGCTCTTTGTTTGTCACAGGAACAGGCTGACAGTATAGCGAGATACTTTGTCGCAACCGGTCTTGATGCGCGAGTATTGTATGCTGTTGGATATGGCGGAATGAGTCCTGTGCAGAGAAGTTCTTATGCCTGGAAAGAAAATGACAATTATCGAATTGAGATTACGCTAGAAAAGCAATATGTATAATTGGGAACTACTGGTGATTGGCGAAACCCCTGGAGCAAAATCATGTTAGGACCACGACACGAAATTGCGCGCTTGCAAAGTGATTTTTATCGTGATCAATTTCGCAAAATATTGCATTGGCTGGTCGTGACGGTAGTGATAATATTTTTGTTGCTAGCGGCTATTCTCTACGATCTTTTTTTATATCAACCGGTAGTGCACTATTATGCTAATACAATTAGCGGAAAGATTTTGGACATGCCGCAACCCAGGATGTAGGCTACTATGGCACTGGATGATGTAATAGAACTTTATACTGCAAGGGATAATGATTTTTACCGAAATCATTATCATCATGTCCTGATAGCACTTATGGTGTTTATTGTCTTGATGATGATTACGCTTGGTGTTGTTTTCTACCAGATTTTGAATCGCCCTTTGCCTCAATTCAATGCCATTCAGCCGGATGGCAAAACAATGCTGTTAATTCCAGTCGATCAACCTAACCTCTTGCCCGATACCATTGTGCGCTGGGCAAGCAAAGCTGCAACGATTGCCTATACGTTTGATTTTGTTGGATACAATAACCAGATTAAAGCAGCTCGCCCGTATTTCACCGAGGATGGCTGGCAAGATTACTTAAGTTCTGTCAACAAGCTCATCAATACAGTGATTCAGAATCAATTATTTGTAAACGGTGTTGTTTCAGGTGCGCCCGTTATTTCCAATCAGGGAGATGTACCTGGTCGAGGTTATGTCTGGCGTATACAAATTCCTTTTTTGGTGACATACCAAAGTGCAAATACCACCAGCAAGCGGAATTTTTATGTTGTGATTTCTGTTGTCCGTGTACCAACGAGCGAAAATAAGCAAGGTATCGGTATTGACCAATTTCTAATGGTGTAAGAATGAGTTCAAATGATGCGTTAGTGCTGGTTTTGTCACGAAATGCTTTTTACAAGCGTCTGCATATTTTGGCGCTGGGTGCACTTTTCCTGAATATTGTTATTATTTTTTTGCTTATGGGTACTTTGGGATATCTTTTAAAAAATCCCGACAAACCACTATATTTTGCAGCAGATGAAGTGGGTCGTCTGATACAAATTGTTCCGGTAAATATTCCCAACATGTCTACTGAAAAAGTGACTGCCTGGACAATTGATGCGGTACAGTCGGCTTATTCATATGATTATATAAACTATCATGGACAACTACAGGATGTGGAAAAATACTTCACGAATTACGGATGGTCGAGGTATATGTCTGCTTTGTCGCTTTCAGGTAATTTGCGAGCGCTGACGAACAGAAATCAGGTTGTGCTTGCCAATGTGGTTGATTCGCCCAAATTATTGAATGAAGGTTTGTTAGCCGGTGCTTATGCATGGAAATTTGTGATGCCTTTGCTTGTCATTTACAGCATGCCTCCTTATGATGGATCAAATCAATTTTCGAATGCTTTGACAGTGACGGTGCTTGTGCAGCGCCAACCGATACTGAAAGGTGATAATGGTCTTGGCATCGTGCAGCTTATTTCCGCCATGCCTGTGTCAGGCTCGAATCAGATGCAGGCGCAATAACAAGCCCTAATCTATTAATGAGGAAATATGGCTGACGAAGAAACCAGTATTATTGCATTGCGAGACAACTTCTATCGGGATAGTTTTGGTAAAGTTGTATTCATCTTGATGAGCATGTGTGCCTCTATTTTCATTCTTGTTTGCCTGATTATTTATTTTTATCTGGATAAACCGCCTCCCATTGTTTTCCCTGTTGATGCTGATATGCGAGTTCAACGTCCCGTGCCTCTCGATACACCGTATCTTTCAACCCCGGATCTATTGCAATGGGTTGCAGATGTGTTTCCCAAATCTTTTACGCTGGACTTTAATCATTATAATGATCAGTTGAAGGGAAATTCGCAGTATTTTACATCAGATGGATGGACAGCGTTTTTAAATCAATTGAATATCTATGCAAACTATAATAATGTTCAAGCATATAAAGTTTTTATTACCGCAACCCCGAACTCTGCGCCCTATATTTTAAGAGAAGGTGTGCTGCCAGGTTCTGGAAAATATGGGTGGTGGGTGCAAATACCAGTAACCATCAATTATGCTGGTTTCAAACCACCGCCGAGCGTAAATTTAACGTATCAAATATTAGTGGTAAGAGTTCCCACCCTGAATAATTTAGTCGGGGTAGGCATTGATGATGTGATACAAGCGCCAGCAACAACAGGGAATCAGGCAGCAGGGAACCAATGACTGACATGGCTAAACGGGTTTTCAAGTTTGCATTATTATTTTTGATGACATTAAGCGTTATATCGTACTCATTTGCACAGCAAGTGAGTGACACTTCTAACTCTCCAGTGCTAACACAGCCAACCTCTTCACATGCCTCCCGAACAGGTCCGCAACCGGGTAAATTTGATGAATGGCTGCAAACCAATGGATATGCAGCGGCAGAAGAAGTCAAAACAACGACAACAACAACGACATCTTCATCTCTCCAGCCACCATCACAAGGTCAAGCTCTCTATTACACTCAATCATCGACGGACAGGCCAGGCATACCTAAAGCCCACTCACCGGCATTAACTTTTGAAGAAGGGCAGAAAGCCATGCTTGAGAGTGTACCGGATGGTAAATTTAAACCCGATGCAGATTCAGTTACAGCATTTAATGCACTGCTTAAACAGAATATGCCTCTTGCTCCCAGTCAGGTTGTTGAGTTGCACCAGCAAATTGATATTGCCCAGCGTGCTGCAGCCATTCCTCCCAATATTCCGCCAAAACCAGTCTCGACGACCTTGATGATTAATCTCGCGCCAGGGACAACTCCGCCTGCTGTCAGATTAGCGCAAGGATATGTGTCTTCGCTGGTGTTCGTGGATTCCACGGGATCACCCTGGCCCATCGCAGCGTTTGATATCGGCAATCCCAAGGCGGTGAGTATACAGTGGGATGGTAAAAGTAATATTTTAATCATACAGGCTGTTTTACCCTACACTGATGGAGATATTGTTGTCAGACTGGTTGGTTTGCCAACACCGGTTACGCTTGAGCTCGTGTCAGGTCAACGCGTGGTGGATTTTCGTGCGGACATCCACGTTTCTGGTATTGGTCCGAATGCAAAAGATCTCCCTGTCGGAACGCCGCTTCCAGAGAGTGCAAATCAATTACTATTGGGTGTGCTGGATGGTGTTGCACCTGCTGGCAGTAAATCATTGACTGTTACCGGCGCAGATTGCGGAGCCTGGTTACTGGGAGAGAAAATATATCTTAGAACCCGGCTAACAGTATTGTCGCCAGGGTGGATGGGCAAAATGGTTAGTCCTGATGGCATGCATGCCTATGAGCTTCCTAAAACCTCCTCAGTGTTAGTTTCCCGATTTGGGGAGCCCGCAGAACTTAAGATCGAGGGATTCTGATGGCAGATGTTTCGAGGCTGAATTTTTTTAGTCGGCTAGATGCTCGCGCAAGAGTATTTGTTTTGTTTTTGGCAGTGATTGCCCTCATTGTTCTTGTGTATGTGGGCACCAAATATCTGGGTGGTAATGCAAAAACCGTGGGACCATCTCATGTGGCGAGTGCTCCTCCAGGACTCCAGTCTATTCCAGGCGGTACGTCGTCAACTGCTGAATATCAGCGTGCATTGACGCAAGCGAATACTCAAACAGCGGAAGCTGCCAAAATGTCTGGATCAAGTGCTATTCCAACCCAGATAAATACAGGAGTAGTCAGCTTCGGTTCTTCCTCTTGTGTCATTTGCTCGGACAAGAATGCCAATGTTAAAACACTTCTCGATCAGTGGGTCAGGGAAGGCAAGATCAATCCAGATACGGCACAGCAACTGAATGATCTTGCCGAAAAAAATGTTTCTGTTGATGAATATGCAGCAGCGCTCGACAAAATGGTCAAGGATGGCAAGCTAACGCCTGCACAGGCACGTGAATTACTCGAAGAATACAAGAAACAACATGCTAATGCGCTGTTGGGCGAAAGCGAAAAAATGATGGACGACATGATTAAATCCGGTGAATTGCCGCTGGATGTTGCCAATCAATTGCTGAATGCACAGCGAAGAGGAGTAAGTCCTTCAGAATATGCAGCTTTGCTTCAGCAACTGGTGAAAGAGGGAAAAATATCCCCAGCTACCGCACAGAAATTACTGAAGCAATACACAGATCAACACATGCAGGAAGCACTAAAGAAACAAGTTGCCGCTATTGAGCAAATGGCGGATAGCGGCGCATTGACAAAGGATGTCGCAGAAAAATTGATAGATCTCACCAAAAAAAATGTGCCGGTAGATGTTTATGCGAGAGAATTGAGTGCTCTTGTTGCGCAAGGCAAATTGACACCGGCTGCTGCTGCAAAATTGCTTGAGGATTATAAAAAACTAAAAGCTGCCAATGGATCACTCGCAACCGTAGATGAATTATTGCAAAAAGCAGAAGATGCGGCGTATCAGGAAATCAGTGATTTATTGTCTGCGGGAAAGATTTCACCGGAAACGGCAGCAGCACTTACCAGCATGATACAAAATAATGTCACCATGGATGAATTTAAAGCGGCAGTGAATAACTTGTTGCTGAATAAAAAAATCACACCTGAGATTGCTCAGTTGAAAATCGGTGACTATTTAAAGGTGAAGCAACTCAGGGAAGCAAAAAAACAATTAGAAGATTTGCAGGCTAATAATGCAAGTCCTGCCGAATATGCAGAAGCATTAAAACGGCTTGTGGCAGCAGGTATTATCACTCCCGAACAGGCCGAGCAATTAATGAGGGATTATCAGAATCTTTCAGCGCAGCCAACATTGCCAGTTCCAGCAGGGGCATTTGGTGCTTTATCACAAAAAGTAGCGAACGCAAGTACAGGGGCTTACGTGGCAGAGGGTGAATTCAATTCTGCACAAGCTCAGGCATCACTTGAAACTGCGCAAGATAGACAAACACGTCTCGAAAATATCATGTCGGCAATGAGTGGACAGGCATCACAACTCATTTCATCCTGGCAGCCTCCCACCATGCTACATAAGGAAGGGACACCTGCGATATCGACAAAAGAAAATCTCACGACCGGGGGTTTACTCTCTTCAACAGAGGTCGGCACTTCAACCACAACGCTCGTTGGAGCGCCGGCTGCACCCATTATTAAGGGTGGAACCATTTACTTTGCTGTTCTTGATACAGCTATTAATAGCGATTACCCAGATACTCCTGTGATGGCCACGATTGTAGAAGGTAAATACAAGGGTGGAAAATTGCTGGGAAAAATTCAGACCACGAAAGGTGTCACTGGACAAATGGATAGGGTTAGCCTGAATTTTACCTTGATGAATGAAGAGAACTGGCTGAAGTCCAAGACAGTGACTGCCTACGGTATTGATCCGGATACTGCTCGCACCGCAATAGCAAGTTCTGTGGATTATCATTACATGATGCGATTCGGGGCGATGTTTGCAACGTCATTTCTGCAGGGATATTCAAGTGCCATTACAAATGCTGGAACTTCAACCACCGGTATATTTGGAACAAGCACAACCCACCCAGAACTCAGCGCAGGCAATAAATTCATGGTGGGTTTAGGGCAGGTTGGACAAACACTGGGTGCTGCCACTCAAAATTATATTAACCGGCCGCCGACAGTAAGAGTGGATTCTGGCGTTAGTCTGGGTATATTATTTATGTCTGATGTAACTTAAGGATTATTTTCATAACTTGTATCGGTTCTACCTGATATAGATGCACTATACTTCTTGATGGAAGATGGCAAAATTTAAGGATTGATGAGAGAGGCAATATAAGATGTCTAATAATCGTGATGATAAGTTTGAAGGGCAGGACGATAGTGAATATCATTTTTCTGATGAAGAAGTTAGCTATGAAGTAGAGTCTGAAACGCCTGCTGCGGCGCCTGTATCTTCCTCTGGGGAGGGTAGGGGTTTTGCTTCCCGGATGACGGGTTCAAGGCGTATGCTCATTAGTTTTGTCGTGTTTCTTGCTATTGTGTTTGTTGTGTATAAAGTAGTGTCACCAAGCTCATCCACACCTTCAACCGATATTACAGCAGCGCCAACAGTGAGCGCACAAACAGGCACAGCTCCTGCCGCAACGTCTCCACAGGTTGCAGCGCCTGCTGCTCCAGTCGTAGCGACAACACCACCACCCGCTCCTGCTCAGCCAGCTGTGTCTGTTGCTCCACCAGCACCTGCGCTTGCACAGCAACCACAACAATTAGCACCAGCAACACAAAATCCGCCAGCAGTAGCCACATTACCTGCTGTCATTCCTGTGCAATCAGCTCTACCTGCTGGCGGTCAATCTCCAGCCGCAGCCATGGGGGCATATATTGAAGACAAGTCTCAGTCATTGACTACTGCTAGTCAGCAGGCCATGGCCCAGATACAAACTCAGTACACACAACAATTCAATGAATTCACGACTCAAAATAAATCTCTGCAAAGTCAGATTCAGACTTTGAGTACACGTGTTGCTGATATGGAAACGCAGATTAATCAACTGGTGCAAGTACTGACTCGACGCAATCATGCAGCTCCTCCCAGTTCAATGAATACGCCAGCTCCGCATGTTCAGCCAGCGCGGTCTCCAGAAGTGAAAATTGCATATAATGTTCAGGCAATCATACCAGGTCGTGCCTGGCTTAAATCAGAAAATGGTGAAACGCTTACTGTTGCTGAAGGAGATGTCATTAGAGATGTCGGCCGTGTCACGAAGATAGACCCTTATGATGGTGTAGTTGAAATTAATACGGGTACCAAGGCGGTATCCTTATCCTACGGAAATGGAGGATAAGCACCTGCGTGATGACCAGAGCGAGGTAGCCAGTATGTTATCAAAATGTTTTAATGGTAAATCTGTGATAAACGCTTTTGGTTTTGGATTAATCCTCGGATTGGTTTTGTTTGCAATTCCAGCCTATTCACAATCAACAACAAGTTTTAGTTCTCAAGTCTCGAGTTTATCACCCCAAACCATACTCGCAAATATTCAAAATGCTGTACCAAATTTAATGCGCCTTGTAACAGCTGTTGCTTATGTCATAGGCATTTTCATGGTGCTTTCAGGCATAGTACAGCTAAAACACGCGGGTGAAATGCGTACACAAATGTCGCATGAGCATCACTTAACCAAACCGCTTTTAATGATTTCCATAGGCGCATTACTGATTTATTTACCCACTTCTGTACAGATTGGAATGAGTACATTCTGGACCAATCCTAATCCTTATGGTTATATCACTCAGTCAGATCAATGGCAGCAAGCTATCAATGTGTGTTTTGCGGTCATCCAGCTTATTGGTGTCGTGGCTTTTATCAGAGGTTTAATTTTGTTAAGTCATGTGGGTGGTGGGCATCAAGGCTCATTTGGCAAGGGTATAACACATGTTATTGGCGGAATATTCTGCATTAACATTTATCAACTCATGCAAGTTATTTTCGCAACATTAGGAATTCAACAGTAATAGCTATATAACAGTCTTAACTTAAAAGGAGAAGGAAATGAAGAAAGCAGGTTTAGCTTTATTAACGTTAGTGTGTTTAAGCGTCGGAACAATTGCCTTGGCCCAATCAACCAGTATGGGTATTGGTGGTGTTGCTGAAAAAGTGACAAGCAACGTTGCTAATATCGCGAAGTTGATTACGGCAGCTTCCTATGTTGCAGGAATGGCGTTTGTAGTGGGTGCGATCGTGAAATTTAAGGCGCATAAAGATAATCCAACACAAATTCCGATTGGTACTCCCATCGCATTGTTATTTGTTGGTGCAGCACTTATTTTTGCACCTACCGTGTTCAAGGTTTCGGGTCAAACCCTGTTCGGTGCAAGCGGACAAGTGGCGGGTGTTTCTGGTATTACCACCTTTGGTGCTCCGGTAGCGAAGTAAATATTCATTAACGACTCAGTGCATGAAAAGTCTCTATGCATGATTTAAATCTGGCTGTTAATTTATCGGGATGGCGGGTCTTTGTCAGACGAAAGGATGACAAAGCTTTCCTGCCAGTCCAGAAGCGCCTATTTGAGCGTGATCGTTACACTTGCCAGTATTGTGGATTTCAGGCGAAAGAATATCAGGAGATCGTTAATCTCGATAACAATTACGCCAATAATAAATTAACCAATATGATTACAGCTTGTTGTTTTTGCACTCAGTGTCTTTTCCTGCAATCAGTGGGGTTGGATGAACTGGGCGGTGGCCAGCTGATTTACCTGCCTGAAATAAGCCAGAATGACCTTAACAGTTTTTGTCACGTACTTTTTTGTGCGATGGATAACAATACAGGCTATCAGGATAGTGCACAGACCATTTATCGCAGTTTAAAATTTCGCAGCCAGATTGTAGAAAACAAATTTGGTTCCGGTACGAGTAATCCTGCTATCATGGGCCAGATGATTATTGAATGCCGAACGCAAGATCACAAAAGCAAAGTCAGTATATTAAAAGATTTGCGTTTACTACCGTCGCAATCAAAATTCAAGGTACAACTGGATGCATGGGCAGCTGCTGCCTTGCAGGAAATTTCGGCGGAAAAAAAAGCGGGTAAAAAGAAGTAAATGTTCACGTAGGCAAGAGAATAGTTACAAAAAAACCAGGGAGTAGGAATGCGCGATCGTACTTTTATAGATCCATTTCTAGATAGCATAGATGCTATTTTGGCCTGGTTTAGCACTGAGCTGAAACAGACAGTTGAATCTTATTGTGATCTCGAAACTGCGGATGATCCTCATACGCTGGTTGCCCGGGATGGATCACTCCTTTCCGTCATACGTGTTTTTGGCGTGACGCGATTAATCGGACAAGAAGAGTTCGATATGATTCATCAGGGCTTAACACAAAGTATGCAGGCAACTCTAAAAAGACCTGGTCATGCTGTGCAAGTGTACTTTGCTTATGATCGCGATACGGTTAGAACAGAAATTGAGGAAATACTGAGTCCTGCCAAAGCGACATCCAAACGCCTGAACATGGAATTGGACGACTTGTTTGCAGAACGTGTTAATTACATTTCAAAATTTTGTGCGCATGAAGAATTGTATTTTGTATTGTGGACACGTCCCTATTCACTGAGCGGTGAACAATTGAAACGTTCATCAAAGGACAAGCTCAACTTCATTCGTGAAAATAAAATTCCTCCATTCAAGAATGGCCAGAACCTGATTGCTGCTGTTCCTGATCTGCGTGAATCACATGCGTCATTTGTTAGATCCATGGTCACTGATCTCAATGCATTAAATGTATTTTGCTCTCTTCTTGAAGTGCATGATTCTGTTTATGCCATGCGCAATTCCTGCGATCCGGATTTTACAGCCAAGGATTGGCGGCCGGTATTGCCGGGAGATAAAATCCCCATTCATGAAGTGAAACAATCAGCGGGTGAGATATCAGGTCTCATGTATCCGCCATTATCAAGACAGGTATTTCCGCGTGATGCAGAAGTTCTTGATTTGCGTACCGTACGTGCGGGCGATAAAATCTACACGCCTATTTTTATCGATTTATTTCCGCAAGACTTAAAAACATTTATGGGCCTTTTTGCACGCACTTTACCTACGCGTGTGCCTTGGCGCATATCATTTTTGATAGAAAGCGGCGGGTTGGCGACCTTAACGTATAAATCAGCGATGGCTGCGATTTTAAGTTTCTCATCTGCACAAAATGGTTTAGTGCATGATGCTGTTAAACTTTTGCGTGATATTGATGTTAATACCGATGATGCAGTCGTTAAATTACAAGTCAGTCTTGCGACTTGGGCGCCTGAAGGAAATATTCGCTTACTGCGTACGAGAACCGCAGAACTTGCAAAAGCAGTGGAAGGTTGGGGTACTTGCGAGGTTTCAGAAGTTTCAGGTGATGCTTTTGCTGGGGTTGCATCGAGCTTACTGGGTTTTACGGCGAATAGTGTTGCAACACCTTCCATTGCGCCTCTTTCCGATGTGGTTTATATGCTGCCATTTACACGCCCAGCATCAGCATGGTCGTATGGTGCTTTATTATTGCGTTCTCCCGATGGAAAACCATGGGCTTATCAGCCAGGGTCATCTCAGCAAACCACCTGGATTGATCTCATGTATGCGCGTCCTGGTTCTGGTAAATCCGTCTTGTCCAATGCAATCAATCTTGCTCTTTGTCTTTCAGGCGGTATTACAAGACTGCCTCGAATCGCCATTATTGATAT